>ERZ1023396.33-NODE-33-length-92455-cov-44.872446_pt1 | contig 92455 bp, 87 predicted proteins | sample MGYA00380504_ERZ1023396 | MGnify/ENA primary metagenome ERZ1023396 (study PRJEB33173, sample SAMEA4830410) | metagenome | study: EMG produced TPA metagenomics assembly of the PRJEB25223 data set...
GGGAGATTCGCCCCGTGCCAAATGGTCAAGAACGCTTAAAAGAAGCGATGAAGCACGGTTTTACCCATGCCATCATCCCCAAAGCTAATATGCCAAAGACAGGCGATAAAAATTTTGCCAAAATCAATATCATCGCCACTGATAGGTTGGATGATGCCCTAATAAGAGCCTTTGAGCTGACATGATTTGGATTAAAAATGAGCAAATACCATCTTCTCCACAAATTCATCATGATAAAATCACTTAAAAAATCACTTTTTTATAACACATATTTATAACACCTATCACACCAAAAGACCATGCTATTATCTTTTTTAAAAAATATAACCTCCTATGGCATTCAATACAGCCTAATCATGATATTGCTTATTATGTGGCAAATGGTCATTGGATTTGGATTGATTCCTGATTATTTATTACCATCGCCATGGCAAATTGTTCAGGCGTTTATTGATGATTTTTATTTACTCATGAGTCATGCCAAATATACGCTGATTACTGCTTTTTTGGGTACAGTGATTGGGCTTGTGTTAAGTTTTGTATTATCCATTTTTATGGATTTTTCTAAAAAGTTTAGGGACATCGTCTATCCTGTTTTATTACTCAACCAAACCATTCCAACCATCGCCATCGCCCCATTATTGGTGATTTGGCTAGGCTATGGCATATTGCCAAAAGTGGTGTTGGTTGTATTGTCGGTATTTTTCCCCATGACCATTGCATTGGTGGATGGTTATCATTCTGTGCAAAAAGAACAATTAAATCTATTTCGTTCACTAAAAGCCAGTCATTACCAAACTTACCGCCATCTAAAAATACCATCTGCCATGGGGTATTTTTTTACAGGGCTAAAAGTGGCTTTGTCTTATGCCCTAATCTCAGCGGTAGTGGCAGAATGGCTCGGCGGTTATCATGGGCTTGGGGTATATATGACCCGTGTGCGTAAATCATATGAACTTGATAATATGTTTGCGGTGATATTTTTTATCAGTTTTTTGACGCTTGTATTATTGGCAAGTGTGAAACTCATTGAAAGATGGGCGTTAAAATATCAATATCTAAAATGATTGTGTGATTTGGGCATTGCCAAAGCTGTCCATTTGCTTTATAATAAAGCCCTTAGTCGGGGTGCTTTTTTAAGTTTCATACTGTCAAAATAAAAGCTGAGATGATACCCGTGAACCTGATACAGTTAATACTGGCGTAGGAAACTAAATGCTTGATTTTGCCTGATTTTTATTGTCGGCTTGACTGTATTTGCCTTTGGTTTATCCAAGGGTTTTTTTGATTATTAAATGGAGTTGTGATGTTAAAACAGTTAAGCCCAAAATTGTTATCCGTCATCGCTCTTGGGGCAAGTCTGTTGGTGGCAGGATGTAATAAACCTACCGACACACCCGCCAAACCCACCCAAGAGCCTGCCAACACTGACAAACAAGAGCTTGTCATCGCCTTAGACTGGGTGCCAAACACCAACCACACAGGGCTTTATGTGGCACTAGATAAGGGCTATTTTGCCGAGCAAGGATTTGATGCCAAAATCGTTCAGCCATCTGAGGACAGTACCTCTACATTAGTGGCGAATGGGCGTGCTGATTTGGGGGTGTATTTTCAGCCAAACATGGTCAAACGTCTAAACAAGGGTGAACCAATCACCGCCATCGCAGCCATCGTCCAGCACAATAATGCAGGTCTGTTATCCCTAAAATCACTGGGAGCAAACACGCCTGCTGATTTGCATGGCAAACGCTATTCAACATGGGAGGACCCTGTGGATGACAAGACGGTAGCAAGCATTGTTGGTGAACCTCTAAACCCAATCCCAGGAGAGACCACGGATGCAACCACTGCCTTGCGTATAAACCAATTTGACTATATTTTGGCGTATTATAGTTGGGATGGCATCCATGCAGGACTAAAAGGTGTTGAGACCAATTTCTTTTATCTAAAAGACTCAAATCCTGTATTTGACTACTATTCTCCTGTCATCATCGCCAACAGCAATGAGCTACAAAAAGACCCCGAACGCTACAAAAAAGCCATGAATGCCATCTCAAAAGGCTATGTTTATGCCAGTTGGCACGCTGATGAAAGTGCCAACATTCTCATCAAGCACGCCCCTGAGATAAAGGCTGACCTTGTCAAAACCAGTCAGGCGTATATGTCAGAGCAATATTTGGCAGAAGATGGCAGTTGGGGGCGGTTTGACTATCAGCGTTGGGACAATTTTTTCAAATGGGTATACGACAATAAACTCATTGACAAGCCTTTTGCCCCACAAGCAGGGGTAAGTAATGATTATCTGCCAAATGATGGTAAGTGATGGTTTGGTCATTTTAAGTAATTTTAAATAAAATATGGTGTTATCACAGCATGATTGATGATGCCATCTTTTACCACCCATAATAGGGCATACCATGACGACCTCAACAGCCAAATTACAACTTATTGACATTTGTCATCAATTTGATGGTAAGGCATTATTTTCTGATTTATCCTTGTCCATTTTTTGTGGTAAAATCGTTGCCATTGTTGGTGCAAGTGGTGTGGGCAAGACAACCTTATTTAACATTGCATCAGGACTTATCACACCAACATCAGGCAAGGTCTTGATAGACGGCAAGGATGGCACAGGAAAAGCAGGCGGTGCTGGCTATATGCTCCAAAAGGATTTGTTATTACCCTTTAAAAGTGTGTATGATAACATTGCCCTGCCTTTGACCTTGCAAAATCTGCCAAAATCCGCCATTCATGACAAAATCATGCCTCTACTACCTGCCTTTGGACTTGATGAGCTATACCACAAATACCCCGCCCAGCTCTCAGGCGGACAACGTCAGCGAGTGGCACTGCTTCGCACTTATCTAAGTAATGACAGTCTTATGCTCTTAGATGAGCCATTTTCAGCACTTGATTTTGTTACCAAAAATCAGATGTATGAATGGTTTGGGGCGTTTCAAAAAGACAAGGAACTGACCTGCCTAATTATCACGCATGACATTGATGAAGCGATTTATCTGGCAGATGAATTGTATGTGTTAAAAGGTTTGCCTGCCACGCTCGCTCATCATTTTGTCATTGACAAATCAGATGATTTTTTACAAAGTTTGGCGTATTTGACCCTAAAACAGCAGATACTTAGAGCCATACAAGACTAAATGATGACCCATTTAAGAGATTAACATTGAATAATACCCCATAAACCCCACATTATACCATTGGTAGTTACATATCAACTCCAAATCAACTCCTTTGGCGATTTAGTGAATTCGTTTAACAAATCCCCTTTTTTAGTAATAAATTTTACAAATAACAATTATGTCCTTATTTCGCTACTTTGAAAACCGCCTAACACCCTACCCCAACAGCCCCATGCCTACCCCCAACCCCAATGAACATGGGTTTTTTGCATTTTTATGGGCATGCACAAAAGGAGCAAGGATTTGGATTTCGGTGCGTATCGTTTTGTCAATACTGCTTGGTGTATTTGGCTCAATGCTGTTTGCATGGGCAGGGGATGTCGTGGATTGGCTAACCATTTATACCCCCCAAACTCTATGGCAAGAAAAAGGACAAACCATCATGCTCATCCTTGGGCTGTGCGTGTTGTCTATTTTTGGTGAGTTTATCGGTAATCTGATTCGCTTTCAAGTCTTGCAAGGGGTCATGCCCATGCGGCTACGATGGTGGTTTCATAAGCACATGCTGGGGCAATCCATGCAATTTTATCATGATGAGTTCTCAGGGCGTGTCTCTGCCAAAGTCATGCAAACCGCCCTATCGGTGCGTGATACAATCATGACCATGGTGGAGATGGTGTCATTTGTCGTGGCGTATTTGGTAACCAGTGGTGTGATTTTGTTGGGGTTAGATATTTGGCTGTTTTTGCCGTTCATGGCGTGGCTTATCTGCGTGGTGGTGATGATGAAATTTTTCTTACCCCGCCTGCGTGAAACCGCCAGTAATCAAGCTGATGCCCGTGCCTTGATGACAGGACGTGTTACTGATGCCTATGCCAATATCAGTGCCGTCAAGCTGTTTAGCCATTCCAACCGTGAACTCTCCTACGCCAAATCCGCCATGGATGAGTTTATGACCACAGTTCATGCCCAAATGCGATGGGTGTCCATCCTAGGAACAACGACCGAGATGCTCTCACTCATCATGATAGTCGGTAGTACTGCCATCGGTGTGTATCTGTGGATGATGGGCAAGGTGAGTGTGGGAGCGATTGCGGTGGCAAGTGGCATCGCTCTACGCCTAAAAGGCATGATTCAGTGGATCATGTGGGAGATGGCAAGTTTATTTGAACATATTGGCACCGTACAAGATGGCATGAAAACATTGACCACGCCTCACGCCATCACAGATAAAGCTGATGCTGATAAACTTATGGTAACACATGGCAAGATTCAGTTTAAGGATGTCACCTTTAACTACGGACATGGCGAAGACAGAACCGCTTTATTTGATAAGTTCAACCTAGCCATTCAAGCTGGCGAAAAAATAGGCTTGGTCGGTCGGTCAGGGGCAGGTAAGTCCAGTCTTATCAATCTGCTGCTGCGTTTTTATGATGTGGATGGTGGTAGTATCAGTATTGATGGACAAGACATCAGTGCCGTTACCCAAACATCACTGCGTCAAAACATTGGCATGGTTACCCAAGACACCGCCCTACTGCATCGTACCGTACGTGAGAACATCGCTTATGGCAAGCCTAACGCAACCGATGAAGAGATCATCGCTGCATCACGCCTTGCCCACGCATGGGATTTTATCCAAACCTTAGAGGACAAATATGGCAATAAAGGTCTTGATACCGAAGTGGGCGAACGTGGCGTAAAACTCTCAGGCGGACAACGTCAGCGTATCGCCATCGCTCGGGTCATGCTCAAAAATGCCCCCATTTTGCTCCTAGATGAAGCGACATCCGCCCTAGATAGCGAGGTAGAACATGCCATCACCCAAAGCCTAGATGAGATGATGAATAAAAAAACAGTCATCGCCATCGCTCACCGTCTCTCAACCATCGCAAGCCTTGATAGGCTCGTGGTCATGGATAAAGGTGAGATTATTGAGATGGGCAGCCATGACGAGCTTATCGCCAAAGGTGGGATTTATGCTAATCTATGGGCAAGACAATCAGGTGGATTTTTAGGTGAAATGTAGAACAAACACACTTAGCTACACAGTGTAACATAAATGACAATACCGTAACAATTCACCACCAAAACAACCTCTACTATATATAGATGATTAAGATAAATTTCTTATAATTTTTTAAATTTTTTTCAAAATTTTTTAAAAAGAGAATCATATGAAAACCCTACCTTTTTATAAAATGGCATTTAGTACCATCATTGCCTTGACCTCCCTGCCCATCATGGCTCAACCAAATACAGCAGGCATTGCTCCTACCATGCGTGGTGAATTAACCACACCCATTCATCATACCAATGCCGTCAATTTGCTTGACCAGCCTGTGATGGGCGTGCCATCCATCAATGCCAATGTCTCTAACATTAATCGCATTGCTACTGTCATCATCAATGCCAATAAAAGTGGCACTACTCGCCTTGATGTAAGCTTGATTGATGATTTTATTGAGAGTGTCTCACCAAACGCCCGCCACTACCCACCAAACTTTCCTAATCGTACCGCTGAATTTGTAACAAGTGAGAACATCAAATACCTCTCCGATTGGTTAGAACCCTACGCCAGTGCCAATGATGCAACTTTTGATATTATTTTGCGTGCTGCCAAAATCAACGGCATGGCCCGAAATCTAAATATTGGCACCAACTACACTCAACGTGCTAATAAATACATGGCAAAGGCCATCAATCTTGCCCCCAATGATGCCGAGGCCAATTTTCTATATGGCATGATGATTAGCGAAGGCGGTGGTTTTACCGAAGGACAAAAATACCTACAAAAAGCTGCAAAACTTGGTTATTTAGAAGCCGAACAAAGCCTTGCCCAAGCCGAACTGTTGGCAGACAATCATGCAGGGGCATTATCTCGCCTAAAAGCCTTACAGAGCAAACATCCAACCCATGCCCAAATTGCCGAACAGGTTCGCATCGTTGAAAATGGTGGTTATTATATTTGGAACATTAAAAACAACAATATCAAAGTTAAGCCGTTACAATGAACCAAATTAAGAGACAAATACCCACCGAGACTTTTAAAAATAAATCCATCAAACATTTCTTTTGGTGGATTTTTTGTGTAAAATTGTTGGGAAAATACTGGAAAAATGTTGGCATAATTCATCACACCTTAAATCCTTTTAAATCCTTAAATGAGTTTTGTGGAGATTGATTGCAATTTACAAAATAAGGCAGGATGTTTAGACAACCATCATTGATTTGCACGCCCAAACCAATCATCTTAACAATCAACACAATAAGACCTCACATGAACACAAAATATCCCAAGCTTATTCTAAGTTTCGCCCTAACCCTTGCCATCACAGGATGTAGCACGCTTCACAAACCCAAACAAATCCAATCTAAAATCATCGAAACTCACCGTGCCAATATTACCACCCACTCACAAATCAGTGCTGTGGCAAGTGGCATCTTACTATCATCGGGTCTTAGTCAAGATGAGTGTATGAGTGCCTTTGATGACTGTCTAGATAAGGTCAAAGAAGTACTTGCCTTTGGCAATCCACAGATTACCATCAATAATCAACAACATATCGCCAAACCGACCCTCGCCCTACTCGCTGAACTATACTATGCCAAAGCCTTAGACCTTGATAAACAAGATGCTTGTCAAAACCCCATCCGCCCCCCACTAGACCCCTATTATGCCAACGCCCCACTATCTGACAGTGAACAGGCTGACAAACAAAGACAACGCCATGCCTGCTTATCTGGCAGGCGAGATGCCATCAAATCAAGTATTAACCACAGCTATGCCTATTTATTCTATGACAGTCTGACAGGACAGCAGACCACATCGCCTTTGGTTAGTGAAAGTGATATCAAGGCTCAGGATTTGTATCACGTGGCAAGCAATGCCTTAATTGGCGAACTGTACAAAACCCAAGATGGCATCTTTACCAATACTCATCAGCAAGACCATGGTCTTAGTCCAACCAATAACCATGGTCATATTCTTGTCAATAGCCATCATAGCGATGATATGACCGTCAACCTCTACCTTGCCAAAGACCCGAGCTACATGGCAATTTTAGACGAACATTCACACCAACAGGATTTACTCTCTGATTTGGTCTCAGCTTATGATTCACGTTTGGCAGACCTAAATACCACCAGCAGCCGAGCAGGTTTGGGTGTGCCTTATGTGAGTGTACTGTCCCAACGCCCAATGATTACCCTAAGAGAGCTAATCAGTCAAAACCAATCTGCCAACTCATCCAACCTACCAACTCATATCACCAATACAAACACCAACCCAAGCATTGATAATATCAAAGCAAACAACCCCCTACTCAGTCAGAACCTTGACAACATCGCCAGTCGCATTCACCCCATCGGACACATACTGCTGACAGGTGTGGTCAAGCCCCAAGGCACACAGTTATCTGATGTGCTCTCTACAAACGTGCTGGATGTGCATTTTTTTAACCCTTATAAGACCAAAAATATTGAGATTTTGGGTAAAAATTACCCCCTATCAGCAAACTTCTCAGCAGGTTACGCCCTATGGCTTGGCGAGAATCAATTGCAAGGTGTAAGTATTTTAAACATGCTCAACAAAAACACCGCCAGTCTGCCCCAACTGTTCATGTTAAAACCTTATGACCCCAATCAAAAGGTCATCATCATGATACATGGTTTGGCATCTAGCCCTGCCACATGGGTCAATCTCACCAACAATCTCTTTGGCGACCCCATCATACGTGATAATTATCAAGTATGGCAAATATTCTACGCCACCAACCTGCCCATGCTTGAAAACCGTCATCAAATCCATAAAATCATCACTGCCGCCTACACACTCACCGACCCCAATGGTACACACCCTGCCAGTCGCCACAGCGTGATTATCGGACATAGCATGGGAGGCATCATGGCACGCATGCTCGTCTCTGATGATGATTTGTTGCCCAGACTAAATGATTTGGACAAATTAGATGATTTGGTAGGCATCAAACAGCCAAATGATGGCTTAGGTGGCTTAGGTCATGGTTTAAATGATGGCTCAAATCACATTTTAGACGGCTTAGATAGTGATACTCACCCAGACAAACCCACCATCAGCCAAACTCACTCCCATCATAACAGTCATGATAATACCATGGTAGACCAGCTGGCAAAGAGCACTTACCCAGAATATTTCAACAACCGCTTTACCCTGCATGCCCTACCACAGGTTGATACAGCAGTGTTCATCTCCGCCCCTTTTGCTGGTACGGATTATGCTGATCGCTGGTTTAGTCGCTTTGCCCGCCGTGTTGTACGCCTGCCCCTAGACATCACCAAAACCGTAACAGGTGCTATCACAAACAGCGGACAGATGGACAGTACCGAGCTTCAAAACAGCACCATCGGTTCACTGTACTTACAAAATGGGCCAAGCCAACTGTCCGACCAATCCGCCTTCATCAGACTCACCAAAGAGCTTAGCATTAATGACAATGTCATCTATCATACCATCATGGGAGACCGTGCTGGCAATGCTCAGAATGTGCAAGGCAATTTGGTTGGACAAAATTTTTCTGATGGCATTGTTCCCTATGACAGTTCTCATTTGGATGGAGCGTTTAGCGAAACAGTCATCACAGGCGGACATAGTATTCACGAAAACCCCAAAACCATTTTACAATTACGTAAAATCCTACACGAGCATTTGGCACGTCATGATGACCATATAATAACAACTCATGCCGATGATGATGTGTGGCAAAATCATCATAAATGACAGACAAAAAGCACATAAAGACACAAGGTGAGATAAGCGTGGCAGATGACAAGCCATGAACAAATCTTGTAGACTATGGGCATTTTCTATGAGTGCCATGTTGATTTTACGCCCAGTGTTATTTCATGGAATATTATTTCATGGAATATTATTTGATGGGATGGTCAAAACGCCAAAGCCCCATATCATCACCATCTAACACCCCAATCACCGCTTGTACTTTGTCATCGATATACCGCCAATCGCCAAGTACCATGCGTTTTTTACCGCCCAATTTATGAACATTGGGGCGGTGTGTGTGTCCGTGTAGCAGAATGTTGCATGTTTTTATGGCTTGATTGACCGCTTGTGTGTTTACATCCATGATGGCGGTGGATTTTTGGTGTTTGTGGGATTTGGTTTTAATTTCTTGGGCGAGGCGTTGGCGATAAGCTAGGGGCTGTTTTAAAATCAGCCAAGAGATGACAGGGTTTTGGATGATTTTTCGGTAACGCTGATACGCCTTATCATCGGTACACAATCTGTCGCCATGTTCTAGGCGGATAGTTATGCCATTTAAAAGTGTTAAAAAATGCGGTTCTTTGATAAGTATGCCATTAAAGGTATTGCATAAGGTTTGGCGGATGGTAAAATCTCTGTTGCCGTGCATGACATAAATGGTGGTTGTTGTAGATAGGGTTTTTAAGGCATTTAAAATGGGCGTTAAAAAATGCCGTGCTTTTTTGTCATCGGATAAGGTCAAATAATCATCATCGCCAATCCAACCGTCCAGCCAATCGCCCAAGATATAAAGGCTTTGCAAATTTGGCAAAACGGACAAATCTTGCACCAACGCCAAAAATGCCTCATTTAGGGCAGACGTATCACTTGACAAATGCAAATCACTGACAAATACCGCATTAATGTCATGGGGGCAAGTGGTTAAAAGATGGTCAAATCGTTGCATAGCAAGGCTTTATAAATGATAAAAAAAGGGCGAACATGATTCGCCCCTACAACCAAAATAACTTAGGCTAATTATTGGCTGATTATTTGGAAATCACTTTGGCAGAGTTAATCACAACTGGCGTGGTCGGTACGTCTGCATGATGACCATAACGCCCTGTCGCCACGCCTTTGATTTGGTTGACCACGTCCATGCCGTCTGTAACCTTACCAAAGACTGCATAACCCCAGCCTTGCGGTGTTGGGCTGGTGTAGTTCAAAAAGTCGTTATTTTTGACGTTGATAAAAAATTGGGCAGTCGCCGAATGTGGGTCTGATGTACGTGCCATGGCGATGGTGCCAACGTCATTTTTTAGACCATTATCCGCTTCATTTTTGATGGGTGTGCCTGTACGTTTTTCATTCATCTTACTGTCCATGCCACCGCCTTGTATCATAAAGCCGTCAATCACACGATGAAAAACCGTGCCGTCATAATGACCGCTTTCAACATAATCAAGGAAGTTTGCCACCGTAACAGGGGCTTTTTGGGCATCAAGTTCAATGACAATCGCACCGTGTGTGGTGTCAAATTCTACAATGGGCATGTCCATAGGAACTCCTTTAAATTAAAAAAAAGATGGCATAGTATAGCATAAAATCACCAACATTTTGACAAATAACACAAAAAACAACAAAAGCATGCAAAAGAGCATCAGACAGTTAGGGAGCAGACTTTTAAAAATCATCGTAAATTCAATCAATCATCCAAAAATCTCATTTATTTTTTGCCACTTATGGAATTTTTATTTTGTCAATTTATATAAAAATTATGCTAAAATAATAAAATTTACGCTTTTAGATTTTTAAATACTTTTAGATTTTTAAATAATGGAAAAACCCATGACCGATTTACCTGAAAAAAACGACTTTATCCGCCAAATCATCCGTGATGACCTAGCAAGTGGTAAGCATGACAGCATCTTGACCCGTTTTCCTCCTGAACCAAACGGCTATTTGCACATCGGACACGTCAAATCTATTTGTCTAAATTTTGGTGTGGCACAAGAATTTAATGGGGCGTGCAACCTGCGTTTTGATGACACCAACCCCATCGCTGAAAATCAAGATTATGTAGATAGCATCAAGGCGGACGTGGCATGGCTGGGTTTTGACTGGGCAGCAGAGGTGCGTTATACCTCGCATTATTTTGACAAATTATATCAGTGGGCGGTAAAACTCATCAAACAAGGCGATGCCTATGTAGATTTGCAAACGCCTGACGAGATTCGTGAACATCGTGGTGGTTTTGGCAAGCCATCTGTGGAATCGCCACAACGTAACGCCAGCATCGATGAAAATTTGGCTCGTTTTGACGACATGAAAAACGGTAAATACAAAGAAGGCGAGGCGGTACTGCGTGCCAAAATTGACATGAATCACACTAACATAAACATGAGAGACCCTGTCATCTATCGTATCATGCACGCAAACCACCATCAAACAGGCGATACATGGTGCATTTATCCCATGTACGACTACGCTCACCCGTTGTCGGACGCTTATGAGGGTATCACGCACTCTATCTGTACGCTTGAATTTGAAGACCACCGTCCTTTTTATGATTGGCTGGTAGAAAAAGTGGGCTTTGATGTACCACCCAGACAATACGAATTTAGTCGCCTAAACATTGACCATACATTGACGTCTAAACGTAAATTAAAACGCCTTGTGGATATGGGTGTGGTGTCAGGTTGGGATGATCCACGCATGCCAACCATTGCAGGCATGAGAAGACGTGGCTATCCTGCCGAGGGTTTGCGTGATTTTTGTGAACGTATTGGCGTGTCTAAGGCAGACGGTGTGGTAGATTTTCGCCAATTAGAATTTAGCATCAGAAGCGTACTAGAAAATACCGCCAATCGTGGCATGGCAGTGCTAAATCCATTAAAAGTTACCATCAAAAATTTTAATGAAGCGGTGGTTGATTTTGAAAAACTTAAAAAAGACACGGTCAAAGCTCGCCTAGATGATGGCGTATTGTGGCTTACTCAGCCCAAACACCCCCAAGCGGATCATGGTGAACGTGAGATTCCCTTTACCAGAACCATCTATATTGATAAATCTGATTTTAAAATCACACCTCCAAACGGTTATAAACGCCTATCACCCCAAAACCCCGAAATCCGCCTGCGTAACAGCTATGTATTAAAAGTTGAAGAATACATCACAGACGATGCAGGTGAGGTGGTAGAACTCATCGCCAGCATTGACCCCAAAACACTGGGCAACAACCCAGAAGGACGTAAGGTCAAAGGCGTGATTCACTGGGTATCGGCAAGTCATGGCGTGCCTGCTACCGTGCGACTGTATGAGCATTTGCTTCTTGAAGATGATGAGATATCAGATGAACATTTTGCCAGCATTAAAACAGCAAATCCAGATGCTGATGATGACGCATTATGGGTACTCACCCATGTCAATCCCAATTCCATCAAGGTTGTCAATGCCATTGTAGAGCCGTCATTGGCACAGGCACAAGGCGATGACAAGTTCCAATTTGAACGTGAAAGCTACTTTGTGGCGGACAGCGTGGAGCATAGCGCCGATAAACCTGTGTTTAATCAGATTGTGGGATTAAAAGACGGATTTAAATAATGTTTAGCAATTTTAAAATTAAACGAAAGCCAAACGTGGTGTTTGGCTTTTTAATTCCATTGCCCAGCTTTTAACTCGTTCATTTTACATTCTCATCACTCGCCTCATAAATGGCAAAAAGCTCATCATCGCTTAGCACCGTCTCAGCAATGGGAAAAAGCTCTCGCTCTTCAAAGCGGATATGGTCATACAGAGCATTTGCAAGCTCCTTGACATCGTCCACGCTTGGGTCGGTGTTGACAAGTAGGCTCTCAATGTATTCATGCTCATCAAGCATTTGTTTTGCTAATTTAACCGCTTTGTCATCGGATAATTTTGTCAAAATTACATCGGCAAGGCGTGTCCGCTCAATCTCAAAATGCGTGGGAATGGCAACGGTCAGATACTCCACCAAGGCTTGATGGTGGATAAGTTTGTCATCATCGGTGGCGGATTTGGCTTTGTTGGCGATAACCAAGCCTAAATGGTGCTGACGAGATAAGGGCTGTAAGGCAGGATGTCGTTTCATGGAGGCTCCTGTTTGTTAATTAAGTTTTAGGTAGTAGTCTAAAAAGTATGCTGAACTAGGTTTCCCAAGCTCACCACGAACGGTTTTCTTAATAGCATACTTTTTAAACCAGAACCAAATTTCATTATAAAATAAAAAAACCACAAGCACTAGGGCGATGTTTGTGGCAAAAACCGAGAAAATGGTTTTTAAAATCAGGCAGGTTACTGCGATGTCTTATGACGGACAATCTGATAACGTCTGCCCAAATACCAAATCGGTGCGGAGATGATGTGGATAAGACGAGTAAATGGCACAAGCAGAATCAGCGTTGTCCCTAAGAACATGTGCAATTTATAAATTAGACCTGCATCCTCTACCAAAGACGCTGCATAAACAGGTCGCAAGATGGCAAGGTTTTGAGCCCAACCTGCAAGCGATACCATCAGTGCACCATCTTTATGATGTGGATATGAAAAAATCGTACCAAGTCCCATAAGCAACTGCACCAAAATGATAACAAGTAACATTTTATCGCTAAATGTAGACGTATGGCTCACCCGTGGATCGGTAAAACGTCGCCAAATCAGCATAAGCAATCCCACAAGACACATCACACCTGCAATACCGCCTACGATGACTGCAAGGAGTTGTTTTTGGGGAGCGGTGATGATACGTTCATAGACAAAATGGGGGGTTAGCATGCCAAAGAAATGCCCCAATAGTACCACAAGAATGCCAACATGGAATAAGTTGCTCGCCACACGCATTCCTTTATCATTTAGCATTTGGCTTGACCCTGCACGCCACGTATACTGCGACAAGTCAAATCTTGCCCAACATCCCAAAATACATACCGTCAAAGCAATATAAGGATAGATGCCGTATAAAAATATGTGCATCCAGTTTTCCGGGGTTACAGCTGCGATTGCGGTTATCATGATAACACTCCTTGGCTAACGGTTTTATTGGTTTTAAAATCCACCCAATGCACAGGGATTTCGCTCTCATTTTGGGCTTGTCTTGCTAAGGTCTCAGCGATGCGGACATCGGTTTGGCTTGATGGACAACGCTCTTCTTGCTTAGCCGCCAAAAAGTCCACGGCTTCTTCTTCCCATTCCTTATCAATGGCATCAAAAGTTGTATCATCAACTTTTTCTTTGCCCATCTTGGCAAGCTCTTCATCAATGATGGTCAAAGGCTTACCTGAGATTTGTAGTAATGCTTTAAACAGCCCAGCATAGTCGCTGTTCTTGTCCACAAGTCTTGCCCCAAGCAAGGCGATGATATGACTAACATCAGCAATGTCCATGCGAATTTCAATATCATCTGCCATGCCAGCTTTATAAGACAAAAATTCTAAATACATGGGTAAATAGTCAGGCAATTCTTTAACATCAATGGCAAAACCTGCCTGCTCATACTGCCCCATCAAATCAACCATTGCTTGCCCACGGTCTCGGCTCTCACCATGTACGTGTTCAAACAACCAAAGAGACAACGAACGCCCGCGTTCAAACAAGCTGTCATAGACCGATTGGGATTCAATCGCCCCTTTATTTGATAACTCATCAATAAAGGCATTAATTTCATGGCGAACATTGGGACTGATGAGTGTTGATGTTGCCACAATGTCCTTACACGCATTTAAAGTATCATCAGCAAACAGCTCATCAGATGGATAATCCATCAGCAGGCTTATCACTTTTAGTAATTTAAAATCAAGATGATTCATATCACTCTCCACATCAATGCTCCCACGTCTGCACAGTCTCTATCATCTCACGACGATTGGATTTGCGTTGACCGAACATACTGACGTCATTATTACCTGTGCAGCCATTACCAAAGGTAAAACCACAGCCATTTCTGTCAGCAAAAGCATCAGACAATGCCTCTTCACGGTGAGCCGTTGGGATAACAAAACGATCTTCGTAGTTAGCGATTGCCAAATAGCGATACATCTCTTCTACTTGATGTTTGCTTAGACCCACCTCATCGAGAACCGCTTGACTCTCAACCTTATCCACAAGTTGCATGCGTTTATAAGAACGCATGGCAAGCAGACGTTTTAGGGCAAGTTTGATGGGGGCTTCATCGCCTGCTGTCAGCATGTTCGCCAAATATTTGACAGGAATACGCAGGCTATCAACATCAGGGATAAGCCCGTCCATGCCCACTTTGCCCGCTTCGGCGGCGTTTTGGATTGGCGATAGCGGTGGCACATACCATACCATCGGTAAGGTGCGGTATTCTGGATGCAAAGGCAGGGCAAGTTGCCAATCCATTGCCAGTTTGTATACAGGTGATTTTTGGGCAGATTCGATGACGCTCATGGGTACGCCATCTTTTAAAGCTTGCTCAATGACGGCAGGGTCATTGGGGTCTAAGAACACATCAAGCTGGGCTTTGTACAGGTCTTTTTCATTTGGGGTGCTAGCAGCTTCTTTGATTTTATCAGCATCATACAATAGCACACCAAGATAGCGAATACGTCCAACACAGGTTTCAGAGCAGATGGTTGGCTGACCCGATTCAATACGTGGATAGCAGAAAATACATTTTTCAGATTTGCCCGATTTCCAGTTATAATAGATTTTCTTATAAGGACAACCTGAGATACACATACGCCAGCCACGGCATTTGTCTTGGTCGATAAGTACAATGCCATCTTCTTCACGCTTATAGATGGCTCCTGATGGGCAAGATGCCACGCACGTTGGGTTTAGGCAGTGTTCACACAAACGTGGCAGGTACATCATAAAGGTGTTTTCGTATTCGCCATAAATGTCAGCTTGAATCTGGTCAAAGTTCTTATCGGCACGACGTTTGGCAAATTCAGAACCTAGAATTTCCTCCCAGTTAGGCCCCCATTCAATTTTTTGCATACGCTTACCTGTGATAAGAGAGCGTGGGCGAGCAATGGGCTGATGATCTCCTAGTGGGGCGGTGTGTAGATGCTGATAATCAAAATCAAATGGCTCATAATAATCATCAAGGGTTGGCAGGTCAGGGTTGGCAAAGATATTTGCAAGCACACGGAACTTACCCCCAATTCTTGGGTTGATAGAACCGTTGGCGTTACGAATCCAGCCACCTCGCCATTTTTCTTGGTTTTCCCATTCTTTGGGATAGCCGATACCAGGCTTGGATTCTACGTTGTTAAACCACGCATATTCCATACCCTCACGGCTTGTCCAAACATTTTTGCAAGTAACAGAACAGGTGTGGCAACCGATACATTTATCAAGGTTTAGCACCATGCCAATTTGTGAGCGAATTTTCATAGGTTTCCCCTTATGCCTAGTTCTTATAAATTATTAACATTTAAAGAACATCGGTAGGTCAAAATTTGGTTTAGTTTACCCCTTTTGTCAAAGGCTTACCATGCCACCAAAAGGGATAAACTTAGCGTTTTATCAGCCCAAAGTAGTAGGCAATGGAGCTGGCAGACTGTCATCAGGTTTACCTTCTAGCCAGTCAATATTTGCCATCTTACGCACGACGACAAACTCATCACGATTACAGCCGACCGTACCATAGTAGTTAAAGCCGTACGCTTGATGAGCATAACCGCCAATCATGTGCGTAGGTTTTAGGATTGCTCGGGTAACTGAGTTGTGAATGCCGCCACGAGTGCCTGAATTTTCAGAACCTGGGATATTAACCAGTTTTTCTTGGGCGTGATACATCATGGTCATGCCCTCTTTGACACGTTGTGAGACAACAGCACGAGCGGTGATGGCACCGTTATGGTTAAAGACCTCAATCCAATCGTTATCTTCAATGCCTGCTTTTTTGGCATCAATCTCACTCATCCACACGATAGGCCCACCACGACCTAAGGTCAGCATCAATAGATTCTCTGAATAAGTACTGTGAATCCCCCATTTTTGATGTGGTGTCAAAAAGTTAAGCACAATCTCTTTGTTGCCGTTGGACTGATAGCGTTTTAACTCGTCTGTGGTTCTAGTGTCAATCGGTGGGCGGTACTGCTGTAACTGCTCACCAAATGCTTGCATCCAAGGATGGTCTTGATAGAACTGTTGACGACCTGTGATGGTACGCCAAGGGATGAGTTCATGTACATTGGTATACCCTGCGTTATAACTCACCTTATCAGATTCCAGTCCCGACCACGTTGGTGATGAGATGATTTTACGAGGCTGGGCGACGATATCACGAAAACGGATTTTTTCATGTTCGGAGGATTTGGCAAGGTGCGTATGATCTCGCCCTGTGTTACTTGACAAATCCGCCCATGCTTTGACCGCAACATGTCCGTTGGTCTCAGGAGCAAGCATCAGCACGGTCTCAGCAGCATCCACGGCGGTGTTTATGCGTGGGCGACCATAGGCCACATTATCTTCGGTAACGGTGTAGTTAAGATCACCTAATAGCTTAATCTCTTCTTTGGTATCCCATGTAATGCCTTTTGAGCCATTGCCCAGTTTGTCCATGAGTGTGCCTAGCGATGTAAATTTGGCATAGGTGGATGGATAATCACGTTCCACAACCTTGATGTGTGGGCAGTTTTTGCCAGGAACTGGACGTACGCCTTGGGTTTTCCAGTCGGTACCACCAAAGGGCTGGGCAAGCTCACCCTCGCTATCGTGTTGCATGGGTAGGGTTACAATATCTGTCTCCACACCAAGATGACCAACAGACAACTCGGAGAATTTTTTGGCGATGAGTTTGTAGATTTCCCAGTCTGTCTTAGACTCCCACGCAGGGTCGGTAGCGGCTGTCAAGGGGTGAATAAAAGGGTGCATGTCAGAGGTGTTTAAATCATCTTTTTCATACCATGTGGCGGTTGGTAGTACGATGTCCGAGTACAAGCAAGTGGATGACATTCTAAAATCAAGCGTGGTAACAAGGTCAAGTTTGCCCGTTGCCCCATTTGGTTCAAAGTCAATCTCAGTTGGGCGAATGCCATCATGAATGGTCTCCTCACCCAAAATACCATGCTTGGTGCCTAGCAGGTAATGAAGCATATATTCATGCCCCTTGCCTGATGAACCAAGCAAGTTTGAACGCCAAATAAATAGATTACGTGGAAAGTTGGTTGGATTATCAGGCGACTCGGCAGCAAAACGCACTTTGCCACTTGCCAAATTATCCACAACATAACTCTCAATGTCTTGCCCTGACGACTTAGCAAGGCGACCAAGCTCTAAGGGATTCACATTAAGCTGTGGAGCAGATGGCAACCAACCTGCACGCTCGGCACGCACATTATAATCTAGCATGTGTTCAGGAAAATGCGATTTATTGGCATGTGCTGATAAAATGTCATGGGCAGAGACTTTCTCATGTCGCCATTGTGAGCTATGATTATAAAAAAAGCTCGTGCCATTCATGTGGCGTGGCGGTCTGTGCCAGTCTAGGGCAAAGGCAACAGGTGCCCAACCTGTCTGCGGTCTTAGTTTTTCTTGACCAACATAATGAGACCAACCACCACCTGACTGACCGATACAGCCACAAAGCATCAGCATGTTGATGGCACCACGGTAGTTCATGTCCATGTGATACCAATGGTTTACCCCCGCTCCGATGATGATCATGGATTTGCCATGTGTCTTATCGGCATTTTCAGCAAATTCACGAGCGATTTGGATGACTTTTTCACGGCTGACACCTGTGATTTTCTCTTGCCAGGCGGGTGTGCCTGCCACGGTTTCATCATTATAATCATCCGTTACATGTTGGTTACCTACGCCATTATCCACACCTAGGCTAGCAAGCATTAAATCAAACACCGTAACCACTTTGACCGTCTTACCATCTGCCAACACCAAAGACTTGCAAGGCACGTTTTTATACTGGATGCTGTCACCTTGGGCTGCGGTAAAGTAAGGATGTTCATCACCGCCAAAGTAATCCATACCAACGGTTGTTATCTCACCTGAGCCTTTTAGAGTTAGGCTTAGGTTTACGTCTGTATTATTTGTACCCTCTTTATTCTCTAAATTCCAACGACCACTCTCGCCCCAACGGTAACCAATTGCTCCATAAGGCGACACAAGTTCACCATTGTCATTGACGGCGATGGTTTTCCATTCAGGGTTGTTGTCTTGACCTAGGTTATCCACTAAGTCAGATGCACGTAAAAAACGCCCTGCTCGTGCTGATTGCCCTTCACCCTCTACCATGACAAGCATGGGCAAATCGGTATAGCGTTTGGCATAATCGATAAAATAGGCACTTGGATTTTTTAGATAAAATTCTTTGATAATCACATGACAAAACGCCTGTGCCAAAGCTGCATCTGTGCCTTGTTTTGGGTTTAGCCATAGGTCGCACAGTTTGGCAATCTCGGCATAGTCAGGCGTGATGGCGACAGTTTTTGTGCCTTTATAACGTACTTCGGTAAAAAAGTGAGCATCTGGGGTACGGGTTTGGGGCACGTTTGACCCCCATGCGATGATGTAGTCAGAATTATACCAATCGGCAGCCTCTGGCACGTCTGTTTGTTCACCCCATGTCATCGGAGATGCTGGCGGTAAGTCGCAATACCAATCATAAAACGACAAACATACCCCACCGATGAGCGACAGATAGCGAGAACCAGCGGCGTAGCTTATCATACTCATGGCAGGAATGGGTGAAAACCCGATGATGCGGTCAGGGCCAAAGGTCTTAGCGGTATAAATGTTGGAAGCGGCGATAATCTCAACAACCTCATTCCATGATGAACGAACAAAACCCCCCATGCCACGCTTGGATTTATATTGTTCGGTCTTAGCTGGGTCGGTTACGATACTCGCCCATGCATCCACAGGATTTTTGTAAGTTGCTTTGGCCTCACGCCACAGTTTTAACAGAGGCTTACGCACTTTGGGGTATTTGACACGGTTGGCAGAATACATATACCAACTATAAGATGCACCACGAGGGCAACCACGAGGTTCGTGGTTGGGCAAATCTGGGCGAGTGCGTGGGTAGTCGGTTTGCTGAGTCTCCCACGTTACCAAACCATTTTTGACATAGATTTTCCATGAACATGAACCTGTACAATTCACGCCGTGAGTGGAACGGACAATTTTGTCAAACTGCCAACGACTGCGGTAGCTGTTTTCCCAATCACGGTTTTCATCACGAATCTCACCATGTCCATCAGCGTATTCGCCCGTTTTTTTCTTAAAAAAACGAAATTGATCTAATAAATGGCTCATAAATCCCCCTTGTGGGTTGGCTAAACTTAAAAAGTTTTTGGCTAAATTAATGAGCTTACTATAAAGAAAAGCGTCAAGCTAGGGTATTAACTTGACGGCTAAGGGGATAATACTAAGGGATTACTAACAACTGTCCAAAAACATCTGCTTTGCCCAATAATCCCATCACAGGGTTGTCCCAGACGCCTATGATGGGATTTTATAAACAGGCAAACGTGCTAATTATTCTTGGGTTATGATGATTGTAAAGTTTTGTAGTCATAGACAAACATCACATTAACAAGGATACTGTGCCCCTTTACGACCATAATACCACCATGTAATCATAAGGCAAATCACATAAAAGACGATGAGCATGATAAGCGTACTATTTACCCCAAACCAGCCAAACATCTTAGGGATGAAAAACCCCCCATAGGCAGCAAACGCTCCTGTAAACCCAACCACCGCCGCCGATTCTTTGCGAGCGACATTGATAAGGTCGGGCGAGTTTTTGCGTTCGTGAAGTGTGCGAAAAATGACAGGAATCATGCGAAAGGTTGAACCATTGCCAATGCCTGTGGTGATGAACAACACCATAAAGCAAGCAAAATACCCTGCAAAACTGCCACCTGTGCCATCTTTTGGCAAAAAGACAATCACGCCAACGGTTGCTACCGCCATGACAATGAAGTTAAAAAACGTAACCCTTGCCCCACCCATTTTGTCAGCAAGCCAGCCACCAACAGGACGGAATATCGCTCCCACCAAAGGACCTAAAAAAGCGACTTTCAAGGGGTCAATGTCAGCAAAAGATTGCTTGATGAGCATGGGGAACGCCGCTGAAAAGCCGATAAATGAACCAAAAGTCCCCAAGTACAGTATGCACATGACCCAGTTGTGATAGCGTTTAAAGATGATGGATTGGTCTTTAAAAGATGCTTTGGCAGAAGATAAATCATTCATAAAAAACCATGCCAATATCGCCATCAATGCAATAAAAGGCACCCACACAAAGGCGGCGTTATGCAGATATAAGCTCTTACCGTTGTCAAGTGTAACGCCTGTGCCAATGATTGACAAGCCAATGACCGCAGGGACAACAAATTGCACGGTAGATACGCCCAAATTGCCAAGTCCTGCATTTAGCCCCAAAGCCGTGCCTTGCTTGGATTTGGGGTAAAAAAACGAGATATTAGACATACTAGATGAGAAATTACCCCCGCCCAAACCGCACAATAAAGCAATGATGACAAACACGCTAAATGGTGTATTGGGATTTTGTAGGGCAAATCCCATCCACAGCATGGGGATAAGCAGGCTTGCCGTAGACAGAGCCGTCCACCGCCGTCCACCAAATACAGGCACCATAAACGAATAAAAAATTCGCAAAGTCGCCCCTGATAAAGCAGGTAAGGCAGTAAGCCAAAACAACTCATCTTTGCTAAAATTAAAGCCAGCATCAGGCATACGCACAACCACCACCGACCAGATGACCCACACCGCAAAGCCCAGCAACAGAGCAGGGATAGAAATCCACAGATTGCGACTGGCAGTCTGCTTACCGCCATTTTCCCAAAACTGCTCATCCTCAGGTCGCCAGTCGTGAATCACACCTCCGCCGTTTAGTTGGTTTTTTGCACTCATGTTGTCCCCTTAGGGTATGTTAAAATTTTGGTTATTTTAAGGGGAATTGGACAAATTTTCGCTTATCCTAATGATGAATAAAACATGGCGTAAATGCTACTTTGGGGGTATAAAGACAATAAGCAACCAACAAAAGACAGCCATATTATCTCTTTGGATATGTCTTGACATCATCTTTGAGCACGTTTTTATTTTTTAAATAATCATCTTAGGTGCTGTGCATGAAAGTTGATATGTTTACCAATGAATGTGGCAATAAAATAATAACTGTGGTCATGACCCTCTTGCAAATGATATTGATAGTCCACACCCAATTCATCTGCCATCTGACAGAATAATTCAGGTTTTAGTTGTTCGCTTAAAAACGCATCTTTATCGCCCTGCTCAATCAAAATCGGTAACGTGGGGCGATATTTTGCCAAAAGTGCCACGCTGTCATACGCTTGCCAATCTGCCTTATCATCGCCCAAATACGCACCAAATGCCTTTTGTCCCCACGGTACCTGACTTGGGGCAACAATGGGTGAAAATGCTGAAACACTGGCATAATTTCCTGCATTTTTAAAGGCAATCATCAATGCACCATGCCCACCCATAGAATGCCCAAATATAGACTGTTTGCCATTGGTAGGAAAATGAGCATTTATCAAGTCTGGCAGTTCTTTGACAATATAATCATACATGTGATAATGCTCTGCCCATCTGCCTTGGGTGGCATTGACATAAAATCCCGCCCCTTGCCCCAAATCATAAGCCTCATCATCTGCCACAGTATCGCCACGTGGACTGGTGTCAGGGGCTACGACAATGACATTTTGCTCATCAGCATAACGGGCAAAACCTGATTTGGTGATGAAATTTTGCTCGGTACAAGTCAAGCCCGACAGCCAATACAACACTGGCAAACGTTCGGTCTTGACAGTATCGGGTAAATAAATGGCAAATTTCATCTGGCAATTTAGCGCAGTTGATGCGTGCTGCCAAATTTGTTGTTCACCATTAAAAATACGAAAGGTTTCTAGGTGTTTCATGACAATCTCCTTAACTATTCATCATACTTGCATGGTTTTCATGCTTTCAAGATACGTACGAATGTTAGCCACATAATGCATGCATTGTACATATCGTCCATTCTTATTGGCATTTTGAGCCAGATAGCCATAAAATTCCATCCAACTGTTGCCATCTCGCCCTTTGGCATTAAGCTCGCTTTGAATGCGTTTGACGGCATTAGGGCCCATGTTATAAGATGCCAATACAAACCACAGACGTTCAGACTCTGGCACGTCCATGTAGAGTTTTTCTAACACTTCTAAGTATTTAGCACCACCTTGGATGCTTTGAATGGCATCAGTACGATTGTTAACGCCCATCGCTTTGGCGGTATCTTGGGTTAGCATCATGAGCCCCTCAACGCCCGTACGTGAGATGGCATTGGGGTCAAGATGTGATTCTTGATAGCTGATGGCAGCCAACACTTGCCAGTCGTGGTTGTGAGCCTTTGCACCACGTTTGAAGGCACTTTCATACAACGGCAGATGTTGTTTTAGGGCTCTTTTAAAGTGCTTATCACTGTATTCATTTGCCAGTAGCGTTTGGTCATAAAAACGTGCCGTAGAACCTGTGATTGCCATCTCATCAGGGCGACACAAAAAGTCTTTGGCATGCTGTGCCAGAGTGTCATCTTTGGCATGAAACATAAGCGACATATTAGCATTTAGACCATGCTTTGATACTTTTTTTGCTGTATCGTCATTACACGCCAGTCGCACGCCTGCCATGTTCGTCTGTGCCACACCTAGCAGACCATCTGCCTTACCCATTTGTAGAGCGTTTAGAGCCTCTTGTTCGCTGTCATAGACTTTTAGGTTAAGACGAACACCCAATTCATCAGCATAACGATGGACGATGTCATGACCAAAACCATGTTGAATGTCGCCATGATTAAAGATGGTGCTGTCACTTTTGGTTGTTGCCATGACAATCTCATCTTTTTGTATCACACGCTCTAATGTGGACAGCGATGATGTGGATGGGGTTGGCACAAACAAACTTTTGATGAATAAAGCAGATAACCACACTGCCCCCAAACACAATGTCCATTTGGCAAGCATGGCTGTTGTCTTATATTGTGAGATGGTCAGTCTTTGGGCAAATCCATCCAAAGAACCTCGGTGAGATTGCCTGTTCATCTCTGACAGGCACAAGGCAGACTTTTGGATGATAAATGGTCTAAATGTTGTCGTTTTAAAGTTTGGATCAATATTGTTATTGCTTAGTAATGGGTTGTTGGCATAACATGAATAATAAAATCGGTGGTTATTGGTGCGAATGATTTGCATAATATTCTCCTATCTTACCGTCAACACCACACAAACTCAAATCATCGCCGTGTGAGCATGGTGCGGTCATTGTTTTAGATATTCATCTTATCCATGATGGGCATTCAAGCACTTTCTTAGCCATTACGCTAGGGTTACTTGACATCAACAGACAAGACGCATAAATCATGATAATCTCGCCATCAAACTTAATTTGCTTGCATTCATCCATGATGACAAATTTGACCAATCATCACAGAGGGCATCATCACGCAAAGCCAAACGGTTTAACTAAAATTTTGGCAGTCTTTTCGCAGTGCTTAACCAATCAAATACAAACATATTATGATTGTCTAAGCAGAATAAATAATCAATTAAGGTTAAAAATTAATTTTAGGTCTAATAAATATAGGTAATTTAAGCAGATGTTCAATCATTACATTGTAAAATGGCGATATACGGTATTAATTTAAAGACAGATAGCATAAAATAGCAAATATTCACAAAAAATATCATCATTGTAAAATATTGTAAAATCAATTTTCCTACACTATTTATAAAATAAAAATTACAATACCATTTTATAAACTCATGGGTCATTTTAAAAATTATTATAATAATCAATTAGTTATCATTAATTTATGTCATAAAAATAACCAAAATCAATGATTTATTTTTTAAAATTTTAATCAATCATAAAAAACGATTGTTTATACTTATCAAATGAGAATGGTTTTTGATTGTTGTTGTGTTTTTAAACTGTTATAAGAGGTGTCTGCTTTGGGTATTTGCAATGAAAAATGGATTAAAATCATTAAATTGTACTATATTCTATATTTTACAATACTGCCATCAGTGCTGGTACGCCCTATTTTACCATGCTTATTTACAAATGACCGACCAGTTTAAAACAGACCTTGCCAAATGACTGATATTTGGTTAAATTTTATCAATGTTTTTAATTTCACATGATTTTAATTTTCACATAAAGTAAAGGCTAATTTTCAATAAAGACCACAAGGACATTGCCATGACCCTATCTTATGCCGCCCCTCTTGATGAGATGCGTTTTGTGCTAAATGACATTTTTGACGCCCCAACCTTTTGGCAAAACACGCCTGCCCTATCCCATGTGGATAGCGACACGGTAGAGATGATTTTAGATGAAATGGCAAAATTTGCCACATCCACGCTGTTGCCCCTAAACCAATCAGGTGATGAAGAAGGGGCAAGCTATCTTGGAGACGGACAAGTCGCCACGCCACAGGGCTTTAAAGACGCATTTAGAGCCTATGCTGATGCTGGGTGGATTGGGCTTGGGGGCGACCCTGAATATGGCGGGCAAGGCATGCCAAAAATGGTAAGTATGCTCACTGAAGAGATGCTGTTTGCCACCAACCAATCATTCGCTCTATATCCTAACCTTACTGTAGGGGCGACATTGTGCCTACTGGCAAGCGGTAGCGATGAACAAAAGGCTCTGTACCTGCCCAAGCTATACAGTGGCGAGTGGTCGGGGACGATGTGTCTGACTGAACCACACGCAGGGACGGATTTGGGGATTATCAAAACAAAAGCTATCCCCAACGCTGACGGCTCGTATGCCATCACAGGCACCAAGATTTTTATCACCGCAGGCGAGCATGATTTGACGGAAAATATCGTTCATCTGGTGCTTGCCAAAACGCCCAACGCCCCAGCTGGCTCAAAAGGCATATCGCTGTTTATCGTGCCAAAATTTTTGGTCAATGCAGATGGTACGTTAGGTCAGCGTAATGGTGTGACAGCAGGGTCTATTGAACACAAAATGGGCATCAAAGCATCTGCAACTTGTGTCATGAATTTTGATAATGCCATAGGTTATATGGTTGGGGAAGAAAATACAGGACTTGCAAGTATGTTTGTCATGATGAACTATGAGCGAGTTACGATGGGACTCCAAGGGCTTGGGGCGAGCGTGCTTGCTTATCAAAACGCTTGCAATTATGCCCACGACCGCTTACAAGGGCGAGCCGATGACGGGGTTAAAAATGCTGACAAACCTGCCGACCCCATCATTCATCATGCGGACGTACGACGTATGCTTCTAAACGCCAAGGCAAACAGCGTGGCTTCTCGCACCTTTGCCATGTATGTCGCTCGTGAACTTGATACGGCTAAATTTAGTGATGATGACAATACCAAAAAATCAGCGTCCGCCAAGGTTGCCCTACTGACCCCGATTACCAAAGCATTTTTGACCGACATGGCATTTAATGCCACCATTGACTGCCAGCAGGTATTTGGTGGACATGGCTATATCCGTGAATGGGGCATGGAACAAATCGTGCGTGATGTCCGTATTAGCCAAATCTACGAAGGCACCAATGGCATTCAGGCTTTGGACTTACTTGGGCGAAAAGTCGTCAAGGACAACGGACGGGCGATGAGTGCGTTTATTGATGAAATCAAAGCATCCGTAAGCACTCTGCCCGATAGCCCATTAAAGAGTGAAACTCTAAGAGCGTGCGATACGGTGACAGACTTGACCGCCGAGCTTATCAAGGTTGCAACTGCCGACCCCAACGCCATTAACGGCTCGGCGGTAGATTATCTGCACACGGTGGGCTATCTGTGCTATGCTTATATGTATGTGCTGACCGTCAAGGCATGTGCGGATAAGGATGGGGATTTTTATGCTGATAAAGTCCGTCTCGCTGACTATTTTACCGCTCGTATCCTGCCACGCCTGCACGCCCATGCGGTCATGGCAAAAAATGGGGCGGATAGCATCATGGCGTTTGATGAAACATTTTTTGGCTAAACTCATAGCACATCAACCAATCCAACCACTGACACCCAACCGTTAAATGGGCAGATTTTTACAGCTTTTGCTTAGCTTTTGGGTTCATGTCAAGTTAAGTGGTCAGATGGTCATTTTCAAAAATGGCTTAACCCATCTGGTTACCAACTTAGACATCATCCTTTTATCACATGTTTATCATATTATGATAAAATCTCATGAGTGACATACACGCTTATTGTCCTTTTTGTTGTCTTTTTTCTCGCTGCCAAATTTGGCAAATAATCAACTTTTATGCTTTAACCCTCTGTTGTAAAAATGGTAAAAAACACAGGTTATTTTTAATTATCTTCAAAAATTATGCTAAAATAATCAGTTTATCTAAATGCTTATTAAGGACAATCCTTTGCTAGACCATAGCTCTGACTTACGCCACATTTTACAATACATCAGCCTACTCCAAGAGTTACCTGAACCCTCATCTTTAAAACGCTTCATTGATGCACTTAGGGTAACAGAAGATGATGCTGAGGCGGTCAATGCCAAAGTCCGTGAACTCATTGAGATTTTAAAAGAAAATCCTGAATATGGTGCAGGGCTGGCGGCGTTTATTTTACGTTTAACGGACAACTATCAGCGTATCACACTCTATGCAGACACTGGAATCATCTCTGATGACAGTTTTTCACACAGCATTAACCGTCTGATAGGACATCGTTTTTTGCCACTGCTGCCCAAAGAGGATTCGGTGGTAGAGCTTGCCCATTATCTGTTTGATGGGGCAACCGATGAAAAATGGCTATCACTCATCACCTCTGAGCATTGGGATGAGCTTGTGGAACTTGTCAAGGTTGATGAGAGTGGGTTAGAACTGGTCGCCAGTGCCAAAAATAGCATTTTAAATGCCTTAGTGATTTTATCCTACCGCATCAGTGGTATTGGACTGCATGCTGAGATGATGGATACTTATCCACAGGTTTTAAATTATACCGCCTCCTTTGTCGCCCAAAACCAAGAGACCGTTCTATTCGTCAATCAATACCGCCAAGCCCACAACTTAGATGCCATGACCGACACCATGCCTGATGTGGATATTGACCCTGCCCCCTTACTCGTCATGTTAGAACAGTGCAGTGATATTGTGGCAAATATTCGTAAACGTGTGTACAAAACAGGCATTTCTATTCGCATGACCAACATGCTCGTTCGCCTAGAACAAAGCATTCATCGCATGCACATTTTGCTTGAACTAATCTCTGACAAAAACAAAAACCGTGATAAAGCCATTGTAGAGCTAACCCAAGAGATTGTTCGTACCGCCAAAACCCGATACAGTTTTGGTTATCTCATCAAAAATAACACTCGCCTGCTGTCTCGCAAAATCACCGAAAACTCAGGTCAAGTGGGCGAACACTACATCAGTACCGACAAACTTGGCTACAAAAAAATGTACAAAAAGGCAGCCATTGGTGGTTTTGTCATCGCATTTATGGCAACCTTAAAAATCCTAGGGGCATCGGTTGTACTTGCACCCATCGGTAAGGCATTCATGAACAGCATGATTTATGGTCTGGGTTTTGTTGGCATTCACATCATAGGGGGAACAGTTGCTACCAAACAGCCTGCCATGACCGCTGCCGCCATCGCATCAACCATCTCCGAAAATGGCAACAAAAAAACCAAACAACTGACCAAACTTGCCGAACTCATCGTTGACATACTAAGAACACAATTCATCGCCATCATGGGCAACATTTCTATCGCCATGCCCATCGCTCTGCTCATCGCCTTTGCTTGGGTACAGTTTTATGGTGAGCCAATGATTAGCACCGAAAAGGCCGCTCACCTGCTCCATGAACTTGACCCTTTGCGTTCACTGTCTTTGCCACACGCTGCCATCGCTGGGGTATTTTTGTTCTTGTCAGGTCTTATCTCAGGTTATTATGACAATCTTGCTGCCTTTAATAAAATCGGTGAGCGGGTCAAACGCCATCGCCTGCTTGCTCGCATCATGCCCCAAAGTTGGCAAAACCGTCTTGGTGGTTTTGTAGAGGCGAACCTTGGGGCGATTATGGGTAACTTTATCTTTGGCTGTTTTTTAGGCAGTACCGCCACCATCGGTTACATGCTTGGATTGCCACTTGACATTCGCCACATCGCTTTTTCATCAGCCAATCTTGTGCATGGATTGTTTTTTTTATCCCCTGCTGATCTGACATGGCAACTGGCATTATATTGCTTTGTTGGTATGATGCTCATTGGTATGGTAAATCTCATCGTCAGTTTCTCACTGTCGCTTATGATTGCTCTGCGTTCTAAGGAGGTAAATTTTAGTCAATGGAAAGGTTTGGGTGAACTGATATTTAAACACCTAATCACACACCCAAAAGACTTTTTCATCCCCAGAAGTGAGACAATCCAATACGCACGCATTGACAGCGAGGGGCGTATTATCTATGATGATGTCGTCAAAGAGACCGCCATTCCTAGTGGTTCGGTTGTTCGTCGTCTGGGCAGTAAAAAATCCGATCCCCTAAGAGACATCCAAAATGCGGTCAATGTCGCCAAAACTGACCTAAGCCAAGAGGTGCTTGATAAAGTCAAACACGATGACAAACCCATTGAAGCAGGCGAGGTAGGACTTGACATGAACAGTGAAACCAACGCCAAAAACCCGCTACCCAAACCTGACAAACCGCCACAATTACCAAAGTAAACATCATGAAACAAAGTACTGCACTTAACATCTTAAAAACAGGACAAAATGTCTTCTTGACAGGGCAGGCAGGGGCAGGCAAAACCTACGTCCTAAACCAATACATTGACTATCTACGGGTACGTGGCATCCCAGTTGCCATCACTGCCAGCACAGGCATCGCCGCTACTCACATGAATGGCATGACAATACACGCATGGTCTGGCATGGGGATTAAAGATGAATTTAATGATGAAGATTTTAAACGCCTAAGACATCGCCAGAGCGTAACCGACCGTCTAAACAGCACCAAAGTACTTATCATTGATGAGATTTCCATGCTCCATGCCAAACAAGTGGATTTGTTGGATGAGATTTTACGCACCATTCGTGATGATGACGCCCCCTTTGGTGGAGTGCAGGTCATTTTCTCGGGTGATTTTTTTCAGTTACCCCCTATTGGTAACAAAAACCAAAGCAACAAGCAAAAATTTGCTTTTATGGCAAAGGCGTGGAAAACTGCCAATTTTCAAATCTGCTACTTATCAGAACAGCACCGCCAATCAGGGCATGATGAACGTGAACGATTTGGCATGAGTCTAAATGACATCTTAAACCAAATCCGCCATCAAGACGTGGATGCCCTTGCCCAAAACATCTTACTTAGCACCCATCATAACAACATCGGTGAAAACTATATACGTCTGTATACTCATAATGGCAATGTAGACAGCATTAATCAAGAACAGCTTGCCCTGCTAGATGGCGATGCTCACACCTTTGACTGTATTACCTATGGCGATAAAACCTTAATAGACATGCTCGCCAAAAACATCAAAGCTGCCCCATCTTTGACCCTAAAAGTCGGGGCTAAGGTCATGTTTGTCAAAAACAACCAAAATCTTAATGTCTCTAACGGTACGATGGGCGAGGTGGTTGATTTTGTTTTGCCACAGGCGAACATGGACGGCGGTGAGAAATTTCTCCATACCATCAAATACCCCATGGTACGACTCAACAGTGGGCGGCTGGTTTGTGCTGAGCCAGATGAATGGGTGATAGAGGACGGTTTGGGCGAGATATTAGCCAGTTACAGCCAAATCCCCCTTGCCTTAGCATGGGCAATCACCATTCACAAAAGCCAAGGCATGACCCTAGATGCTGCCGAGATTGATTTGTCTCGCACTTTTGAGATGGGGCAAGGCTATGTTGCTCTCTCTCGCTTGCGGTCACTGGACGGCTTAAAGCTCCTTGGCATGAACAAAAACAGCCTACTGTTAGATGAATGGGTGTTTCGCATCAATCAACGCCTACTTGACATCGCCCACGAGCAAGCCAAAAAATTCCACACCCTAGATGATGATACGCTAGACAACATTCATAAACAGTTTATCATCGCCTGTGATGGCATTACTGATGATGCCATCATCACCCGCCAAGAAAAACTTCTACAAAAAATCAAAAATGAGAAAACCCAAAAACACCATATCCATACCAACCAAACTCAGGGAAAATCACCCACTCAGGTTGGCAAAACCTTAGATAAAACCCAAGCCCTCATCAAAGAGGGTCTTAGCCTAGATGAAATAGCACAGCAACGCAAACTTACCAAATCCACCATCATCTCTCACATCAGCCAGCTTATTGAGCGTGATGGTAAGGATAACTACTTGCGTTTTGCCCCCAGTGATGATGAGCTACACGCCATCAAAGCCATCTATGATAAGCTCGACGCCCAAGGCGAATTTGAAGGCGGTGTCAAGCTTAAACCCATCGTGGAGATGAGTGGCAAAGACAACAGTCATTACAACATCGCAAGGCTGGCGTTGGCATTTTTGGACATCCCCAAACACACCAAAACAGACAAGACAGCCAACGCCACAATCCACACCAACAACAAGGATAAACCATGAAACTTCGCCTTGGCATCAACGGTTTTGGACGCATTGGGCGAATGCTACTGCGTGCGTATCTGTCTGGACTCACACAATTTGACCATCTTGATATCATCGCCATCAATGACATTGCAGATGCTCATACATTGCTACATTTATTAAAATTTGACAGCACACACGGTAGATTGGGCGTGGATGCATGGCTACAAGACAATCATTTAATTTTACAAAAAAATGGGCAAACCCTATGCCAAATTGTACTGCTTAATCAAAAAAACCCCACTGATATTGCATGGGGCGAACTTGGTATTGATGTTGTATTAGAATGCACAGGACACTTTCGCTCATATGATGATGCCAGTCTACACCGCCTATCAGGAGCAAAACAGGTCATCATCGGTGCTGCCCCCTTTGACAATGTGGATGCCAGTATCGTCATGGGGGTTAATGATGAGATGCTACATAGGGATTTACCCATCATCTCAGGTGTCTCCTGCACCACCCAAGCCCTAGTCCCCCTACTACACACCTTGCAAGTGTATGGCATAGACAGCGTGATGATGACCGAGATTCATGCTGTTACCGCCGACCAAACGGTGTTAGACCAAGCCCACCGAGACCTAAGACGGGCCCGAGCATCAGGACAAAACATCATCCCAACAACATCAAGCAGCATCAATGCCAGCGTGCGAGTATTGCCGTTTTTACAGGGCAAATTAAATGGTCATTCCATCCGAGTGCCAACGGCAAATGTCGCCTGTATTGACATCACGGTCATCTTTCATACAGATCCCACCCTTGATGACATCAGAGATTTGCTAAGACATACCAGCCAAAACCGTCTGCGTAGAATCATGGATTATACCGACGAACCACTGGTCTCATCTGACTTTATCGGTGATACCCATTCGCTCATCATAGATGGCACAGAGCTCATGCAAGCTCATCGTCAATTTAAAATCCTAGCATGGTATGACAATGAAGTGGGCTATGCCAATCGCTTGCTTGATATGTGTGTAACATTAGGCAAAACCAACTGACCCTACCCCAACCCACCTACAAAATATCCAAAATTACACAACAGTCATATAATCATGGCAATAGTGTGTTATATTATACATTTTTAGTGCCAACATTGATATGACCGACCTTTTTATATTACAAGAAGTACTGACCGATGACGTGCCATTTCGGGTGCATAATGTCAAAATAGATAAATTCATCTGTGAGCAGGATTTGCCACTCATGCTTTTGGCTCACCATGACCGCCTAAGCGATGAATTAAAGACCCAAAAGCCCTTGACCGAGTTTTTTGGGCGGATAAATGACAAGGTAACCACAGCACAGGCATGTGCCATTTTTGGGGTCAGCTCTGACAGCTTACGCCCTGCCACTCACATAAAAATTACAGGTACAACCGTCATCGTATGGGATGACTTCCCCCTTGCTCTACATTTGCAATTCACCAATACCGCCAAAGACAGCCAAATCACCGATGAGATTGACACTGTTCAAGCGGTAGCCAATGAGATTGACAACATCCTACTGTCAGGTAATGTCAATGTCTTGCACAAAAATACCTCAAAGACATTGATGAGCGTTGATTTGCACGATGATGAATTCATCATCACGCCCAATGATGGTTACACACGTCTGCCCAACAGCCATGCCCTTGCCACCACCCAAATCCTAAACCACATCAGACACACCACCCCCCACATCATGGCATATCTAAGCCATGCTCTGCATGATAAAATCATGGGACACGTGCAAGAGCGATTTTAGAATTTTGGGTATAATTTTGGGTGTGTTGCCCCCAAAATCAGCCATAAAATGCTCTGTTTTGCATGGCTTGGTGCAAGGTTAAACTGTCCACATAACCCAGCTCCCCACCCATGGGAATGCCTTGTGCCAGGCGAGTAATATTTTCTACATGAGATTTTAGGACATCGTAAATAAAAAAGGCAGTGGTTTGACCTTCAATCGTCGCACCCATGGCAAGAATCAACTCACTGATGGCGGAGCTTTTGACCAAAGCCACAAGCTCATCCATGTGCAAATCATCCGCCCCAATACCATCTATGGGCGACAAATGACCGCCTAGCACAAAGTAACGCCCACGATATGCCCCACTTTGTTCAATCGCCATCACATCCGATGCACGTTCCACCACGCACAACTGACCATCATCACGGCGAACATCGGTACAAATGGCACAAACGTCATCATCGCTAAACGAATGGCAGATTTGACATTCTTTAATTTCATTCATGGCAATCTCCAAAGCATGGGCAAGTGCCAAACCTTGGGGGCGTTTTTTGGACAGAAGCTCTATCGCCATGCGTTGGGCAGACTTTTGTCCGACCGACGGTAGGATTTGTAGGATTTTGACCAATTGGTCAAATTTTGGGGTAAGCATCAACCAAACAATCCTTGCATGCCCTTGGGCAGACCCATGCCCGTGGTTGCACCTGCCATAATCTCTTCGTGTAACTCATCTGCTTGGCGTACCGCATCATTAATGGCAGCGGCAACCAAATCCTCAATCATATCAGGCTCATCACTCATCAGGCTTGGGTCAATAGACAGGCGTTTGACCACATGGCGACCTGTCATGGTTACTTTGACCAGTCCATTACCTGCTTGACCTTGAACCTCTTTTTGGGCAAGGGTTTTTTTGGCAGATTCAACATTTTGTTCAACCTGCTTTTGCATGGCTTGGGCTTGTTGCATGAGTGCTTGAATGTTCATCATAAACTCCAAAAATATAAAATAAAAAAGAACAAAAAATGATAAAAAGCATTATAACAAAATTTTAACTTGATGGGAAATTGTTATATAATAAACCATCCATTTACCCATCTAGGAGACGGTCATGACAGTCCCATACTCTGATAACACCCCCCAACACAATCACGTCATCATCATCGGCGGTGGTCATGTCGGACTGTCCTTTGCCCTGCTTTTGGCTCATCAAGGCATTTATAGCACCCTGTTAGAGACGGTCAAATACCCAACCATCGCCCCCAACAAAGACCATGAACGCCGATCTTATCTGGACAGCAGAAACACCGCTTTATCCAGACGCAGCGTGCAGATTTATCACAAGATTGGACTGTGGGATGATTTGGACAGCCATGCCTGTCGTATTGACAAAGTACTCATCAGTGAACTTGGTAGTTTTGGGCGAGCAACGCTTGATAAGCAATCAGAAAATGTGGAGAGTTTCGGTTTTGTCATGGAAAACGCATGGCTAGCACGAGTGCTGCTTCAAGCCGTCAAAGCAAGCCCTTTTGTGCGTCTATATGACCACACCAAAGTAGATGCCATTCATCAAGATAATGACATGGTTCATGTTAGTGCCATCGGTCAAGATGACAAAACAGGCAACACCAAAATCCATCTACATGCCCCACTGGTTGTGGCATGCGATGGTCAGCACTCGCCTACTCGTTCTATGCTGGGGGTAGGGGTGGACAGTCATGATTATGGACAGATGGGTATCGTTGGCGTGGTGCATACAGACACACCACATGAACATGTTGCCATTGAAAAATTTGGCCCTGCTGGACCTTTGGCGGTGTTGCCTTTGCTGGACAGCACAGATGGCAAATATCGTCGCTCGGTCGTCTTCATTTGCCCAAAAGGCGATGAACACGCCTATTTACATGATGATGCTCACTTTTTAGCAACGCTACAACAGGTGTTTGGCACGGATGCAGGACGCTTTTTACAAGCAGGCAGGCGTGGGGCATATCCTTTGAGCAAAGTACTGTCTCATCGGCAAGTCGTCGGTCGCTGTGTACTCATGGGTAACGCCGCCCATACACTACACCCTGTGGCAGGTCAAGGCTTTAACCTATGCTTGCGAGATGCTGACGCTTTGGCAAAGCTGTTAGGTGAGCACCTACAAGATGCCCAAAGTGGTAAATTTGGCATAACCACGCCTGACTTTGGCAATCAATCACGCCTGCAAAGCTATGAACAATCTCGCCAAACTGACCAAAAGCGAGTGATTAAATTCTGCGATACGGTTGTTGGTAGTTTTGGCAGTACCAACCCTGTCATGAAAGTGGCTCGTAATGTTGGACTGATTGCCTTTGACAAAATCCCCTTTATCAAACCAATGGTTGCCAGCTATGCGATGGGACTAAAATCTTAATCGCCAGATACGTCATGATTTTATGACACGACTTGATTTTAAAGTTGATATTTTAGGGCATGTTTATCGTTTATCATGCTCTTTAAACTCTTTAAAATTCATCACATTGCTTTGTGATGCCCCTTTAAAAAATCACGCCTAACCCCATTTAGTACCCAACTGTGTTATAATTGACCGTTTTAATCACTTTAAGGCATGAGCGAGAACCCATGAGCGAACATTCCACTTCCCAATTAGCCGCCCTTATTCAGCTTGGCAAAGAGCAAGGCTATCTGACCTATGCTGAGATTAATGATCAGTTGCCTGAGTCCGTTACCGAAAGCGACCAGGTAGAGGACATCATCGCCATGCTAACGGACGTTGGCATCGCCATTTATGACGTCGCCCCTGATGAAGATGACATTATTTTAGCAAACTCAGGCAGTGATGATGACATGGCAGCCGATGAAGCGGCGGCGGTTCTTGCCAGTGTTGAGACAGAACCTGGACGTACCACCGACCCTGTGCGTATGTACATGCGTGAGATGGGGACGGTAGATTTGCTCTCTCGTGATGGTGAGATTAGCATTGCCAAACGCATAGAAGAGGGCACTCGTGAAGTTCAATATATCATGGCGTACTGGCCAGGTACGGTTAAATTTGTCCTAGATGAATATGCACAGGTACAAACAGGTGAGAAAAAAATCTCTGATGTGGTTACAGGCTTTTTATCACTGGATGATGGCGATATTGAAATCCTAGAAAATGACATAGAAATTAACTTAACAATCAGCGAATCCGATGATGACGACGATGATGAAGAAAATGATGACGGTGGCATAAACATAGATAATGACAACGATGACAGCGGTCTTGACCCAGAAGAGGTCAAAGCTCGCTTTGATGAAATCCAAAACCTATTTGACAACGCCAAAAAGATGCTTGAAAAACATGGGCGTAGCAGTGAAGAGGCCAAAGCTGCCTATGATGAACTTGCCACTCGGTTCATGCTCATCAAACTCAATAACCGTCTGTCCGACCAAATCATGGCACTCATGCGTCAGGCCTATGAAGATGTACGTACTACCGAACGCCAAATCATGCGATTGGTCATCCGCAAGGGCAAAATGCCCCTTGATGAATTCAAAAAAACCTTCCCCAGCAATGAGACGAACATTGACTGGCTTGCCCATCGCATTGATGGTAAGCCTGCTTTTGCAGATACCTTAAAGGCAGTCATGCCCGATGTTGTGACACTACAAAAAAGAATCCTAGCTCACGAAGAAAACCTACAAATGAATATTCGTGACATGAAAGCGGTGGCTCGTCAAATGGCAATCGGAGAAGCCAAAGCTCGTCGTGCCAAAAAAGACATGGTTGAGGCCAACTTACGTCTGGTCATCTCTATCGCCAAAAAATACACCAACCGTGGCTTACAATTTCTTGACCTCATCCAAGAGGGCAATATTGGTCTGATGAAAGCGGTAGACAAATTTGAATATCGTCGTGGTTATAAATTCTCAACTTATGCCACATGGTGGATTCGTCAAGCCATCACCCGCTCTATCGCTGACCAAGCTCGTACCATTCGCATCCCTGTGCATATGATTGAGACGATTAACAAAATCAACCGAGTGTCTCGCCAACTGCTTCAAGAGATGGGGCGTGAACCGACCCCAGAGGAGTTGGGTGAACGTTTGGATATGGATGAGGCCAAGGTGCGTAAGGTCTTAAAAATCGCCAAAGAACCAATCTCCATGGAAACACCCATTGGTGATGATGAAGACAGTCACCTAGGCGACTTCATCGAAGACAGTACCATTTCAAGTCCTGTTGAGAATGCCACTGCCGAGGGCTTGCGTGAGGCAACCCGAGAGGTACTAGATAACTTGACCGAACGTGAGGCCAAAGTGCTAAAAATGCGGTTTGGTATTGACATGGCCTCTGACCACACCTTAGAAGAGGTGGGCAAGCAGTTTGATGTCACTCGTGAACGTATTCGCCAAATTGAGGCCAAAGCCCTGCGTAAATTACGCCACCCATCTCGCTCTGAACATTTACGTTCGTTTTTGGAAAATGACTGACTTATAACCACCCAAATAACCACCATCGTGTGGTTATTTTTATGCTTGAAAAAACCACCATCACCCTCATCTACCCCTAAACTCATTCTCCTTATCAAATCATGACAACCAAACTCACCAATTTAAACATCACCCCAACTGTGAATGCCAAACGCACAGAAATCCAAAACCCCGAATTGTGGCAGTTCCCCATGGATTACCCCATGAGTATTATCGGACATGAGGGGGAGCATGACAGTCTGCGTCATGAAGTTACGCTCATTTTGGCAGAGATTTTTCCTGATTTTGATGCCGCCAGCATGGTTGTCCGCCCATCTAAAACAGGACGATTTCACGCCCTTCGGATCAATCTACACCTGACATCTGCCGATGAAGTCAATCGCTTATACACCGCCCTTGACAAAGCCAAAACGGTTAAGACCGCTGTTTGATACTTTACATGCCTTGACCTTTACATGCCTTGACCAAAGACCGCTTGCCAAAGTTGGTCTTTTTATAAACCCAAAAGACATCATCGGTCTTATTAAATGAATGTAGCACATTCATTTAATTTTGACTTTATTTCATTACTCCATGTCATCTGCCATCATGCACACCATACCCCCCAAGCCCCAAACCGCCCTACGCATTTTGCACACATCTGATTGGCACATTGGTAAACGCCTGTTCAACCACAGCCGATACGATGAATTTGAAGCCTTTTTGGATTGGCTACATATCGCCATTGACACTCATGATATAAATGCACTCATCGTGGCAGGCGATATTTTTGACACCGTTACACCCAGTAATAAAGCCCAAGAGTTGTATTATGAATTTTTAGCAAAAGTTGCCAAAAGCTGCTGCCAACACGTCATCATCACCGCAGGCAATCACGACAGTCCCACGTTTTTGGATGCTCCCAAGGTCATTTTAAAGACACTTAATGTTTGGGTCATCGGACAGGCTACCACTGACATCAATGATGAAATACTGCTACTAAAAGACAAATCACAAGATGGCTTAGATATCGTGCGTGCCATTATTCTTGCCGTGCCATATTTGCGTGATAAAGACGTAAGAGTAGGTAGCAGTTTTGAGATGACAGGACAGCGAGACCACGAGACCGCCCAAGGCATTGCCAAACACTATCAAAATCTTAGCAACCATGCCCTTATCCTACAAGATGAATATCAAGCCAACCCAAATCAGCCCCCCATCCCCATCATCGCCACAGGTCATCTGTTTTGTGCAGGAGCGAACATCTCATCAGATGATGATGGCATGCGAAAAGAGAGTTTTGTTGGCACGCTTGGACAACTGCCTGCCAGTATCTTTGCCGATGAGATTAACTATGTTGCCCTAGGACACATTCACGCCCCACAAAAAGTTGCAGGACAAGACCGCATTCGTTACTGTGGTTCACCCATCGCCATGGGGTTTGGTGAGATTGGCAAGGATAAACAGGTGTTGATTGTTGATTTTGACCCTACCACAGCGAACATCCCTCACATTCATACCCTAAGCGTGCCTATTTTTACCAAAATGGTTAGATTACAAGGGGATACCGACACCATTAGGCACGCCTTAAACCCACTCATCGCCGAAAACCAAACCATCTATGCTGAGATCGTCTATGATGGGCAGACATTAGAGCCGAATTTTGCCAAAGACATCAAAGCCTTTTTGGCAAATACCAAGGTACTGCCTTTAAATATCCAAAACAACACCCAACGCAGGCACATCCTACAAAGTACTTATCATGGTGAAAACCTAAAACAGATGACGACCATGGACGTATTTGACAGACTGCTAGATAGGCAAGTGGTCACAGATGAGGAGAAAAATGAGCTAAAAACCGCTTATCAACACATCATCCAGACCATTTACGAACAAGACGTAAAGGTAGAATAATATGACTTTATGGACTTAATTTTACCATTTTGTCTTAATTTATTTTACCCCAACTTATGCCATCCATCTTTTTAAATCATCATGAAAATACTTTCTTTATCATTTAGCAATCTTAACTCACTAAAAGGTAACTGGCACATTGATTTTACCAATGATGCTTTCATCAATGATGGGCTGTTCGTCATCACAGGGCAGACAGGGGCAGGCAAGACGACGATACTAGATGCCATCTGCCTTGCCATCTATGGACAAACGCCAAGAATTAAAATCAGTAACAACCAAAATGAACTCATGAGCATAGATAGGGGCGACTGCCACAGCGAGGTGGTGCTACTTATGAACGAAAACATGAAAGATAAACTCTATCGGTTCAGCTTTGAACAGCGACGAGCAGGCAAAAACCCCAATGGCAAATTACAATCCATCAAACGCCAAATCAGCCTACTCACTGATTTAGACGATGAGGGTACCATCATCGAGACCAAAGCCAATGAGTGCGATAAAAAAGCCATAGAAATCATGCACATGAACTTTGAGCAGTTTACCCGTTCGGTCATGCTTGCCCAAGGTAACTTCTGTGCCTTTTTAAAAGCCGACGTACACAAAAAAGGTGAGATTCTAGAACAAATTACCGGCACACACATCTACGCCAAAATCAGCCAAAAGGTCTTTGACGTACATAAACAAAAAAAGGAAGAACTCCACCAGTTAAAGCAAAAATTAGGCGATATTGACATCATCAATGATGATAATTTTTTTGCCTTAGAACAACGCATGAGTGATGATGACACTCGCATTAAAAGCACTCAAACAAGATTGCAACAACTAGACGCCATCATCAGCTGGTATCTGGACCATGAGCAAGCCCAAACACACATTGCTGGGCATCAAGCAGACATTGAGACCGCACAGGCATCCATCCTAGCCTTTGATAAGTCAGCCATTCGCTTACGTCTTGCCAATCTGGCTTATGAATTAATCCCCATCTATCAAGAAATGACACGTGAGAAAGAGATGCTGGCAAATACCCATACTGCTCTGGCTCATCTACAAAACACCCTACCCATCTTAGAACAAGAACAACAGACCCAACAAGCACAAAAGAACAGTCATCATCAAATCCTAAATGCCCACAAGGCACAGTATGAACACGCTCTATCTTTGTTCAAACAAGTACGGACATTAGACAATATCATCGCTCAAAATAAGTTAGCCCTAGACACAATAAACCACACCATCACAAAAGAAAAGGCGATGATGGCAGATGTCAAACAGACGATATCACAACTACAAAACCAGAGAAGCATTCATAAAACCTCACTACATGCCATCAACGAACGCCATCAGAATATGGCACATTATCCTAACATTAAGCAAGATTTGGGCATGCTGTCGGGTCATGAACGTGAACTTAATACCGCTTTGGCACAGCTTCATCAGCACACACAAAAACTACACAACCAAAACCATAAACTTCACCAAAAAAATCAAGAGATTAACCACAAACGAGATGAACTGCGAATTCAAAAAAAACACTTAACTCAATGCGAGCATGACCATCAAATTTTGATTGGTCAAATCAGTCAATTATTACAAACATCAATTGAGACATCTGACATTGATGATGACAATTTGGCACATTGTGGCATACATTTTCAAAAAAAGATTCATCATATTAAAGAGCTGTTGCGACTGGTTGATACTCTTAGCCAACATCAGCACACTTGTGAGAATTTATACAAAAAAATCCATGAATCAAATACTCACCTGCATGATAACGCCAAACAAGAACAAAACACCCTATCCATCATTAACGCCCTAAATGAACAAATCGCACAAGAACAAAATACCCTATCCGCCCTACAACAACACCATGACACCCAACAAGAGCTCATCATTTTAAAAAAACATCATACCAATCTCATAGAAAATGAACCTTGTCCCCTGTGTGGTTCATTAACGCACCCTTATACCCCCAATCATCCCTTTGTTTATGATATTGATGACAGTATCAAAACCGCCATCGCTCACACCACACAAAAAATACAAACATATAAAGAAGACTTACATACACAAAAAGAAACGCTTGCCAATATTAATAGCACAAAACTTTACCATACCGAAAAACAACAAGCATTCATATCACAAAAAGATGAAATCACCGCTCATATAAATCATAATTATCAAATCATCATCGCACAAGACATCATACAATACGCTCATCATCAATTACCCAAGACATTAGACAAACATCAGCCCGAGCAAATAAATAAAACCATTGACACATTAAATCATCTCATCCATCAAAAATTATCCCAATTAACTGATAATTATGATGAATATGATAAGTTACAACACAATTTTAGCCAAAAAAATCAAGAAATCATCAATTTACGCCAAGCACTTGATATCATCACCCAAGATGGCAAAGCCCTAAAAGAACACATTGAAATGATTGCAGAACAAATAGAAGAGACCGAATCTGCCATCAGTTGTGACAAACAAAGTATTCATAAACTTATAAATGCCATACATACAAAATTAATGCCTTATCAAAAAATAATTTCTATTGATATGGATAATATGGATAATGATATGGATAATAATGTCCTACATGATGATAATAACAAATCATTACCGACGGTTATTTGTGAATATATTAACAAGCTAACCCAAATCAGCCAACATCATGATAATTACCATACTCAAAAACAGCAATTAGAATCTAAACTAGAACACATTCAAATACATCTAAATAATGAAACCAAGCAGCTAAAAAACCATCAAAGCAAGATTGATGAGTTATCACAAGAAAAAACATCTTTAATCCAACACCATGACAGCCATACATCCAAACGTAAATCTCTGTTCGGCACAGATAATGTTGATGACAAAGAAACCATGCTACGCCAAGCGATGGATGAAAGCGAGCAAGCATTTCACGAAAGCCAAGAGAGTCATCAGCAATCCTGGCAAGCCTTATTAAATCTTAATGAAAAAATCAGTCATCATCAAAGTCATATTAGCACACTAAATAAGCACATTAAAGAATTACAAAATAACTTTAATAAGTTACTATTAGATAAAGGATTTAAAGATACTGATGAATTTTTATCGGCATGTATGAATAATGATGAACGCTTAATATTGCAACAGACCCAACAAAACTTGCATTATACATTAAAGCAAGCCCATGATAATCTTAATTATTGGCAACATAAGCTAGATGATATCATAAGCACCAAACCCGATGATAAAGATTTGGCAGACATTTTAAAGGACATATGTCAGCATAATGAACCAAATGATAAATTAAATCATATGACATTATGCAAATTAAAACAACACAAAGAACAATTACAAAGCCATCATTATGAACAACTAACTACCTTTGGTGAACAAAGACAAGCATATATAAATGCCAAAAATGACAGAGAAAAACACGCCTCTTTGATGGATTTAATCAATCAAAAACAGCAAGATTTGGTTGTATGGGCAAAGTTAGATGAACTCATCGGTTCTGGTGAGGGCAATAAATACCGCAACTTTGTGCAAGGTCTGACTTTGGAGCTTATGTTGCACCATGCCAATGACATTCTTAGCAAAATGAACAGTCGCTATGTACTAACACATGGCGATGATAAGGTGAATAAAAACCCATTAGAGATTAATGTCATTGATACCGCTTTGGGCAGTGAGATACGTAGTACCAAAAACCTATCAGGAGGCGAGAGTTTTATTGTGTCATTGGCATTGGCATTGGGTTTATCGCACATGAGTAGTGAGAATGTCAGTATTAATTCATTGTTTTTGGATGAAGGATTTGGCACACTAGATGATGAGGTGTTAGACATCGCTTTGTCAGTATTATCATCATTAAAAGACACAGGCAAGATGATCGGCATCATCTCACATGTTCAGTCATTAAAAGAACGCATATCAACCCAAATCCATGTCAAAAAAATTGCCAATGGCGATAGCATATTACTAGGTTTAGGGACAAGTTTGGTTTGAGATTATTTTATCAATGCTTTTTATTTTTAAATATATTAAAATATACATTTCATTTTAATACATATTTACCAAATCTATCCCAAAATGACATCAAAGTAATTTTAATAAAATATTGCCAAAATATTACCATTATGTTAGTATGAAAAATCCACATTTTCATTAGGAGCATGTGCCATGGCAACCGCCCCAAAAAAGCAGTCTACCACTAAATTTCGCGATGAGTTCTCCGACACACTTTCTCGCTTAGAAGAATTGGTAGAACACGCAAGCGATGATGATTTAGCTCAAATTGGTGCTCGCTTGGCAGAATACCTACCCACCACTAACGTTGCCCATCAGCTTGGCAATGAAATCAATGCCAGAAAATCCAAAGATACCGAGCTTGCCTCCAACTGGCGTGAAGGGGGTTATCCATATAAACATCGCATGAGTCGCAAGAACTATGAATCCCAAAAGTACAAATTACAAATTGAACTTCTAAAACTACAACACCATGTCAAACAGACAGGACAAAAAATTGTCATACTCTTTGAGGGGCGTGATGCTGCTGGTAAAGGCGGTACAATCAAACGCTTTATGGAGCATCTAAATCCTCGTGGTGCTAGGGTTGTTGCCTTGGAAAAACCAACCGAGACCGAACGTGGTCAATGGTATTTTCAGCGTTATGTGCAGACCTTGCCTACCTCAGGTGAGATGGTTTTGTATGACCGCTCATGGTATAACCGTGCTGTGGTTGAACGTGTCATGGGTTTTTGCACTGATGCTGAATATCACATTTTTATGGAGCAAGTGCCTGCCTTTGAAAAACACTTAACCCAATCTGGCATTACACTCATCAAATTTTGGTTCTCAGTTAGCCGTGAGGAACAAAAAGTACGTTTCTCTCGCCGTGAACATGACCCTCTAAAACAGTGGAAGCTCTCACCTGTGGATAAAGCGTCGCTGGACAAATGGGATGACTATACCATCGCCAAAGAAGCGATGTTCTTTGAGACTGATACAAGTGAATCGCCATGGATTGTCATCAAATCTGATTGTAAAAAACGCGCCAGATTAAACGCCATGCGTTATGTCTTGAACAAGCTAGATTATGCTGATAAGGACGACTTGCAGATTGGCAACATTGACCCTCTCATCGTAGGACGTGCAGGGGCATTATATGAGACTGACGAACATAAGAATATAAGTAAACGACCCATTAAAAAATAAGCAATTTTTAAGGGTAACTCCCCCACTATTTGAGATGGTTTTATATTCCATGATAAATTAGAGATTTTTATGGTGTGCTTGACATGAATTTACCCAATGAACTGCTTACTCTTGGCACAAGTTTTTTACAAAAAGCCAATCAATTCTTAGATGAACGCATCACCAAAACCATCACCTTAGACCCTGATGTGCTTGCTTATCGCTGGGTTGGTGGTCAGCGTGGTACACTCACTCCCATTGATGTTCATCTTAGCATCACTTTGGATGATTTGCATGGCATTGATACCCAAAAGGACAAAATCATCCAAAACACCCGCCAGTTTTTGGCGAATCTGCCTGCCAACCATGTTCTTATGACTGGCACTCGTGGGGCAGGCAAATCAAGTCTTGTGCGTGCCTTATTGCATGCCTATCATCAAGACGGTCTGCGAGTGATAGAGGTTGCTCGTGATGATTTGCATACGCTTGACAAAATCCGCCACGCCATCATAGAAAATGATAATCACTGCCGTTATATCATCTACTGTGATGATTTGGCATTTAATGGCAGTGATGAGAATTATCGTACCCTAAAAAGCATGCTAGATGGTGCTTTGGACAGTGAACAAGACCGCTTACTCATCTATGCTACCAGTAACCGCCGTCATCTACTACCTCAACTGATGAAAGACAACGTCAGCATTTATAACGGTCAAACCAATGAAGTCAATCCCTATGAGACCATCGATGAGACCGTCTCACTCTCAGACCGCTTTGGATTGTGGATATCGTTCTTACCCATGAATCAAGAGACTTATTTGGACATCGTGGCGTATTATTTGACACAGGCGGACATGGCATTTGATGAGATGGTACGTGGCGAAGCACTAACATGGGCAAGCACTCGTGGCGGTCGGTCTGGACGTGTGGCACATCAGTTTAGCAGGCACTGGATAGGGGCAAGGCTGTTAGAGCGTGATGCTTTAAACAGCAATGTTTATCCTCAATCTTTGTATTAATCAATCTTTGTATTAATAAAAAAGGCGTATCATCACGCCTTTTGTGTCATCAGATACATCATCATATGGCATTCATCTTGGTCATCGCCATCAGCTCTTTGATGTCATAAGTACCCTCATCAATCAAATCAACACCACAAGAGAGCTTCTCAATCCAATCTAAGAATTCATCAAAGATGGCACGCCCTTCTAGTCGTTTGCCATGCTGTGGCACCATCATCTCCACAGGCAGCTGACGCACGCTGTCCGCCCACAGACGACAGGCTTTGTTGCTTGCCATGTAGCGTTGATGAAAGCCTAACATACTGCCAATGTGAGTTTGAAAATTTTCCACTTTAATGCCAGAATTCCCCACCAATGACGCTCCCATATCACCTGAGAATAAAATCTGACTGACAGGGTCATAAAACTGAATATTACCCACCGAGTGTAAAAAGTGAGCAGGAATTGCCATGATTTGAGTATCGCCCAATGTATATACCCCACCCCCATCAGGGATGCCTTCTAGACGTTCTGAGAGTCCATGGTGCAATCGTCCTTTGGTAAAGGCAGAATTATAATGGGGCAAAAATCGCTCCCACAGAGTCGGAATGAGTAGTTTGGTGTTTTGTAAATGAATAAGCCAACGAGGCATGGACGCCAAAATGTCAGGGTCTTGGTGTGAACCGATGACATACTTAATGTTATCCATGCTGGTAAATTTGGTAATTTGTAAAGTCAAAGGCGTAAAGGTCAAATCCCCACCCGGGTCAATAATCGCCGCCTCTTTACCATCGATGATTAAGAACTGGTTGGATGGCACACTTTCATCTTCTGCAGGCATACTAAACGCAATACATTTGTGATGACCATCGTTATATAAAACATGAGATTCCATAAATGCTCCCCCAAGCAAACAAAATGACTTTAAAATCATTATACGCTGATTTGCCCAAAATACCAAATTTTTTTGTTAAAAAATACCCAAATCCATTCATCATCAATTCAACTTAATCAGACAAAAGCATCAGATAAAAGTAGAATTTCTCAATTATTTCCCCATTGTAAATAATGTTATCAACACCCCAAACCCATTTTAAAATCCCAAAATTCATCAGCATTTTATGATATGATAGGCGTTTTGTTCTTACGTAGCAATTTTTATTTCTTATGACCGCTTTATCATCCCATCCATCCGACATTCTCATCGCCTTTGACACCATTTTTGAGCAATGCTCCATCGCCATCTTACAAAACAATACCATCATCCATACCGAAACGGTGGTGGGTGGACGTGGACAGACTGAGATTATCCTACCCATGTTAGATAAGGCATTACACACATCAAACGTGGACATCAAGGACGTCAAGGCGTGGGCGTTTAACCGTGGGCCTGGGGCATTTAGCGGCATTCGCATTAACACCGCCATGGTTCAAGCCTTATCGGTTGCCAATGGTGCGCCGTGTATTGGCATATCCAGCCTACACGCCTTGGCATTTATGGCATGCAAGCAAGAGAATATGACAGACGGCATGTACATAACAGCACTCATAGATGCCCGCCAAAAGCAGGTCTATGCAGGGGATTTTGTGGTACAAAATGCTCTGCCAGTTGCCCAAAACGAATATTTGCTAGATTATGACAAACCCATAGAAACTGACATCGTCGTAGGAGATGGCGTGGATTTGGTCATGACAGATGCCAAAAAATTACGCCCAAATCCTACCGCCTGCCACATCGCTTACCTTGCTTATCCCTTATTTTTAAAAGGCAAAACAGTAACAGCAGCACATGCCTTACCTGTTTATCTTAGGGACAATGCTTGGAAAACATTAGCCCAGCAAGCTAAAAACAAAAAGTGATTACATTAAAGTGATTACATTAAATGGCATAGGGCATCATTTAGATTAACACATAAGAGTATTATTTTGGACGTTTTATTATTTATCAAAGCCTTTATCATAAGCATCATCGAAGGTATTACCGAATTTTTGCCCATTTCTAGTACAGGCTATATGGTGTTATCAGCGGACATCATCAATTTTTGGGACAAAGATAAGCGAGATTTATTCATTGTTTTTGTTCAGATTGGGGCGATTTTGGCGGTCATTTATGACTATTGGGGCAGGCTGTGGACAGCATTTATGGGGCTAATCACAGGCAGAGCAGATGGCATGACCAACCCTCGCAGGCTGGGCATCTCGCTCATCATTACCACCATTCCTGTCATGATTGTTGGGCTTACCCTAGAAGATTTTATCACAGGCACACTCTTTCATCCGCTTGTTGTGGCAACCATGCTAATTATTGGGGCGTTGCTCATCATCTATGTAGAAAAACACCCACGCCCCATCAAGGCACAAGAGGCCGAACAAATTAACTTTAAAACCGCCTTAAAAATCGGACTGTGTCAATGCTTGGCTCTCATTCCCGGCACAAGTCGCTCTGGTGCTACCATCATCGGAGCATTGTGGTTTGGTGTCTCTCGCAAGGCCGCCACGGAATTTTCTTTCTTTTTGGGCATTCCTGTGATTATTGGGGCAGGACTTTTGGAGCTCATTGACAAAAAAGATTTGCTACAAACAGGACAAGATTGGGCGGTGCTTGGCGTAGGAACGCTGGTATCTTTTGTGGTTGCCCTACTATGTATTCGCCTGCTTGTGGCGTGGGTATCCACAAAAGACTTTATGATTTTTGCTTATTTGCGTATCATTACAGGCGTGATTGTGTTATTGGCGTATTTTGTATTGGGTTACCAAATTAAAGGATAGCTCCTATTATTACCCATAAATATTTACCCATAAAACCATAAACCAAAAAGGCAATCGTGTGAATATTAACATCATCGGCACAGAACAAGACAAAAATTTATTTAATCAATTGCAATTTATTAATAAAACCCACATTTTATCCTTAAATTTATCCTTTTTTGTATTACCAAAACTCAATGACAAATCAATATCATCCTTTGTCAATGATAATATCAAAACCCCCTTAATCGCTCTTATCAAAAACACCCCAACCTTAATCAAAATTGACAATAATGCCATCATAAAATCATCATTAAATTGGCAAGCCCTAACTGGGCGTATCGTAACAGCAGGACGAAAATCTGAGTTGATATTACAAGCGTGTAAATTAACACCCAATATGAGTGCGATAGACGGTACAGCAGGGTTTGGGCAAGATGGTTTGATATTGGCAAGCACAGGGGCAAATGTCATCATGATAGAGAACAATCCCATTATAGCCATGTTGCTTTTATATGAATACCAAATGATGAACACTAACCCAAATTGGCAAAAACTGTTAAGCCGAATCATGATTTATCATGGCAATTTTTTAGATGCTGATTTTATGGCGACATTACCCAAAGTGGATATGGCATATCTTGACCCCATGTTTCCATATGATAGTTATTCAGCAAAAGTTGGTAAAACCATGCAAGTGCTGCATGAGCTGGCAAATCCGCCAAGCGATGATGATGAAAAACTGTTTTTAAACATTGCCAATGCCCAATTAAAAAATAACGGCAAAATCATTGTCAAACGCCCCTTATCCGCCCCCCATTTGGCAAATAAAACACCCATGCAAAGCGTGGCAAATGATGCCATTCGTTTTGATAGGTATTGACACATAATACATGACATACATAATACATGACATAAAGGATTTTTAAACAAAATTCCCAAGATTTTTTGGGGAATATTTGCTACAATAAGGGCATTTAACCCAACTCATAAGGACTGCTATGAAAATCTTGGTTACAGGTACAGGCGGACGTGAACATGCCTTAGCGTGGGCATGTGCAAAAGATGACAGAGTACAGACGGTCTATGTCGCTCGTGGCAATGCAGGCACAGCAACCGAACCCAAACTTCAAAACGTGGATTTGGACATCACCGATCACACTGCTGTGATTGAGTTTTGTCAATCTCATGACATCGCCTTTGTGCTTGTTGGGGCAGAAGCTCCGCTTGTGGCGGGCATTGTGGATGATTTGGAACGTGCTGGCGTGCGTGCGTGGGGCTGCTGTCAATACTGCTCACAACTAGAAGGCTCAAAAGCATTTGCCAAAGATTTCATGAAAAAGCTCGGCATTCCCACCGCCTTTTATGAAGTCTTTACCGATACAAAGTCAGCAAAAGACTTTGTTCGCACCAAAGGCACACCCATTGTCATCAAGGCAGACGGTTTGGCAGCGGGCAAGGGTGTGATTGTGGCGATGGATGAGAGTCAAGCCTTTGATGCCATTGATAACATGCTCTTGGATAATAAATTTGGTCAAGCAGGCAGCCGTGTGGTCATCGAAGAGTTTTTGGCAGGCGAAGAAGCGTCCTTTATTTGCATGATTGACGGTGATAACATTTTACCCATGGCAACCAGTCAAGACCACAAACGCATTTTTGAGGGGGACAAAGGAGCGAACACAGGTGGCATGGGAGCGTACTCGCCTGCTCCTGTGGTAACAACAGATGTGCATGATAAGGTGATGGAGCGTATCATTCGCCCTGTTGTGGACGAGATGAGAGCCAATGGCACACCTTATAAGGGCTTTTTGTACGCAGGTCTTATGATAGATGATGCAGGCGACCCTTATGTGATTGAGTTTAACTGCCGATTTGGCGACCCTGAAACTCAGCCAATCATGATGCGATTAAAATCATCTTTGGTTGAGCTGATTTTGGCAGGATTAGACAGTAATTTACCGACAAATGCAGAATGGACGGACGAGGTTGCCTTGGGCATTGTCTTGGCAAGTCGTGGCTACCCCAAAAGCTCGTCATCGGATGATGTCATTACAGGATTGCCAGAATCTCAAAATGACCTAAAAGTATTCCACGCAGGCACAAAAGAGAAAAACGGACAAATCCTAACCAATGGCGGACGGGTGCTGTGTGTTACCGCACTAGGGGCAAGCGTTGCAGATGCTCAATCTCGTGCGTTAATAAGCTGTGGCACCATTGCTTTTGATGGCATACAGTATCGCCGTGATATTGGCTGGCGTGCCATTGGGCGTTAGTTTTTTCATGATAGATTAAGGTCAAATACATCCGTGTTTGGCTTTATTTTTTGATGACATGCAACATTTTCTACAAAATTAACCCCACAGATTGACCTGATGGCGTAATGGTGATTAAATAATCTGTTTTAAACACATCTTTGATGCCCAAATCAGATGCCCCAACATAAGGACATGACAGCAATGAAATCCCCCTATCTCACCAAATCCCCCACTTTTTGGGTAGGATTATTCACAACCATCTGTATCGTCATCGGTGTGCGTGAACTTGCTTTGGTTATTTGCACCGCCCTAGGAGTGCCACGTGCCACCAACATTGTCGGTTTGGTATCGCTGTTTTTTGTGTTGATGGGTGTACGACTCATCAAAGGGGGCTTGCCACATTGGCTATCATCATCAGCAAGTGTGCTGCTGGTAGACAGCGGATTTGCGTTTTTGCCTGTATCGGCTGGGGCGGGGATTTTACTGTTTAGTCTTGGGGCGGATTTGTTTGGTGTGTCTGCGGTCATTGTGCTTAGCACCGTGATGCCACTTTGGGCATTTGCCAAATTGTCTCAACACTGGCTAAAAAGCACAGATGATAAAGAGGATGAACATGCCATCTCTTGACAGCACCACGATTTTTATCGCCTTTGTTATTACGCTCATCGCTCATGTTGGGGCAAAATATGTATTACGTTATATCAATAGATACTTTCGTGGCATACCGATGATCATCATCGCCATTGTGCTAACACTCATCATCATCATGATTATTGGCATGCCCTACACCACCTATTACACTCATGCTAAACCTGTGTTTGACCGCTTGCTTGGGTATAGCACCGTGCTGCTTGCCGTACCGCTTGCAGGTATGGATTTTAAGGGTCTGCCCATCAAAAAGCTGTCTATCATTGTCGTTATGGCAAGCCTTATTGGGGCGATTGTGCCGATGAGTTTGGCGTATCTGTTTGGTCTGAATATGGATGCAATTTTAAGTTTTGCCACACGTTCGGTTACCACACCTGTGGGCTTATCGGTTGCTCAAATCATTGACGCACCGCTTGTACTTGCCAACCTTATCATCATCGTATCTGGAATTTTGGGGGCGGGGGTATGCCGTGTTTTGTTTAACAACATCACAGACGATAGAGCAAAAGGCTTGGCACTGGGTTTGGTTGCCCATGCCATTGGTACAGTAGAAGCGTGGACCATCAGTCCTACCGCAGGGCGATACGCTGCCTTTGGACTTGCCATCAATGGCTTGCTTACGGCGGTGTGGTTGCCAGTGGTGGTGCTTTTGTTATTAAAATGAGTTGGGAGTGCCTGCTTTTGGCTTAGTTCTTTGCTTTTGGCTTAGTTATTCAAATTAAATTTATGTATTTTAGATGAATGAATTTTAATCAATCATCAACAGTTTTGGTCTTGACAAAAATGATTTTTAATCACAAAATTACCCAAAATCGTTGCATGTCCATTTGGGGTGTGTTCGTCATTTTTGGCATCATCAATATTTTTATCAATGCCCTTATTTGCTTGCTATTTGCTTGCTTGTCATTTATTCTTATATTTTAATAAAACAAGCGATTATTATTACACTGGTGAACCTATGATTACCGAGTCTTTGGTTGATGTCTCACGGCTACAATTTGCCGTTACCGCTTTATTTCATTTTTTATTCATCCCCTTAACACTTGGCATGACATGGCTATTGGTCATCATGGAGTCGGTGTATGTCATCACAGCCAAACAGATTTGGAAGGACATGACTCGCTTTTGGGGTAAGCTCTTTGGCATTAACTTTGCTTTGGGTGTTACCACAGGGATTACCATGGAGTTTCAGTTTGGTACGAACTGGGCGTATTATTCGCATTATGTTGGCGATGTATTTGGAGCTCCGCTTGCCATTGAAGGTTTGATGGCTTTTTTCTTAGAATCAACAATGGTTGGGCTATTTTTCTTTGGTTGGGAGCGTATGAGCCGTGTGCAACATCTCATCACAACCATACTCATGGCACTGGGGACAAACCTGTCTGCTTTGTGGATTTTGATTGCCAATGGTTGGATGCAAAACCCTGTGGGGGCGGAGTTTAACTACCAAACCATGCGAATGGAGATGACCAGTTTTACCCAAATCCTATTAAACCCTGATGCCCAAAATAAATTTGTCCATACCGTCTCAGCAGGCTATGTGGTTGGAGCAATGTTTGTACTGTCGGTGTCGGCTTGGTATCTGCTAAAAGGACGAGATGTCGCCTTTGCCAAACGCAGTTTTCATGTAGCGGCTGCTTTTGGTTTTGCATCCATTTGTAGCACCATTGTGTTGGGTGATGAATCTGGTTACTCCATCGGACTGGCTCAGCAGACCAAACTTGCCACAATGGAGGCCATGTGGGAGACCGAACCTGCCCCTGCCAGTTTTAATATCGTGGCACTCATCAACGAAAAAGAAGAAAAAAACGATTTTGCCGTACATGTCCCCTACGCCATGGGCATCATTGGCACACGCTCACTTGACAAAAAGATACTGGGCATTAGTGATATTAAAGAGATTAACAAAGAACGCATCGTCAGCGGTATTTTTGCGGTCAGTGCCTTAGATGAAATGCGTGAGAGCATGGCAGTAGGTCAGACGGTCAGTTCTGAGACACTGGCACAATTTGAACACCACAAAAACGATTTGGGTTTTGGGCTGCTGCTCAAAAAATACACCCATGACGTTACCCAAACAACCCCAGAGATGCTCGCTGGTGCTACAAATGACACCATTCCTAGGGTAACACCCATGTTTTGGACGTTTCGTATTATGGTCGGTTTGGGCTTTTTAATGCTTGTGCTATTTGCCTTGTCGCTGTTTTTTACCATTAAGGGAAATTTCATGGAAAAAAAATGGCTGTTAAAATTTGCTGTCATTATGCTTCCTGCCCCATGGATTGCTGCCGAAGCTGGTTGGTTTGTTGCTGAGTATGGTCGTCAGCCGTGGACAGTATATGGCATTTTACCCACACATTTATCGGTATCTAACATCGCCATGGGTCATGTGATATGGTCGCTGATTGGCTTTGTGGTATTTTATGCCATTTTGTTCATCATTGAGGTCTATCTTATGCAAAAATACGTCCGTCTGGGCCCTGCCAGTCTCGGAACAGGGCGATACTTTGGTGAAAAAACTGATAAAAACACCATAAACCCCAATGACTTTAACGGAGTGTAGCCATGTTATTTGATTATGAAACCCTAAAATTCATTTGGTGGTTACTCGTCGGCATCCTACTTATCGGCTTTGCCATCATGGATGGTCATGATATGGGCGTGTGTAGCCTACTGCCTTTTGTTGGCAAAACAGACAAAGAACGCCGTGTGATTATCAATACCATCGGAGCTCATTGGGAGGGCAATCAAGTATGGTTCATCAGTGCAGGAGGAGCGATTTTCGCCGCCTTGCCCCTGTTATACGCAACGGCATTTAGCAGTTTTTATTGGGCATTAATGGCCGCACTTTGGGCGTTGTTTTTGCGACCAGTTGGTTTTAAATATCGCAGCATGGTCAAAGATGCACGTTGGCGGATGGCATGGGATTGGGGGCTGTTTATTGGCTCGTTTGTTCCTGCTCTGATTTTTGGGGTGGCATTTGGCAATCTGTTTTTGGGTGTGCCATTTGGCTTTGACAATCAGCTTGTCTCTACTTATACTGGCTCTTTTTTAGGCTTGCTGTCGCCCTTTGCCCTACTCTGTGGTCTGGTGAGTGCGTTTATGGTCATGACCCAAGGTGGGGTATATTTGGCTCATCGTACGGTTGATAACATACAATCTTGCACCAAAAAACTCACAACCATCTGTGCTGTCATCACCTCAGTATTATTCGTACTGGCAGGATTTTGGGTGGCAAACCTTGATGGATATGTCATCATCAGTTCGGTGGACAAAAATGCCCTGATTGACCCCACAAACAAAACCGTCATCACCGAACAAGGGGCGTGGCTTGCCAATTTTAAAACCAATGAGACGTTATGGTTATTTCCTGCCTTGGGTGTTATCATGCCCATCATGGCAGCTCTCACCATGCAAGCAGGACGGACTTTGACTGCCTTTGTACTGTCTAGCATGGGCGTGCTTGGGGTCATCATGACCGCAGGGGTGGCTTTATTTCCTTTTTACATGCCATCATCATCTGACCCACGTTCAAGCCTGACTGTTTGGGACAGCACATCCAGCCAGTTTACACTCATGGTTATGGTCTATGTGGTGGTCTTTATCCTGCCTGTGGTGGTCGGCTACACCAGTTGGGCGTATGCCATCATGCGAGGTAAGGTTACCAAAGCCTACATTAAAGAAAACGAACATACATTATATTAGGAGAGATTTATGTGGTATTTTGCGTGGATATTAGGATTGGGGTTTGCTGTACTGCTTGCCATCATCAGTGCCGTTTGGGTGGAGTTTGAGAGCAGCCGAGAAGAGGTGTTTTATGGCAAAGATAAGAAGTATGATGAGTGACGTACTCACCTAGCTAGCAAGGGGTCTCCTACAGCTAGTGCCTCACGTCCGAGACAAAGAATGTTTTGACTGCATTAAATCTGAATCATGCGTGGTGTTACAAGCACCACAAGCCCATTCTCTTATTGCCAAACCTGCTCTACCTTCCAGACTATTATTTGATACACTCAAACAACACGAACAAGTCTGGGTTGTAAAACTTTCATTCACTTCTTCAAACAGACAACCTGCATGCTTGCACTTATAATCCAGCTGTCGTTTAAGTTCATACCAACTTGCGTAGTACAATCACTATCAGTGCAAACTTTGAAGCTAAGCTTATTTCTTCAAAAGATGAAAAGGAGTGGAGTTGAATCATACAGCACCTCTGTTATTCACTGCTTTACAATAATTAATTACTGGATTTGACGATAATACAGATGTATACATCCAACCAAAAATTGCTGACCAAATTGTAGAAGCAACAGAGCTACCAAATAAAACTCCTGTTGCAACAGCTAAAATATTAATTACCCAATTAAAAGGAACAAGTTCCTCACAACCTGCTTCCATCAAAGCTAAATTATTATACATTGTTATCATAAATGCTAAAAAAATTGTTATAAGGAGCACCAGAAGAAATAAGAAAGGAAGCGAAACACTTGCAATAGCTGCTATACCTAGTAATAAGACGATTAAATTTTGATTATCTCCAAAGAAATTTATCATTCCCCCATCAGCCCCATCACCAATTAAATAAGCCCCAGCCCCAGTAGTCAGGGCAAGAATGACATAACCCAAACCAGTCCAACCTTTTACACTAATATTTCTCTCATGAGCAGTCACTTCACAACCTGCAGATATGGCATCACGGATATCACTCATCACCGTACTAGACAACCGTAACTTTGGTAACACCTGAGCATAATTATCTCGAGTAATTGTATAAACCGTCTGACCTTGCTGTTGTGCAATCTGAATCGCCTTTACCGCACTTACCCCTTCTACTTCCTTTTCAGCCGTTTTAGTGTCATCAAACAACTGCTCTGGTACTAAATGCTCATTGGCACTCTCACGTGGTCCTTGGCTTAAAATAAAGCCCTTTAACTCTTCTGTACTATTATCCTTACTCACCGCTTGATACATGATTTGGTCAATGTCCATCTGCATACCTTTAGGACTTGCTCCAAAGATAATACCGTAACGCTGAGTAGGATGAACATAAGTTGCAAAGCTACCAAAGCTCATAAAGGGCTGTTTAATCACATTGCCGTGTTGTTTGGCGGCGATGGTGTCTTGGGCTTGGTTAATGGCAAAGTAGCTTTGTACCCCTGCTTGTATCATCGCCCCTGTGATGTCATGCTTAGTTAACCCTTGCAATGCCACTTGGTCTTTGGTTGCTTGGAATTTCTCCAGTTTGGCTTTGGCATTTTCAAGCGTGGTTTTGGTCTTCTCTAGCTGTTGTTGGCTTATCCCTTGTAAGTTATAGCCAATCGCATGATACTCACCTGCGCGAAAATACACTAGAGCTAGAAAACCAAAGAAAACCATAGTAAATATGAGTACATTATCAATACTAAGCATACCATAACTCCCTAATACAATTTATGGAGTTTCAAAGCCAAGCTTTATTCACTTCTGCTAAATTTTTCATTGAATACCAAAAATTTTTTTATATTAATAATATATATAAATATGAGAAAAAATAACAATATACAACTGACTATCAAAATTTCAGTTATACTTTTAGGTTGAAAAAAATAGTAATTTGAGAGAAAAAAACCTATAGCACTTATAAAAATCAATATCGATTTTCTCACCAAACTATAAAATATACCACTAATTAAGATATAGAATATCCAACCAGGTATAATTGATTTATAAAGTAATATAGATAAAGCAATTAGAAAAAATAATCCCCATATAAAGAACCAAAGACCAAGATAATATAGGCATTTATTCATTAAATATTAACTCCGCATGCAGAAGCAACAGGTAAAGTCTCATCATGAAACATATAAATATTAAGAAGAGCCATTAACGCACCTATGCCTCCTGAAAACCTACTGCCCCACATAAATCCCAAAGAACTGAGTGCTAGACCATTTACTAAGCCTGCTAAATAGCAACTGTAAGCTAAATCGCTCCAACCAAACAAAGTGCCTGAAATTAAAATTCCAATTAGATTTCCTATTAAAAACGGTAGAATGACAAATGTTGTTAGAATTGGAGTTACTAAAGGATCTGCTGTAATAGCACTTAAACCATCAAAAGCTATTAACATTCCAGATATAGCAATCCCTGCAGATAAGCCACTAGCATATCCAGCTTGTTCTTGAGTCCACCCCCCATCAGCCCCACCACCAATCAAATAAGCCCCAACCCCACTTTCAGGGTCAAGCACAATATAACCCGTACCACTCCAACCAAACGCATGAACCTGTGTCTGTGAAATAGTCACTTCCTTACCTGCATTAATCGCATTTCTCACATCCGTCATCACGTCCGTACTGTGATTAAGCTTTGGTAAAATCTCAGCATAGTTAGCCTTGGTAACGGTATAAATCGTTTGACCTTGAGAACTGGCAATTTGCAGGGCTTTCACCGCTGAAATACCTTGAGCTTCTTTTTCTTTTGTGTTTGGGTCATCAAATAATTGCTCTGGAATCAAGTTTTCATTGAGCGACATACTCGGACCTGTCGCACGATTATAGGCAGTTACTTTGGCACGGACATTATCTTTATCAACCGTTTGTTTTAAGATACGGTCAATATCCATAATCACCCCTTTTGGTTTGGTGCTTAGTGCCAAACCAAAGCGGTATTGGGTGCTTAACCCTGTGCCAAATGTCCCAATGCTCATATAGGGGTTGGTGATAATCTCTGCTTGTTTTTGGGCAATCACATCTTGAGCTTGTAATACAGCAAAGTAACTTTGTACCCCTGATTGCATGATAGTACCCGTCAAATCATTCTTTATTTGTTCTTACTATATTTCCAAGGAAGGCTAATAACAATAGTTGGAATTATAACTATAAAATCAATTATTAATTCATACCATAAATTAACATCCATATAGTTGCTTATTAGATAAGGAATGAAAAAAATTAAAATTATTGGTAAGACAAAAAATGTGAATAATAGTCTACCCAAATTATCAGTATTAACTAAATCAACCCCACATTTTTTACATGGGGCATATTCCAATAGATTATAATTAGTTCTTGTTAATGCCATTATTTTGGAGTTCTTTGTACCACAATTATAACATTTCATTTCAACACCCTTCTTTTATGAAGTAATCAGCCATTTTATTCTCTAAAATACCGATAGCCATTGAAAGTACAAATCCTACAAAAGGTGTAAAAATAAAAAATAATGCAATAGCTATAGTAATTGATATCATACTAAATATTAATGTTAAGGCTAGAGCATTTGTAGTATCTGAGCAATTTGTAAAAAATTTATAACCTAAAATAACTGTAGTGAATAATTGACCGATAGTACCTCCAAAAGTTTTAAGTAAAACTTTTAAACTTTGTCTATTTTCTAAAAACCCTATAAATAATGACACAACAACGCCTAAATTCATTCCTTTTTGGTTTTCGACTATACCAATATCCCCACCATTAAACCCACCACTAATCATATAAGCACCAGCCCCAGTTGCTGTATCGGTAATAATATAGCCTGTACCATGCCATCTTAAATGATTAATCGCACTTGCATGAACCGTTACCACTTTACCAGCATTGACAGCATTACGAATATCATTCATTGTTTCACTGTCATGATTGAGTTTTGGTAAAATTTCAGCGTAATTATCTTTAGTAATGGTATAAAGAGCTTGTCCTTGCTGAGTTGCTAATTGAATGGCTTTGACGGCTGATACACCTTCAACGTTTTTCTCATCTTTGGTATTCATCAACATTTCAGGTACGGCATTCTCATTTAAACTTTGCAACATACCCATTGCTTGATTATACGCAATGACTTTTTTCTTATCATTATCCTTATTGACAGTTTGTGATAGGATTCGGTCAATATCCATATTTAAACCGACAGGCGTTACCTTAGTTGCGATACCATAACGGTAGTCTGTCCGCATTTTTGTAGAGAATGTCCCAATGCTCATATAGCTATTGGTAATAATATTTGCTTGTTTTTGGGCAATATTTGCTTGGGCATCATTAATTGCGAAATAACTTTGAACATTCGCCTGTAAAAATGCCCCTGTTAGACTATCTTTGGTCAGACCGTCTAAATCAGCTTCACTTTTACTCGCTTGGAACTTCTCTAATTTTGCTTTAGTATCTTCAAGTGTTTTTTTAGTTTTTTCCAATTGAGCTTGGCTCATGCCTTGCAAATTGTAGCCAATCGCATAGTAACCACCTGCGGTAATATCTTTATCAAGCAAGCTCGGTAAACTGCCACTATAAGGACTACTGTAACCGTATTTTAACTTGACCCCAGAACCCAATTTATAACTACCTTTTGACAATAGTACTTCACTATCTAAAGTCAATTCTGGAGTCATATTAATGCTAGTCGGCAAACTGCTCGGCAATGGTGATTTATCATCTTTTGGCAAATAATTCAGTAGTGTATTTTCATCAGATTTACTGGTTGGTTTAAAAGACAATGCTAATGGTTTGCCTTGTAATTTTGTGGTTGGTATTTTGATACTTGCCATAGGACTGGTATTGTCCACATAACAACTTGCACCATATATTCCCACATCACTACTTTCAAACAATTGCATCTCAAAATAATGCTTCATGTTATCAGGCAGTTTCTGGTAATCAGAAATCACCGTTTTCACCTGATACGGTAACACCGGACTTAAAAACTGGCTTTTGTACTCCTTGATTTTACTGGTACCTAGCACATCGCCTACCGTCGCATTGGGATGGTTTTGCTGTAAGTAAGCTTCCACCTGTTTTTGGTAATCTTGTATCGCTGTATTCACCGCATCTTGATTCAAGTTTTCACCGAACCTGTCGCCTCATCAACCGTTGCCCTTGTTTTAGCTTTATTTTTCGGCTTTAATGTCAAAGATCAATCCATATTGTCACTGTCAAATAGATTTATATCACTAAATAATACCTTCAAGTAAGGTAGCCAATATTCGTAAAAAAAGGTTTTTTGAGTTTTATCTGGTTTGTCAAAAATGATCTGTTTTTCTTCAAATCTATGGCATAAAAAGAAAGCTATTAAACTTTTTTGTTTATCATCTAATTTGGTAAAATCATTATAATATTCATTTTTAGGATATTCTGAACCCTTTATAAATGGTGGTAAAAGGTGATTTTCCCACGCAAAAAATGATAAATCATTTAGGTTAGTCTTGGTTGGAAACTTTTGCGTTATTGTCTGAATAATAAATTTTGGGATATAAAAATTTCTCTTCGTTGGAGTTGTAAAGCTTAAACCCTCATGACTTAAATCGGGAAGATACCAATCTGGTATATCCGTCCATGTTTTAAAAGGCTCAATAAATAGTCCTTGTTTTATATTATTTTCAATATAATCGATATGCTGATTTAGTGAGTTACTCCCTTTTATGTAGCTATAGAGAGCTGACCTATCATTCCATAGTTCTTGTTTATCTAAATCTCTAAAGATAGCTATAACTAAGGATTCATTTTCCTCATTTGAGATATCTTTGAAATTTTCATTTATTAATTTAATAAAACGATTTAATTCTATACACATATATAATCTCTTAACAAAATTTCAAAATATATTAGGGCTTTAATTTACTATACATACTTAAACAGTTTTGAACCACTATATTCCGTCATTAAAATGAGCGACAAACAGCATCTAATGTTTGCCAAAAAACTGGCAAATTTGCCAGAGTTAGGGAGCTATGCCCCTATCGGAGCTAGTACTGATGAGTTTTCAAACAAAATCGCTGATGAACTGCTAGACCCCACCAAATCAGACTTTTATAAGCCTTTTTTGGAAGTGGTGGGGTTTAAAATTTATTAAGTTATTCAAAATTATTAATATGTGTTTGTATGGCTAACCCTAATTCAGCGAGTTTTTTTATGGTTTTATTATCCAAATTTATTAACTCATATTCATTAGAATCGTTATCGTAAATAATATAAAGACTAGACCAATTTTTAAATAAATGTGAAATTTTGCTAATTTTATTAAATTCTAATAAATAGTTATAAATTAGATCATTTAAACTATACATGTTTGTATATAAATTAAAATCTATATCTAATTTCTGAGTTTTACAAATATAGATTTCTTTATTCCGTGAAAGCCGAATAGTTGAAAAATTTCTTAATGAATCCATGTCAATTTTTTGTAAATTGACATAGTCATCAACTGATAGTAATACTGATATCTCAATAAATCTTATCATTAATTATTTTCCCATGATACAACTGGATTTTGCCATCTTTCGTAGCTAGGGATATATGTTGCCCCAGATTTATTGCAGGTTCCTGCTGGTGAAGCAAAAACAATTGCACCATCTTTGCATGCACATATATCAAAATGTGAAACAGGACTTAAACCATACTCTTCCTTGTATTGATGTTCGAAGCCAAATACATCAATTGCCTTTAGATGAAATTTACTAGCCTTTGGACATTGAATTTTTGCTTCGCATTCTTCATTATTTGCTGCTAGTGCTGTAGAAGGTATTAAACTTGCAAGAAAACTTGCTACTAAAACAGCAACTGGAGTACCTGTACCTACTGTACCCACTTCAATACTACTAACAGATACAAATATAGCAACTCCAATACCAATAGCAATAGATGTATTAATAATAATCTCTTTATTACAAGTCAGAAATGTGTTTGTTTGATTTATTAATAACTCAAAAGCATTTTTTGTTAATGCTAAAGATTTACTAAGAGTATCCGTTGAGTTTTCTAACCACTCCAATGATGGAGAGATACTCACTAAAGAAAAGGATTTTCCTTTACTATCTTTTATTTCCGCATACCCCCCATCAGCCCCACCACCAATTAAATAAGCCCCAGTACCATATTTCGGGTCAAGAATGACATAACCCGAACCATTCCACCCCTTATAGCTGATATTTTTCTCATGTACTGTTACTACTTTATCTGCATTAATCGCATTTGCCACATCCGTCATCACGTCCGTACTGTGATTAAGCTTTGGTAAAATCTCAGCATAATTCGCTTTGGTAACGGTATAAATCATTTAACCTTGAGAACTGGCAATTTGCAACGCTTTCACCGCTGAAATGCCCTGTGCTTCTTTTTCTGTTGTCTTAGGGTCATCAAAGAGCTGTTCAAGTATTAGTTTTTCATTCAAGCTATAGCTGGGTCCTCGAGCAAGGTTATAAGCGGTAAGCTTTTCTCTGTCATTGTTTACTTCGACTTTGGTGTGTAGGATTCTATCAATGTCCATTACCACACCACCCATTTTTACGCTAAACGGAATGCCATAACGGTACTCTGACGTAAGATTGGTTGAAAACGTGCCATAGGTTAAAAACGGATACTGAACCACCCCTGCTTGACGCTTGGCAATGATGTCTTGCGTGTCATTGACTGCAATTAATAGCGTTAACATAGCTAGATACTGGGTTAGCAATAGCTGAGAAAATCATCACTATAAAGAAAATAGTACTTGGATTTTCATTATTGGTAATCGTATACCAGTTTAGTAAGAAGAATACAATCAGAATAATCCAGTTTAAATATTTTATCGGAGTAAAAATATTCTTATAAAACACTAAAAAACAAATAAATATATACTGTAGGAAAACAAAGATGATAAGTATATAGTCAACAATTGATGTCATAGCCAACCTCTTTCGCATAACCTAAGAAGCCAAAGATAGTAGTCATTAACCATCCAGCTGAATTTAAAATTTCTTTAAAGCTGTTTTTAGGTGCAAACAATAGAGCCAAAGTAACTCCTATTGCAGCTACACCTGCAGAACAACTCAGCTTCACTTTATCTATAAACAACAATTTTGCTAGTGAAAATAAATAGAGTGCAACCCCTAAAACTAGAGAGGTAAGTCCAACAAAGAATGCTCCACCACCGCTAACGGCGGCTCCTGCTAATATAATAGGTCCCAAACTCCTGTAAAAGCTACTAAAGCTACCAGTAAGAATATCGCACCAATTATAGCTAATATAATCGCCCCATTCGCCCCACCATCAATCAAATAAGCCCCAGTTCCACTATGTGGGTCAATAATAACATAACCACCACCTTTCCAGCCCTTGTAATAAATCGTCTTTTCATGGGTTGTAACCACTCGCCCAGCATTCACCGCATCACGGATATCCGTCATCACTGTACTAGACAACCGTAACTTTGGTAACACCTGAGCATAATTTTCTTTGGTAATGGTGTAAATCTTCTGTCCTTGCTCTTGAGCGATTTGTAATGCTTTTACCGCAGACACGCCTTTAACCTCTTTTTCCTTTGTGTTTGGGTTATCAAACAACTGCTCTGTACTAAATGCTCATTGGCAGATTGTCTAGCCCCCTGTGACGCATTGAAACTGGCTAACTTTGTCCTGTCGTTATCTGTAGCCACCCCTGCACGCATCAGACGGTCAATATCCATCTGCATACCTTTGAACGTACCACCAAATACCACCCCATAACGCATGGTCGGTTTTACAAACGTATGGAATGTACCATAGCTCATAAAGCGGTTGGCTACAATGTTTTGAGACTGTTTTTCTGCTATGGTATCTTGATCATCATTAATCGCAAAGTAGCTTTGTACCCCTGCTTGTATCATTGAATTTATCAAATCAAGATTTGATAAGTTTGAGCAGGTAAACAAAGTTTTATTCCAATTCATCATTTGGTATTATAAAATTGTATAATAGCTAGGAGCAAAGAAATTGAAATAGTAAAAATTCCTGCCTTACTTAGCTTACCATTTTTCATATTCTGCAACATTATTAGAATAATTCCAAAAACAAACAATAATGTTATATGAGTAATTCCAAAAACTAATCCTAATACGACTGATATCCCCCATAAAACAGCTTCTATCCAAAAACCTTTTCTGATACTTGTTTCACCGTAATTTTTCATAGAATTACCCTTCTTTGCAGGCTCTTGTATTAACAACGTTAGATACTAACTGTGAGTTAAAGTATCCTAAGTGAACATACTAAGTAAAACTACTAAGGCGGGAGCAGCAAATAAAACCAACATCCCTATGATAGCTAAAGTTAAAACTGTCATACCTATTAAAGTGATTTCAGATAATAAGGTTGATTTACAGTTAGATGCTAATTTGATTACTCCAAGTAAAAATGAAGTTGCAAAAAATGCTCTAGCTAAGCTTCCTAAAAATGCTGAAGGTGTCCCAGAAATGATTGCTAGTAGGCTTTTGAAAGAATTTCCCCAACCAAGAAATTGAAAAATTTTTTGTAACCCAGTTAGCAGGGTTATATCGCCACCATCAGCCCCACCATCAATCAAATAAGCCCCAGCCCCAGTAGTCGGGTCAAGAATGACATAACCCAAACCATGCCACTCCTTATAGCTGATATTTTTCTCATGTACTGTTACTACTTTATCTGCATTAATCGCATTTTGAATATCACTCATTACATTGGCAGATAAACTTAATTTTGGTAAAACTTGATTATAGTTTTCTTTCGTGATGGTATAAATAGTCTATCCCTGCTGTTGTGCTATCTGCAAGGCTTTTACCGCACTTACCCCTTTTACTTCCTTTTCTGTTGTCTTAGGGTCATCAAAGAGCTGTTCAAGTACTAAATACTCAATTAATCGCAAAGTAGCTTTGTACCATCGCCTGTGGCATTGCTCCTGTCTTAGTCTAAGTAAACCGATTTAGCCAGTTTGCTTGATGTGAATGTTTTTGATTTTAATTTGCCTATCACAATCAAAAAGCATTTTGTTTGACAAGTTTGCTTGTAAATTGATGAATGGCGTTAAGCCTGCTATTTTTAATTTTGGCGTGGTAGTTCCACACATGGTTTACCGAACTTGATAGTTTTTCAAATTGGTTTGTGTGTTTGGTGTATATGCCAAGCTTGAGTGCTTTCATAGGTTTTGGTATGATTGTATTATCCTAATTATACATTGGTCTAGTTTTATGTCAAGTTCCAAAACCGAACTTAGACCGAACTTAGGCGTGTCGCCATGTTGTTTTCAACCTGCATGCCATCTGGTGTTTGTAACAAAGTACAGAAAAGAAGTGTTTACCAAAGAAATTTTAGATGAGCTACAAATCATCTTTGAGCAAGTATGTCATGAGTTTGAAAGTGAATTGGTAGAGTTTGATGGAGAAGATGACCATGTACATCTACTGGTGCATTACCCACCAAAGGTAAGTATTTCTAAGCTGGTAAATAGTCTAAAAGGCGTTTTTAGTCGTAAAATCAGACAACAATACCCTAGCGTCACCAAAAAATTATGGGGTGGGGTATTGTGGTCACCAAGTTATTTTACAGGTAGTTGTGGCGGTGCTCCAATTGAAATTATCCGCCAGTATATTGAACAACAAAACACGCCGCATTAAGGCTTCCATGCCGCCTTATTGGCAATACCTAAATGATAGAAAATTAATCACCAATATCCATCAGCCAAATGCCAGCTTAGCACTTGTCTGAATGAATAAATGATGCTAATATTATGCTATATTTTAAACATTTATTTAGCATACAGAATGTATGGCACAATCTCACTGCCATTTGACAAGGATTTTTATGAAATTATCCAATCCTACACTGTTTCATGAACACGCTCTCATCAATAACACATGGCAATCTGCCAAATCCAAAAGCACCATAGACGTGTTTAACCCCTTTAATGATGAAAAAATTGGCACCATCCCTGATTTATCCGCTGATGAAATCACCAAAGCCATCGGTTTTGCCGATGAGGCCCAAAAGTCATGGGCAAGCCTAAGTGCCAATGAAAGAGCGATAATTTTACATCGCTGGGCGGACTTGATTGATGAAAATCGTGAAGACTTAGCCGTCATCATGACCACAGAGCAAGGCAAACCCTTAAAAGAATCTCGTGGAGAGATTGATTATGCCAACAGTTTCATCCGATTTTTCGCCGATGAAGCCAAGCGAGCATATGGCGACGTGATACCTGCCCCAAACACCAACTTACGCTATGTCGTGCTAAAACAGCCCATCGGTGTCTGTGCCAGCATCACGCCATGGAATTTTCCGTCAGCGATGATTATCCGTAAAGTCGCCCCCGCCCTAGCATCAGGATGTGTGATGGTTGTAAAACCCGACAGCCAAACGCCCTTTTCTGCCCTTGCCTTGGGCGAACTTGCCATTCAAGCGGGCATTGGCAAGGGCGTGCTACAAATCGTTACAGGGCAAGCGGATGTTATTGGGGGCATACTCAGCTCCGATGAACGCATTAAAAAACTCTCCTTTACAGGCTCTACTCAGGTTGGCAAGCTGCTGATGAAGCAATGTGCCAGCACGGTCAAAAAACTGTCCTTAGAACTTGGCGGTAACGCTCCTTTTATCGTATTTGATGATGCTGATATTGACAAAGCGGTTAAGGGTGCGATGGCATCCAAATACCGCAACGCAGGGCAGACGTGCGTGTGTGCCAACCGCATCTACGTTCATCGGACGATAAAAGATGAATTCATTGCCAAATTCGCCAAAGAAGTCAATCAATTAAATATTGGCGATGGGTTGTCAGACAGTACGGACATTGGCTGTCTTATCAATGATACCGCCGTACAAAAAACCCAAAAACTGCTCCAAAATGCCCTAGATAAAGGAGCAACACTCATCACAGGAGGCAAGTCTCATCCCACACATGCACGCTGTTTCTTGCCAACCATCATCACAGACATCACAGACGACATGGACATCGCCCACGAAGAGATTTTTGCTCCGATTGCTCCGATTTTTGTGTTTGACGATGAATCAGAAGTCATCCGCCGTGCCAATAATACCCCCTATGGTTTGGCATCTTATTTTTATACCCAAAGCCACGCCCGAGCATGGCGAGTATCCGAAGCCTTAGAATATGGTATGGTCGCCCAAAACACAGGGCTACTATCTACCGAAGTCGCTCCATTTGGTGGGGTCAAGCAGTCAGGGTTTGGGCGTGAAGGCTCAAAATATGGTTTGGATGAATATCTCATTACCAAATACTGGTGCATGGATGTAAACTGATAAATACTAAGGCAAATGCTACTTATAATGGGCATCACCCTAAAAAACGTCACACCCAAAAACCGCCATTCTTCTATCAAAATGGCGGTTGTGTCTAAGATGGCAGTCTTAGCGTGTTCCGTCTCACTGATTAATCACGTCCACGCCCCTAGGCGGGGTAAAGCTAAACTCTTTGGCAGGAATGTTTTTATTGATATTAACATTGTTAAAATTGATTGATGTGGTCTGCCCAATACTGTCATTTAGTACCATCATGACAGGTTTACCGCCATTGAAACTGATTGACAAATCCCTAAAATTAGCCGCATTTGATTTGGGTTTTAGGACATAGTAGTTTTTGCCTTTGTTTGGCTGACTGATGCTAAAATTACGTGCAATTTGGTTGGGCTCGCCTGACAAGAGCAAGGCGGGTGTATCTGCAACCTCGCTGGTTACCGACTGTTTGGTTGCTTGTTGCAAATCTTTATCATAAATCCACATGGTATTGCCATTGACCACAATGAGCTGTTCAGAGGGCGATTTGGTTTCCCAACGAAATTTATGACCACGTTCTAATGCCATGCTACCGCTAAAACTTTGACTTCTGTCAGCTGTCTTGGTTGTTTGTGAGAAATTGGCGGTCATTGACTTGGTATTTTTAAGTAGGTTATTTAAATTGGTTACCGCTGTATCACTGGCATGGGCAGTAAAGATGGTCATGGGCAGTAAAGTTGTTAATACACCTAAGGTAATTTTTGTATTCATAACAAGTCCAAATAATAAAAAATAATTGGTTTATAAAAATAATTGGTTTAATGCTTTATTTAAATGCTTAATTTTAAAAAATCATTTATAAAAGCATCAAGACAATCTTAAAAGTGGGTTACTTATAAAGCAAGTTATTGTGCCATGTTTTTATGTTGCAATCTAGTCTAATTTTGCAAAAATTTAGAGAAAACATTGCTTCTATGTTGTTAATGATGTGGTTGATTTTTGGTCAAACTTAATCATGGCGTAATTTTTGGGCATGCCCGCTTTACTATTTGCCATCAAATATTGGAGCATCTGCCAATTTAGCCAAATTTCATCATCACAGTTTCATCATCACAACAAAGTCTCTGACATTTTGTCAAAATCATCAAGACAATACGTGGCATTCATGTCATTAATTTTAAATCGTTATGAATAAAGGCTGATTATTAAGAATATTCATTGAAATTTCATCCAAATGTTGGTAACATAAATCCCTATTTTAATTTTAAAACGGTGTTTTTATGTATCTTAATCATAACCATACTTTACGCCCCATCCATCTGCGTTTGACGGACGAGATTGTGGCACATTTAGAAAAAGTCAAAGGCGAACATGGTTTTGAGTGTATTCAGCCACTCATTCGTTTTTATATCCGTCAAGGGCTTGACCGTGATAATTCTGAATACTCTCTAAGTAATGACATTGCCTTTATTAATGAACTTAAAGAACAAGGCATTAGCGAGAAATTGATAGAAAAAGCCCTAGAAAACGTCTGCAAAAACGCTGACCGATAATTTTCCAAAATATCAGACATCATCACAGACGACAGATAAATAGTTCTTAGCAGTGAATTATTGCTCATTTATGACAATATTTTTATTGTTTTAAACAAAAAATCATGGTAATATTTCACAAAACATACATACGTTTAAAACATGTCCATATCACCCCATCTTCTGTTTATGGAGTATTGATGATGAGATTACAGTCTTTATTTATCGCTTTAATTGCCACCAGTACCATACTTTTTTCCACTAACGTCTCTGCACGTGTGGGTCCTGCTTATGATGACGGTAGCTCATATGGGTATGCTTGTACTCATCATGTCAATGGGCATGTACTGCTTCGCTCAGGTCCTGGTCAAAATTATAAAGCACTCGCTCGCATGCCTAACGGCAGTGATGTTAGCATCATCGGTGAACGCACTGTTAATGGCTGGCTGTGGTATAAAATCAAGTTTGGTCGCAATATGGGCTGGGCTCGTTCGGATTATATTTGCAGATAAACAGCGATTGTATGAATGACGGGTGATACATTTGTGTGTTGCTCGTTTTACAATTTAGCTCAACAAATTTCTTGATTTGGACGTTTGGCAATCCATAAGAATCCAACAATAATGGTGGTTTAACAATGAATGACTTAGGTAATTTTATGAAAAAACGAACAAGAGATTTGGTGATTGGTATCGGACTTTTGGGTGTTGGTAGTGTTGCTGCCATTGCAACTTTTCAAAACAACCAATCAGGGTCAGGATATATCACAAACCCCAACAAAGGCACCATTACCATTAACCAACCCAACAATCCAACCGCCATCGCTGACCAAAGTGGACGCTCTTATGCAGGGTACAACCAAAGCCAACCAGCCCATCATCAAAATCAGCCAAAACAAGCGATGAATCAAAACCTCATCCATCAAGGCGATGCCCATACCATGCCAACACACCAACATGGCAATCATAGTAATACAGCAGAACAAATATGTGCCCCCGAAGCTTTAAAGGTGGGCATTAAACATTTTAGGTATGACGATGCCAACACGAGCGACCTTGTACCAAGTGGTTATGGCAATGACCCAAAATTTAAGATACATCGTGCTGCCAAGCCTGCCTTACAAGAGATGATTAGGGCAGCTCGTGCTGATGGCGTTACGCTAACCCCAGGTTCCATCTTACGCACATCAAGCCGTCAAGCCCAAATCGTTGCCAATAAGAAAAAACAAGGTCAAAGTGCCAAACAGATTTATTACACCTCATCACATCCTGGATACTCTGAACATCATACAGGGCTTGCGGTAGATTTCTCACCCATCAACGATAATTTTGCCAAAACAGCAGCATACCGTTGGCTACAACAGCATGCCCATGAGTATGGCTTTTACCAAACTTTTACCCCTGATTATTCTAGATATAGTGGTGTCTCTGAGGAATCATGGCATTGGCGTTTTGAGGGTAAAAACAAGGAGTTCTCTCACATCTTCGCCGACAGTATCAACCGTCGCTGTTAATGATAATTTGATTTTGATTTATAAATAAAGCACACTTAGGTGTGCTTTATTTTTTATCCAAATGATTTTCCCATCTACATGATTTCACCTAAGCACCTAAGTATTAGCTAAGCATGTTGGGTTTTCTTAGTGGAGATGGTCATTGACAGCATTAAGCAAAATACTTATCCAAACCTTCTTGGATGCCACTACTAATCATGCCCTTAAACGGCTTTACCAAAAAGTTCAAATCCGCCTCGAATACGACCTTATCACTGTCTAAAAATGCACGTCCATCCACGCCTGATTTGGTGATATTTACTGTATCACTGTCCAACCCCTCATGGTAGGTTGCCTCAAAATCAAACTCTTGTTTGGCTTCTTCTAACCATGCTTTGGCTTTTGTGCGAGCAGTGGCAAGGTCAAAGTTATGACGCTTTTCAATACGTAAATCAGACATAATGTTCTCTTTTTAAAATAAAGTTAAATGTTAAAATAATACAACCAAATGGTCAATTAAGTTTTTGGCAAAGTTACACCCATTTGCCCTTGGTATTTACCACCACGGTCTTTGTAGGACGTCTCACACACTTCATCTGACTGAAAAAAAAGCATTTGTGCCACGCCCTCGCCTGCATAGATACGAGCAGGTAGGTTGGTTGTGTTGCTAAATTCTAAGGTAACATGACCCTCCCATTCAGGTTCTAAGGGCGTTACATTGACGATAATGCCACAGCGAGCATAGGTAGATTTACCCAAACAAATCGTCAACACATCACGGGGTATTTTAAAATACTCCACCGTACGAGCCAAGGCAAATGAATTGGGTGGAATAATACATTCATCACCAACAATGTCAATAAAGCTACGTTCATCAAAATTCTTAGGGTCAACAATGGCTGAATGAACGTTGGTAAACACCTTAAATTCATTGGCACAACGAACATCATAGCCATAGCTTGACGTACCGTAACTGACAATTTTCTCGCCATCATCGTTATGACGAACCTGACCAGGTTCAAAAGGGGCAATCATCTCATGTTCGGTCGCCATTTGGCGAATCCAGCGGTCTGATTTAATTGACATGTTGTTCTCTATTTATCTTATAATATTGGATGAGTAAGTGTCAAATATTATAGCAAAATTCTTGACCTTTTAAAATCAAAACACATAAAAAAACCGCCAAATGTCAACACATTACCCCAATAGGTAATTTATCAATCGTTGTATGGCAAAACTTACCACACAAATCTTAGTGTGATGGTGATTATACAAATCAATTGAAAATCTCACAAAATCAATTCCTTATCCAAAAATTTGTCCATTCTACCAAAAAAGTCCTGCCAATTCATAAAAATTATGTTAAAATAACATGCCATAAAACACATGATATAGTGATTTTATCTTAAAATAATACCATATCTAGATAAAATAATTCAATCACTTCTTTATTTATACTTATCACATACTTATCATATTTTTTCATCAAATTTGTTTAAATCATCATAGAGAGTATCATGCAGTATTCTATCTTTTCTCAAACCAAAAATGACCCCCTAAAAGAACCCATGTTTTTTGGGCAAGCGGTGAATGTTTCTCGCTATGACCAACAGCGTCATGCTGTCTTTGAACAATTAATTGAAAAGCAGTTGTCATTTTTTTGGCGACCTGAGGAGATAGATGTCAGCCGTGATAGGATTGATTTTAGTGAGTTGTCTGCCCCCGCTCAGCACATTTTTTTATCCAATTTAAAATACCAAACTTTGCTTGACAGCATTCAAGGGCGTAGTCCCAATGCCGTGCTACTGCCCATCGTATCCCTACCTGAGCTTGAAACATGGATTGAGACATGGTCATTTAGCGAGACCATCCACAGTCGCAGTTATACGCACATCATTCGCAATATCGTTAATGACCCAAGCGTAATTTTTGATGACATTATGGACAACGAACATATCCTTGCCCGTGCCAAAGACATTGCTATTTATTATGATGATTTGTATGAAGCCAGTCAGTTATACAACTTGACAGGTCAAGGTGATTTGCGTGAGATTAAAAAGAAACTGTATCTGTGTATCGTTGCGGTCAATGTCCTAGAAGCCATTCGTTTTTATGTCTCATTTGCTTGCTCATTTGCCTTTGCTGAAAATAAAGTCATGGAGGGTAATGCTAAAATCATCAAGATGATTGCTCGTGATGAGGCTTTGCACCTAAATGGCACACAACACATCATCAACCTTATGAGACATGGGCAAGATGACCCTCAAATGGCAGAGATTGCCAAAGAATGCTATGATGAAGCCATCAAGATTTTTCGTGTTGCCGCCGAGCAAGAAAAAGATTGGGCAAGCTATCTGTTTAAAGATGGCTCTATCATCGGTCTTAATCGTGATATTTTGTGCCAATATGTTGAATACATTACCAACACACGCATGTTAGCGATTGGTCTGCCTGCCATCTTTGACACCAAATCCAACCCTATTCCTTGGATTAATGCATGGCTATCATCTGATAATGTACAAGTTGCCCCCCAAGAAACCGAAATCACCACCTATCTGGTCGGTCAGATTGACAGTGATTTGGATGGGGTGGATTTGGATGATTTTGAACTCTAATAACAAAAGTATCAGCCATGCCGTGGATTTTTACAGACGAAATGCGTTTTTATTTACATGAAGGCGAAAGTTTGCTTGATGGCATGTTACGCACCGAGCATAAAGATGTGCGTTATATGTGTCAACAGGGCTTTTGTGGGGCGTGCAAAATGCGTGTCAAAGCAGCAACAGAGTATCCCAAAACCAAACAAATCCCTTTGGCACACTTAGATGATGATGAGGTACTGGCTTGCTGTTGTATGCCCACAGGTACGATGGTTGTCAGCTATGATGCGGACAAATCGGATACACCGTGTCAATATCAATATAAAAATGAGAGATGGCATTTACAAAAAACAGCCATCATCACTCGTCAGATTTTCAGTCAAACCCATCACGAATGGATTGTTCATGTTCATAAAGTAGAGGCAGCACCGTGCCAACAATCCACGCACGCCGATAACCTTGTAAACCCTCTGACAGTACGTGTGTATCATCCACAGGCAATCCTTGACAAACGTGATACATAAGCTCATTTATCCAGCGTCCCTTTAATAGCAGGTTGGCAGGGATGTTCAACAGACGAGCTTGGACATTGGTAGCTTCATCTAAGGCATGGCGATATGGCTTGATTTTACTGGTGTAAATGGGGGTTTTGATGGGCATTTGTGTTTGGGGCAAATCTTTGGCCTCTTTGATGACACGAATAATCTCAGAGCCATAACGGCGTAAAACAGAGCGATTTAGTGTGGTGCGTGCCAAATCTTTCATATTGGTTGGCAAGCTCTCAGTAATCTCACGCAAAGGCTGTTTGCCAATAATAAAACTGCGTGGTTCATTCACCGCCCGTGCCAACGACTCTCGCCACATGGTCAAAGCTTGAAGTACTGCCAGTTGCTGTCTGGTGTAGGTTGGGGTGATGTGGTCAAGATAGAGCTTATCATCGTCTAGGTGCTGAGCGTTGTAGAGTTCTTTGGCGTAAAGCATACTGTCTTCATTAGCATAATCTAGGATTTGTCTGGCATTTAATGCTTGCACAACTGCCTGATGCAGGATGAGCAAATAACGTACGTCATTGATGGCATACAATTCTTGCTCTGGGGTGAGCGGTCTGGCAAGCCAGTTAGATTGACTTTCACCTTTATCTAGTGCCACCCCCAAAATTTCATTGACCGCTTGACTATAACCTACTTGTGGCTTGCCTGTCAGATATGCCACGCCAATTTGTACATCAAAGACGTTGGTCAAAGGGGGATTATTGGCAAGCAGATAAAATATCCCCAAATCCTCCCCACATGCGTACCACACCATGCTTGGCACCTCGCATAGGGCTTGCCAAAACTCAGTCAAATCAAGACGTGGGGCATCCACAAGGTATATCCCTTTGCCAGTATTGACCTGCACCAATGCCAGTATTGGATAGTAGGTATTGCGTTTGATAAATTCTGTATCCAAAGCGACCACGTCCACATCGTCTATCTCATCAATGAGTTTATAAAGTTCATCATCTGTTCGCACCCACTTGCTAGGCAAATCCAACAGAGCATGCTCATCATCACTTAGATGGGCATAAGGGAAACTAAAATCATTGGGGTTTTTTACATCATTCATCGGTTTTTTTACATCATTCATCATTGTCTGTGTTAATCTATATATCAAAAACTCTCCCAATTTTACACCAAAATCAGCAAAATGTGCACAATTTAATAAATGATTGATGATATTGGTTGGTTTTAAAGTGTTAAATTTTCATCATATTTTATGAAAATGTTATTAATGTTCAACATGCCCTATTAACAATTTGGGCGTATCATGTTAAGATAGACGGTAAGTCTTTATAATTTATCCAAAATAAAAGGAAAATGACAATGTTAATTGAATTCACAAAAATGCATGGTTTGGGCAATGACTTTATGGTGATTGACCTCGTAACACAGCGAATGAACCTGACAAGCGAGTTGGTGCGTCTGCTTGCTGACCGTCATTTGGGCGTAGGATTTGACCAGTTGCTTATCGTTGAACCACCGTCCCGCCCTGACATGGATTTTAAATATCGTATTTTTAATGCTGATGGGCAAGAAGTGGCACAATGTGGCAATGGGGCAAGATGTTTTGCCTGCTTTGTGCAGGCTCGCAAACTCTCTTTTAAACAGCGTCTGCGTGTTGAGACAGCAAGTGGGATCATCACACTGACCACTGACCGCTATGGTTGGGTGCAAGTAGACATGGGCAAGCCCAAATTTGAACCTAATGAAATTCCTTTTGCTCCCCAAGCCATCACCAAAGTGGGCAACTCCTACCGCCTAAATGTTGATGGTGAACCTGTTCAGCTCTACCTTGCCAACATGGGCAACCCACATGCGGTCATTTTGGTAGATGATGTGCTAACTGCTGATGTGGCACGTTTGGGTAGACTCATTGAACGTCATGAAGCATTCCCTGAGCGTGTTAATGTTGGTTTTGTCCAAATCGTCAATCAACGCCATGTCCGTCTACGTGTCTATGAACGTGGTGTGGGCGAGACGCAGGCATGTGGCACAGGTGCGTGTGCGGCAGTTGCTGTGGGCGTGCGTGAGGGCTGGATTGATGAAGGGGTTGATGTGCGAGTTCAGCTCTATGGTGGTAGCCTTGCTGTGCGTTATCAAGAGGGGTATTCGGTAATGATGACAGGCCCGGCCTCCTTTGTCTATGAAGGGGTGTTTAGCCCTGATGGTCTAGCAGCACAGGCAGGCATTAATCTGACACCTACCGAAGAGAATGACGCCTAATCATCATCAATGAGCCATCTTTAATTAAAGTTAATCCGCCAAAATCCAAAATTATCAAGCCCTTGTCATACAGGGCTTTGTTTTAGGTTGCATTTAAGCCAACATGTATCATTGGTAATATCATGCTTTATGGAAATATCATCAATATTTAACATGCCCCAAACTTAGGCACGTCCAGCCCCTGCTTGGCGTAAAATGTCGCCACAAATTCATCAAAGGTGTCATTTTCTAGACTTTTGCGAATGCCTTTCATGAGATTTTGATAATAATGCAAATTGTGAATGGTGTTTAATTGTGCTGAGAGCATCTCGCCACATTTGTGTAAATGATGTAGATAGGCACGGCTAAAATTCTGACAAGTATGGCAATCACATTCACCATCTGGTGGATTTTTGTCATGGCGATGAGCTGCATTTTTTATCTTAACCACTCCGGTACTTGTAAACAGGTGTCCATTACGAGCATTACGAGTTGGCATGACACAATCAAACATGTCCACGCCTCGCTTCACCGCTTCCACGATATCGGACGGAGTACCCACACCCATCAGATAACGTGGCTTGTCAGATGGCATGCGATTTGGCAGATAGTTTAATACCTTCATCATCTCATCTTTTGGCTCGCCAACTGACAGACCTCCAATAGCATAACCGTCAAAGGGCATTTGCATCAAAGCCGTCAAGGACTGCATACGCAAATCTTCGTACATGCTGCCTTGCACGATACCAAACAAGGCATTTTTATTGCCCAATTTATGATGTTCATCAAGGCAACGCTGACCCCAACGAATTGACAGTTCAAGTGACTTTTGGGATTCTGTATGTGTGGCAGGATAAGGTGTGCATTCATCAAACTGCATGACGATGTCAGAATTTAGTGATTTTTGGATTTGCATGGAAATCTCAGGCGATAAAAATACCCCCCTTCCGTCCACAGGCGAACGAAAATGTACGCCCTCTTCGGTAATTTTTCTCATCGCCCCAAGACTAAACACCTGAAAACCACCCGAATCGGTCAAAATCGGTTTATCCCAACCGATAAAATCATGCAATCCGCCAAACTCATCAATCACACTTGTGGTCGGACGTAGCCACAGATGAAAGGTATTGCCCAAAATGATATCCGCCCCTGTGGCGTGAATGTCTCGTGGAAGCATGCCCTTGACCGTGCCATACGTCCCCACAGGCATAAAAGCAGGTGTGGCAACATCGCCATGAGTTAGGTGCACCGTGCCACGGCGGGCATGAGTGTTTTTGTCGGTTTTATGTAGGGTAAATTTCATACAATCATCAAATAAAAAAGTGGCGTATTATAGCATATTTACCAATTTTAGCAAATTAGCCATATAATTGTTCTCGTATTTTAATTAAGGTTTTTATTGCCAAATAATGCTCGGGGATTTCTAGTAAATCGCTTTGGTCAAATGCTAATTCCACGTCTTTTATTAACTCATCTGCCTTTTGTAATAAGTCATCATAATCAAATTGCCCTGATTTAATTGCCAAAAGCTCACCACGATTATCACGCTTGATAATCACTTTTCCTAATTTGGCAATATCTAAGGCGGTATATAACAGCCGAAAGGTGTGCATGATATTTTTGGCGTCATAGCCTTTGCCGTGATTGACGGTGGATTCATAACGTTCATGATTACGTTTTTCTACCCATTTCCAATACTCTTTATAATCTTGGCAATATTTGCTATATCCCATTTGATTAAATGACAAATAAGCAATGGGCGATATGTCTTTGGGAATGGAGCTTAATAATACATCTTGGCTATCATCATGAATAATCCCCCGATAATCGCCAACAAACATCGCATACATATGGCTGGCGTGGGGCATTTTGGATAAGCCGATTTGCGATTGGGTAAGATTATTTTTATTTAGCCAGTCTATCAAATCCACGCTTTTTTGATTGTCAAATACCACACAAAATTCCAATAGGCTCTTTTTGTCTTTACTCATCGGATTGACAATTTTTTTATTTAAGCCACGAGATTTTTTAATTTGGCTAAGGGCAAATCCTGCAAAGGTTTTTTGGCATAATTTTGAAATAAACCAATCAGGATTAAATTTATCCATAATGAGGTGTTTGTATAATATCTTATCGCTTGGCGTGGCAAGCAGTTCCATGATGTTAGGATTATTTTGTAATAATAAATCCACAAACCGTCCTAGCTCATAATAAACCACGTCATTGGTTTCGTTACTGACCTGTGGCACATAATCATCATGCAGACCATAATAATAGGGCTTGGGCAAATAAAACACGCCTTTAATGTCAATATCCGATGACGGTGTGTCTAATCCATAGGTATGACTACCTGAGATACATTCTAATAAAATCAGGTTGTTGGCTTTTAGGTAATCAATGGTTATCATGGGGATTCTCGTTAATTTTATGTGATTTTTAATATAGAAAGGCAAATTGCAATTTGCCCTCTATAAATGTATTTCAATCTGTCAATTTTTAAAATATAGACTTGATAAATTTATTTAAAAACAATTTTTCTAAACAACTCATTTAATACACCAACATCGCCTTTTTGTTTTTTATCAAAATTTAAATTCTGGGTTATTTGCCAAAGATGTTGGGTGAATATTTTCATGGATAGGGACAGTTGATACAAATATTTTTCATCATGCGATTGTTTTAAATGGATAATATGATTTAATTCATCAATATTATCAGGATTTAATAAGCCAAACATTTCATTCATGCATACAGGGGGCATGGTTTGATGTTCTTTTATCCATAGGCTTGCAAGTAACGCACGAATCAGATAGCACCATTTTTTAAGTTTTATGGGGCGTGATATGTCTAGCTCGCCATTTGCCTTTTTTGCCATGCCTTGATAATGATGATAAACTGCTTGGGGATTAAAAAAGTCTGATTGGATATGTTTAATATCTTTGATAAATTCATCATCGCTGTGATAAATAATGGGCGAATTTAACCATTCAAAAATCACGGCATTGGATTTATGAGTATGTATCAAAGTCTTTTTAATATCCCAACCGCCAATATCAAATGGCACATCAAATAACTCATGATTGATAAATTCAAAAGTGTCTTTGTCATCATAAATCTGCAAATACCAATCGGGCGTATGATGATAAATGAGCCGTACATCAAAATCACTATCAAAACTGGCAAAACCCCAAGCCCGACTACCGCTCTCTATGGAGTGTAACGGCTTAATGGCGTGGGCGTGGCAAGTGGCGTGTAGGGTGTGAGTGATTTGGTTGTGGTGGTCGGTGTAGGTCATGTTTTACCCCAAAAAAATAGGTATCATTATAACAAAATTATCCCAAAAATCCATTTGCCAAACGCTCCAAAAACAGGTAATATGCCTTCTATTTTTATTATTAGGAAAAGTTATGAGCGACATCGCCCCCGAATTTCGCATTACCCTATCAGGTCAGATTAGCCCTGCCGACGTTGAAGAGCTGGCTTGCATGGGCGTAAAAACCGTGGTAAACAACCGTCCAGATGGCGAAGAAGCAGGACAGCCAACCTCCGCTGAGATTGAGCAGGCGTGTCAAGCTCATGGTATCGTCTATCAGCAAATCGCTTTTGCAGGCGGTATGATGGACATGAGCCATGTGCAAGCCTTTGCTGATTTTTTTAATAAGACCGAACGCCCATTGCACATTTTTTGTCGTACAGGCAACCGCTCAAACAACCTTTTAAATGCTGCCAGAGAACAGGATTTGCTTGATGAAGAGTGATTTTAGAGTAGGCACGCTCTAAACACTCAAAACCTACACACTCAAAAGAGATAAATTCTCGCCACGTTCACGTTATTGCAAGTTTTTGATGTCATTAGGGCTAAGTTTTAGCTCGCTTTCATCGGTGGGTGTGGACTGTATGACCACCTCTGGCACAAAGCGGATTTGTAATTTGATGACCCTATCATCAAGTGTGTCTTTGGCGAGCTTTTGAATTTGTCTTTCTAATTCAACCGCTTGTGCCTGATTTGGTGTGATGAGCCCTTGAATGACCACCCTTAGCGTGTGGGCTTTTTTCCCTTCATGCGTAAAACTGTGTGATACCAAATAATTGGCTTGATTTTGAATGCTTTTTTCAACCAATGCAATACTTTGGCGTTCAAATTTTTGTTCATTTAAGTTTTTACTAAAATTGACCGTCAAATAACCACCAACGACAATCAAAGCAATCAATACAGCACTGTTTCTTTTTAAAAACAGTCCAATTTGCCCCAATTTGCCCACCTCATCATCATTAAGAATTCTGCGAAACCCTGCAAACCACAGCACCAAAGCGTTGGTAAACTGAATGGCAAGCATGTTGGTCAAGGCCAACAAAAATGCTCCCCAAGCCAATAACAGATGACCAGATGCCAGCAAAATGCCACTGGCTACCAAAGGCGGAACAAGAGCAGTTGCTACCGCCACGCCAACCACTGCCACCGATAAGTTTGGTGACACCATGGCATAAGCTCCTGCCGCACCGCCTGCCAACGCCACCATCAAATCCATGGTCGTCGGCGATGTGCGTGCCAAAATTTCAGCCGTCATCACATTATCACCATGCAAAAACCCAAGCCCCATGCCAATGACATAAATCACAAACACCCCACCAATGAGTGTGATGAGCGATGTTTTAAGCAATGATAAGCGGGCATCAATAACAGCAAGAGCAGCACTGGTGATGGGCGAGAGCATCATCGCCACAAGCATGGCTCCGATGACCACCGCAGGTGAGTTGGCAAGCAATCCATAACCTGCAATCACCGCTGACAGACCATTCATCATAAAGAAAATTTTGGTTGGCAATGCCCCCGCTTCAATGTTAATACGAACCTCTTTGTGGTCTATGGTTTTTTGGCTGTGCTTTTTGGCGATGAGCATACGGACAATATCGGCTTGTTGTTGCTCTATTTTTTGTGCCTCTTCATCGGCTGCTGGGACATTATTTTTTAGGTCATCATGTTTTTTATTATTGGTAGATTGATGACTTATGGGGATGCTTGTCGGTCTGTCTTGTCTAAGATTGTCTGGTTTTGTATCATTTTTTTGTGGATTTGACGCCTCTTTTGATGTCTTTGATGTGATGACTTTGGTGTCATTATCTGTTTGGGCAGTGGCATCTTCTTGATTGTCTTTGTTGGGCGTGTCATGGTTGTCTACTTTCGCCTCTTTGTCTTTGTCATCATTTTTGTCTTTGTCATCACTTTTCTCATTGGCATTATCAGACAATTCATCATGAACCGTTTTGACAATCTTATCAAGCTCAGCATCATCAATGCCTTGTTTTTTAAGCTCTTCAAGTTCGTCTTGACTAAATTCAACATCATCATTTTGGGCATCTTTATTGTCGCTCATAAAAAACCTTATTTGTTAAAATCGGTTAAAATTGTGATATCGGTAAGAGATTTTAAAAATAAACTGCCTGCAAAACCCCAATTTTATTGGGTTCATTAGGTTCATTGGGTTTATCGGTTTTGTAGGAAATTAATAACATGACAAATTAAGCACCATCTAAAATCATGGCATCGCCATAACTAAAAAAACGGTATTGCTCACTGATGGCATGGGCATAAGCATGCTTGATGTTATTTGTACCTGCAAAGGCACAGACAAGCATAAGCAGCGTTGATTTTGGCAAATGAAAATTGGTGATGAGTCTATCTACCACACCAAATTCATAAGGTGGATAGATAAAAATCTGCGTATCACCACAAAACTCGGTAAGCTGTCCATCCACACGGTGCAAATGGGCGGTTTCTAGTGTGCGAGCTACGGTTGTACCCACAGCGATGATTTTTCCGTTTTGTGCTTTTGTGGCGTTGATTTTGTCGGCGGTTGCCTGTGGTAGGTGAGCGTATTCGGCGTGCATGACATGGTCAGATAAATCATCCGCTTTGACAGGGGCGAACGTACCTGCACCAACGTGCAAGGTGATAAATGCCATTTGCACGCCCTTATCAGCAAGTCTTTGCAAGGTGTCATCATCAAAATGTAAACTGGCGGTCGGTGCAGCAACGCTTGCCTGCTTGGCTGGGTCATAAAACACCGTCTGATAACGAGCATCATCGGTGTCATCGGCGGTGCGTTCAAAATAGGGTGGAATGGGCATGTGTCCATGATTCTCCAAATCCGCCAAAATCGGTGCATTAAATTGTAAAATAAATAAATTTTGCACACGCCCACACATGGTTGCACTCATGTTACCATCAGCCAGACTGACTGTTTGTCCAATTTTTAACGCACGCCCAGAGCGTACATGACAATGGGCGATGTTATGCTCATGGTCAATGATGCGTTCTATTAATACCTCCACCGCACCACCTGTATCTTTAACACCAAATAGACGGGCCCTCATCACTTTGGTATCGTTTAGCACCAGTAAATCGCCTTTATTTAATAACTCTGGCAAATCGGAAAAATGTCGGTCGCCCAATGTATCTCCCTTAACGTGCAACAGGCGAGAGCTTGAACGTACAGCAAGTGGATAGCGAGCAATCAACTCATCGGGCAGATGATAATCAAAATCGGCGGTAAGTAAAGGTGTGTTCATGATATAAGTGCAATAAGATAAAATGGTCTATTTTATCAAAAATTTTATCAAAAAACCCATCAATTTGTTTTATGTTGTTAATGTTCTAAGATACACCTTTTGGCTAAATTGCAAAGTAGACAAAAAAGGCGTATCATATCACCAACCATTATTTTTTGATGACTGTTTTATCATGCTAATGAACATCCAAAACACCGCCCCACGTCCCAAATCACCACACCCCATTTTAAACTTAGGTTTTCGCATATTTTTTGTGGGCTCGGCAGTTTTTGCCATCTTATCTATGTTGCTATGGCTTGCCATCTTACAAGGGTTTGCTCTCTTTAAAGGCATATTCAACCCCTTTTATTGGCACGCCCATGAGATGATTTTTGGCTATGCGTTGGCGGTGATTGCAGGCTTTTTATTAACAGCGGTCAAGACATGGACAGGACAGATGATGCCTTTTGGTTGGCATTTGGGGGCGATATTTGGGGCATGGGCAACCGCTCGCCTGCTGTGGCTTGGATTACATGCCACATCAAGCTCTGCCATGCTTATTGTGGCTTTTGTGTTTGATTTATTATTTTGGATCATGGTAACATACTCGGTCATCAAGGCGGTGTGGGTCGCTCGCCAAAAACGCCAAATTGGTATCGTTGCCAAACTTGCCCTGCTTATGCTTGCCAGCATCGCCTTTTATATCGGTGTGTTTTTGGATAATACCAACGTACAACAAATTGCTCTATATGGAGCATTATATTTGGTTATTGGCGTGGTGTTTACCATCGCAAGACGTGTCTTACCTTTTTTTATCGTCAAAGGGGTCAGCGTGGACAACGATGGCAAACCCAATGGCTTAAATATAGAACAAAAAAATTCGGCACTCTTAGACAGAATGAATTTGATCGGATTTTTTGGTTTTATCGTATTTGATTTGTTTATCAAGTTTCCCACAATCGCCAGCATCTTTGCTTTTATTTGTGTGATTGCCAACATTTGTCGCCTAAAAAACTGGTATCACCCTGCCATTTGGCAAAAACCCCTGCTGTGGTCTTTGGTCATCGCCTTTGGGGGCATGACGGCAAGTTTATTATTATTTGTTGTATTGCCTTTTATTGAGACAGGCGTCAATGTGCATTCGCTTGGCTTACATGGGCTTGCCCTGTTTGGTGTGGGACTCATGACCGTTGCCATGATGGCTCGGGTATCGCTTGGACATACTGGGCGAAACATTCATCAGCCCCCAAAGACTGTGAGTGCGATATTTATCCTAATGATACTCTCCGCCCTGTGTCGTGTACTCATGCCAATGCTTGGCGGTGATTATATGATGTGGATACTCATCTCACAAGTGGCGTGGATACTCTGCTTTGGGCTGTTTTGTCTGTCGTACGTGGGCATTTTGGCAAAACAACGCACCGATGGTCTGTTTGGCTGATAAGTCAGTTAAGTTGGTTTTATGATAAATAATGGTAATATGAGTAGCGAGGCAACCATGTTCAATCCTTTTAAAAAGAAAATTCACATCAGCATGAGCGATATTGACAAGCTCTTACAAGATTTTCGTCTGTATGGTCAAGCCTTGCCAACTTTTATTGATGACAAATCCTTGCATGATGATACGCTAGATATCATCCTAAAAGTGCATAAAAACGCCGACCAAAGTGAACTTGAACAAGTTTATCACAACCTGCGTGCCAAAGCTCATCTTTTGGGTGTGGCAGAGGTGAACTTAAATGTCGTGTTATCCGATAAAGTCGCTCCAACTACCAACACCCCCAATGCGGTACAAATCCACACATCAAAACAAATTCCCACGGACAATCAAGAAAATATCCCTACCAAATCCGCTCCCAAACAAACAGACATCGCTCCCCATCCACGCATTCGCCACATCATCGTGATAGCCAGCGGTAAAGGTGGTGTTGGCAAATCTACCACCACTGTTAATATCGCTCTTGCCTTACAAAAACTTGGCAAAAAAGTCGGTATTTTAGATGCTGACATCTATGGGCCATCCATCCCTGAAATGCTTGGGGTAGCAGGGGTCAAACCTGTCATTGAAAACGACCAATTCGTACCAATAGAAGCTCATGGTATCGCCATGCTCTCAATCGGTAATCTCATTGAAAGCAACAACACCCCTGTGGCGTGGCGTGGAATTAAAGCAACAGGGGCATTAATGCAGCTGTATGGTCAGACCAACTGGCCAGTACTTGACTATCTTGTCATTGACATGCCCCCAGGCACAGGCGACATTCAGCTTACGCTTGCTCAGCGTATTCCTGTTACAGGAGCAATCATTGTTACCACACCCCAGCACATCGCCTTGCTTGATGCCCAAAAAGGCATGGAAATGTTCTTTAAAACTGACATTGCTGTCATTGGCGTGGTTGAAAACATGGCTTTATACACTTGTACAAACTGCGGTCATGTGGATGCCATTTTTGGGGCAGATGGCGGAGCAAATTTGGCGGAAACATACCACGTTCCCCTACTTGGGCAGCTGCCCCTTGCCACAGGCATTCGCACCCAAATGGACAAGGGTAAACCCTCTGTCATGGCAAATGATGAATTTGCGGTGTATTATGAAAATATCGCCAAAAACATTGATGGGCAAATTGGCAAATTTGACAAAGGAGCAAGCGGACGGATTTTTTAAATGACCATAATGACAGATGACTAATGGATGACTAATGACAGATAATTGATTACCACCGCATCACCATGCCGTGCATCATCTGCCATGCCCCCATCATAACAATCACACTGACCAAAATACATAAGGCAAATATGCCCCAAACGACACACTCTGACCCCCAATGAGCGTTTTTGTTCAATCTGCAACTCATCACATGGCACAGCCCCAAAACCATCCCCATCATCATACCTCCGATATGCCCTGCCACATCAATGCCTGGTATGGCAAAAGTCATGACAAAGTTAATGCCCATGACAGATGCCAAATTTTTGGTATTTAGTCGCCACTTTTTGTTTAAGTTAAACATGGATAAGGTCAGCAGTAACATGCCCAAACCCATGATGCCGCCTGATGCTCCTGCTGACAGTCCAATATCTTGCACGCCCTGCTCTTCTATGTGCCTTAGAGTTGTGTAGAGATTTAACAGATTGCCTGCCACCACTGACAGCAAAAATACCGCCAAAAACCGCCACCACCCCAATATTTGCTCACTTGCCATGCCAAAATAATACATGGCAAAGCTGTTAAATAACAAATGAGTTGAATGCCCATCACAACCACAAAACTTATGATAAAGAGCAAGGTCATCGGAGCAATTTTAAATAATTGCGTAAAATTCATTATGATACAACCATCAATAAACCCATCAGCACAGCTGACGCACAGCCATAACAAACTGCCAACCGCCCAGCCCTGCCACATCAGTCTGCATGAGTGCATTCACCCCAACCAAAAACTCATCTCTGTGCATCAGCCTTGCCCCCAAACTCATCAAGTGTGCATTTTCAAGTTGGCAGTCTACCAGTGCCACACCTTGCCTTTGGCACAGTTGCATCAGCCCCCAAAATGCCACCTTTGAGCTGTCGGTTGCACGATGAAACATACTCTCGCCACAAAACATCGCACCGATATTTAACCCATACAAACCGCCTATCAAGGCACTTGCCATCGGTTCATCTTGCCATATCTCCACACTAACCGCCACGCCCAGCTCATGTAATTTAGTATATGCCTGTATCATCTCATGCCCTATCCACGTTGCATCGGCATAAGCTCGTGGCTCGCTACACGCTTGTATCACGTCGGTAAAAGCGTGGTTGGTTGTCAATGTCCATGTTGATTGTCGGGCTTTACGAACGAGTGATTTTTTTGGCACAAACTCGCTTGGTGTGAGTACACATCTGGGGTTGGGCGACCACCACGCTATCGGCCCATCATGAAACCACGGAAACACCCCACAGCGATAGGCGTGCAAAAGCGTTGTTACCGACAAATCAGCGCCCACACCCAAACATGCCTCATCAGGAAGTAAGAGCTTCACCCTTTGCCCAAAATCATAAGGGCAGTCATCGGCTAAGGCGTGGATTTGGTGAATGTTTGTCATAAAAAATGTTCATCATAAAAAATGGTGTTTAAAATCTTGTATTTTGCGGTCAGTTATTGGTTTTGACAATCAAAAACCACCCCATCAATCAAGCACTCCAAAGTGCTTTAAATTTTAAAACACACCCCCATTAATGGCAAGTGTTATTTAAAATTTAGATTCAGCCAAGCAGAGAATATTATGTTAAATAAAGATTATCGCCAACGCTTTTTTATTGAGCATTCGCCCGTGCGTGGTGATGTGGTACAACTGTCTGACAGTTTTAGCACTGTTGTTGGTCAAAAAGACTATCCCCCTGCCATCAAAGCGTTATTGGGTGAGATGTTGGTTTCGGCAAGCCTACTGATTGGCACACTCAAAATTGATGGCAAATTATCCATTCAATTACAATCATCAGAGACCAACTCACCCCTACGTTTTGCCATGGCAGAGTGTGATCATTCATTAGGGCAAGGATTTGGGGCAGTGCGTGCGTTGGCAAGCTTTGACAACAGCGATGACAAACAAGCCTTTTGGCAATCACGCCTCACCAGCGATGATGCGTTTGGTGCCATCAAAACAGGCGTGCTATTTATCAGCATTCATCCCAACTTTGGCGAGAGCTATCAAAGCATTGTTGAACGTATCAGCGATAACCTAGGCGAGTGCTTAGCCCACTACCAAAAACAATCCGCCCAAATCCCAACCATCATCAAACTTGCCACTGATGAGACAACAGCAGGCGGATTGCTTGTGCAACTGTTGCCCAGGTCAGATGCTGATAAAGAGAACGACCCTGACCTATGGGATAGGCTAAGCGTGCTAACTGGCACCCTAAAAGCGGATGAGCTGACCGAACTGCCTGCCGATGAAATCCTATATCGCCTGTATCATGAAGAAGATGTGGTACTGCCCGAATCAGTCCCACTTAGCTTTGCTTGTACTTGCTCATCTGAAAAAAGCCAAGGGGCAATTTTACAACTGGGTTACGATGAAGCTTTGGAAGTTGTGGATGCCCATGGCGGTACACTGGTGCTAGATTGTGGTTTTTGTGGTAGACAATACCGCTTTGATAAGAACAGCGTCAAAAGACTGTTTGGCTGATGCCATCAATCTAGTAGCTTAAAAAAATGCTCACGATAATGACGCAACTCACGAATGGAGTCTCGAATATCATCCAATGCCAAATGCGTACCGTCTTTTTGGTAGCCATGGACGATATCAGGTCGCCAACGATAACACAACTCTTTGATGCTAGACACATCTAGGTTACGATAATGAAAAAACGCTTCCAATTTGGGCATTTGTCTTGCCAAAAAACGCCTGTCTTGACAGATAGAATTACCACACATTGGGGAGATGCCCTCATCTGCCCATTTTGACAAAAATTCAATGGTTGCCTGCTCTGCATACGCCAGCGTTATCTTACTGCGACGAACACGGTCGGTTAAACCTGATTCTCGGTGCTGGCGAGTACACCACTCGTCCATGGCATTTAGTGCTGTATCAGGAACTTTGATGGCAAATACAGGACCTTCGGCAAGAATGTTCAGGTCATCATCGGTAACAATGGTTGCAATCTCAATAATCTCATCTGTTTGGGTATCAAGCCCTGTCATTTCTAGGTCAATCCAGATGAGTGCTTTTTTGGGTTTTTGGGTAGGCTTGGGGTGTGTGATATGAATTTTGGACATGAGTGTTTCCATCATAATTGAATGATTTTTAAGAGGGTAATTACCAATAAAAGCAATAAAAGGGCAATATAAAAAGATAAAAATGGGACAACCGCCCCACTCTCATCTACTTTATTAGCCAAAATAAACATCAGCTAAATCGCTTGGGGGTCTCGTCATACACATGAGCATGATATTGTCGCATTTGACGTTCCATAACCGTGGCTATGGCTGCTGAAATCATGCTTTGACCGATGCTGTGGATATGCTCTGCCCCAACCATTTGCTTGACCTTATCAGAAAAAGCAATGCTCACCAGTATCTCATCAGTTCCCACTTCTTGGAGCACCAGTGAACCATTTTCTGTCTCAATAAATTCCAACATGGTCTCACTTACCTGCTGGGTACTGGCTTTATTATGGTTGAATGTGTCATTAACACCTGCATGGGTCTGTTTTTTGTTGGTGCGTCTTGACCCATCACTTTGAGCGTCGGTATTTTTGGGTTTTGATTTGGGTGATAAAGGTTTGGCTGATGATTTTGTCTTTGTGGTGCTTGGTTGGTTTTGAGTGTCGCTTACTGCTTGATTATTATCAATGTCATTATCTGCTTGCACATCAAGAACAGCAGTCGCTGGGTTAGTTTTTTTATGAGTGCATTTGGGTCTGTTTTGCTTGGTGTTTTGTGTAGATACAGACGTATTATCTGTCGTCATGCCCTGCTCTGTCTGTTTGTCGGATTGTTTTACCATAATATTGCCTACTATTAGCGTGCTTTTGGTGTGCTTTTTATCACTGATATGAATCAGCATTATTATGGTGATTATTTTGCCAAATTTCAAGTTATTGCCAGTGATTTTACTTCTTTTTCATCGCACACACCAAAGATGGGCATGAGAATGTAAACAGGCACGCTCCTTATTTTATAAATAAATATAATAACCATTATTATTTACAAATATAATTTTTTAAGATAAAATGGCTCATTTGTTGTCATTTTGTATGTATTCTTACAGTCTGAAACAAATTTGGTAATCACCAAAATCATTCATTTTTATAAGTACCACGCCATGTGCCAATACAATTTTCCCAACAACTTACCCAAAAAATCATTGCTCGCCCTACTCATCCCTGCCATAATGTGCCACGCCATACAGGCACATGCCAATGACAACGAACTCAAAGTTCATCTTGGTCATGAGACGATTACCATCAGTGGCACGCCCCAAAAAGAGGTTGGTGAACAGACCACAACACGCCATGAACTTAATGAGCAAATGGTACAAAATAACCATGATTTGGTGCGTTATAATACCGAGGTGGATGTAGCAGAGGTGGGGCGTTATGGTAATAAAGGCTTTGCCATTCGTGGTGTGGATGGCAACCGCATCAACATGAACATTGATGGGGTGGCATTGCCTGAGGTGGAGGTCAATGAAATTTTCTCCCCTTATGGCTATCAATACGAAGGACGATTTAATCCCGATTTGGAGATGATGGGGCGTGTTCGCATCATGGCGGGTTCTGACAGTCTGCTTTTGGGTTCAGGAGCGGTTGGTGGTTCGGTATCTTATCATACCAAAGAACCTATCGGTTTGGTCAAAACAGGTAACTTTGGCGGTTATGCCAAAGTAGGTTATGCCAACAAAAACGAAGAATGGCTATCGGCATTTGGTCTGGCGGGGGTCTATGACAAAACAGAATTTTTGTTAAATTACGCTCATCGCACAGGGCATGAACTAAAAAATCATGACATGAAAGGTCATGACAGCTCACAGCTAGACCCCATGTATTTATTTCCAAAAGAGTACATGCCTGACAGCTTAAAAGCCTATAAACACAATGGCAGCACATCAAGCTTAATATACCCAGATGCACTTGACTACAAAACCAACAGCGTATTGGCAAAATTTTATCGCCATCTAAGCGATGAACATCGTGTGGGCATATATAGCATGTTTCAAGAACGTAAAAACCACATGAACATTGACAGCAAAAACATCACAAATGGCTCTCGTTTGGGTGGTGGTATTAGACGAGCTCATGATATTGAAAAATTAGAGAGCTATGGCATAAACCATCGCTACACACCAAACAACAGTCAGTGGTTGGACAAATTACACCTAAATTATGCTCATAATAAGGCTTTTGGGCTGGCACATACCTGGATATACAACAGAGAAATTGACAATGAAACCGTATCATCATCAATCCTAAACAATAGAGAATACCGCCCCACAAAAACGATCACAGACCAGCTTGAACTTAGCACAGACTTTTTACCCATCTCACTGTATAAGTTTGGAGAGCATCGTTTTACCTTGAATGCAACTTACAAAAAACAAGACTACACCAGCACCGCCGTGGACAAACAAGAAAAACATGGACAATATCTAAAATACGCATTCGCTGATGCCAAAAAAGACATTCATAGCATGAGCCTAACAGACAGCATTCATTTTCACGAACGCTTAAAAGCCATGATTGGCGTACGTTATGATAATTATAAATATTCACCCTACTTTCAAAATGCCGATGAACACAAATCCAATACCGACTCTTGTACCAATACCTTAGGGCGAGACTGGCTAAATAACAGCTTATATTGCAACACCTATCGCAAACAGGCAGGGCTAACATCAGACGACTTGTCTGCTTTTGCCCATTGGCGTGACGGTGAGGAGAAGCTCAAAAAATGGCGAGATGATAATTATGAAAAATACACAGGGCTACAAAAGAGCAAATTTGACCACATCACTTTCGGTGGTGCTATTGATTATCAAGCAATCCCTAGCAAACTAACCACTCGCTATAAGATTGGCACAGGTTTTTTGGCACCCACCGTTACTCAAATTTATAGCAATTATTCATTTAATGGGGCAAGTCAAGTTCCCAACTACAATCTAAAACCTGAAAAATCACTCAATCAAGAATTAGAATTAGATTGGAAAGTAAATGGCGACATCAACTTAACCATGGCCGGTTATCTGACCCAATATGATGATTTCATTCATACACGCTATTGGCAAGGAAGTAGAGACAACCCCGATAACAAAGGCTGTACGGTAGGCACTTGCCTGCAATCTGTCAACTTAGATCAGGCCCGGGTTTATGGCATCAAGTTTGGGATTAACGCCAACCTTTCTGACAAACTGCATACCAATGGTAGGCTTGATGTATTTGCCAACTTTCATACTGCCAAAGACAGTGCAACCATTGACACCGATAAAAATGGCAAAATGAAAATCAACACCCTAGCCGCCGTTCCAACATCCCTACTGCTGGGTTCAACATATACATCAGCCAATGACAAATGGTCATTAGGCACTCGCATCAACTGGATACAACGCAAAAAACCAAATGCCGTTAAAAATTTAGAGATCGGAGAAAATGCAACCACAACCCATGGCTGTCCCCAAGACATCATAAATTATTATGGACATTGCCCACCCTATTTTGCCAGCAACGTAACCAAATATGACTATTATGAGTATGTGGGAAGTTATGACCAAATCCATCGCAGTAAATCTGTCATCTTATTTGACATGTTCGGCTCTAAAAAATTCGGTAAAAACAATGATTGGACTTTAAATGCAGGTATCTATAACATCACCAATGAAAAATACATTCCTTGGCAAACATTACGCCAATTTGCCACCACCAGTGTCAATAGCATGGTAGACAAAGAAGGTCATGGCTTTAACCGCTACACTGCCCCAGGTCGTAACTATGCCCTGTCGTTGACATATGAATTTTAAACCACCAATACCGAACCAGTCCATCTGATGATGGGCTTTTTTATTTGGTCATCAATTGCCAAATAAAATATTATGGCAACTTTAAATTAAGATATGTTATAATATATCCATAAATCTTTAAACTTGTCACAAATCCAGTGAGACATCAATGCAAAACGTAACTGACGCACACATCAGTTACATTTATTTACAAGAGAGTTGTCATGACCACTTATAAACATCTGTCTTTGACAGTTTTATTACTTTTAAACCATGCAGCCATGGCCGATGAGACCACAGCTAATAAGACCATGGTACAAATACCAAAGATACAAATACCAAAGATACAAATACCAAACAGCAATACCATGCCAACTGTGCAACTGGCACATGAGACCATTGTTGTTGATGGGGATGATTTTCAAAGTCCGCTCTTAAACAACCAAAGCGTTACTAACATATTCATCAAACAGGAGGCACTACAACAACGAGCAACCACCCTAGGTGATGCCTTGGCAGGTGAGCTTGGTGTTCATTCTAACCATTTTGGTGGCGGTGCCTCAGCCCCCATCATTCGTGGACAAGAAGGAAAACGCCTGAAAATCCTACAAAACGGCTCAGAGGTTGTGGACATGTCTGGGTTATCGCCAGACCATGCCATAGCGGTGGAT
>ERZ1023396.35-NODE-35-length-89315-cov-7.081111_pt1 | contig 89315 bp, 94 predicted proteins | sample MGYA00380504_ERZ1023396 | MGnify/ENA primary metagenome ERZ1023396 (study PRJEB33173, sample SAMEA4830410) | metagenome | study: EMG produced TPA metagenomics assembly of the PRJEB25223 data set...
CTGCCTTACAAGCAGAGGGTCGGCGGTTCGAACCCGTCATTCTCCACCATTTTTATTTTTATAATGTTGGAGGGGTAGCGAAGTGGCTAAACGCGGCGGACTGTAAATCCGCTCCTTCGGGTTCGGCAGTTCGAATCTGCCCCCCTCCACCATTAATGGGCTATAGCCAAGCGGTAAGGCAACGGACTTTGACTCCGTCACGCGCTGGTTCGAATCCAGCTAGCCCAGCCATTAGAGCCATTAGCTCAGTTGGTAGAGCATCTGACTTTTAATCAGAGGGTCAGAGGTTCGAATCCTCTATGGCTCACTATTGAAGAAGTACTTTCTTATGAAAGTACTTCTTTTTTTATGAAATTTTATATACATTTTCTTTGATAAAATATGCATAAATGTTGTATATAGTGAATGTTAAATCAAAATTATGATTTTATATGTATTTTGCCTGTCATGTCGGGCTTTCTCAGTACTAAGAAAACTTGAAAGATAGTTAATGATAACGTATTCTTATATTAAATTCTTTACAAAGGGGTTATGAGAATATGAAGAACATACATATTATTGGAGCACCATCTACATTTGGACAAAGAAAATTAGGGGTGAACTTTGGACCGGATGCTTTGAGATATGCTGGACTAGTAGAGCGACTTAAAAATATAGGTCATTCAGTAGAAGATAAAGGAAATATTGCCGTTCCTGCTGTTGACGTTGAAAAATTCAAAGGTAAACAAGAAGGATTACGCAATTTAAATGAAATTATTGAGGTTTCTGAAAATTTAAGTAATGCAGTTTCTAGCAGTATAAAAAATCAAGCTTTTCCACTTATCATTGGTGGGGATCATTCTATTGCTATTGGTTCTATATCAGGGGTTAGTCAACATTATGAAAATTTGGGTATTATATGGTACGATGCCCATGGTGATTTAAATATTCCTGAAGAATCTCCATCAGGGAATATCCACGGTATGCCTTTAAGGGTATTGCTAGGGGATGGCGATAAACAATTAGTGAATATCTCTGGTTATGCACCTAAAGTGAAACCTGAAAATATTGTATTAATAGGTATGAGAGACTTAGATGTTGGTGAGCGTGACTTTATCAGAGAAAATAATATCAAAACTTATACTATGGCTGATATTGATAGAAACGGTATTAAGCAAGTAATGGAAGAATCAGTATCTTATCTAAAAGACAAAACAGATGGAATTCACCTGTCACTAGATGTTGATGCACTTGATCCAGTGGAAACACCTGGTACAGGTACTAAGGTATTAGGTGGACTTACATACAGAGAAAGCCATTTTGCTTTAGAAATGCTGCACAATACTAATTTGATTACATCAATGGATGTTGTAGAAGTAAATCCATTAATTGATCAAAACAATCACACAGCTGAACAAGCTGTCTGTTTAATGGGTAGTTTCTTCGGAGAAACTTTATTATAGTAAGTGCAAAAGACGTTTATGATGAATCAACTTTTCATCATAAACGTCTTTTATTGTTATCTTATTAAGGGTATAAATAATAAGATATAATTTTGATAAATAATTAATTTAATGTCAAAGTTATTTATATAATGAACAGGCATGATATGACAGGCTAAGCGAAGATTGGTATAATACATATTATGGGATTAGAATACCGGAGGAGATGTTATGGATTTATCCAGCTTATTTGATAATTGGAACACTGTTAAAATAATAACAAGTGTACTAGACTTACTAATCGTATGGTACGTACTTTATCTTCTCATTACAGTATTTAAAGGTACAAAGGCCATTCAATTATTAAAAGGAATTATCGTAATAGTAATCGGACAACAAATAAGTAAAATGTTGAGCTTAACGGCAACATCGCGCTTGTTCGATATAGTTATTCAATGGGGGGTATTAGCATTAATTGTTATCTTCCAACCAGAAATTAGAAGAGCTTTGGAGCAGCTAGGCCGAGGTAGTTTATTTAAGCGCTATGGTAGTAATATTAACAGTGATGAAAATAAACTCATAGTAGCTGTATCAAAAGCAGTGCAATATATGGCAAAAAGACGTATTGGTGCTTTAATTGTTTTTGAAAAAAATACTGGTTTACAAGATTATATAGAAACTGGTATTCCAATGAATTCCAATATTTCTCAAGAATTGTTAACAAATGTTTTCATTCCAAATACACCGTTGCATGATGGTGCTATGATTATTCAAGAAAATAAAATCGCCAGTGCGGCATGCTATTTGCCTCTATCAGACAGTGCTAAAATTGCTAAAAGCCTAGGTACGCGACATAGAGCAGCTGTTGGTATATCAGAAGTATCAGATGCGTTTACTGTTATTGTATCCGAAGAAACAGGATCTATTTCAGTAACATTTGATGGCAAATTACGTAAAGATATATCCACTGAAGCATTTGAAGAATTATTGGCAGAACATTGGTTTGGTTCACACTTACAACAGAAAGGTGTGAAATAATATGTTGGAAAGTAAATGGGGTTTACGCTTAATTGCTTTAGCTCTCGCTGTGTTTTTCTTTTTATCTGCAAATAATGTGTTTGGAAATATGTTTAATGCAGACAAATTTAGTCAAAAGACAACAGAGACACTTCAAGATGTTCCAGTGGAAGTAAAATATAATAGTAATAAATTATATGCTAGTAAAGTACCTGAAACAGTTGATGTAGAAATATCTGGTCCACAGTCGCAAATTTTAAAAGCTGAAAATGGACAAAATATCAAAGTAACACTTGATTTAAACAGTGAAAAATCTGGACGACATACAACACAGTTTAAAGTTCATGGCTTAAACAAAGATATAGATTATGATGTGAAGCCTAAAGAGGCTACTGTTAACTTAGAAGAAAAAGTAACGAAAAACTTAAAAGTTGAGCCAGATGTAAGTAGTAATGATGTCGATGCAGATTATAAAGTGAGTGAACAATCTGTTTCTCCTGATACTGTGAAAGTAACAGGAGGACAAGATCAAATTGATAAAATTGCGTACTTGAAAGCAACGTATAAAAATAATAGTAAAATTAGTAAAGATACAACTGATGTTGCCAAAATCACAGCATTTGATAGAAACTTAAATAAATTAGATGTTTCTATTCAGCCAGAAGAAGTGAACTTAAGTGCTAAAGTAGAGCCATACAGTAAAAAGGTGAAAATTAAGACTAAAACAACTGGCAGTTTAGCAAATGGCAAAGAAATAGATGACATCGAATTAAGTGATAAAGAAGTAGAGGTTTTTGGTAACAGAAAAGAACTTGAAGATGTAGATGAGATAAAAGGTGAAATAGACTTAGATAATATATCAGAAACAACAGACAAGTCAGTACAGCTGGATGTTCCGGATGAAGTATCTAAAGTAGAACCTAATGACACTACTGCAAAAGTTATAGTTAAATAATATAATTATAGAGCAAAAGGAGAAATAAAAATGGCAAAATATTTTGGTACAGATGGAGTTAGAGGGATAGCAAATAAAGAGCTAACTCCTGAACTCGCATTTAAATTAGGGCGTTACGGTGGCTATGTTTTAGCCCATAATCAAGGGAAAAATCACCCTAAAGTATTAGTTGGAAGAGATACACGAGTATCGGGACAAATGCTTGAATCAGCATTAATCGCTGGTATGATTTCAATTGGTGCAGAAGTAATGCGATTAGGTGTAATTTCAACTCCAGGTGTTGCTTATTTAACTAAGGCAATGGAAGCAGAGTTGGGTGTTATGATTTCCGCTTCCCATAATCCAGTTGCAGATAATGGTATTAAATTCTTTGGTTCAGATGGTTTTAAATTATCAGATGAGCAAGAACAAGAAATTGAAACACTTTTAGACCAAGAAAATCCGGATCTGCCAAGACCAGTAGGTGATGCCATTGTGCATTATTCTGATTACTTTGAAGGCGCTCAAAAATATATAAGTTACTTAAAATCTACAATTGATGTTGATTTAGATGGTATAAAGATAGCATTAGACGGTGCACATGGATCTACTTCATCATTAGCACCATTTTTATTCGGTGATTTAGAAGCTGATACAGTAACTATTGGTTGTAATCCAGATGGTTATAACATAAATGAACAAGTAGGCTCAACTCATCCAGAAACATTGGCTAAAACCGTAGTTGAATCAGAAGCAGATTTCGGATTAGCTTTTGATGGCGATGGTGATAGACTTATTGCTGTTGATGAAAATGGAGATATTGTAGATGGAGACCAAATCATGTTTATCATAGGTCAAGAAATGGCTAAAAATCACGAGTTAAATGATAACATGATTGTATCTACTGTAATGAGTAACTTAGGCTTTTATAAAGCGCTAGATGAAGCTGGAATTAAATCTAATAAAACAAAAGTTGGAGATCGTTATGTTGTAGAAGAAATGCGTAGAGGTAATTATAACTTAGGTGGCGAGCAATCCGGACATATTGTTATGATGGATTACAATACTACAGGAGATGGATTACTGACAGGCGTACATCTTGCGGCTACAATTAAACTTACTGGTAAAAAATTAAGTCAACTTGCAGCTCAAATGAAAAAATATCCACAATCATTAGTAAATGTACGCGTTACAGATAAATATAGAGTAGAAGAAAATATAGACGTTCAGGAAATTATGACTAAAGTAGAAGTTGAAATGAATGGCGAGGGTAGAATCTTAGTGCGACCTTCAGGTACAGAACCATTAGTACGTGTTATGGTAGAAGCTGCGACAGATGAAGATGCCCAACGTTTTGCTAAAACTATTGCGGATGTTGTACAAGAAAAAATGGGCTTAGATTAAGTTTTATAATATAGTAAAAGGATGGGACACGATTTGTGTCTCATCCTTTTTTAACTGAAAATTTACGATAACTCATTATTGATACTGAAGTTATAATTGATTGTAAGCTGTTATAATCTCAGTAGTTAAGTGATCATCTGTTTTAGCATACGTTTTCAAGAAACCATCTAATCCGTGAGTATCGATATATTTATTTTTTTCAACTGTTTCTTGATCGTTAACGTCATCGTATTTTAATAATAATGCAGCTAACTTAGTTAAATTGTCGTGTGGCAGATTGTGATTATAAAGATATGTCAGTGGTTTGATAATTCTATCTTTTGGCCCAATCTTTCTAAGAGTACCACGACCTACTCGAGTTACTTCATCTGATAGATTAGGATTTTCAAAACGACCGATGATTTTATCGACATATTGTGCTTGTGCTTGTTCATTGAAGTTGAATTCTTTAGTAATATAAGCACTTGTTTCTTTTAATACCGCATGTAAACCATCTTTAATTTGTGAGTTTTTAATAGCTTCTAGTATTGTAGGTAATTGTTGATAAGCACCTGCGTATGCTAAGAAAGCATGGCCAGTGTTAACTGTTAGTAACTTACGTTCAATGTAAGGTGTTAAATCATCAACATATTTAATATGGTTCAATTCTGGACCATGCCATGCGTCTTTTTCGACCACCCATTCGAAAAATGGTTCAACTACAACATCTAAAATATTGTCATTTGTTTGAATAGGTACTATACGATCTACTGCAGAGTTAGCAAAATGAATGTGATCACCTAATGGACCAGTAATATCTAATATTGCTTCTTTTAATGTATTCGTAGCCATGATAGCATTCTCACACGCAACGATATTGACATGATTTTGTTTTTCTTTTAAATAAGGTGCAAAGCTTTTTGCGATGATAGGTAAAATATTGACACCAACTGCAGTTGTAATTATATCAGCTTCTAATACAGCTTGTTTTAATTCATCAGAAGGTTGTCCTGAGTTAATTGCATCAACGTTATGAACACGAGTTGTTGTTTTAGCTTCATCAGCTAAAATAACATCGTATTCATGTTGTTGATCTAAGGCGTCAATAATTTCTGCATTAACATCGGCAAAAGTAACTTTAACCTGATTATCGGCAAGAATATAACCGATAAATCCTCGTCCAATGTTACCTGCTCCAAAGTGTAATGCTTTCATTATGCTTCAGCCTCCTCAAATACTTGTTTGATTTCTTCAGCAGAAGAAGCATTAACGATACGGTCAACATTTTCTTCTTCACTAAATGTGATTGCAATTTTAGATAGTAAATCTAAATGTTCACCATCTTTACCAGCGATACCTACAACAACTTTTACCTCTTCGCCATCCCAGTCAATGCCGTTTGGAATTTGTAGTAAAGTTAAACCAGATTTTAAAACACTTGTTTTGGCTTCGTCAGTACCATGTGGAATAGCTAAGCCATTACCCATAAATGTTGAAACAACTTCTTCACGGTCTTTCATAGCTTGAATATATGCATCGGTAACTGCACCACTTGACACTAATGCTTGGCCAGCTTGTTCAATGGCTTCATTACGGTTGCTCACAGTTGCGTTTAAAAAAATGTTTTCGTTACTAAATAATTCAGTCATAATTATCCACTCCATCTTGTAATTTATTTTGTAATTCTTGTAAATAGCTTTGTTTCACCAATTCCCGAATGCGTTCGGGATATAACATAAGTGTTTCCAATTCAGTTAAATGATTTGCAAAGGCACTAGAGAAGCGGCTAATAATTTCAGCGCTAAAGTCATCCTCTGGTGCAAACATAGCAAGTAAATACTGAATAGTGTGTTTGTCATTTTGATCATCAATAACTTCCATTGGCTGATTTAATATTGTAACTAATATATATGGACGCAAAATCAATCGATGTTTTAAATGAGGTATAGCGATTGGATAGGGGTCCAAAATATAATTTTGTGTCAATGAACGTTGTTGAAGTTCATCAGCGAATGACTGTACATCGTTTATAATTTGTTGTTGATATAAATGTGTCGTTAAATAATCATTTATTTCTGTAACATCTGTATATTCAATATTTACATTATCAAGTAAAGTTAAACCATTGCGTATATAACGCAAAGTATCATCTTGATGTTGAATACTTATGTTGATATTAGATTCAAGTTCAGTCGATTGTTGTGACTGTGTTTGTTGTAGTTTCATGAAAGATGCGACATGATTAATATCTGTATCTGGTAATAACGGATTGACAGTAATATAAGGTGCGAAAATATCTAAATCAACCGTTGATACTATTGCTGCATAGCGTTGTAAATCTAAATCAACTAAATCACCGACTGACGCTTGTGTCGTACTAGTGATATCTGGAAATGATTGTTGCAAGCGTGCAGCTAAAATTTGACTTGTGCCAATTCCGCTACTACATACCACCAACACATGAAAATCTGAAGTAACTTTCTTATTAATTGCACCGCCAAAATGAAGCACGATAAAGCCTATTTCACTATCAGGAAATTGCAGTTTAGGCCATACCATATAAAGTGCTTTCTTTACACTAGCAAATAATAAAGGATAATCTTTCTTGATCATGTCAGTTAAAGGATTATATGTCTCAATATTCGCTTTAAGACGATTTATTGCTGGAATGATATGCAATTTAAGTCCTTCAATTAATGTTGCAGTATTATCAAATGAAATTTGCGAGATGCGTGATACTTGTGTAATAAAAGTATCAATTGGGAACTGTTCACTTTCGTCACTACTATCTACTTGATTAGAATCTTTACGCTTTGCGCCACGTAAATGTATAGTAATAAAACCAATCTCTGCTTGATTAAACGCTACGCCATAAATATGTTCCAAATGTAAACTTAAAGCAGTGGCTATTTCATGTTCAAATGTATGACGAATGTCAATATATAATTCATCGTTTAATGAAACATAATCACCATTCAACATACGATCAATACTTAATACAATATGAACAGTTAATGTAAGGTAGCTTGATTCTGTTAGGGTGTAGGGTAAGCGACCTAAATGGTCCATAAGAATACGTTCTACTTGGAATATTTTATCCATGTCTACCATGTTTAATTGATTTTGGTTAATAGATTGATAGACAAAATGATTTTCAATGACTGAATAAACACTAGTACTATTTAAATTATTAACCATGAGTTGACTTAAGAGTTCTCTTTTTTTGGATTCAGGACCATTTAAATAGATACCTTCTCCTCTTTTTTTCTGTAGTACCAGTTGATACTGTAATAATTCTTCAGTTAAGTCATCTAACAATTTAGTCAATGTTTGGATAGAGACACCAATTTCATGTGCTAAACTATATTGCTTTATAGATTCTTTCGATTGAATCAAAGCATAAAGTATAATTACCTTTTGTTCTTCTACTGATAAATCAACGGTGGTATGTTGTTGAATATATCGTTTTAAATGTTCGATTTGAATAGTATTCCCTAATAATTGCAACCCTTTTTTATTAACGCGTTCTAAAGTGATATTGAAGTTGGCCAATGCGCTTTCAATTGATTTTAACTCTCTATGAACAGTACGAGAGGACACTGCTAAATGTTGAGCAATATCGTAAATTGTTACATATTGACCATGGTATTTAATTAACATGGCAATAATTTCTTTTTCACGGGTACTTAACAACATAGTCGTGTCCTCCTTTGTCTGTTTATATTAATTTTCTTCTTGATTTAAGTTTGCTAGTAATTCGTCATATCTAGGGGAATTTAAGAAATTATCAACTGAGATATGAATAGCATTTGGTACTTGTTTGATTGCACGGTCAGTTAATTTTTTCTGAGTAATGACAAGTTGTGCATCAGATGGTAATTGATTAATTGCCGTATTAGTTACGTTAACGTCTTTAATATTTGCTTTTTTAAATTTATTACGTAACATACTAGCTCCCATCGCACTTGAACCCATACCTGCATCACAAGCAAATATGACATGATTTACTTTACTATAATCATGCGCGTCTACATTTTCCGTATCATAATTATCTAATAAATCAGCATCGTCGTCAGCTTCACTATTTTCTTGTTCACTAGCGTCAGTTGTTGCAGCACCTTCACTACTTGCTAATTTAGAAGATACACTAGATTTTTTACCTTTAGTTTCTTCCATTTTGGCAGTAGCTGCTTCAAGATCTTGTTTAGGTTCTTTTGTGAATTTTAAAATAATAGCTGATACTAAGAATGACACTAAAGTCGCTAAAACGACACCTATAATCATGTATAGTAATTCACCTTTAGGAGAATTTAAAACATAGACTATAAATGACCCTGGAGATGCTGGGCTTTTGAATCCAAAATCAAATAATGAGTAAGTTGCTACACCTGTCATACCACCTAAAATAACTGCGATGAATAATAACGGTCTCATTAAAACGTAAGGGAAATAAATTTCATGAATACCACCAAAGAAGTGGATAATTCCTGCACCGTAAGACGTTGCTTTAGCAGTGCCTTTACCAAAAATCATATATGCTAATAACACACCAAGTCCTGGCCCAGGATTTGATTCAATAGTATATAGGATTGATTGACCTGCTGAAGCTGATTGGTCTGCACCTAATGGTGTAAATACACCGTGATTAATTGCATTGTTTAAGAAAACAATTTTTGCAGGTTCAACAATGATACTTACTAATGGTAAAACGTGAGCATGAACTAATGCTTCTACTGCTACTGATAAAATATGCATTATAAACTGCATAATAGGAGCTAATATTTTAAATCCTACTATTGTCATGATGAAACCTAGAATACCAGAAGAGAAATTATTGAATAACATTTCAAAACCTTGTGGCGTTCTAGGCTGAATGAATTCATCGGTTTTTTTCATAAGCCAACCAACAAGTGGCCCCATAATCATAGCGTCTAGCAACATTGGTGTATCTGGTAATGCAACAATTACACCCATTGTTGCTACAGCTGCAATAATACCGCCTCGCATGTCATGGATTAATTTACCACCACTATAAGCGATTAATAATGGAATTAAATACGTAATCATCGGACCAGCTAAGCCGCCCAAATCTTTATTTGGGAACCAACCACCGTCGATAAATATGGCAGCGATAAAACCCCAAGCGATGAATGCACCAATATTAGGCATAATCATACTACTTAAAAATGACCCAAATGCTTGTACTTTACGACCAAGACCCTTCTTTTCTTCAGTCTGAGCTTGAGACATAATATGCACCTCTTTTTCTATAATTTTTATACTTTAATTGTAAGGGTTTTACCACGTTAGCCACAATATAAACTAATTTCAACTTTGGCACACGATTCATGACATAATTGTCATTACCAAAAATAGGTTTCATTGATTTACATCTTAATGAAAAATTTACAATTAATTTACTAAAAGTCATAAAAAGTTTGCCAAAGGATATATATAAGTTGTACAATAGTTTTATTGAGTGGAAGGAGGGCAAAGTGAAAGTAATATCAATTTAAAGCGCCTGTGCAAGTGATGAATAATTAAGTCCAAGATTTAGTATTTAATCAGAAATACTAATATGTCTTAACTATGAAGCTTGTAGACGAGGAAGATAGTTATCGATTTTTCGGCGGATGCTATCTCGGATGTGGCTCATTCGTTATCTTATTAAGGAAAACACTAGGGCAACCTTGTGCACAAAGTTAATAAGTTAGCCATAAAACAAATAACGAAAACGATTATACTGCAATAGGGGGATTTCTGTACTTTTTTAAGTGATTTATAATAATAAGCATCAATACAGTGAGAGCTATTTTTATACGAGAACCCCCTGTTGCTAGACAACTGGAGGAAATTAAATATGTGCGGAATTGTTGGATATATTGGACATGATAATGCCAAAGAATTATTATTAAAAGGTTTGGAAAAATTAGAATATAGAGGTTACGATTCAGCTGGTGTAGCTGTTGTGAATGAAGAAGGTACAACAGTATTTAAAGAAAAAGGTCGTATTGCAGAGTTAAGAAAAGTAACTGATAGTGAAAATACAGACGGTAATGTGGGTATTGGTCATACACGTTGGGCAACACATGGCGTACCAAACCATGAAAACTCACATCCTCACCAATCAGCGACTGAACGTTTTACTTTAGTTCACAACGGTGTCATTGAAAACTATGAAGAATTAAAAAATGAATATTTAGCAGATGTAACATTTTTATCTGATACAGATACTGAAGTAATTGTACAATTAGTTGAACATTTCTCAAATCAAGGTTTAGAAACTGAAGCGGCTTTTAGTAAAGTTGTATCTTTATTAGAAGGTTCTTATGCTTTAGGTTTAATTGATAGCCACGATAATGAAACAATTTTTGTAGCTAAAAATAAATCTCCATTATTAATTGGTGTCGGCGATGATTTTAATGTTATTGCGTCAGATGCACTTGCAATGTTAACAGTAACAAATCAATATAAAGAAATTCATGACCATGAAATTGTTATTGTTAAAAGAGATAAAGTAATCATTAAAGATCAAAATGGCCAAGAACAAGAGCGTGCAGCTTATACTGCTGAAATTGATGCAGCAGATGCTGAAAAAGGTGTTTATGATCATTATATGTTGAAAGAAATTCATGAACAACCAGCTGTAATGCGTCGTATCATTCAAGAATATCAAGATGACAATGGTGAATTGAAAATTGATAAAGATATTGTTAAAGATGTAGCACAAGCTGATAGAATTTATGTTATTGCAGCAGGTACAAGTTACCATGCAGGTCTTGTTGGTAAAGAATTCATTGAAAAATGGGCAGGTGTACCAACAGAAGTACATGTAGCGTCAGAATTTGTTTACAACATGCCACTATTATCAGAAAAACCATTATTCATTTACATTTCACAATCTGGTGAAACAGCAGATAGTCGTGCAGTATTAGTAGAAACTAATAAATTAGGACATAAATCATTAACGATAACAAATGTACCTGGCTCAACGTTATCACGTGAAGCAAATCATACATTATTGTTACATGCTGGTCCTGAAATAGCTGTAGCTTCAACTAAGGCATACACAGCACAAATTGCTGTATTATCAATCTTGTCACAAATTGTTGCTAAAGAACATGGTAAAGAATCAGAAATCGATTTATTACGTGAATTAGCAAAAGTAACAACGGCGATCGAGGCAATTGTTGATGATGCTGATGTAATGGAACAAGTAGCGACTGATTACTTAAGAACAACAAGAAATGCTTTCTTTATCGGCCGTACTATTGATTATAATGTTAGTTTAGAAGGCGCGTTGAAACTTAAAGAAATTTCATATATCCAGGCTGAAGGTTTTGCTGGTGGCGAATTGAAACACGGTACAATAGCTCTTATTGAAGATGGTACACCTGTTGTTGCCTTAGCAACTCAAGAGAAGGTAAACTTATCAATTCGTGGTAATGTGAAAGAAGTTGTAGCACGTGGAGCAAATCCATGTATTATTTCAATGGAAGGTCTTAATAAGGACGGAGATACTTATGTCATTCCTCATGTACACGAGTTATTAACTCCATTAGTATCAGTTGTAGCGTTGCAATTAATTTCTTATTATGCAGCATTACACAGAGACTTAGATGTTGATAAACCACGTAACTTAGCAAAATCAGTTACAGTTGAATAATTAATACACATATTAAAGTAGAATCATATGATATTTGTCATATGGTTCTATTTTTATCTGCTATATTAAATGGTAAACTATGGATATTAACTAAAGTTAACGCAAAGTGAGGTGTCGCTAATGTCACAACCAAAAATATATACGATGGCTGTCAATAAAGTGTATCCACATTATGTCACGAAAGTTGAGAAAAAAGGTAGAACGCAAGATGAAGTAGATGAAGTGATCAGTTGGCTAACGGGTTACGATATTAAAACGTTGCATCAACAACTAAATGCTGATGTTGATTTTGAAACATTTTTTGCTGAAGCTCCTCGATTAAATCCATCAAGACGGAACATAACAGGTGTGATATGTGGTGTAAGAGTAGAAAATATGGAAGAAAGCTTAATGAAAGAAATTAGATATTTGGATAAATTAATTGATGATGTGGCTAAAGGTAAGTCGTTGGCTACTATACTTGATAAGTAATATTATTATCTAAGTAAAAACAAGATAAAAAGCGGTGACACGTATGTTGGTTGATTTGGAACACATTGCACGACGTAAACAAGGGAACAATATCTTGTCTGATGTTTCATGGCAAATTCATAAAGGGGAACATTGGATGTTGTATGGTTTAAATGGTGCTGGCAAAACAACTTTGCTTAATATTTTAAATGCTTATGAACCTAATACAGCAGGCAAGATGACATTATTTGGTATGACACCAGGTAAAATTGGTTATTCTGCAGAAAATGTACGTAGTCATATTGGATTTGTATCGCATAGTTTAATGAATCGATTTCAAGATGGGGAGCGAGTACTTGATGTAGTTATCAGTGGAGCTTTTAAATCTATAGGTGTGTTTCAACAACCAACTGAAAGCCATAAGCAAGCTGCGCAAACTTATTTAGCGCAATTAGGTATGACAGAATTTGAACAACAATATTATGGCTATTTATCTACAGGAGAACGTCAGCGCGTATTAATAGCACGTGCTTTAATGGGGAATCCATCGTTACTTGTGCTAGATGAACCTGCTACCGGATTAGATTTTATTGCTAGGGAAAGCTTGCTGCAAGCGTTAGAACAAATGTATGTCGATAATCCTGACTTAGCAGTTATTTATGTGACTCATTTTGTTGAAGAAATTACACCACAAATTGATAAGGGCTTATTACTGAAAAATGGCGTTTGCTATAAAGCGGGACCAATAACTGAAATATTGAACGACACTACATTATCGGAATTTTTTAATAAAAATGTTAAAGTAGCTTATCAAAATAATAGATATGCACTTTTTAGTAATGATTAAACAACAGCTGGAGGATATGAAATGACTAATGTTAAAGCAATTTTTTTAGATATGGATGGGACAATTTTACATAAAGATAATTTTGTGAGTGATACTACAGTCCGTACTATTGATGCACTAAAAAAACAAGGATATAAAGTGTTTTTAGCAACAGGCAGAGCACATAATGAAATTCATCATTTAGTACCAGAAAATTTTAGTGTAGATGGCATTATTAGTTCAAATGGGACGCTAGGTATAGTTGATGATAAAGAAGTATTTAAACATAGTTTAACTTTAGCATCAGTCACACAAATTGTTGAAAAAGCACGACAACAAGGTATTTACTATGAGGTATTTCCTTTTGATTCAACACGCGTTATTTTAGCGGAAGACAAACGGTGGGCAATGACGATGTTTGAAGCTGATACCCCGCCTGGAAATGTAGGGGAAAGTGAATGGTTTTCAAGAAAAGATGCGATCAAAGACAAGGTAGAGTGGGTTACAGAATTGGTAGACCAAAAATTTTCGAAAATTTATTTATTTTCACCTGAATACGATAAAATCACAGCATTTAGAGCAATGTTAGGTGAAGAAAAAGAAAATCTCAGTATTAGTGTGTCAAATTCATCCCGCTTTAATGTAGAAACAATGCCATATAATGTTGATAAAGGCACGGGCATTAAAGAAATGATAGAGTATTTTGGTATTAAACAAAGTGAAACATTAGTAATTGGTGATAGTGATAACGATCGTGCGATGTTTGCATTTGGTCAACACACTGTCGCAATGAAAAATGCACGCCCAGAAATTCAAGCACTTTGCGATGAAGTGACGTCTTTAACTAATGAAGAAGATGGTGCAGCACATTATTTACAACAAAAGTTTTTAACGTTATAACATAGAGCAAAAGTTAAGACATTGATTTTATTAAAATAAATAATAACATTTAAGATAATAAAAATGACTAATCCTTTATTTAAAGGATTAGTCATTTTTTAGGATGACTTTAAATAAGTCTCCTACATTTTAATTACTCACTAATTATTCTTTTTTATTTTTGATATCTTTTGCGACATCTTCAGCTTTTGATTGAGCATCAGAAGCTTGTTTTTTTGCGTCATCTTTAATATTTGATGCTGCAGTGGTGTCATCAGTTGTTTGTTGTTTTACTTGATTAGTTAAGCTCTTGTCATCACTTTTTTTCTTTTTACTAGATGCTAAGTTAGCAGTTGAACCATCTTCAATATGATATTGGATAATTGCTAACAAGTTAATATAGTAAACAACTAAACGAATAACAACAACTAAAATTGTAATTACATAAGTTAGCGCTACTGCTACAGTTTGAGATATGCCACCAGTTAAAATATTAACTAATTGACTTATTGGGTTAGCAAATAATATAACAATTAAATTAAGTAATAATAATCCTAAATAAAATTTAAACCAAGTTTTATTACCATTTTTAATTTTTGCAAATCCTTGTTTAACTGCTTTCCATACGCCTAAATCAGGGTTTTTCACAAAGGATAAAGTATAGTTAACGACGATGACAACAAATAGCCAATAAACAAATGATAGGATAAACACTAGAACTGTGGCTGCGATAATTTGTATAGTTAGTGATATACCTAAAGCATTTGATGAGCTACTGATAGGACCTTGTAATGCCGAAAATCCTTTAACTATTAAAAAGTTAAGCAATTTGCCTAATAATAAATTTACTAGCATTAATACGATGAAAAATATTAATGTGATTAATCCTAAAATTACAGATTTTAGATATTTACCTTTTTTAAATGTTGAAAAAATATCTGTGAATTTAGTATTTTGCTTTGTTAAAGCTTTATCTATAGTATATATTACACTTGAAATTAGTGGATAGCCAATGAATAAAAATACTACTAATGGTATGATAATGGCTAATATAATCATAAATATAGATGAACCTATGGGTTGTTGTGTTGCTTGTGCTATCGCAAATTTATAGATAGCTGGTTGAACTGGTAAGACAGCAAGATATGCTAATATCATTGCTATGAGAAAACCTACTATAGTAAACATTAAAATTTTCCCATTTTGTGGTTTGGCATTTCGTATAGCAAGTTTATGAAATTTAAACAAAATTTAAGCACTCCTTTTTAATGATATAATCACAATATCAAAAAAATGAAATTTTTAAAATTAATAGGTAACAAAACAGGTATAAAATGTTAAAATGTCCTAATGAGAAATAATGAAAGGAGACATCATCATGAAATTTGCAGTTATTACTGATGTACATGGTAATTTTGATGCACTCGAAGCGGTATTAGATGATATTGATAGAAAAGGCGATGTAGATAAAATTTATAATCTTGGAGATAATATTGGTGTGGGTCATGAAACGAATAAAGTTCTAGATTATATTTTTGACAGAGATGACATGGAAATTATTGCCGGCAATCATGATGAAGCGGTTATGTCGTTAGTTAACGATACTCCTTACCCAGAAGATTTAAAAGATAAATTTTTTGAACATCATCAGTGGATTGAAAATCATTTAGATGAAGATTATTATGACAAATTAAATGAATTACCGAGAGTAATAGAGAAAAAATTTGGAAATAAAAAAGTTTTATTTATTCATTATGAAATACCGAATGAGCAGTTGAGTGCACCGATTGATAAACAACCATTCAGTCCAATCACTGAACCTACAGAAGAAGCAATGCAAACGTTATTTAGTGATAAACAAGCTGATTTAATTGTTTTTGGCCATAATCATACAGTTCATTTGTTTGATGACAAAGAAAAAATATATTTTAATCCAGGAGCAGTGGGGTTAAACAATGGTGCTCATGCTGTTTATGGATTGGTTACTATTGAAGAGGATGTCATCTCTATTGACCGAGTTAAAGTAGCATATGATAATGAAGAATTTTTACGTGGGTTTGATGAAAAACAAGTACCTGGTAAATCATTAATTTTTGATAAATTTCTATAATATAAAGACACGATAAGTCACACCATATCAATTTATTACGGTGTTTGCTTATCGTGTCTTTTGTAATTAATGCAATGTACATAATGTGTGATCGTCATGCTTATGTTTAGGTGTTTCTAATTGGATAGTCATATGTTGAATATTTAAATGTGCTAGGTTATGTTCAATACGTTGTAAGATATATTCACAGTCATCAATACTTAATTTTGGGGAGACGACTGCATGACAGCTTAATGCATTGATGTCATTAGAAATAGTCCATAAGTGACAATCATGTACTGCGATGATTTCTGGTTCTTCTGTTAATACGCTGATGGCAGTTTCCATATCAATGTTCGACGGTGTACCTTCCATTAATATATTGACAGATGATTTTGTAATACCCCAGCCACTTTTAATAATTAATAACGATACGATAATACTAGCTATTGGATCGGCTAAAGTAAATCCCCAAATCCAAATGATGATAGCAGCAACAATTGCTCCTACAGAACCCAACAGATCTCCTAAGACATGTAAAAAAGCGCCACGCATATTGATATTGTCTTTAGTATCGCCACCTTTAAACATAAGTGTAGCAACTATGACATTAACAATTAAGCCGATAACACTAATTATGAACATTTCTGTGGATTGGACTTCGATTGGGTTAAACATACGTTTTATTGCTTCAATAATAATCATGATACCGATAACAAATAATGTAACCCCATTAAACAACGCTGCTAAAATTTCAAAACGTTTGTAACCGAATGTTTTGTTTAAAGTAGCATGTTTTTCCGCATAAATAAACGCAACTAAGGCTACGCCTAACGATATGGCATCACTAAACATGTGTAAGCCATCAGATAGTAAAGCTAAACTATTAGCTACAAACCCACCAATAATTTCTACTACCATAAAGGTTGCAATAATTATGAATGAGAATAATAATACTTTTTTGTTATTTGTATGCACATGGCTATGATTATGGTCGTGATTATGTGAAGACATAAGTCATCCCTCTTTTCATTATTGATGTTCTGCGTGGTGTAATGATTGGTGTAGCAATGTAGTGACATGCGTATCATCAATTGTGTAAATCATTGATTGGCCTTGACGATTAGCTTTGACTAAATGTGCTTCTTTAAGTATACGTAATTGGTGTGAAACATTAGATTGACTTATTTGTAACGTGTGAGAAATATGGCCCACACTGCATTCACCTTGTGATAATAAATTTACTATACGGATTCTAGTACCATCACTTAGTGCTTTAAAAATGGTAGTGACTGTATCAAGAGAGTCTGGAGATATATCAGTAAAATGTTGAGTCAAACAATCACCTCTTTATATTAATATATGTATTTATATTCATATATTAATATAAAGTGTTACTCATGTCAAAAGTGAGCGTATTAGTTTTGTTTATTAGCAATTGGGTATATTCTGTATATTAATTAGTAAATTTGAGGAGGTATATTTAATGAGTACTTTAGTTATCGGTGCTAATGGTGGTGTAGGTAAATATTTGATTCAGCAATTGCAAAATGCAGGTGAAACATTTACTGCTGGTGTTAGAAAAGAAGAACAAATAAATGATTTACAAGGAAAAGGCATAGATGCCAAACTTATCGATGTTGAAAATGATAGTATTGAGACACTGACAGATAAATTTAAAGGATTCGATCAAGTTGTATTTTCAGTAGGTTCTGGTGGTAACACAGGTGCTGATAAAACAATTATTGTCGATTTAGATGGTGCTGTGAAAACTATCGAAGCAAGTAAAGCAAATCATGTGTCAAAATATGTGATGGTATCTACTTATGATTCTAGAAGAGAAGCATTTGATGAGAGTGGTGCATTAAAACCATATACAATCGCTAAGCACTATGCGGATGAACATTTAAAACGTTCTGGTCTTAACTATGTCATTGTCCATCCAGGTGGTTTACTTGATGAAGCGGGAACAGGTAGAGTTGATGCGGCTGCTTTCTTTGATGGCAAAGGAACTATACCTCGAGAAGATGTTGCCTCTGTAATTAGTCAAGTGCTAACAACAACAGGTTTTGATAATTCAGAATTCCAAATTATTAGTGGTACAGAAGAACTAACAACTGCAATTAATAAATTTAAATAATTGAATTGCATGTTAATCATATTTAGTGGGAAAATGAAATCAAATTTAGTTTAATTTGATTATTTTCCCACTCTTTTTTTATTATTATATGGAAGAATTGGCTTTCATTAATTATTAGTGCAAATAATTTGATATAATTGTGATATCGTAAGGGGGAGCTACAATGAAGATTTCGAACGTAAAAATTTACGAACAAGTTGCAGATTTGTTATTAGAACAAATTAAAACAGGAGAATATGAAGTTGGCGATAAGTTGCCATCTATACAAAAATTGGCTCAAAATTATGGTGTTAGTGTAGCATCAATAAGAGAAGCATTAAACGCTTTAAGGACTATTGGCGTTATTGAAATTAAACAAGGCTATGGTACTTTTATTAAACAAAAAGAACCTATCTTTTTTGAAATTGGAGAAAAATTCAATTCATTAACACAAGTTGAGGAACTACTTGAGTTGCGTGAGATTATTGAACGTACTACCGTTGGTAAAGCTGCAATTCAACGTTCGACAACAGATTTAGAAAATATGAAAAAGGCTTTAACAGATATGGGGAAAGCTGTGTCGGATGGTACATCGGGAGAAGCTGCCGATTTGCAATTTCATCTCTCTATTGCTCAAGCCGCAAATAATTCATTATTAGTAGAATTAATGAATAATATTTCAGGTTTAATGCAAGATTCGATGAAAGAGACACGTAAGATTTTTATATATAGTAAGCAAAAAACGATGGAAAAACTTTATGAAGAACATGAAGCGATTTATTTAGCGATTGAGCAACAACAAGAAGAGCAAGCAATCGCAGCGATGGAAGCTCACTTATCAGAAATAAAAGCAACTATTTTACAAAATTTCAAAGAGAAAAAAGAGTAATGTTTTTATATATAGAATGGTTACGTAAGGGTTAGTTCAACGCGATAAGTATTCATTCGACTTGGAGATAAGCAAAGCAATACGTTTGGACATAGCACAATGTATCCCTCGAAGCATCTTAGTATGAAACATTATTATAACTTGATGTTTAATTTTGATAAACAATCAACAGTCTATGCACTTAAAAAGTAGTTATATTTGAATATACTATTATTATCAACTGAGACTTGCTATAATACATAAAGAAATAAATTGAACAATACTCATGTGATAATACGTGATCATTAACTAGTAAAAGTTGAACTATAACAAGCAGTTCCAATGAATATGAGATATGCTAGTGTACTAGTGATTCAAACATGAAAACGAACAATTGTCGGAGGTGTAGTATGCCGTTATTTTTAAAGCCTGTATTCCATTCAAAAGTATGGGGCGGTAACAACTTAGAACACTATGGATATAATTTACCCAGTGATAATGTTGGGGAGGCATGGGGCATTTCTGCTCATCCAAATGGACGTTGCGAAATTATAAATGGACCATTTAAAGGTCAAACATTAGATAAAGTATGGACAAATAATAAAGAAATGTTTGGTGATTTTCCAAGTGAAGATTTTCCTTTAATGACTAAAATGGTAGATGCACAAGCACCACTTTCAGTACATGTACATCCTGATGACGCCTATGCATATGAGCATGAAAATGGTCAATATGGGAAGTCTGAATGTTGGTATATTGTAGATGCAAAACCAGGTGCAGAAATTATTTATGGTTTAAATGTTAAATCTAAAAATGAAGCACTTAACAAAATAGCAAATGCTGATTTTGATAATCTTTTTAATACGGTGAAAGTCAAACCAGGAGAGTTTTATTTTATACCGGCGGGCACAGTCCATTCAGTAGGGGAAGGTATTATAGTTTATGAGACAATGCAATCCTCAGATGTTTCATATCGCATTTACGATTATGAACGAAATCAACAAGACTACCTTGACCGATCTTTACAATTGGATAAGGCTCAAGATGTTTTAGAGATTAAAGATGACGATTTAAACTTAAGACCTGATACTGAACTGATTGAAAATCATAAACAGGTCAAACTTGTCTCCAATGATTTCTTTACTATTGTCAAATGGCAAATTACAGGGACGTTAAATTACATGAAACCGAGAGAATTTGTATTGGTTTCAATTTTAAAAGGATCAGGCAATGTTATAATTGATGGTGAAGTTTACAGTGTGAACCATGCTGACAATTTTATTTTAACGTCAGATGATTTAGACACTGTATTTGAAGGTGAGCTCGAAGTTATTATTAGTTATATGTAATGAAAGAGGAGGAATATGTTTGTATAAGTTTTTATATATATCTCTTATTTGTGGTTTGCTAGCTGGAGCAGGTGTGTTTTTAAATATACCACCGTATCCTTCTCTTATTTTTCCAATGGTTGTAGCATTCTTAGGTATAGTTTGTACAATTGTAACTTTTCCTGAGAAAGACGTGAAAATAACGCTTAAATTGGGAGGCATACTTATCAACGTTATGCCATTGTTAGGTGCACTAACACAAATCAATATGTAAAAAACAATAAGTATAGCACAGAGACTACAAGTTAAATAATACAATTAAGTATTCCTGAAAAGCAGGTTACATTTGTTTTCAGGAATAATGTATGAATATAATTGACAGATAGAATTTCACAAAAAAGATGGGAGTATCGTAAATGACAGAGGAAACAAGTTATTTTTGGTTAAATTGCGGTTATAATCGCTGGAATCATAATGAACCATTAGTAGGTCAAACTACATTATTCGAATCCGGTGCTCAATTTAATCCATCACAAGGATTTCGTGCCTTTAAACAAGCTAAAGTAGGCGACCAAGTAATCTTTTATCAAGTACAAATGAATACAGGGCTATTAGGCTATGGCGAAATTACGAGTGTGCAAACAGGTGCACAAAATAAAATCCGAGTGCATTTTGAATTAAAGGCACAATTGAATCCTTTAACTGCAGATTACTTAAAACGTAGTGAATTGTTAGAGTTCAGAATGAGTAATATGAAAGAAACCTTATTTAACCAAATAACAGAAGAAGAATTTAATTTAATTGTAAGTTTAGGTACTGGCGCGGTGAAAGTGCCACGTTATTTCTTTATTTCTGAAGAAGATACGTTTGAACCTAATCAAACTTACACTTTGTTTACGCATACTTACAATGGTATTAAACGTAATGGCTATCACTTTTATACTCAATTAGAGCAAGGGGATAAGCTTGTTTTTTATAATAAAAAAATGGATCAATCTGTGGTAGGTATTGGAGAAGTCACACAACATATACACGAAAAATCGCCAATTGCAGGTAGGACAAATAGTACTGCAATTGAAGTACTATATGAACATCACATCACACCATTGACATTATCTACACTAAATAAACATCCAAAATTAAAAAACTTATATTTTCTACAAGAAAATGCGAAACAAGCCATAGCGAGTTTATCTCAAACACAATATGAAGCAATTAAAGAATTAAGTGAAAATAATGGCGTGAAACCACAATTTGAATCGGTACATAAAGACTCAAATATGCCAGTACAAGATGATGACGTTAAGCCTATTATCTTATTAGTAGTTGAACCTGGTGACGAGGGTCTGAAAGCAGCTGAAAACCTATTGCATAAAACGAATGCCAATCCAGTGATAACTTCAGGTCATCCAGATTTTACTGAAGATATGTTATATGGTAAATATTTACCTAATGAATCAGGAGCAATGTACTTTAGAGAAGGGTTTATTACTGATTTAATGCCACGTACTGATAGAAGTTACCTTGTAATCGACAATTTTAATCGTATTAATCCTGATGTTTTTCAGACATTTATAAATGTTTTAGAAGGTTATGAAGTGACCATGCCTCGTTATAATAAACATGGGAATATGATTAAATGGTCACGTCAAAAAGATTCTTTTTATCATTTTAATCCTAACTGGCATATAGTTGGTATAACTTATGAAAGTTTAAATGAAATCAAACAACGTTATTCTGAACAGTTTTTAAAATATACTAGAATTGTTAAAGTAAATCAGGATAACCAAAATCTATAAATCAAACTGGGACAGCATAATGTCCCAGTTTTTTTGTTATAAGATATCGTGTTGTAATTTATACAATAAAGGCTATTAATTTAAAAAACGATGTTGCTTAGCACATTGTTTACTTGAATTTTAATTATTGTACCATGATTGAAAAAGTATGAAAAAAGGTATAATAAAAGTATCATGTTCGAAAGAGGTGTGTTTAAATGCCTATAGTTTATTATGATGGCGGTTGTGTTTATTGTTATAATTTTGCAATATGGCTCATTCAAAATGGCTTATCACGGCGTTATCAATTTGCCAAACTAAAAAGTACAGCAGGTGACCAATTAAGACAAACTTTTCCAGAAGCAAACCGCTTTGATAGTGTAATATTACAAAATGGCGAACAACTACAATTTAAATCGGAAGCAATAGCTACGTTAATTTTTTCATTAACGAAATTTAAATGGTTAGGGGCTTTGTTAAAAGTTACGCCTAATTTTATTAGTAATATTGGTTATAATTTTTTTGCAGAGAATAGAAATAATATGTGGAAAACGCATTGGCATCAGCCTAATGCCTATGAACAATCGTTCTTTATTGACTAAAGTATAAATTTGTCAGTCGTAAAAGTAGGAAATGTAGAAACTCCACGTAATCATTAGTAAATTAGAATAATTCTAAATTATTATCGGAAAACAGTTTACAGATTAGAATAATTATTATATAATAATAAATGTAATCAAGAGAATAACGACATAAGAAGGAGAGAATTTGAATGACTAATAATGAAAATGTAATTAATGTATTAAATAAACAAGTTGCAAACTGGACAGTAGCTTTTACTAAGTTACACAATTTCCATTGGTATGTTAAAGGACCAAACTTTTTCTCACTACACACTAAATTTGAGGAATTATATGACGAAGCTAGTCAATATGTAGATGATTTAGCAGAACGTATTTTAGCTGTCGGAGGAAATCCAGTGGGTACGTTGAAAGAAAGTCTAGAGATGTCAATTATCGACGAAGCAGGTAAAGGCTATACTGCAGAACAAATGGTTTCTGAGTTATCTAAAGATTTTACAAATGTATCTAAACAATTAGAAGAAGCGATTGAAGTAGCATCTGATGCTGAAGACGATGTGACAGAAGATATGTTTATCGGTATGCAAACAAATATCGAAAAACATAATTGGATGTTAAAATCTTATCTTGGACAATAATAAAATTGATTAAAAAAAGCTGGGACATCAAAATATGATGTCCCAGCTTTTTTTAATTTTAAAATTCTATAAATAAAGTCTGTATTTTAAATTAGTCAGCGATTTCTAATGCTACTTCCATCATTTGCGTGAATGAATTTTGTCTTTCTTCAGGTGTAGTTGCTTCATTACGTAAAATATGATCACTTACAGTAAATATACCTAAAGCTTTTTTATTGGCATGTGTTGCATTAAGATAAAGTGCCGCAGATTCCATTTCAATTCCTAAAATTCCCATACGTTGCCATCTAGCATTAAACGTTTCGTCAGCGTTGTAGAATGTATCAGAAGAAAGAATATTACCAACGTGTGTCACCGCGCCTAAGTTATCTGCTTGAGCTTTAGCTTTTGCAACTAAATCAAAATCAGCAAGTGGTGCAAAATGACCTGGTAAATTGTATTGATCTACATAATCTGAGTTAGTAGAAGCGCCTTGAGCAATAATAATGTCATAAAGGTTAACATTGTCCTGTAATGCACCACATGACCCAATACGAATAATTGTATCAACATCAAAGAAATTATAAAGTTCATAAGAGTAAATCCCAATGCTTGGAATTCCCATACCTGAACCCATAACAGAAACTTCTTTTCCTTTATATGTTCCTGTATAGCCAAACATATTTCTTACTTCATTAAACTGTTCTACATTTTCTAAAAAGTTTTCAGCGATATATTTTGCACGAAGTGGGTCGCCTGGCATAAGTACTGTTTTAGCAATTTTCTTTCCATTTGGTTGAATATGAGCTGTCCCTTGTGTCATTTTTATCTTCTCCTTTTAATTCATTAGTTATTTAAAGATAACATATGTTTATTAATTTTGCTTTTTTTTGTAAAATAATAGATGAGCTAATCATTTCATATGAAGCGAGATATTAAAAGTGTACATAAAAAGTTGTATAAAGGGAAGTGCAATAACGAGTTAGAAAAGTATTATGGTGTTATTACTTTTAGTTTTTACTTTGACCATGTACATTTTAATAAACACATTAGGAGGACTAAATTATGAATTATGCAAAATTTATCGATCACACATTATTAAAACCGGACTCTACGCGAGCACAAGTTGATACTATTTTAGATGAGGCTAAACAATATGGATTTAAATCTGTATGTATTAATCCAACTCATGTAAAATACGCTGCTGAGCAATTAGTAAATACTGAAGTGTTAGTATGTACTGTTATTGGATTCCCATTAGGTGCATCAACTACAGAAACAAAAGTTTTTGAAACAGAAAATGCTATTGCACATGGTGCATCTGAAATTGATATGGTAATTAATATTGGGGCATTGAAAGATCAACGCTTTGAAGAAGTTCAAAAAGATATCGAAGGTGTTGTAGGCGCAGCTAATGGTAAAACTGTAAAAGTAATTATTGAAACATGTTTATTAACTGACGAAGAAAAAGTTAAAGCTTGTGAATTAAGTAAAGCAGCGGGTGCTGACTTTGTGAAAACATCAACTGGATTTGCCGGCGGTGGAGCAACAGTTGAAGATGTACAATTGATGAAACAAACGGTTGGAGATGCATTAGAAGTAAAAGCTTCTGGTGGCGTACGTAATTTAGAAGATTTTAATAATATGTTAGAAGCAGGAGCTACACGTATTGGAGCAAGTGCAGGCGTACAAATTATTCAAGGTTTAGAAAGCGACTCAGATTATTAAGTAAAATAGCAAAAATTAGGGATTTGTGTTTTGGAGAAACTATGTAATTGTACATAGTCATAAAGGGAGGCTACACAAATGAGAATGGTAGATGTAATTGAGAAAAAAAGAGATGGCAAAGTATTAACAACAGAAGAAATACAATTTTTTATTGATGGGTATACAAAGGGAGATATTCCTGATTATCAAGCGTCTAGTTTAGCGATGGCTGTTTATTTTCAAGATATGAATGATGATGAACGTGCGGCACTTACTATGGCCATGGTTAATTCTGGAGATGTTATCGACTTATCAAATATTGAGGGAATTAAAGTCGATAAACATTCTACAGGGGGCGTCGGCGATACTACAACATTGGTTTTAGCTCCATTAGTAGCATCTGTTGGTGTTCCTGTTGCGAAAATGAGTGGTAGAGGACTTGGACATACTGGAGGTACAATTGACAAATTAGAATCAGTAGAGGGCTTTCATGTGGAAATTACTGAGGACAAATTTACTAAACTAGTCAACGAATCAAAAGTAGCTGTCATTGGACAAAGTGGAAATTTAACACCTGCAGATAAAAAATTATACGGTCTACGTGATGTAACAGGCACAGTAAACTCAATTCCATTAATCGCATCTTCTATAATGAGCAAGAAAATTGCTGCAGGTGCAGATGCAATTGTACTAGATGTAAAAACTGGTAATGGCGCGTTTATGAAAACTATAGAAGAAGCAGAAGCATTAGCACATGCTATGGTGCGTATCGGTAATAATGTAGGGCGTAAAACGATGGCAATTATTTCTGATATGGGCCAACCACTAGGAAATGCGATTGGAAATGCACTTGAAGTTAAAGAAGCAATCGAAACATTACAAGGCAAAGGACCAAAAGATTTAACAGAACTCGTTCTAACTTTAGGTTCACAAATGGTAGTTTTAGGTGGTAAAGCAAAAGATTTAGAAGAAGCTCGTGCTTTGTTAAAAGAAGCGATAAACAATGGTTCAGCTTTGGAAAGATTCAAGCAATTTTTAGAAAATCAAGATGGTGATAGCTCAGTCGTAGACGATGTTAACCGTTTACCACAAGCAACTTATCAAATTGAGTTGCCAGCTGAAACTGACGGTGTGGTTACTGAAATTATTGCTAATGAAATAGGCGTGGCCTCAATGTTACTTGGTGCAGGTAGACAAACGAAAGAAGATTCCATTGATTTAAGCGTAGGTATCGTCTTAAATAAAAAAGTTGGAGATAGAGTTGCTCAAGGTGAGTCTTTATTAACAATTCACGCCAATAGAGAACAAGTTGATGATGTAATAGAAAAGTTACGTGCTAGTATTTCAATTAGCGACAACGGTTCGGCACCAACATTAGTACACAAAGTTATTACAGAATAGGAGTGGAAATTATGACTACACCATTTAAACGTATTCATTTAATAGTTATGGATTCTGTAGGAATAGGTGAAGGTCCAGATGCAAAAGCTTTTAATGACGAAGGAAGTCATACATTAAAGCACACATTAGAAGGGTTTTCACAAGATTTACCTAATTTGCAAAAATTAGGCTTAGGGAATATTGATGCTTTACCTGTAATCGATAAAGTGGAACAACCACAAGCATTTTTTACTAAGTTGAGTGAAGCATCAGTTGGTAAAGATACGATGACAGGTCATTGGGAAATTATGGGCCTAAATATTATGCAACCATTTAAAGTATACCCGGACGGCTTTCCTGATGAGCTTGTGCAAGAAATTGAAGCACTAACTGGACGAAAAGTTGTAGCAAATCGTCCTGCCTCTGGAACTCAAATTATTGATGAGTGGGGAGAGCATCAAATGCAAACAGGCGATTTGATCGTATATACCTCCGCAGACCCAGTGTTACAAATTGCGGCACATGAAGATATTATTCCTTTAGAAGAACTCTATGATATTTGTGAGAAAGTACGAGAATTAACTAAGGACCCTAAATATTTGATTGGGCGAATTATTGCTCGACCTTATGTAGGTGAACCAGGACAATTTACACGTACTGCTAATAGACATGATTACGCGTTGAAGCCATTTGGTCGTACAGTAATGAATGAACTAAAAGATGCTGACTATGACGTAATTGCGTTAGGCAAAATAAATGATATTTATGACGGTGAAGGTGTAACAAAAGCTGTTAGAACAAAAAGTAATATGGATGGCATGGACAAATTGATTGACACAGCTAAAGAAGATTTTAGTGGTATTAGCTTTTTAAACTTAGTTGATTTTGATGCGCTATATGGTCACAGACGTGATAAACCAGGCTATGCACAAGCAATCAAAGATTTTGATGAGCGTTTACCAGAATTAATTGATGTTTTACAAGAGGATGATTTGGTCATAATTACAGCAGACCACGGTAATGACCCGACTGCTGATGGTACTGATCATACTCGAGAATATATACCAGTGCTAATGTTTAGCCCTAAAATCAATAAATACTATGAATTGAGACAAGATGATACGTTCAGTTCGATAGGTGCTACAATTGCTGATAATTTTGATGTACAACTACCAAAATATGGCAGCAGTTATTTAGCAGAAATGGGCATTGAAAAATAATCGTATAGTAGGAAACAGCCGATCTCGCCATATATGAGTTAGGCTGGTACTATGAGCTACAATAGCTAGATTAGTTCAATTCTTATACTATTTAAAAATATAAAAAAGCGTAAGCCATAATGTTTATGGCTTACGCTTTTTTGTTAATTACTATAAATATTATGCCATTGATGACGTTCATTTAAGAAGGTTTGTGCAATTGTTTTGGCACCTTCAAGTGAATGACTTGCAGCCCAACCACATTGAACTTCGTTACACGCAGGAACCTCGGTAGCACTTAACACATCATTTAAAGTTTTTTCAACAATATTTAACACATCTTCATAGTTATCATGATTAATAAATGAAGCATAAAATCCGGTTTGACAACCCATTGGACTGACATCTACAACTTTGTCAGAATGATTGCGGATATTTTCTGCCATTAAATGCTCTAATGAATGTAATCCTGGCATGTCCATATGTTCTTTGTTTGGTTGCTTGAAGCGAATATCGTATTTATGGATAACATCACCGTTTTGGCCTTCCATTTTCCCGGCTAAACGGATATACGGTGCCACAACTTTAGTGTGGTCTAAATTAAAGCTTTCTACGTTCATTTTTGGCATTAAAAAACCCTCCTAAATTTATACATATAATTTATTGTAACAAGCACGCATGGCAATTACAATTTTCAGTAAATAGTTAGAAAATTAATGACAAAAATAGTTAAACCCGATAGAATGAGTAATAATTAGACTAGATTTTCATTATGCAAAATAATTGCGAGCAATTTTAACTATGGAAAAATTATTAAATAGAATTATTACTTAAGAAAGCAGGGTAGAGATAGTATGGAATATAAACAAACAATATTAGACTATATAGAAAACAATAAGCGGCATTATATTGAAGTGAGTCATCAAATACATCAACGCCCGGAGCTAGGTAACGAGGAAATATTCGCGTCACGTACATTAATTGAGCACTTAAAAAAAGAAGGTTTTGATATTGAAACGGATCTTGCAGGTCATGCTACTGGATTCATCGCTAGATATGAATCTACTAAACCGGGACCTACAATAGGGTTTCTTGCAGAATATGATGCTTTGCCAGGATTAGGACACGCATGTGGTCATAATATTATTGGCACAGCTAGTACATTAGCAGGTGTTGCGTTATCTAAAGTAATAGATCAAATTGGTGGAACGGTAATTGTTTTAGGGTGTCCAGCTGAAGAAGGTGGTGTCAATGGTAGTGCTAAAGCTTCGTATGTGAAAGAAGGTATCATTGATGAGTTAGATGTGGCACTCATGGTGCACCCTGGAAACGAAACCTATAAGACGATTAATACATTAGCTGTAGATGTTTTAGATATTAAATTTTATGGTAAAAGTACACATGCTTCAGAAAATGCAGATGAAGCGCGTAACGCTTTAGATGCAATGATTTCATATTTTAACGGTGTAGCACAACTTAGACAACATATTAAAAAAAGTGAACGTGTACATGGGGTAATTTTAGATGGGGGCAAAGCGGCCAATATTATTCCGGATTATACACATGCTAGATTTTATACACGTGCGACAACACGTAAAGCTTTAGATCAGTTAACAGAACGTGTTGGACAAATAGCAAAAGGCGCGGCACTTCAAACTGGTTGTGATTATGAGTTTGGCCCTATTCAAAATGGTGTTAATGAATTTATAAAAACCCCAAAATTAGATGATTTATTTGCCAAGTATGCTATTGAAATGGAAGAAGAAGTTATCGATGATGATTTTGGTTATGGTTCGACTGATACTGGCAATGTTAGCCATATAGTACCGACGATACACCCTCATATTAAAATAGGTTCTAGAAACTTAGTTGGACATACACATCGTTTTCGTGAAGCAGCAGCTAGCACTCATGGAGACCAAGCTTTGTTGCGTGGTAGTAAAATTATCGCTTTAATGGGATTAGATTTAATTATAAATGAGCAATTATTCGAAGAAATTGTAGAACAATTTCAATATGTAAAGGGGCATACGAAATGACAAATAGAAGTTCGCTACAGACTAAGTTAATGCTTAGCGATCTTTATGCGAGTAATACTGTATATACATCCAGACCTTCATATATATCCAATCCATGGTTAGATCCAGAAGAACATCAATCTAATTTTTTAACGGGAAGAGAATTGATTATTGCTGATAACATGCCAGTAATTGTTCACAAGGCAAGTGTAACAGATAAGTTAGAACAACTTTTTGCAGAAATTGGGAAATCGTTACCTCAAAATGTTTATACATTTAGTGATAAATCATCGTATGAAATGTTATTAAAAAACTTAGTGAAGGAACAACAAAAAACTATTTACTTTCAGTATATTCATGATCCATCATTATTATCTAAAGAAGCTTATGCCTTAGATAAAGATATTTTTGTTGCATTAAATAATAAGGCTAAAATTCCAAAGTGGACAAATGATAAATATTTACCACAACGTGAAGTGGTTGCATTTGAAGCATTTGAGGAACGTGTTCAAGCATGGCAATTCCCTTTTGTTATAAAACCAGGTGATGATTTACCGACAGCAGGTGGTTATGGCGTTATGATTTGTTATAATGATGCAGACTTAGCCAAAGCACTCCAACGTATAAAAGATGCAAAGGCAGCAACGAAGCAACTTATTATTGAACAAAAAATAGAAGCAGTAGCTAACTACTGTGTCCAATTTGCTTATTCACACAACACTGGCGTGCAATACATTGGAGCAGCTGAACAAATTACAAATGATTATGGCTTTTATCATGGTAATCAAAATGTCAACAATGTACCATCACATGTAATTAAAGCTGGTGAGGAAATTATGAAGAATGGTGTAGCACAAGGTTTTTTTGGTATAGCAGGATTTGATTTACTTGTTGATAAATTTGGAGACGTATACGCTATTGATTTAAATTTTAGACAAAATGGTTCAACTAGTATGTTACTATTAGAACCATCATTAAATAAAGGTTATCATAAATTTTATAGTTATGTTGCAAGTAAAGATAATGCGAAGTTTTACCAGACAATTTTAAAATATGTAAAACAAGGTGTATTATTCCCGTTGTCATATTACGATGGTGATTGGTTTGAACATGAAGCGGTTAATTCACGATTCGGATGTATATGGCATGCTTCCAGTAAAGAAGAGGTAGAAAGCTTAGAATCCTTGTTTTTAAAGGAAGTATCAACTTAATTTATAGCGTGTATTGTTAGAGAAATTAAATTCGTACATTGACTATATTTGTTGTCTTAGATATATTTTAATTATAAACAAAAATGAAATGAGGTGTACGTAGTGTCATATAAAACGTATACATTTTATCAAGATATCTTGATAACTGAAGTGTTCTATGTTGCGACTAAAAATAAGAAAGCATTCAAGCATGAGGTATTAGGTAAAAATACAATTTGTATGTGGACGCAAAAAGATAAAGCAGAAACGTTTCTATCTAAAGAGGATATTGATTATGATGAAATTAAAGCTTTAGATATTGATAAATTTGTTACGTATGAATTGGATAACGTTTTTAAAGAAGGCGACGAAGTATTAATTAATCCTACAAGTACTAACGATGGAGAACTTGTAAATATTATTAATAGTACTAATGAATTAATGAGTGATCTAGACAATATTAGATTAAAAGAATTTAATAATGCAGTGGTTGCTACAGATGAGGTGTACGGTTTAACATCCAAAAATAAAAAGGAATTTATTTTAATTAGTGATGATGAACATGAAAAACCTAATATCATGCCTGTATGGAGTAGTCGTGAACGTGCAGAACGCGTGAGAGATGAAGATTTTGAAGAATGTGATATTATTGAAGTTGAAGGTGAAGTTTTTGCGGAATGGCTAGATGAGTTAAGAGACGATGACAAAGCTGTTGCCGTTGATTTAAAACCGGGCGTTATTGGAACGGTTGTGTCAGCACAAAAACTTATAGATAAAATAACATTTTAAATAAACTTTAACTTAAAAGACGAAATTTTGTTATGACAACAAAATTTCGTCTTTTTGAATTGTTATAAATTAAGTGTACCTAGCGCACCGGAAAAGGCACCGTTTTCAACATAAAAAGGTTTAAATCCTCTTAAAATGGTATAGTCCTCAACTACTTTTTGGAGTAAGTTATTATTATAAAATGATGAGCCAATAAAGACTACATTGTCAGTATTATGTTCCCTAGCTACAGTAATTGCCATAGTAGTTACAACTTCACCAACCACACCCATGACAGAAGCAAGTTTATCTGCATCAGTAAAGTTATCATTTAAATTATGAAGTACGTTACCGAAATTTGCAGCTGTTAAATCACCCGGTATAGGAGGCGTACTATCTTGATAAATATGCTTTACTTTTAAATCGATGATGTCACGATTTCCATTTTGTGCAGTGTTTGTTAATGTTTCATAATCTTGTATTTGAGTCAGTAAATAGCCCAAACCTTGAATCATGCCGCCACCTGCGCCAATGCCACCAACACGTTGCTGACTTTCACCATTATAATAGTGCAATGATGTACCTGTACCTACATTCGTAAAGATGTAGTCATCTAAAAAATGACCTTGTTCATTTAACAGAATTTTTAAACCTTGAGCAGCTGCATCAAATTCTACAAAAATACGCGATGAAGTTTTTAAACGATCTTTTATAGTTGCTGCATGTCCTCCGGTAAGGCTGATATCCGTACAGTCTATATTATTTAACCAGTGAATAACATCATCAATTTCAGAAGTTAATTTAGTTTGATAAGTTCTGTTGCCTTGTTCATCAATAACAATTTTTATCAACGTTCCCCCAGCATCAATGCCGATTTTCATTTATTGCTCACCTCAAAAAATTTACATTATACATTATATTATAATAAAATAAAGGAAAATAAAATATCAAAATCAAAGGTGCTTACAAAATATAGTAGTTAAGGTTATTTACGGTAAAATGTCTGCCGGACTGTAGAGTTTTATCAAAGTATGATTCGGGAAACGTTGGAGCATGCTGAAGTTATGTTAGTTTTCGATGAGGTAGAGGAACTAACTACTATTTAACAAAAATGAAGTACAAGTAATAAACTTTATGGTGCTGTAATAAACGTTTTGAAAGCAATGCGCGGACATATGAAAATACAGTAGGTCATTCATTTGGTTTTTGAATTACGTATATAACTGTTATTGAGCAAAAGATTAAGATATATGGATTATCTATTTGATATTTGTGGTATTTAAATATCATGAAATAAATTAAGCAGGGGATTATTTATGGTTATTAAAAAACAATTTAAAAATATTACAGTTCAACCATTTGAAGAACAATATAGAACAAAGCTTTATGATTTTGAATTAAGTGAAAGACAACAAATTTATTCGTCTTTACCTAAAACAGTGTTAGATGATGCGATAAAAGATGAGGACAGAATTGCGAATATCGTACTTAATGAACAAAATAAAGTCATAGGTTTTTTTGTCTTACATCAATACTATCAACATGAAGGGTACGATACCCCTAAAAAAGTGGTTTATGTTAGGTCATTGTCGATTAATGAAAAATATCAAGGCAATGGTTATGGAACAAAAATTATGATGTTTTTACCACAATATGTTCAATATTTGTTCCCTGAATTTAATCATCTCTATTTAGTAGTTGACGCAGAAAATAAAGGGGCATGGAATGTATATGAACGTGCAGGATTTATGCATACTGCTACTAAAGAAGAAGGACCAATAGGGAAAGAGCGACTCTACTATTTAGATTTAGATTCTAAATATGTTTCATCTTTAATGTTAAAATTGAATCAGGATGATGTAAAATATGGTATACACATGATTGATTTGTTGAAAGATGGACAAAAAGTTGGTTTTATAGGTGTAGAGCAACATGAAGAACGATTAAATATTACTTCAATTGAAGTAGACCAAGCACAACGTTCAAGTGGCATCGCTCAGAGTGCATTAAGACAATTGTCGACGTTTGTGAGAAAATATTTTGAAGGTGTAAATGTAATAACTATTACTCTATATGGTGAACGAAATGAACTGGATACATTATGCTTAAATAGTAATTTTGTTGAAGTAGAATCTGGCGATGATTTTAGTATTTTTGAAAAATATATCAATTACTAGTTTAGATTGCGAAATCAATACTTGTCATTTATAGTTGAGTTTTGTTACTATTAGTTGAGTAAAAAGAGAACTTTATAGATAAAGCCTGTGAAAGGAAGTTTATGAGCTATGAGAATACAAGATTATACTAAAGAAATGGTTGATGAGAAATCATTTATAGACATGGCCTATACGTTATTAAACGAAAAGGCAGATACAATGAATTTATATGATATTATTGATGAGTTTAAAGAATTAGGCCATTATGAAGATCAAGAAGTCGAAGATAGAATTGTACAATTCTATACAGACTTAAATACTGACGGTCGCTTTTTGAATGTTGGGGAAAATGTATGGGGCTTACGTGATTGGTATTCTGTTGATGACATCGAAGAGAAAATTGCACCAACGATTCAGAAGTTTGATATTTTAGATGATGAAGATGAAGAAGACAAAAACTTGAAATTATTAGGCGAGGATGAAACAGAAGAAGAAACTGTACCTACTGAAGATACAAGTGATGAATTAGCTGATCCTGAAGATGAAGAAGTAGACGAAGAAATAGATGAATCTGAAATTGTTATTGATGAAGATGATGAAGACCTAGACGATGAAGAAGAAGAACAAGACGAATTTGACGATGAAGAAGAATAAAAATTTATTCTGTCAGATTTAATTGACTTTTCCTGTGAAAATGATAAAATTTTATTCGGGCTCCTTTAAATAGGACGACGTGTATAAACTATACGCTCCCCCTTACAGTTATGTGAGAGGGAGCTTTTTTTATTTTGTTAAAACTTTAAAATCATTGAGATGTAAAATAATAGTAATAATGTTTATTGTAGTTCAAAAATGCAGTAAAATGGTTGATTATGACATTTCCTATTTCAATGTATCACCCCTTATACGTAGTAAATATTAGGATTATCAATTGCAATACTTTTAATATTGTTTGAATAATAGGAGGACATGAAATGACAAAATTTATTTTTGTAACTGGTGGCGTAGTTTCTTCATTAGGTAAAGGAATCACTGCAGCCTCATTAGGTAGATTACTAAAAGACAGAGGATTGAAAGTAACAATTCAAAAATTTGACCCATACTTAAACGTAGACCCAGGTACGATGAGTCCATATCAACATGGTGAAGTGTTTGTAACAGATGATGGTGCAGAGACTGATTTGGATTTAGGGCATTATGAACGTTTTATTGATATTAATTTGAACAAGTATTCAAATGTGACGGCAGGAAAAGTTTACTCTCACGTTTTGAAAAAAGAACGTAGAGGTGATTATCTTGGTGGGACTGTCCAAGTCATTCCTCACATTACTAATGAAATTAAAGAACGTTTATTATTAGCAGGAGAGAGTACGAATGCCGATGTTGTAATTACCGAAATAGGTGGGACAACTGGTGATATTGAATCATTACCATTCATTGAAGCAATCAGACAAATTCGTAGTGATCTAGGTAGAGAAAATGTAATGTATGTACATTGTACTTTATTACCATATATTAAAGCAGCTGGAGAAATGAAAACAAAACCAACACAACATAGTGTGAAAGAGCTGCGAGGACTAGGTATTCAACCTGATTTGATTGTAGTTCGTACTGAGTATGAGTTAACACAAGACTTAAAAGATAAAATTGCATTATTCTGTGATATTCAAAAAGAAAGTGTTATTGAATGTCGTGATGCTGATTCACTATATGAAATTCCGTTACAATTAAGTCAACAAGAGATGGATGATATTGTTATAAATCGTCTAGAATTGACACCAAAATATGATACTCAATTAGATGAGTGGCAGTTTTTATTAGACACTGTTAACAGTTTGGATGGGGCAATAACAATTGGCTTAGTTGGTAAATATGTCAGCTTACAAGATGCTTATCTGTCAGTAGTAGAATCATTAAAACATGCGGGTTACCCGTTCAAAAAAGATATCAATGTGAAGTGGATTGATTCAAGCGAAGTTACAACTGACAATGTAGCAGATTACTTAGGAGAAGTTGATGGCATTTTAGTTCCAGGTGGCTTTGGTTTCAGAGCAAGTGAAGGTAAAATTGCAGCGATTCAATATGCGCGTGAAAACAACGTTCCTTACTTTGGTATCTGTCTAGGTATGCAATTAGCTACAGTTGAATTTGCGAGAAATGTCTTAGGTTTAGAAGGGGCTCATTCTGCTGAATTAGACCCAAATACGCCACATCCTATTATCGATTTATTACCAGAACAGAAAGATATTGAAGATCTAGGAGGTACATTGAGATTAGGTTTATATCCTTGTCATATTCAAGAAGGTACGCTTGCACATCAAATTTATAATGAGACAGATATTGAAGAAAGACATCGTCATCGTTATGAATTTAATAACGAATATAGAGCACAACTTGAAGAACATGGAATGGTATTTTCAGGTACAAGTCCAGATGGTAGATTAGTCGAAATGGTAGAAATACCAGAAAATGATTTCTTTGTGGCTTGTCAGTTCCACCCAGAATTTTTATCTCGTCCTAATCGTCCTCAACAAATCTTTAGAGCATTTATTGAAGCGTCATTAAAACATCAACAACAATAAACTTATAAGAAGAGGCTGGGACAATATTGATTCGTCCTAGTCTCTTTTCATATTGGCAGTAGCTGACTGTATTGAAAATGCGCTTCAAACCAAGCTTTTTCAATGCTAGTCATCCTTATATTTAAAAGTTTATGAAATTGACCGTGCATACTTGCCTGGGGTATGGTTCGAGCCTGTAGTCTCTTACACATACTGAACACCCATGCGTGCTCGACTGAGGATATAAATAGGGGTGAAACAAGAACTTGGTTTTGTATTAAAGACATTTAAAAATAAAGAAAACGTCAATTTCTATATCTGCTTAATAGAAATTGGCGTTTATTTTTTATTATAGCTATTTATGTCTCGGACTTTTCTTAAATTTGATTTGGAAACCCCTAAATGTAATAAATCAGTGCAGCCATAAAGCGATTTATTAATCGTTGATGTTGAGTTCTAAATCTCTCGTCATTTCAATCATTTGCGTATAAATCTCATAATAAATGTAGTTAAAAGCCATTGGATGAGGTGTGATGATTTTATCATAATCTTCAGTATAGACGATTGGTCGTGGTGTCTGTAAATTAACAAAATGGAATAAATGATCCGGAAAATCCTCAGTTTTCGGTTTGTTACAAATTAGAACAAAATCAATATCTAAGTTGATAAGTGTATGCACATCTTGCGCTACTTCATCTGTATAAAAAGGAGCGAATAAGAAGACTCTATCGGTTGAATCAAGCGCTTCTGTCATAGTGATCGAGGATAATAAGTCGCTAGATTTTAGTTTTTCATTACTGTTAGTTATAAAGGATTCATAAAATTTTAAATCATCATAACCCTTAACATAGACTGTGCCTTCGCCGCCAATTGCTTGTATCAAACATTGTGCAGCCATTTGGATATCTAATGATTGGTCTTCTAAACGATTAAATATACCAGTAATTTGTGTATTTAATATTTTAGACATGTAATTCTCCTCCGTTCTGATTTCCATTTCATTGTAATTAATTCATGTTTGGAATGCAATAAATGGTAAATTTAAGGAATAATTATAGTAAAATTAACAATTTTTTAAATAAAAACGCTTACAATTCATTGGAAGAATGCATAAGTTAATAAACTCTGCTATAATTAGATTGTAAAAATACGTGCTTAATGCACTCAAGGAGGAACTTTCATGCCTTTAGTTTCAATGAAAGAAATGTTAATTGACGCAAAAGAAAATGGTTATGCAGTTGGTCAATACAACTTAAATAACTTAGAATTTACTCAAGCTATTTTACAAGCTTCTCAAGAAGAAAATGCACCAGTAATCTTAGGAGTATCTGAGGGTGCTGCTCGATATATGGGTGGTTTCTACACAGTAGTTAAAATGGTAGAAGGTTTACTACATGACTTCGAAATTACAATCCCTGTAGCTATTCACTTAGACCACGGTTCAAGTTTCGAAAAATGTAAAGAAGCGATTGATGCTGGTTTCACATCTGTAATGATTGATGCTTCTCATGCACCATTCGAAGAAAACATAGAAATTACTTCTAAAGTTGTTGAATACGCACATGCTAATGGCGTTTCAGTTGAAGCTGAATTAGGTACAGTAGGTGGACAAGAAGATGACGTTGTAGCTGAAGGCGTGATTTACGCTGATCCTAAAGAGTGTCAAGAACTAGTTGAAAGAACTGGTATCGATACTTTAGCTCCAGCTTTAGGTTCTGTACATGGACCATATAAAGGTGAACCTAAATTAGGATTTAAAGAAATGGAAGAAATTGGTGCATCTACAGGTCTACCATTAGTATTACACGGTGGTACTGGTATTCCTACAAAAGACATCCAAAAAGCTATTCCATACGGTACGGCTAAAATTAATGTAAATACAGAAAACCAAATTGCTTCTGCAAAAGCGGTTCGCGAAGTATTAAACAAAGATCAAGAAGTTTATGATCCACGTAAATATTTAGGACCAGCTCGTGAAGCGATTAAAGAAACTGTAAAAGGAAAAATTAGAGAATTTGGTACTTCTAACCAAGCTAAATAATTAGTATATTTTCTAGCAAACAACTATTATACATCTGTATAATAGTTGTTTTTTTATGTTATAATATACTCGCATTAGTGATATATTTATTTGTTTTTTGTAAAACATATTAAATTAATAAAAAATGTAATAATTAAATGGTTGAAACTAAAGATGTACGGGAATTGTAACTAATATGAAATATAGTGACATCGAATTGTTAAAGTTATTAATTGATGTTTTTTTGCATTGGGCATCAAATTAATTTATAATGCACATATTGTGTAAAATCAGAATTTTTCATTGATAGGCAAAGGAGAACATGCGAATGGCTCAAGAAGTGATAAAAATTAGAGGTGGTCAAACACTAAGTGGAACGGTAAATAATCATGGCGCGAAAAATAGTGCAGTGGCAATTATCCCAGCTGCAATTCTTGCAGAGGATGATGTGACTATTAGTGGTTTACCAGAAATTTCAGATGTTAATACGTTAGTAAGTTTGTTAGGCGATTTAAATATAAATACTACATTAGAAGGCTCAACTTTAAATGTTGATCCAAAATCAATAGAGAATGCTCCTTTACCCAACAATAAGGTAGAATCATTACGAGCGTCTTATTATATGATGGGCGCAATGTTGGGTCGTTTTAATAAATGTGTTATTGGATTACCAGGTGGATGCCCATTAGGACCAAGACCGATTGATCAACATATAAAAGGCTTTAAAGCTCTAGGTGCAGAAATTGATGAATCAAGTGACACATCTATGAAACTCGTTGCAGACAAATTAGTAGGAGCAAATATCTTTTTAGATATTGTAAGTGTTGGAGCAACTATTAATATTATGTTGGCTGCTGTTCGAGCAGAAGGGCAAACAATTATCGAAAATGCTGCAAAAGAACCTGAAGTCGTGGACGTAGCTGCATTTTTATCAAGTTTAGGTGCGGATATTAAAGGTGCTGGTACAAGTACAATTAAAATTAATGGTGTTTCAAAGTTACATGGTTCAAATCATCAAGTGATACCAGATCGTATTGAAGCCGGTACATATATGTGTATTGCAGCAGCTTGCGGTGATGATATTAAATTAAATAATATTATTCCAACGCATATAGAACCTTTAGCTGTTAAAATGAAAGAATTAGGTGTAGATATCCAAGTGGATGACGATAGTGTGTCGATAAAACGAAATACACCTTATAAAAGTGTAGATATTAAAACTATAGTTTACCCAGGGTTTGCAACTGATTTACAACAACCTATTACCCCGCTACTATTTTTAACTGAAGGTGTATCATTCGTCACAGAAACTATTTATCCTGCACGTTTCAGACACGTTGAAGAATTACAAAAAATGGGTGCTAATATTCATTCTGCAGATGGTACAGCTACTATTAAACCATCCCAATTAAAAGGTGCTGAAGTTTATGCAAGTGACTTGAGAGCGGGAGCATGCTTAATAGTTGCAGGATTATTAGCAGAAGGTGTAACTACAATATATAATGTGAAACATATTTATAGAGGTTATACGAATATAGTGAAAACACTTTCTGCATTAGGTGCAGATATTTGGACTGAAGAAATATAAAAAATGTGGTATAATAAATATACTTGATAGAGATCAAGAGTAAAAATCGAAAGCTGATTAGAGGTGAAAATGATGGAGGTATGTCCGTATCTTGAAGAAACTTTTAAAATTGTCGGAAGAAGTTGGAATGGACTTATCATAAATTATTTATCTAGATGTTCAGAACAATCAGCGCATTTTTCCGATATGAAGCGTGACTTAAAAACTATTACACCTAGAGCACTGAGTATAAAGTTGACTGATTTAAGCGAATGGGGATTAGTAGAAAAGAAAGTGATTTCTACAAGCCCGATGAACATCATATATGAATTAACAGATAAAGGTTATGCATTATCACAAGCTTTAGTGCCAATGGAAAAGTGGGCACAAGAATACATTGAACTAGAACAACAGAAATAAAATAATATGAACGAGGCTGGGACAATATTGATTCGTCCTAGTCTTTTTTTATGGGCAGTAGCTGACTGGATTGAAAATGCGCTTCAAACCAAGCTTTTTTCAATACTAGTCATCTTTGCCGGGGTGTTAATACTGATTTATGTATACACGAAATGACGATTGAGACTATAGCTTAGGTCAGAATGAGCATATTTGTTTAAATATCAGTCATGTTAGTTACAATGTGGGTAGAATGAATTAAGGAGTGAGCTTATAATGAGAAATTACACTAAACAATATATCAATGGTGAATGGATTGATAGTGCAAGCGGTGAAAATATTGAAGTGATTAATCCTGCTACCGAAGAAGTAATGGGTACTATTGCTAAAGGTAATAAAGCAGACGTAGATAAAGCAGTGCAAGCAGCGGAAAATGTATATGTTCAATTCAGAAATAGCTCAATCGAAGAACGTAGAAATTTATTAGATAAAATTGTAACAGAATATGAAAATAGAAAAGAAGATTTAGTAGCAGCTATTCGCGACGAATTAGGTGCTCCAACAAAAGTTGCTGAAAATGTACATTATCAAATGGGCTTAGATCATTTCGTAGCAGCTCGAGATGCACTTGATACGTTTGAGTTTGAAGAACGTCGAGGCAATAATTTAGTTGTTAAGGAAGCGATTGGTGTAGCAGGCCTTATTACACCATGGAACTTCCCGACAAACCAAACTTCATTAAAACTTGCTGCCGCATTTGCAGCAGGTAGTACAGTAGTACTAAAACCTTCAGAAGAAACGCCTTTTGCTGCTATAATTTTGGCAGAAATATTTGATAAAGTTGGCGTCCCTAAAGGCGTATTCAATTTAGTTAATGGTGATGGTTCAGGTGTAGGTAACCCATTAAGTGAGCATCCAAGTGTTAGAATGATGTCCTTTACTGGTTCTGGACCAACAGGAGCTAAAATTATGGAAAAAGCCGCTAAAGACTTTAAAAAAGTATCATTAGAATTAGGTGGTAAATCACCTTACATTATATTAGATGATGTAAATATTCAAGAAGCGGCACGTGCAGCGGTAATGAAAGTAGTTAATAATACAGGCCAAGTTTGTACGGCAGGTACTAGAACACTCGTGCCAGAAAGTATTAAAGCAGATTTTCTTACTGCAGTAAAAGAAGAGATGGCTAACATTAAAGTTGGTGATCCTACAGATAGTGAAACTCAAGTAGGTCCAATAATTAGTAAAAAACAATTTGATCAAGTTCAATCCTATATTGATAAAGGTATTGAAGAGGGTGCAGAGTTATTATATGGTGGTCCAGGAAAACCAGAAGGATTAGACAAAGGTTATTTTGCAAGACCAACAATATTTAACAATGTCGATAACCAAATGACAATTGCACAAGAAGAAATTTTTGGTCCAGTGATGTCTGTCATCACATACAATGACTTAGATGAAGCAATAGCTATTGCAAATGATACAAAATACGGTTTAGCTGGATATGTATATGGTGAAAACTTAGATAACTTGCGTAAAGTCGCACGTTCAGTTGAAGCAGGTACTATTGAAATAAATGAAGCAGGTCGTAAACCAGACTTACCATTTGGTGGTTATAAACAATCAGGTATTGGTCGCGAATGGGGAGACTTTGGTATTGAAGAATTCTTAGAAGTTAAATCTATTGCTGGCTATTATCAAGAGGGCTAAAATATCACTATAAAATAAAACTTTAATGATTAACTATGGCTTATATTGTTTATTGATTTGACTATATATGATCAAGTTTTAAGTTACTAGAGAGCGATGCTAAGGAATCAAATATGCACTTTGATTTCTTACTCGCTCTTTTTTTGCATATTTTTAATTACTGAAATAGATTTTGTAATTAAAAAGAAAATTTGCTATAGTTATACAATGAATAGCGACAAAAATAGGCTATTTAAATAAACTTTTTTATGAAATGGGTGCAAGATAATGCCTGAAAAAGCACGTACATCTCCACAGTACGAATCATTCCACGAACTATATAAGAATTACACTACTAAAGAACTCACTCAAAAAGCAAAAACATTAAAGCTTACCAACTATAGTAAATTAAATAAAAAAGAACTTGTGTTAGCTATTATGGAAGCACAAATGGAAAAAGATGGAAATTACTATATGGAAGGTATCCTTGATGATATTCAACAAGATGGTTATGGCTTCTTGAGAACTGTTAACTATTCAAAAGGCGAAAAAGATGTATATATTTCAGCCAGTCAAATTCGACGTTTTGAAATTAAACGTGGAGACAAGGTTACTGGAAAAGTAAGAAAACCAAAAGACAATGAAAAATATTATGGTTTGTTACAAGTTGACTTTGTTAATGATGAAAACGCTGAAGAAGTTAAAAAAAGACCTCATTTCCAAGCTCTCACACCACTTTATCCAGAGGAACGTATTTTATTAGAAACTACTAAAAATCGTTATTCAACTAGAGTAATGGATTTAATAACTCCAATTGGTTTAGGCCAACGTGGACTTATTGTTGCGCCACCAAAAGCCGGTAAAACTTCACTATTAAAAGAAATAGCCAATGCTATAGCAACGAATAAACCTGATGCAGAATTGTTTATTTTGTTAGTTGGAGAACGTCCGGAAGAAGTTACTGATATTGAACGTTCTGTTGAGTCAGCAGAAGTTGTACATTCAACTTTTGATGAACCGCCTCAACACCATGTGAAAGTAGCAGAACTTCTATTAGAGCGTGCCAAACGTTTAGTTGAAATTGGTAAAGATGTCATTATTTTAATGGATTCCATTACACGTTTAGCACGTGCGTACAACTTAGTTATTCCACCTAGTGGCCGTACTTTGTCAGGTGGTTTAGATCCAGCTTCACTTCACAAACCGAAAGCTTTCTTTGGTGCAGCACGTAATATTGAAGCGGGTGGTAGTTTAACAATACTTGCTACCGCACTCGTTGATACAGGTTCTCGTATGGACGATATGATATACGAAGAGTTTAAAGGTACTGGTAATATGGAATTACATTTAGATCGTAAATTAGCTGAACGAAGAGTCTTCCCAGCAATTGACATTGGTCGTAGTTCTACAAGAAAAGAAGAATTGTTAATTTCACCAAAAGAATTAGAATCATTATGGCAATTGAGAAATATGTTTACTGATTCCCTTGATTTTACAGAACGTTTTATTCGTAAATTAAAACGCACTGATGATAACCATACCTTTTTCTTACAACTACAAAAAGCAGCAGAAGAAAGCACAAAGACAGGTAAACCTATCATTTAATTGTTTGATTAAGCACATGCTATATATGGTTATCGATACAACTTTTATGAAACTTTAGATAAAGGGTTGTGTTTTTCAATAATAGCAATTATAATTATTTAGTATTGGGTAAAAAACTCACAAATAACTCTGTTCCAGATGGTTCAGGGCAAAGGAGCTGAAAAAAATGAGACAAAATATTCATCCTGAATACCACAAAGTTATCTTTTTAGATACTACTACAGATTTTAAATTCTTAAGTGGTTCAACAAAAACATCATCAGAAACTATGGAATGGGAAGACGGTAACGAATATCCAGTTATTCGTTTAGATGTATCTTCTGATTCACATCCATTCTACACAGGACGTCAAAAATTCGCTGCTGCGGATGGACGTGTGGAACGTTTCAACAAGAAATTCGGTTACAAATCAAGCAACAGCTAATAGTAGTTGTTATAACGCATCCTCATATTTATATGAGGATGTTTTTTGTTTTATAATGATAATTATTAAAGTGTATGATTTGCTTTTTATTATAAATTTGATTAAAAACAGTTATCAATTTTTAAAGATTTCTGCACGCTAAATATGATATAATAAACCGATTATGTTTTGAAAAAGGTGGAGCTCATAATGTATGAAACTTATCATTCCGGGTGGATTGAATGTATTACTGGAAGTATGTTTAGTGGCAAGTCTGAAGAGTTGATTCGTCGACTGCGTAGAGGTGTTTATGCTAAACAAAAGGTTGTGGTATTTAAACCTGCAATTGATGACAGATACCATAAAGATAAAATTGTTTCTCATAATGGTAATGCCATAGAGGCAATTAACATTACTACAGCTTCTGAAATTTTAAGACACGACTTATCTGAAGTTGATGTTATTGGTATAGATGAAGTTCAGTTTTTCGAGGACGAAGTTGTGAATATTGCAGAACAACTTGCTGCAAAAGGCCATAGAGTAATCACAGCTGGATTAGATATGGATTTTAGAGGGAAACCGTTCAAGCCAATACCAGAATTATTGGCAGTGAGCGAAGTAGTAACTAAATTACAGGCCGTGTGCGCAGTGTGCGGCGCATCATCTAGCAGAACACAACGTTTGATTGATGGTAAACCTGCGAAGATAGATGATCCAATAATTTTAGTTGGCGCAAATGAAAGTTACGAACCTAGATGTCGAGCACATCACATTATCGCACCAAGTGATGAGAAAAAGGAGGAAATGTAGTGTTTGATCAATTAGATATTGTTGAAGAAAGATATGAACAGTTAAATGAGTTACTAAGTGATCCAGAAGTAGTAAATGATTCGAATAAATTAAGAGCCTATTCTAAAGAACAGGCGGATTTACAAAAAACTGTAGATGTTTATAGAGAATATAAGCAAGTCAATGAAGATCTTTCTGAGTTGGAACTAATGTTGCAAGATACAAAAGATAAAGATGAAATTGAGATGCTGAAAGAAGAATTGCACAATAATAAAGCACGTGTGCCTGAATTAGAAGAAGAGTTGAAATTCCTACTTATTCCTAAAGATCCGAATGATGATAAAAACGTTATCGTGGAAATTCGAGCAGCAGCTGGTGGAGATGAAGCAGCGATTTTTGCTGGTGATTTATTAAGAATGTATTCACGTTATAGTGAAACACTCGGTTATAAAACGGATATAGTAGAGATGAATGCTAGTGACCACGGTGGTTATAAAGAAGTTAGCTTTATGATTCAAGGGCAAGGTGCATATTCTAAATTAAAATATGAAAATGGTGCACACCGTGTTCAGCGTGTGCCTGAAACAGAATCAGGAGGACGTATACATACGTCTACAGCTACAGTAGCTGTATTACCTGAAGCAGAAGACGTTGAAATAGAAATACGTAATGAAGATATTAAAATTGACACATATCGTTCTAGTGGTGCAGGTGGTCAACACGTAAATACAACAGATTCAGCAGTAAGAATTACTCACTTACCTACAGGTACAGTAGTAACGTCGCAAGATGAAAAATCTCAAATTAAAAACCGTGAAAAAGCAATGAAAGTGTTAAAAGCGCGTGTTTATGACATGAAGGTACAAGAAGAACAAGCTAAATATGCTTCGGAAAGAAAATCAGCTGTTGGTACTGGTGATCGTTCTGAACGTATTAGAACGTATAACTATCCTCAAAATCGTGTGACGGATCATAGAATTGGTTTAACTATACAAAAGTTAGATCAAATTATGGAAGGTAAAATTGATGAAATTATTGATGCGTTAACACTTTCAGAACAAACTGAAAAATTGAAAGAACTTAACGATGGTGAACTTTAAGACATATATTGAGCATGCTAAGGCGCACTGTTCAACATTAGGCTACGAAACTTCAAGGGTAGATTGGTTAATAATGGATTTAATGAATTGGTCGCGTTTAGACATGGTACTTCATTCTAGTGAGCAATTAACCGCAACAGACAAGGAAAAATTAGATAATGCTTTAAGTCGTTTATATCAAGGGGAACCGGTACAATATATTGTTGGTTTTCAAACATTTTATGGTGAACGATTTACTGTCAATGAAAATTGTCTGATTCCTAGGCCAGAAACAGAAGAGGTTATGTTGCATTTTTTAAACATGTTACATGCTGGTGATACCATTGTAGATATTGGTACGGGTAGTGGTAATATACCGATTATGTTAAAAAAGTTAATGCCTACCTTAAATGTTTATGCTACCGACATTGCATCTGAGACGTTAGAGATTGCTCGGCAAAATGCAAGACAACATGAAGTAGATATTCAGTTTTTGTTAGGTGATACATTAAATCCTTTAATTGAGCAAGGGATTAAGTTAAACGGTTTGATTTCAAATCCGCCCTATATTGAAAATAATGAAGCAACACTGATGAGTGATACGGTATTAGACTACGAACCACATCGCGCATTATTTGCTGAGGATAACGGTTTAGCTATCTACAAAGCAATATTACGAAATATACCAGCAGTTTTATGTGAAGGTGCACCTGTTGTTTTTGAAATAGGACACAACCAAGGTGATAAATTATGTGAGATAATCAATGAACTGTATCCACATATTAAAGTAGCAGTTTTGAAAGATATTAATAACAATAATCGAATAGTTTCATTTAGATGGTAAGAAGTTATGTATTTTATGTGTATGTCACATAACTGCATAACTTTTTATTATATTTTAAAATATAATAAAAAGGATGTGATTTTACGTGAATACAAAAATATGGGATGTCAGAAGTTATATTGATGATATAACAACATTTCCAGAGATAGATGATATTAAACAAATTTATCATCAAGGCGGGTTAATAGCTTTGCCTACTGAAACAGTGTATGGTCTCGGGGCAAACGCTTTGGATGATAATGCGGTTAAAAAAATATATCAAGCCAAAGGTAGACCATCAGATAATCCGTTAATTGTACATATTCACAGTCTTGAGCAACTTACTGATTTTACGACAGATATAACTGATGAAGTTTATTTACTGATGAAACATTTTTGGCCTGGTCCAATTTCATTTATTTTGCCGTTGAAATCAGGTTATTTATGTTCGAAAGTGTCAGGTGGGTTAAATAGTATTGCAGTAAGAATGCCAAGTCATCGAATTGGTCGTCAAATATTACAATTGGTTGATTTACCTATTGCTGCACCGAGTGCCAATTTAAGTGGCAAGCCATCACCTACTCAATTCGACCATGTTTATCAAGATTTAAATGGCCGTATTGATGGCATTATTAACGGCGATCAAAGTGAGGAAGGTTTAGAAAGTACAGTATTAGATTGTACGTCATTTCCTTTTAAAATTGCACGACCAGGTTCCATTACACAAAAAATGATTGAAGCGGTTATTCCAAATAGTATTGCTGCAACAACAAATTTTGATAGCGAGAGACCTATTGCTCCAGGTATGAAATATAAACATTATGCACCGCAAACACCTATTTATCTGTTAAGAAATTTTCGACACCAACCAAATTACGATAAATTATGGGAGCGTAAAGCATTTATTGTACCAGCAACCTTAAAATCTTATGTGCCGAGTAATGCACAATATATAGAGTTGTGTGATGATGAACAAGATATTAAAACAGCTAATCACAGACTATACGAAATATTACATCTTATAGACAGAAGAGATGATATTGACGAGGCTTATTTGTATGCTTTTGAAGATAAAGACGATACAGCAGCAATAATGAATAGAATGTTAAAAGCGACTAATCAATTATGGATAGATGGAGATACTTTATGAAGATTATTTTCGTTTGTACGGGTAACACATGTAGAAGTCCATTAGCTGAAAGTATAGCTAAGGCTAAATTGGCACATTGCACAATTGAATCAAGAGGATTATATGCAAATAATGGCGGGGCAATTTCAACACACAGCCAAGCAATTATTAATAAACAACAATTACCTCAACCAAGCCATACTCAAATGTTTACTGAAACAGATTTGCAAGCTGATTTAATTTTAACGATGTCAACAACGCATAAAGATACAATTCGTTACATGTTTGGTCAGCAAAATCATGTATTCACAATTAAAGAATATGCAGGTTATCAAGGAGAAGTTAGTGACCCGTTTGGTGCGGATGAAGACGCTTACGACGCAGTTTTTGAAGAACTTAATACTTTGATTGAGAAAATAAAAAATAAAATATTAACGCAATAAATTTGTAGAATTAGTATAAGTTATCTGAAAAATACGTTATAATAACTAGGTGTAGCAAGTTTGCTGAATTTATATATTTATATAGTAAATGGTAGAACTTTACACTTTGTATATAATTATTTTCAAAGGGGTGGGAAAATGAAGGAAGATTTGCAGTTATTGCTTAATGAACTCAAAGCGCGTGATTTTTTTGTTGAAGATGAATTGTGCCTGATTGGTTGTTCGACGTCCGAGGTCATAGGTGAGCGAATTGGTTCCGTTGGTTCTATGGAAGTAGCAGAAACAATATATAATTTGTTAGCGACTATAGAACGAGAAACAGGTGTGTCTTTCGTATTTCAGGGCTGTGAACATATTAATCGAGCAGTAACTATTGATCGATCCAACTTTGACCCACATACGATGGAAGAAGTTACAGTAGTGCCAGATGTTCACGCTGGAGGTAGTTTAGCTACTTATGCTTATAGGCAATTAAATGATCCAATGGTTGTAGAGACTATTTCAGTACCTAAAGGAATAGATATTGGTCAAACATTAATTGGTATGCATATACAACATGTGGCTATCCCTGAACGTACTAGTGTAAAACGAATTGGTGAAGCGAATGTAACGATTGCATCATCTAGACCTAAGAAAATTGGTGGCGAACGAGCGAAATATAACTAATACAGAAGCGAGGGAATTTACCAATGTCATTTATTCAAAAGCAAGATAAAGAAATTTATGAAGTGATTCAAAATGAATTTAACCGTCAAAACAACAACATCGAGCTTATAGCTTCAGAAAACTTCGTGTCAGAAGCAGTAATGGAAGCACAAGGATCAGTATTAACAAATAAATACGCTGAAGGCTATCCTAACCGCAGATATTATGGTGGTTGTGAATTCGTTGATGTCTCTGAAAGCTTAGCAATAGAAAGAGCTAAACAATTGTTTGGTGCAGAACATGTTAATGTTCAACCACATTCAGGCTCTCAAGCAAATATGGCAGTTTACTTAGTTGCACTTGAACATGGTGACACTGTATTAGGAATGAACTTAAGCCACGGTGGTCATTTAACTCATGGCGCACCAGTTAACTTTAGTGGCCAATTTTATAACTTTGTAGACTATGGCGTTGACAAAGATACTGAAAAAATCGATTACGATGAAGTTTTAAGCATCGCTAAGCAACACAAACCTAAATTAATCGTAGCAGGAGCTTCAGCTTACCCACGAGAAATTGACTTCAAACGATTTAAAGAAATCGCAGACGAAGTAGGGGCTAAATTAATGGTAGATATGGCACATATCGCAGGACTAGTAGCAGTTGGTTTACATCAAAACCCTGTTGAGTATGCAGATTTTGTTACTACTACTACGCACAAAACATTGCGTGGGCCTCGTGGTGGTATGATTTTATGTAAGGAAGAATATAAAAAAGAAATTGATAAAAAAATCTTCCCTGGTATTCAAGGTGGTCCATTAGAACATGTTATTGCCGGTAAAGCGATTGCTTTTGGTGAAGCATTACAAGACGAATTTAAAACATACCAAGAGCAAGTCATCAAAAATGCTCAAACTTTAGCATCAACATTGACAAATGAAGGTTTCAGAGTTGTTTCAGGAGGTACTGATAATCATCTTGTAGCAGTTGATGTTAAATCATCAGTTGGTATCACAGGTAAAATTGCTGAAGAAACATTAGATACTATTGGTATTACATGTAACAAGAACACAATACCATTCGATCAAGAAAAACCATTTGTTACAAGTGGTATTAGATTAGGAACGCCTGCAGCAACTACTAGAGGTTTTGATGAAAAAGCATTCGAAGAAGTTGGAAAAATTATTAGTTTAGTGCTTAAGAATCCAGAAGATGAAAAAACTTTAGAAGAAGGTAAATCTAGAGTGAAGGCATTAACTTCAAATCATCCTTTATACAATTAATATTAGGAGGGAAATGAAATGGGCAAGGTTCATGTTTTTGATCATCCATTAATTCAACACAAATTAAGTTATATTCGTGACGTAAATACTGGCACAAAAGAATTCAGAGAATTAGTTGACGAAGTCGGTATGTTAATGGCGTATGAAGTAACAAGAGATTTAGATTTACAGGACGTTGAAATCGAAACACCAGTGACAAAAATGGTAGCAAAACGTTTAACAGGTAAAAAATTAGCGTTTGTTCCAATTTTAAGAGCTGGCTTAGGCATGACACAAGGTATTCTTAACCTCGTGCCAGCGGCTAGAATAGGTCATATTGGATTATATAGAGATCCAAAGACTTTAGAGGCAATAGAATACTTTGCTAAATTACCACAAGATATTGAAGAGCGTGAAATTGTTGTAGTTGATCCTATGTTAGCAACAGGTTCTTCTGCTATAGAAGCAATTAATTCATTGAAAAAACGCGGGGCGAAACATATTCGTTTTATGTGTTTAGTTGCTGCACCTGAAGGTGTAGAAAAGATGAAAGAAGCGCATGAAGATGTAGATATCTACATTGCTGCATTAGATGATAGATTAGACGAACATGCATATGTAACACCTGGTTTAGGTGATGCTGGTGATCGTTTGTTTGGTACAAAATAGTGACATCCAGGAGTGGAGTAAAATGAAGAAAATTATGACTGTTTTTGGCACTCGTCCCGAAGCAGTGAAAATGGCACCTCTGGTCAAAGCATTACAAGAAAGTAATGCTTTGGAGCCAGTAGTCGTAGTTTCAGCACAACACCGAGAAATGTTAGATGGTGTTTTAGATACTTTTAACATTCAACCAGACTATGATTTAGATATAATGACGCAAGGTCAAACATTATCACAAATTACGTCGAAAGTGTTAATGAAGCTCGAAAGTGTTATTCAAGAAGAACAACCGGATATGATTTTGGTACATGGTGACACCATGACCACGTTTGCTGGTAGTTTAGCTGCATTTTACAATCAAGTTCCTATTGGTCATGTTGAGGCAGGATTGAGAACATGGGATAAATATGCTCCGTTTCCTGAAGAAATGAATAGACAAATGGTAGGGGTAATGGCAGATTTAAATTTTGCCCCTACATTTAATGCTGCCCAAAATTTGCTAGATGAAAACAAACCAGAGGAGAGTATTGTAGTAACTGGAAATACAGCGATTGATGCTATGAAAACTACAATAAAAACACACTATGATTCAGCAATTCTCAAACGCCATCCGGGTAAACGTATTGTTTTATTAACTGCTCATCGTAGAGAGAATATTGGCGAACCTGTGGAGCGCATTTTTCAAGCTGTACGTAATATTGTTGAGACGTATAGCGATGTGGTAGTTGTCTATCCAATGCACAAAAATCCAAAGGTAAGAGCAATTGCAAACAATTATTTGGCAGGACATGACAGAATAGAATTAATAGAACCATTAGGTGTAACTGATTTTCACAATTTTGCAAATCAGTCTCATATTATTCTAACTGATTCTGGTGGCATCCAAGAAGAAGCGCCATCACTTGGTAAACCTGTCTTAGTGTTAAGAGATGCAACAGAACGACCTGAAGGAATAACGGCTGGCACATTAAAAATTGTAGGTACTTCAACAGCAACAATAGAACAAGCAACTAAAGAGCTTTTAGATAATCAGCATAGCTACGAAGCAATGAGTGAAGCAAAAAACCCTTATGGTGATGGCAATGCATCGAGTCGCATTTGTGAGCATATTAAATATTATTTTGGCATAATTGATAAAAAGCCAAATTCATTTGTTTAAATGTGACAATTTTATGTCGACTGCAAAAAAACTTATTTAACAATTTTAATAGAATTGACACGACTTACAGGCTATATTATTATTAAATTTGTATGAGTGGAACGGTTTTCATAAACGAATGAAATAGACGAAATGAGGCACAAAATTGAAACGTTTCTCCATCATTTTCAATCAATATATACAATACTATCTATACTTATTAATTGTATTGATTATTGTGTTTTTTTTCACACAATCACCTTTTATATTGGGGTTAATCATAGGTACTGTTGGTTCGTTACTCAATACGATTATTTTCGAATATTACTTAGCGAAAGCTAAGAAGAGTGACACGATACATATTTCTACGGGCAATATTTGGAGATATTTGGTAGCGATTTTAGCTTGTACCATATGGGTCTTTTTTAAAGACAATATCAATATTTTTGGTGTAGCTTTAGGTTTAATGATTTCTTATGTTGTGGTAACAATTAAACCGTTTATTCATAAGAAAAAAAACTAGTAAAAGAGAGGTGAAATTGTATGCAACACGACAACCCTCTTGTCAGTTGGAATGTATTTGGTTTAGACCTCGTGTTTAATTTATCATCAATTATGATGTTAATTATTACAGCGATTATTGTATTTGTACTAGCTATTATATGTACACGTAATCTTCAAAAACGTCCAACCGGCAAGCAAAACTTCATAGAATGGGTTTTTGACTTTGTTCGAGGTATTATTGAAAGCAATATGGCATGGTCAAAAGGTGGTCAATTCCACTTCCTTGCAGTTACTTTGATCTTGTTTATCTTTGTGAGTAATATGCTTGGCTTACCATTCTCTATTGTGTCAGGACATACGTTGTGGTGGAAATCACCAACAGCAGATGCCACTGTTACATTAACACTGTCAACGCTAATAATTCTGTTGACGCATTATTATGGTATTAAAATGCGTGGCACAAAGAGTTACTTTGGTAATTACACAAAACCTATTTTCTTATTACCAATCAATTTATTCGAGGAGTTCACTTCAACTTTAACGTTAGGTCTTCGTCTTTACGGTAATATTTATGCTGGTGAATTATTACTTACCCTTTTATCAGGATTAGTAGTTAATAACTTGTTATGGGGTTGGATTATAGGTTTACCAGGTTTAGTTGTTTGGCAAGCATTCTCGATTTTCATAGGTTCAATTCAGGCCTATATTTTCATTATGCTATCAATGGTTTATATGTCACACAAAGTACAAGATAGCCATTAAAAATAAAATTATAAAACAATTTTTAGGAGGATTTATTAATGAATTTAATCGCAGCAGCAATCGCAATTGGTTTATCAGCATTAGGTGCAGGTATCGGTAACGGTCTTATCGTATCTAGAACAGTAGAAGGTGTAGCACGTCAACCAGAAGCACGTGGACAATTAATGTCAATTATGTTCATCGGTATTGGTTTAGTTGAGGCATTACCAATCCTTGGTCTTGTAATTTCATTCATCGTAATGTTCATGTAATTACACTTTAAAAAAGGCGAAGTCGTTTTTTGACTTTCGCCATTCGTTTTTATCTAACAGCAAATAGTTACAATGAAAGAAAGGAGTGTATGAGCTAGTGAATGCGATGACAAATACATTAGTATTAGGTGCAAGCCAAGCTAGTGGTGTTCAGTGGGGTACGATCATTGTTACCTTAATTACTTTTCTTGTTTTATTAGCATTATTGAAAAAGTTTGCATGGGGTCCTTTAAAAGAAGTTATGGACAAACGTGAACGTGATATAAATAAAGACATTGATGATGCTGAACAAGCTAAATTAAATGCACAAAAATTAGAAGAACAAAATAAACAAACTTTAAAAGAAACACAGGACGAGGTTCACAAAATACTAGAAGACGCAAAAGTACAAGCACGTCAACAACATGAAGAAATTATCAATGAAGCTAATGTACGCGCAAATGGCATGATTGAAACAGCACAAAATGAAATCAACAGCCAAAAAGAACGTGCAATTGCGGATATTAATAATCAAGTGTCTGACTTGTCGGTACTAATTGCATCTAAAGTATTACAAAAAGAAATTAGTGACCAAGATCAAAAAGAACTAGTTGCTAAGTACCTTAAAGAGGCAGGGGATAAATAATGGCTATTGTAGCTAACAAGTATGCTAAAGCATTATTTGACGCTTCTAAAGATGCAGAAATACTAGATAGTGTTTATGACGAGTTTTCAATAATCCATGAGGCTGTACAATCTGAGATTCCTAATTTAGTAGCAATGGATCAGGATCCTCAAATAGATGGTCATCATCGTCGTAGAATCGTAGGTATTGTATTTGGTAATGCTAATCAATACATACAAAATATGCTGATGATTCTTGCATCTAATCGTCATTTAGGGCTAATCGATAAAATTTATAATGCATTTACTCAACAATACAACGAATTTTACAACCGTGATTATGCAGTAGTTGAATCTGTATATGAATTGTCAGAACAAGAGTTATCAGAAATCGAAACAATAATCACAAATAAAACACAATTATCTAAAGTCATTCTTTCAAATGAAATTAATCCTGCTTTAATTGGTGGAATTAGAATTAATGTAGGTACAAAAGTAATGGATGCAAGTATACAAAATGATCTTGCACAATTAGAAAAACATTTCAAAAGAGTGAACTAATAAATATTAAAGGAGTGACATAGATGGCCATTAAAGCTGAAGAAATTAGTGCATTATTGCGCTCACAAATTGAAAACTATGAGTCAGAAATGTCTGTTACGGATGTTGGAACTGTACTTCAAATTGGTGACGGTATTGCATTAATTCACGGACTAAACGATGTTATGGCTGGAGAATTAATAGAATTCAAAAGTGGTGTACTAGGTTTAGCACAAAACTTAGAAGAATCTAACGTCGGTGTTGTTATTTTGGGACCATATCAAGATATCAAAGAAGGGGACGAAGTAAAACGTACAGGTCGTGTTATGGAAGTTCCTGTTGGTGAAGAAATGGTTGGTAGAGTAGTTAACCCATTAGGTCAACCAATTGATGGACAAGGCCCAATTAATACCTCTAAAACAAGACCAGTGGAGAAAAAAGCTACTGGTGTAATGGATCGTAAATCAGTTGATCAACCTTTACAAACTGGTATTAAAGCGATTGATGCCTTAGTACCTATTGGTAAAGGACAACGTGAATTAATTATTGGTGACCGTCAAACAGGTAAAACAACATTAGCAATTGACACTATTTTAAACCAAAAGAGCGAGAATACTATTTGTATTTACGTAGCAATTGGTCAAAAAGATTCAACAGTACGCGCAAATGTTGAGAAATTACGTCAAGAAGGTGCATTAGACTACACTATTATAGTTTCTGCTTCAGCTGCAGACCCAGCACCAATGTTATATATTGCACCATATGCAGGTGTAACAATGGGCGAAGAATTTATGTTTGATGGTAAAGACGTATTAATTGTTTATGATGATTTAACGAAACAAGCAGCAGCTTATCGTGAATTATCATTACTATTACGTAGACCACCAGGTCGTGAAGCTTACCCAGGTGATGTCTTCTATCTACATAGTAGATTACTCGAAAGAGCAGCAAAATTAAATGATGAACTAGGCGGCGGTTCTATTACTGCTTTACCTATCATTGAAACACAAGCTGGCGATATTTCTGCGTATGTGCCAACAAACGTAATTTCAATCACAGATGGACAAATTTTCTTACAATCTGATTTATTCTTCTCAGGAGTTAGACCAGCAATCAATGCTGGACAATCTGTATCTCGTGTAGGTGGATCAGCGCAAATTAAAGCAATGAAAAAAGTTGCTGGTACGTTAAGACTAGACTTAGCTTCTTATCGTGAATTAGAATCATTTGCACAATTTGGTTCAGATTTAGATGAATTTACTGCACAAAAATTAGAACGTGGTAAACGTACAGTAGAAGTGTTAAAGCAAGATAAAAACAAACCACTACCTGTTGAAAACCAAGTATTAATTATTTATGCATTAACTAAAGGTTATTTAGACGATATCCCAGTAGCAGATATTACACGTTTTGAAGCTGAATTTAATCAATGGGCAAAATCAAATGCTTCATCATTATTAGATGAGATTAGAAATTCAGGCGGATTACCTGAAAACGACAAATTTGAAGCTGCAATTAGCGAATTCAAAAAGAGCTTTAGTCAATCACAATAATTAATATGAGCTACAAAAGGTGGTGAGATAATGGGATCTCTTAAAGAGATTGATACACGTATAAAATCTACGGAAAAAATGAAACAAATTACTAAAGCAATGAACATGGTTTCAAGTTCAAAACTACGTCGTGCTGAAAGTAATACGAAACAATTTGCACCGTATATGGAAAAAATGCAAGATGCGATAACTGCAGTTGCTGGTGCTAATAAAAACTCTAGTCATCCAATGTTACAACAACGTGAAGTGAAAAAGAGTGGCTATTTAGTTATTACAAGTGATCAAGGTTTAGCTGGTGCATACAATGCGGGTGTATTAAAAAACTTGTTGAATGATATCAAAAGTAAACATGAACGAGCAGATGAATATGAAATTTTAGTACTAGGTCAAACGGGTGTTGATTTTCTCAAAAACAGAGGCTATGAAGTAAAAGGTTCAATCGTTGATATTGCTGACCAACCATCCTTTAAATCTGTTCAAGCGATAGCTAAAAAGGCTATTGATTTATATGGAGATGAAGAAATCGACGAATTAAACATTTACTTTAGTCATTTTGTCACTGTATTAGAAAACAAACCATCTAAGAAAACTGTCTTACCATTATCTCCAGAAGATTCCAGTCTAGGACATGGTCAAATGTCATCATATGAATTTGAACCAGACAAAGAATCTATATTGAGCGTTATTTTACCACAGTATGTGGAAAGCTTGATTTATGGCACGATACTTGATGCTAAAGCAAGTGAACATGCAGCTCGTATGACTGCAATGAAAAACGCGACAGATAATGCAACAGATCTTATCGATGATTTATCACTCGAATATAATAGAGCTCGTCAAGCAGCTATCACACAACAAATTACTGAAATTGTTGGTGGTTCAACTGCACTTGAATAGAATAATAAAGGAGGAAAATTAACATGGGAGTAGGCCGTGTAACGCAAATTATGGGTCCAGTCATTGATGTTCGTTTTGAACATAATGAAGTGCCAGCAATTAACAATGCCTTAGTTCTAGATGTAGAAAAAGACAATGAAACAACAAGTTTGACGTTAGAAGTAGCGCTTCAATTAGGCGACGATGTGGTCCGTACAATTGCAATGGATGGTACAGAAGGTGTTAAACGTGGCACTGAAGTAAAAGATACTGGCAATAGTATTAGTGTACCTGTTGGTGATGCGACACTTGGAAGAGTGTTTAATGTATTAGGTGACACAATCGATTTGGATGAAAAAATTGATGATTCAGTACGTCGTGACCCAATTCATAGAGAATCACCTGCATTCGATCAATTATCTACGAAAGTAGAAATATTAGAAACAGGTATTAAAGTTGTAGATTTATTAGCACCGTATATTAAAGGTGGTAAAATCGGATTATTTGGTGGTGCAGGTGTAGGTAAAACTGTACTTATTCAAGAATTAATTAATAACATCGCTCAAGAGCATGGTGGTATTTCAGTATTCGCAGGTGTAGGTGAACGTACACGTGAAGGTAACGATTTATACTTCGAGATGAGTGATAGTGGCGTTATTAAAAAGACAGCGATGGTATTCGGTCAAATGAACGAGCCACCTGGTGCACGTATGCGTGTAGCACTTTCAGGCTTAACTATGGCAGAGTACTTCCGTGATGAAGAAGGTAAAGATGTATTATTATTCATCGATAATATCTTCAGATTTACACAAGCTGGTTCTGAAGTATCAGCTTTATTAGGTCGTATGCCTTCAGCCGTAGGTTATCAACCAACATTAAGTACAGAAATGGGTCAATTACAAGAACGTATTACATCAACTACGAAAGGTTCGGTAACTTCTATCCAAGCAGTATTCGTACCTGCCGATGACTATACCGATCCAGCTCCAGCAAACGTATTTGCTCATTTAGACTCTACAACAAACTTAGAACGTAAATTAACAGAAATGGGTATTTATCCAGCGGTTGACCCACTTGCTTCTACATCAAGAGCGCTTGAACCATCAGTTGTTGGACAAGAGCATTATGATGTAGCACGACAAGTACAATCAACACTTCAAAAATACCGTGAATTACAAGACATTATTGCAATTTTAGGTATGGATGAATTATCCGAAGAAGATAAAAGTACAGTTGAACGTGCACGTAGAATTCAATTCTTCTTATCACAAAACTTCCACGTTGCTGAACAATTCACAGGACAAAAAGGTTCTTATGTTCCAGTTAAACGAACTGTTGAAGACTTCAAAGATATCTTAGAAGGTAAGTATGATCACATTCCTGAAGATGCTTTCCGTCTTGTTGGTAGTATGGACGACGTATTAGCAAAAGCAAAAGATATGGGTGTTGAAGTTTAAAATTAGGAGGTAAGGATAATGAACACATTAACCCTAAATATTGTCACTCCTAATGGTGCTGTATACGAACGTGAAGACATTGAACTTGCTGTATTACAAACTACAGCTGGCGAAATAGGTGTCATGTGGGGACATATTCCTACAGTTGCAGCATTAAAAATCGGCTATGTCAAAGTGAATTTTGATAGTGGTTCAGAATATATTGCAGTGAGTGAAGGCTTTGTTGAGGTTAGACAACATAAATTATCAGTTATTGTACAAACTGCAGAACGTGCGAATGAAATAGATGTCGCTAGAGCACAATTAGCGAAATCAAAAGCAGAATCGCACTTGGCTAATGAAGATGACAACAGTGATATCTATAGAGCAAAACGCGCGTTAGAACGTGCAAATAATAGATTACGTGTCGCTGAATTACAATAAATTAATAAAGAGGTTGGGACAATATTAATTTGTTCCAACCTCTTTTCATTTTGGCAGTAGCTGACTGCATTGAAAATGCGCTTCAAAGCAAGCTTGTTTCAACGCTAGTCATCCTTGCCGGGGTGGGACGACGAAATCATTTTTTCAAATCAGATTTCTGTCCCACTCCCTCTTTTTAATGTTTAAAATATAAAAATAAGTGAAAATATAAATTATTAGACTTACTTTTACAAAACCATTCTTTATGAAATATAGAATGTAAATCGTAACTTATTATTCTTAATTAATGTACATATTGAGTATGTGAAAGTATCTTTTAACAATTATTTCGTGTAAAATAATTAATTAGAGAATAATGAGGAGAATTGAAAATGGAATATCTAGGTCAATTTGCAATAGTACATTTAATATTACATGTTATCTGTATTTGTATAAGTTATTGGGCATTGAATGCTGTAAGATTAGAACAGTTTTTTAAAAAGGGTTTCCCCGTTCAAGTACAAATATGTATGATTTTTATTGCTATATTTTTAGGTACTGCAGTAAGTAATTTTATAATTGATTTATTACAATTTTCTACACAACTAAAATATTTGATGAAATAGGTCAAATACTTGTGAATTATTTTTCAATAAAGATATAATAATTTTGAAAGTAACTAAAAATATAATATTTAAAAGAGTCTGAAATAGGAGTTTAAAGTGGAGGATATTAAGATGGACAAAATAGTTATCAATAGCGGAAATAAACTAACTGGAGAAGTTAAAGTTTCAGGTGCTAAAAATGCAGTTTTACCTGTATTAACAGCATCATTATTAGCTTCAGAAGGTGAAAGTAAACTATTAAACGTGCCTGCATTAAGTGATGTAGAAACGATTAATAATGTAATATCTACATTAAATGCAGAGGTTTCATACAACAAAGAAGAAGAATACGTATCTGTAGATGCAACCAAAACTTTATTTGAAGAAGCTCCTTACGAATATGTAAGTAAAATGAGAGCAAGTATTTTAGTGATGGGTCCTTTATTAGCACGCTTAGGTCATGCTAAAGTAGCGTTACCAGGTGGATGTGCTATTGGCTCTCGACCAATTGAACAACATATTAAAGGCTTTGAAGAATTGGGCGCTGAAATCCATATGGATGGTGGATTTATTTATGCAAATGCTCAAAATGGCTTAAAAGGAACAACAATACATTTAGATTTTCCAAGTGTTGGTGCAACACAAAATATTATAATGGCGGCGTCATTAGCCGAAGGAAAAACAATTTTAGAAAACGTAGCACGTGAACCTGAAATTGTAGATTTGGCTAACTATATAAATGAAATGGGCGGCAATGTATTAGGTGCTGGTACTGATACAGTCACTATAAATGGTGTGGAAAAACTACACGGTGTAGAACATGCAATTATTCCAGATAGAATTGAAGCAGGTACTTTACTTATCGCTGGCGCAATTACACGTGGTGATGTATTAGTAAACGGTGCAATAAAAGAGCATATGACAAGCTTAGTGTATAAACTGGAAGAAATGGGAGTAGATTTAGAATACTTAGATGATGCTATACGCGTACGAGCAACTGAAGAACTAAAACCAGTGGATATTAAAACTTTACCACATCCTGGATTCCCTACAGATATGCAATCCCAAATGATGGCATTATTATTGACTGCAGAAGGTAATAAAGTTGTAACTGAAACAGTTTTTGAAAATCGTTTTATGCACGTAGGCGAATTCAAACGTATGAATGCTAACATTTCAGTTGAAGGTCGCAGTGCTAAAATTGAAGGTAAAAGTGAATTACAAGGTGCACAAGTTAAAGCCACAGACTTACGTGCAGCAGCTGCATTAATATTAGCTGGGTTAGTTGCACAAGGTACAACACAGGTGACAGAACTTAAGCACCTTGATCGTGGTTATGTTGACTTACATGGCAAATTAAAATCATTAGGTGCAGATATCGTACGCGTTCAAGATTAATGCTAATTTACAACAATGAATTAAGTTGGAGGAACTTAAAATGGAAACAATTTTCGATTATAATCAAATCAAGCAAATCATCCCACATAGACAACCTTTTTTACTCATTGATAAAGTGGTTGAGTATGAAGAAGGTAATCGTTGTGTAGCGATTAAACAAGTGTCTGGTAACGAACCATTTTTCCAAGGTCATTTTCCAGAGTATGCAGTAATGCCTGGAGTGTTAATTACTGAGGCGTTAGCTCAAACTGGCGCAGTGGCAATGTTAAATAGCGAGGAAAATAAAGGGAAATTAGCTTTATTTGCTGGTATTGATAAATGTCGCTTTAAACGTCAAGTTGTTCCAGGTGATACTTTGACATTAGAAGTTGAAATTACAAAAATTAAAGGACCTATAGGTAAAGGTAATGCTAAAGCAACGGTAGATGGTCAAGTAGCATGTAGTTGTGAATTGACATTTGCAATACAAGACGCATAATTATAAAGCGAAAGGTGTTCAAAAACCTTCGTTGCATTGTAATAGTTAATACTATATGTAAAGAGTCTAACACATTAATAGATATGCTTTATTTAAAATTTTCACTTTAATAAGTGTTATTTTGACAAAGGCATTTCATAATGTGTTCAGGCTCTTTTTTTGATGCGTAAATTATACTTTTTTAAGCAAACAAAATTAAAGAACACTTTTGATATAAGTCATTTTGACAAAAACAAAAGTGTCTAAGTAAGTTAATTATAGTTTTATATTATGTGTTAAATCATTCCGTACATTTAATGTTTGTCGCTTTTCTCATCTTTTAAACGAGGTTTCGATTGCATCAATCTATTAAATGATGTTTTAAGTTCATCTCCTGTCAGACCTTCATCGATGAGTTGTTCTAATAAACTTTCAGCATATACTTGTCTTAATGTATAGATATGGCATTCAAAAACTACAGAAATAGAATGTTGTAATTTAGTAATATGCTTTATCGTGGCATCAAAGAGTGCAGGATCATTTGAAGGTCGTGTGATAACAACACGAATATCTAATAAACTATCGTCTTCTTGAAAAGCTTTCATTGTTTCATAGTGATAATCTGAAATGACGATTTCTAATAACCAGCCAGTGCCACTATTCTCTTTATTGATAATGACACCATCTTCTAATTCGTATTCAGTGACACCACCGTTTTCTGATACGATTTGAAATCTTACGGCTTTAAATGTTTTCATCGTCTCACATCCATTAATAAAATTTAAAAATTACTATATTTACATTTATGTACCCATTATAACGTAATTTTAAATTCAGAAGCTAGTTATTATAAAATATAGAATGTTTCTGTCAACAATCACTTACTTTTAGCGTTTTGACGGTATAGCTACTAATTGTATATGATATCGATAAGGAGGTGACATATGATTAACCACATAGTCGTTGTTGGACGACTGACGAAAGACCCGAAAATTTATAGTAATCAGGGTAAACATCTAGCAACCTTTAGTTTAGCTGTAGATCGTCATTACAAATACAAAACAGAGCATCAAGCATGTGATTATTTAAATTGTAAAGCATTAGGTACTCGAGCACTTAACATTAAACAATATTTATCACAAGGCTCTTTAGTAGCCATTATCGGGAATCTACAATCATCTAGTTATGATAAAGTAGGGCAAACACATTTTATTACCGAGATATTAGTGGAAACAATTAGATTTCTTTCTCCTAAATCGCTAACACAAGTTTCAACAGCCTGTAGTCCTAATCCTATCGGCCTGAAACTATAAAAATTCTACATTATTTAATTTGAAGTTTATATGCCAAAACTACCATCTTATTTCAAATTTATCTCCCAATATAAACCACTATGATATACACTTTTAAATCCTAATATCAATTATACTTCTTTGAAATGGCCATCTTTCTTTTTACGATTGGTGGCTATTTCTTTGAATTGTAATTAAATAGTATGCAGAATAATCTGATAAATTACATGATAATTACATACCAATATATAAATTATGCTCAATTTAAATTTGATATGAAGGTAATAATCGGCATTTTTGGCTATGTTTTTTATGACATTGTATGTAATTAGGTTGTAAAAAAAGCCAATACTTTTTTATTTTGTTGTAACCTACAAGGTGATTTTGGATGTTATAGTGGTAACTGCAAATTGATAATAAAAATTATTTACCTTATAGGAGGATTATTAACAATGAAAAAGACAGTAATTACTTCAACATTAGCACTAGGATTAGGTGTAACAGGAGTAGCATCTGGACAAGCTGATGCTTCTGAACAAGGTATTGATAAAGCACAATTAGCACATACAGCACAAAATAACCCTCAACAATTAAATGACGCACCAATTCATGAAGGTGCTTATAACTATGAATTCAATCACGATAAAGTAGATTACAATTTTGAATCAGATGGAACTTATTGGTCATGGAGTTACAATGGCTATGGTCAAGGAACAGCTGATACTAATGCTCAATCAACTCAAGATACTGAGCAATCAGCACCAGCAAAACAAGCAACTTCAACAGAACAAAGTGAGCAAGCTGAACAACCACAACAAACAACTGCACCACAAACTGAAGAAACTCAACAACCACAACAAGAATCAACTTCTTCAAACAGTGAAAGCTCAAGTGAAGCTACAAGTGGTTCATCTGTAAATGTAAACTCTCATTTACAAGCAATCGCTCAACGTGAATCAGGTGGCGATATTACAGCTATTAATCCAAGTTCAGGAGCTGCAGGTAAATATCAATTCTTACAAGCTACTTGGGATTCAGTAGCACCAGCTGAATACGTTGGTGTATCACCAGCAGAAGCTCCAGAATCAGTACAAGATGCAGCTGCAGTTGAATTATACAACACAGTTGGTCCATCACAATGGGTTACTGCATAATTTAAATAATTGTAAATGAATATAAGGATTTAATTTAGAGGCTGGGACAATATTGATTGTCCTAGTCTCTTTTCATATTGGCAGTAGCTGACTGCATTGAAAATGCGCTTCAAAGCAAGCTTTTTTTCAACGCTAGTCATCCTTGCCGGGGTGGGACGACGAAATCATTTTTTCAAAATCGGATTTCTGTCCCACTCCCTATTTATATCTAATTTTGCAATATGAATAGGATTTTGTTATGTTAATAGTAATATAATAATAAAACTGCTAGGGGTGCCTATTGGCTGAGATGATATTAGTTATCAGACCCTTATAACCTGATTTGGTTAATACCAACGTAGGAAAGTGGACTAATAAAGTAGAGCACAGTTTAATTCTGCCTAATTTGTACTGCATTCTTACGTTGAATGTGGTTTTTTTAATAGGAGGAATTATACATGACATTTTCACAAGAATTAAAAACTGCATCACAATCCATCATTGATGATATTTATCAAGATGGTTTTATACAAGACATGTTAACTGGCACTTTGTCAGAAGCTGCAGCTAAATTTTATTTAAGAGCAGATGCTTCATATTTAAAAGAGTTTGCGAACATATACGCTTTACTCATTCCCAAAATGGAAAAGTTAGAAGATGTTCAATTTTTAGTAGAACAAATTCAATTTATTGTTGAAGGTGAAGTAGAAGCTCATGAAATTATTGCCGATTTTGTGGGTGAAAATTACGATGCTATTGTACAAGAAAAAGTGTGGCCACCGAGCGGAGATCATTATATTAAACATATGTATTACAATGCTTACACTAAAGAGAATGCCGCACATACAATTGCAGCAATGGCGCCATGTCCATATGTTTATCAAGTAATCGCACAACAAGCACTCAAAGATCGTAAGTTAAATAACTCAAGTGTATTAGTAAAATGGTTTGAGTTTTATAGTACTGAAATGGATGCCTTAGTAAATATTTTTGATCAACTGATCGATCGACTAACAGTAAATTGCTCTAACGAAGAATTAGTCCAAATTAAAGATGCTTTCCTACAAAGTACAATACATGAGCGACGATTTTTCAATATGGCATATGTACAAGAAGAATGGAATTATGGAGGGAAAGTTAATGAAAAAGCCTAAAATAGCCTTGACTGTCGCAGGTACTGATCCAACAGGTGGTGCAGGCGTAATGGCAGATTTGAAGTCTTTTCATGCATGTGGTGTTTATGGAATGGCGGCTATTACAAGTATCGTTGCACAAAACACTAAAGGTGTACAGCACATTCATAATCTTGACCCTGAGTGGTTAAGCGAACAACTAGAAAGTATTTATGATGATGAGCAACCACAAGCGTTAAAAACAGGTATGATTGCTTCAAAAGATATGATGGAACGTATCCAAGTTTATATTAAGCAACATCCAGAAAAGCCATATGTTATAGACCCAGTTATGCTTGCTAAAAGTGGTGATTCGTTAATGGAAGACGTCGGTAAACAACACTTACAGTCTATATTGTTGCCTTATGCAACGGTTGCTACACCAAATATTCCAGAAGCAGAAGAAATTACTGGTATCAAAATTAATGATGAGTCTTCTATTTATCAAGCAGGTAACATATTTATCAAAGAAATTGGTAGTAAAGGCGTAGTGATAAAGGGAGGTCATTCGGCTGATTTAACTGAGTCAAAGGATTATTTATTTACTCAAGATGATGTGTTTACATTTACTGAACCACGTTTTGAAACTAAACATACACATGGTACGGGCTGTACTTTCTCAGCTGTAATTACGGCTGAACTTGCTAAGGGTAAATCGATTTATGATGCTGTTAAAAAAGCCAAAAAATTTATTTCTTTAAGTATTGAATATACACCGGAAATAGGTTATGGCAGAGGCCCAGTTAATCATTTTGCTTATATGAAAAAGGTAGGTTTAGATGATGAATAATTTAGAAAAACTGCGTCAACACAACCCATTAGTTATATGTTATACCAATGATGTAGTTAAACATTTTACTGCTAATGGTTTATTAAGTATTGGTGCCAGCCCAGCAATGAGTGAAGCGCCTGAGGAAGCCTCTGAATTTTTAGCAGCTGCTGGAGCTTTAGTGATTAATATCGGTACGTTAACCAAACAAAGTGCAAAAGATATGTTGGAAATTGCTAAAATAGCCAATGAAGAAAATACACCCATTGTTTTTGATCCAGTAGCAGTTGGTGCTTCCCAATTCAGAAAATCATTCTGTCAACAATTTTTAGAAGAAGTAGATGTAACTGTAATTAAAGGAAATGCTTCTGAGATATTAACATTAATTGATTCTAAAACAACTATGAAAGGTACAGATAGTAATACCACATTAGATGTAGTAACAATTGCCAAAAAAGCACAGCAATTATTACAAACAACTATAGTCATTACTGGTGAAACAGATGTCATCGCACATGAAGGTAAAATACTAAAATTAACTAATGGCACGGCTATGTTAACCCGTATCACAGGCGCAGGATGTTTATTAGGTGGAATTATTGCTAGCTTTGTAAATAAACAATTAGAGCCAAAAATTGATGATATTGCAGAAGCTGTGACCATTTATAATATTGCTGCAGAGCATGCTGCACAAGTAGCTGATGGTCCGGGGTCATTTTTGACTCAGTTTATTGATGCGCTGTATAACGTAACATACGATGATTATTTGACACAGCGGCAAGTTAAAGAGGTGTAAGTAATGCAAAAAGAAGATTTACGACTATATTTTATCTGTGGCACACAAGATATAAATGATGGTCAGTCGATTGAACAAATATTGAAGACTGCGTTAGAAGCAGGTATCACAATGTTTCAGTTCAGAGAAAAAGGATCAAGCGCTTTACAAGGAGCTGAGAAAGAAGCATTAGCACGTAAGTTGCACACGTTGTGTAAAGGTTATAACGTCCCATTTATTGTTAATGATGATATTGAGTTAGCGTTGACGATTGAAGCGGATGGTGTTCATGTAGGACAAAATGATACTGATGTGCAGCAATTTAGACAACACTTTACAAACAAAATAATAGGTTTAAGTGTAGGTACAGTTGAGGAGTATAAACAATCTGATTTGAGTTATATTGACTATATCGGTGTAGGACCAATGTTTGATACGAGTTCGAAAGCAGACGCTAATGCACCAGTTGGCCCGACAATGATAACAACACTGCGTAGTTTAGTTGGAAACATGCCTATTGTAGGAATTGGTGGTATCACAACGAGTAACTTTCAGCCTGTCTTAGCAGCAGGTGCGGATGGTATATCAGTGATTTCTGCAATAAGTAAAAGTGACGATATTACAAAAACAATTCGATATTTTTTACAATCTGTAGAATAAAAGATAAAATTTTTGTTTTTGATTTCCACTTTATGTTGAATATGATAAAATGATTTTTGTGTGAATATATCATTAGAGGTGGAAAAATGAAGAAAAAAGCGCTACTACCTTTACTTCTAGGAGTAATGGTATTTTTAGCAGGGTGTGACTATTCAAAACCAGAAAATAGAAATGGTTTTTTCTTTAATACATTTGTTGAACCGATGGATAAAGTTATACATTGGTTAGGTCAAACGTTTAATAATGATTATGGCTTGGCTATTATTGTTATTGTTTTAGCAATTCGTATTATTTTATTACCGTTCATGTTATCAAATTATAAAAATAGTCATATGATGCGTGAAAAAATGAAGGTTGCTAAACCTGATATTGATGCAATTCAAGAAAAAGTGAAACGTTCACGTACTCAAGAAGAGAAAATGGCAGCTAACCAAGAAATGATGGAAGTCTATAAAAAATATGACATGAATCCAATGAAGAGTATGTTAGGTTGTTTACCAATTCTAATTCAAATGCCAGTAATTATGGGATTATTCTTCGTATTAAAATATCCATCAAGTGGTGGCTTTACAGATCACCCGAACTTCTTATGGTTCGATTTATCTAAACCAGATATTTGGATTACGATTATTGCCGGTATTTTATATTTCTTACAAGCATATGTATCAAGTTTAAGTATGCCTAATGAACAACGACAAATGGGTTATATGATGATGGTAATTTCACCAATCATGATAGTTTGGATTTCATTAAGTTCAGCGTCAGCACTTGGCTTATATTGGTCTGTCAGTGCCGCATTCTTGATTATCCAAACACAAATAGCAAATATGCATTATTCAAAAGTTGCTAAAAGAGAAGTTGCACCTATGTTAGAAGCATTTAACAAAGAAGAAGAAGGCAATAAGAAAAAAGGTAAGAACACTCAAATTGCTTCAAAGAAGAAAAAGAAATAATTGAATAAGATATTAAGAAAATTTCAACTCAATTATTAGTTTCAATGTAAGCAAAAAGAGGACCAATCCATTTTAGGAGTGGTCCTCTTTATATTTTAAGTTAGACGATATTAACTGTGCATACATGCTTAGGTATAGTCTTTCACTCATACTATTCTCTGAGTATTAGCAAGTTTCAATATAAACAAGAGCTTGGTTTCGTCTTAATGCGTTTGAATATACAAAATTTTATAAAACTAAAGAAAACGTCAATTTCTATATTTGCACAATAGAAATTGACGTTTATTTTTTAATCAGAACTATTTATGTCCGGACTCTTTTTATATTTCAGTTTCGTATTGAAAATTCCATTCAGCGAAAAATTGTTGAATATATAATTCCATAAATTGATGTCTCTGTTGGGCAATTGCTTTTGCTGAATTTGTATGCATTAAAGATTTAAGTGTGAATAATTTTTCGTAAAAATGCTTAATTGCCGATTGTGATAATTGATCAAGTGATACTTCGTTTTGTTCTAATGCTTCTAATGTAACATCACCTGACCACATCGCTTCATTAAAGTGGCCAGCAAATTGGAATGTTCGAGCAATGCCAATGGCGCCAATTGCATCTAAACGATCGGCATCACGGACGATTTGACCTTCTTTAGACAGGGTTATATCATTGTTTTGGCCATTTTTAAAACTCATATGAGCAATAATAAAACAGATATGAGTTGCGTCACGTGATGAAACGCCAATTTCAGATAAAAATGCTTGTAGTTTGTTTTTGGCAGTCGTAGCATTAGTTAATTTAGTATCGACAGTGTCATGTAATAATGCGGCCATTTTAATAATAAAATAATCCGCGGGTTGTTCGAGTGAAGCAATATGTGTTGCTAGTTTTACCACTCGTGATACATGTGCAATATCATGCCCAGTAGTATCGTTTTTATGGAATGCAGACATGTATTCGTATGCACGTGTAATTTGGCGTTCTGGATTCAAAAGATCACTCCATTCGACTAAGCTATCATAAAATATATCTGTAAAAACTAAGTTTAATTATTTATAATTATTAATGATTAAACTGTTATAAAATCGGTGATAATAATCTTGCTATGCCTTCTTTAAATTTAATCCACAAACTTCTTTGATTGTATAATTCTTGTGTTAAGCGATAGGATACATTTAAGTCATTTTCGAAAGCAGCACGTAATTGTTGTGCAACTTCTATATCATAGATAAATGCATTGATTTCGAAATTTAACGTAAAACTTCGGTGGTCCATATTAGCAGTACCCACACTAGCAATTTCGTCATCAATGACAATGCACTTAGAATGTAAGAACCCATTATCATAATGATAAATATTTACTCCGGCCTCTAATAAAGAAGCTACATTATTATAAGTTGCCCAATATACAAATGGATGATCAGGTTTATTAGGTATCATAATATTGACATTAACACCACCTAAAGCTGCAATTTTAACAGCATCTAAGAAAGATTGGTCTGGAATAAAATAAGGTGATTGAATGTATATTGATTCTTTTGCAGAAGCAATCATTTTTAAATATCCATATTTAATTTGTTCCCATTCCTCATCCGGGCCACTAGAAGTAATTTGAACACCTATCGTGCCACCAGAATCAACATCCGGAAAATAACGGTCTTCATACTGAAGGTTGTCACGTGAAGATTGTGAATTCCAATCAAGCATGAAACGTAATTGCAATGCATTCACTGCATCTCCTACAATACGTAGGTGCGTATCTCGCCAATAACCAAATTTCTTTTTCAGGCCTAAATATTCATCACCAACGTTAAAGCCGCCAACGTAACCAATGTGCCCATCGATAATGACAATTTTCCGGTGGTTACGATTGTTCATACGCAAATTAATTAATGGTAATTTCGAAGGGAAGAATGCTTCAACATGACCACCATTTTTGCGAAATGATTTAAAATACTTTAATGATAACGTTCGTGATCCCATATCATCATAAAGCATTTTTACCTCAACGCCTTCGGTTAATTTTTGTTCTAATGCTGTTAAAATACTTTTACCTAAATTATCATTTCTAAAGATATAATATTGGATATGTATATAATCTTTAGCTTGCTGAATATCATTTAATAAAGCATCGAACTTTTGTCTGCCATCTGTATAAATTGTAACTTCATTATCAGTGGTTAAAAAGGCAGCATTATTATAGAGCAACATTTGTACCATATCTTTAAATTTAACAATTTGATGATTGCCTTTTGAAAAATCATCATTTTTTAAAGCTTCAAGTTGCTCGTTCACGATCATCTCTATACCAATTTTGTCGCTTTCATCTATTTTGAAAATGTGTTTTCTTTGGATTTGACGACCAAACAACAAGTATACGATGAATCCTAATAAAGGTATTAATACGAGAATTAATAACCAAGCCCAAATTGAACCAGCAGTACGGCGCTCCATAAAGATAATTGTAAAAGCAAAAATTAAATTTAAGATAAACGCACTAATAAAGACAATATTTAATATGACATTAGAATTATGGTAAAACATTGTAAATAGTTCAATCATAGTGGCATACCTCCAAGTAACTATGTAGTCATACTGTCGAAACTCTTCGCTATTGTAACATGAAGTAGGTTTTTTATCACTTGACTTATACGGCAAGGGGGTATATTATGGTGTTGAATAAAAAGAGAGGTGTTTCACATGACAGAGGTAGACAAAGCGCATCATTCTACTCAGACAAAAGCCAATTTAAAATCACGTTTGAATCGTATAGAGGGGCAAGTAAGAGCGATTAATAGAATGATTGATGAAGATGTTTATTGTGATGATGTCTTAACACAAATCAGAGCAACGCGTTCTGCGTTAAACAGTGTTGCTACAAAATTATTAGATCATCATATGAAGAGCTGTATTATGGACAAAGTGAACGCGGGCGAGCAAGAAGCGGCTATGGAAGAATTACTAGTAACATTTCAAAAGCTCATGAAAGATTAGGGGTGAACAACATGGAATCAAAAGTCATCTTTTTAGCGGGTTTAACGTCTTATAAACAACAAGCACAATTAACACAAAAATTGTTAAATATTATTGGAGTCCATCAAGTACACGTTAGCCTCGAGAAAAGTATTGTTCAGATTACATTTGATACACCAGCTAACTTAAATAATATCGAAAAAGAAATATATGATGATGGATATACCATTCTATTTTAAAAGCCACAGAAGTCATTTAATAAAATAACTTCTGTGGTTTTTTAATTTTTTTATAATGCAAAAATATGGAAGGATAAATAAATATTTCAAAAAAATTATGAAATATTGTAGTAACATGAATATAAATAGGGTAAGATTAAATATAAGGTACATAGTTAGGAGTGATGATATGAATAATAACAATGACAAGTTGCACAATGTAGTGAAGCTATTATCATCATTAGGTGTAAACATAAAGAAAACTAAATCAAGATTTGAAGTTATGCATACTTTGCCAAGCACTGCGAAAGCAACGAATCGTTTGAAATAAAGAAAAAGGATCTTAGCGTAAAGCTAAAATCCTTTTTTTATTGCAATTATTCAGATGTAACGGACTGTGTAGTGTATTGTTTAGGCTGGTGATAAGATATAGAAAAAATAATTCCAATTCCACACATTAAGCTCCATAATGAACTACCGCCATAACTAATAAACGGTAATGGAATACCTGTAATAGGAAGTAATTGCACCGTCATTCCTATGTTTTGTAAAACATGGAATAAAATTAATGCTGTATAGCCTATAAGGAAAGTTTTGTTAAATGGATGTTCAACATTAGTGGCAAGTCGCACGAAATGGAACATCAAAGCTAAAAAGACTAACAATACAAATACTGATCCGATAAAGCCAAATTCTTCTCCAATAACTGAAAAGATAAAATCAGTGTGATTTTCAGGAATATAAACTTCACCATGATTGAATCCTTTACCAAATAATTGACCAGAACCTATCGCTTTTAATGATTCTGTTAAATGATAGCCATCGCCACTACTATATGAATAAGGATCTAACCAAGAATTGATACGTCCAAGCTGATACGTTTTAACGCCCAACACATTTTCAATGAGAGAAGGTTTATAAATTATTGATAAAATAATTGAACCACCAATAACAATACCTGCTATAAATAATGGACCGATAATTTTCCATGTAATGCCACTAACAACAATAACCCCAACAATAATAGCGCATAAAACGAGCGTTGTACCTAAGTCATTTTGTAATAAAATTAGCGCCATTGGTAACGCAGACATGGCAATTATTTTTAATAGTAGTTTGAAGTCTGATTCCACTGATTTGTTAAAGGTGAATTTATTATGTCTTGTTACTAATTTTGCTAGTGCCATAATCAAGACAATTTTCATAAACTCTGAAGGTTGTACACTTATAGGTCCTAGTTTATACCAACTTTTAGCACCATTTATAATCGGCGTGAACGGGGTTTCAGGTATAACAATTAATATAAATAACCCTATACAAAGTATAAAATATAAAAAGTATGTATACTTCATTAATTTTTTTGGTGAGATAAGCATTATTGAAAATGCGATAATAGCACCAAGTACGTAATACATTATTTGTCTAATACTAAAGTTTGTACTATATTGTCCGCCGCCCATAGCAGAATTGATAGTGCTTACACTTATAATTGCTAATAACACAATAACGCCAACTAATATCCAGTCGACGCGTCTAATCCAATGATTATCTTTTAAACGACGTGAACTAAGCATTGCATACTCCTTTAAACCATATTCTTTCATTAATAATATATATTAATTTTACCGAACTTTTAATTATATTGCCAGAATGAGACTAGCGTTAAGGGAAATTTATTATTAATATGAAGTATAAAAGCTATTTCTAATCTTCAGTGCAAAATTTAATTGAATTCAAGTTAGTTTACAAATGCAAAGATTAGTATAATCGTGATATGATGTAGTTTAAGAATTGTATATGGAGGCAAAAAAGATGGCTAAAGAAAATATATGTATCGTATATGGAGGTAAAAGTGCAGAGCATGATGTATCGATTTTAACAGCACAAAACGTCATTAATGCGATTGATAAAGATGAATATAAAATAGATATTATTTATATTACTAATGATGGTGACTGGAAGAAAAAATCAGATATCACAAAAGAAATCTCTGATATTGAAACATTACGATTAAATGATGTTGAAGCGGGTGAAATTTCACAGCTACTGACAACAAGCAATAATAGTAAGCCATATAGTGCAGTATTCCCATTATTACACGGACCAAATGGTGAAGATGGTACGATTCAAGGCTTATTTGAAGTATTAGATTTACCATACGTTGGCAATGGTGTATTAGCAGCTTCAAGCTCAATGGATAAACTTGTCATGAAACAGTTGTTTGCACATAGAGGTTTGCCTCAATTACCATACGTGAGCTTTTTAAGAAGTGAATATCAAAAATATGAAAGTAATATCTTGAAATTAGTACATGATAAACTAGAATACCCAGTCTTTGTAAAACCAGCTAACTTAGGTTCTAGTGTTGGTATAAGCAAATGTAATAATGAAGAAGAACTTAAAACTGGTATTGAAGAAGCATTCCAATTTGACCGTAAACTTGTCATTGAACAAGGTATCGATGCTCGTGAAATTGAAGTAGCAGTGTTAGGTAATGATTATCCTGAAACGACTTGGCCAGGTGAAGTAGTTAAAGATGTAGCATTTTACGATTATAAATCTAAATATAAAGATGGTAACATTAGCTTGGAAATCCCAGCAGATTTAGATAAGGAAGTGCAACTTACATTACGTAATATGGCTATAGAAGCATTTAAAGCAACGGATTGTGCTGGATTACTACGTGCAGACTTTTTTGTGACTGAAGATAATCAAATTTTTATTAATGAAACAAATGCAATGCCTGGTTTTACAGCATATAGTATGTATCCAAGTTTATGGGAAAACATGGGGCTAAGCTATTCAGAGTTAGTTAAAAAGTTAATTGAATTAGCAAAACAGAAGCATGAAGATAAGAAGAAAAATAAATACAGTATTGATTGAGGCGGTTGAAAATGATTGAAGTAAAGTTAAAACAAATAAAGTCTTGGATTGATTGTGACATCGACACACAATATTTAGATAACATTATAAGAGGTGTGGAGATAGATTCTCGCCAAATTAAACAAGATATGTTATTTGTGCCTTTTAAAGGTGAACATGTAGATGGACATAAATTCGTATCACAAGCTTTAGCAGATGGCGCAGGTGCATGTTTCTACCAAAAAGATAGTGATTTATCTGAAGTTCCAACAGGACCAATTATTTGGGTAGATGATACATTAAAAGCTTTACAACAATTAGCACAAGCGTATTTAAAACATGTCAATCCACAAGTGATTGCAGTAACAGGTTCTAATGGTAAGACTACGACTAAAGATATGATTGAAAGTGTACTGAAGCCTCAATTTAAAGTGAAAAAAACTCTAGGTAATTATAATAATGAAATTGGCATGCCATTAACAATTTTACAATTAGATCAAGATACTGAAATATCTATTTTAGAAATGGGTATGTCTGGGTTTCACGAAATTGAACTTCTATCAAACATTGCTCAACCCGATATCGCAGTAATTACAAATATTGGGGAATCCCATATGCAAGATTTAGGATCACGGGAAGGGATTGCACAAGCTAAATTTGAAATTACGACAGGATTACAATCAAATGGTTTGTTTATCTATGATGGTGATGAACCTTTATTAACACCACATGTAGCTAATTTACAAGATGTGCAGCTTGCTAGTATTGGCATAAAAGATGGAAATACATATGTTTGTAATGTGCAAGATATAGAAACTGAAGGTATTTCTTTTAACATCAACAGTGAAGAACAATATGATTTACCAATATTAGGGACGCATAATATGAAAAATGCTGCCATCGCTATTGCGATTGGTAAGCACTTAGGATTAGATTACGATACAATCTATCGTAATTTAACACAACTGAAGTTAACGGGAATGCGCATGGAGCAACATATCACTGAAGACGGTGCCATTGTTATAAATGATGCATATAATGCCAGTCCAACAAGTATGAAAGCAGCTATAGATACATTATCAGCTATGTCAGGTAGAAAAATTTTGATTTTAGGTGATGTATTGGAATTAGGACCGAATAGTCAATCAATGCATGAAAACGTAGGCACATATTTAGCAGATAAGGCAATAGATGTTTTGTATACATTTGGTCACGAAGCACAATATATATATAATAAAGCACAACAACATGTGTCAATTGTCCAACACTTTACCGACAAATCACAACTTATCGAAACAATTTCGAAGGAAATCGAACCACAAGATAAAGTATTGGTTAAAGGTTCCAGAGGAATGCAATTGGAAGAAGTTGTTAATAAACTTATTTAACATTTGAAGAGGCTGGGACATCATTGATGCATCCCAGCCTCATTTTATATTGTCAGTAGGTGACTGAATTGAAAATGTCCTTTAAATGATGTTTTTTCAGTTCTAGTTATTATTTACGGGGTGGGACGACGCAATCTTTTAAAAAATAGATTTCTGTTCCACTCCTTTTTTATGATTTATAAATATAAAAGAAGTTTGAATTCGCTATATTGATAAATTTAAAAATTAATTAGACTAATAAAAATGAATGTAGAAAAACAAATTAACCGCTTACAACCTATATATTGCAATATTTATTTGATTTATTAAAGTTGAAAAGTATCGGATTAATTGCAGTTATGTAATTTTGCTTTATTGCGATAATATTGTTGAGGTGGTACTATTAAGAAGTTGAAGAAACTTAAATGAACATATATGTATAGAAATTAAGGATAATAAAGGAGAATTATATTGCAAAATTTTAAAGAACTAGGGGTTTCAGAAAAAACAGTAGAAACCTTAGAAGCAATGGGGTTTAGTGAAGCTACACCAATTCAAAAAGATAGCATCCCTTTTGCATTAGCTGGTAAAGATGTCCTAGGTCAGGCACAGACAGGTACAGGTAAAACAGGTGCATTTGGTATCCCATTAATAGAAAAAGTTGTAGGACGTGAAGGGGTACAAGCACTAATTTTAGCTCCAACAAGAGAATTGGCTATGCAAGTTGCAGAACAACTTAAAGCATTTAGTAAAAATCAAAAAGTACAAGTGGTAACTGTTTTTGGTGGTATGCCAATAGATCGCCAAATTAAAGCCTTGAAAAAAGGACCTCAAATCGTGGTAGGTACACCTGGACGTGTTATTGACCATTTAAATCGTCGTACTTTAAAAACGGCTGACATTCATACATTGATATTAGATGAAGCTGACGAAATGATGAATATGGGATTCATTGATGATATGAGATTTATTATGGATAAAATCCCAGCAGAACAACGTCAAACGATGTTATTCTCAGCTACAATGCCTAAAGCAATTCAAACATTAGTACAACAATTTATGAATAATCCAGAAATCGTTAAAACGATGAATGATAAAACATCAAATCCACAAATTGAAGAATTCTATACAATAGTTAAAGAATTAGAAAAATTTGATACTTTCACGAACTTCCTAGATGTACATCAACCAGAATTAGCAATTGTATTTGGACGTACTAAACGACGTGTTGATGAGTTAACGAGTGCTTTATTAACTAAAGGGTATAAAGCTGAAGGTTTACACGGAGATATAACACAAGCAAAACGTTTAGAAGTATTGAAGAAATTTAAAAACGACCAAATTGATATTTTAGTAGCTACTGACGTAGCAGCGCGTGGTTTAGATATTTCTGGAGTAAGTCACGTATACAATTTTGATATACCTCAAGATACAGAAAGTTATACGCACAGAATTGGACGTACAGGACGTGCTGGTAAAGAGGGTATTGCGGTAACATTCGTCAATCCAATTGAAATGGATTACATCCGTCAAATTGAACAAGCGAACAATCGTCAAATGAATGCATTACGCCCACCTCATAGAAAAGAAGTTTTAAAAGCGCGTGAAAATGACATTAAAGAAAAAGTTCAAAACTGGATGGCTAAAGAAAATGAGCCTAGATTACAACGTATCTCTACTGAGTTACTTGAAGAATACAATGACGTAGAATTAGTTGCATCATTATTACAAGAACTTGTTGAAGCAAATGATGAAGTAGAAGTACAATTGACATTTGAAAAACCATTAGCACGAAAAGGTAGACAATCAAAAGGTCCACGCAGAAATAATAACAACAACAAACGTGGCAATAAATTTGATAACAAAAACCGTCGTGCCAAAGGTGGTTACAATAACAAAAAAGGAAAGAAGGATAGACCTTCTGACCGTAAAGACAATAAGAAAACAATGAAAGGTCGCACATTCGCAGACCATAAAAAATAAAATTAATTATCATATATGAGTTTAAGTTACGAGGTTGGAACATTAATTTGTTCCAACCTTTTCTTATGTTTTTGAAATTTGTAGTTACGAGCATATGTTTTAACGCATAATGGTAATTAATTTTGATCTAGTGGATAATTGGTGAAGAGTGATTTGTGATGTTGTGAAGCTAATTTATTGTCCTATACATATATGATATACTAAATGAAAAATTTGGCGATAGAGGAGAATTATAATCTATGACACCACATTTTGTTAAAAGCCCGAAAAGGACATTGCAATATTATTATTTGTTGGCGTCTATGTACTATGTAATACAGCTTATTATTATCCTAATGTTAGGGGTCACTGGGTATTTTGCGCACTGGTCAGATGGGCTTATTTACCTTTGGATTGGATTGTTTATAATTGTTACATGCTACAATTTGATATGGCCTTGGTTGAAATATCAATATACGTATTATCGATTCGACGGTAATCATATTGAAATACATAAAGCATTTATATTTAAAGCAAATGAGGTTTTCAAAATTGAAAGAACACAATTTTTAATAAGAAAAAGTAATCCCTTATTACAAAAATTGAGATTATGCAAAATATCTGCTGTATCAGCTGGACATAATATTGACTGTCCGCTGTTAGATGAAAACATAGCTATTCAATTTGAAAATGACACACTTAAGCAATTAAAGGGGGCTGATTTTGATGTATAAGCCTCAAAAACTGCATCCAATATCGTATCTTTCTGGTGTTATTGAAGCAATTAAGCAAAACATTGTGTTAATCTTTATTTTTATTATCTTTAATTTGGATAGCTTTGATTTCGCTAATCCTAAATCATATATATATCCTGGTATTATTTTAACGATCTTCATAATAACTTTTATATATCACGCCTTGGTAGTTTATAAGACAAAATATTGGATAGAAAATGACCATTTCATTATGGACTATGGTATTGTGACCAAAAAACGCAAAGAATTAAATATTAGACGTATTCAAACCGTAGATACATCACAAGGTGTTATACATCAAATCGTCGGTGGTGTGAAACTACAAATCAAAACACCTAGTGATGGTGTGGAATTAGATACTGTGTCTAAATTACAAAGTGAGCATATTCGTAACACGATAAAACAAATGCAAAATGAAGAACAGCAAGAAGTGACAGATAGCGTAGAAAATGTGACACAAGAAGGACAAGACTATAATAGTGCTAGTACACCACATAAAGTTTTATTTAAATTATCAAAGAAACAATTACTATTCATGGCTATGACAAGTGGTGCAATAGGCATCGCATTGGCTACTATAGCACCGATAATAGGTAGTTTTTCAGAAGTTATTCCTTGGGAGCGGCTATCAGAGAAAGTAGCAAATATCTCACAAGCTATATTTGTTATAGTGTCACTACTTGTAGCAATAATCCTAATCATAAGTTATGTGATTGGAACATTAATTGTCTTTATTAGATACTATAACTATACTTTATCTGCACACAATGATCAGCTGACTATTAGATATGGCTTATTTAATGTGAAAAATATTACAGTACCTACAAACAGGGTTCAAGCTATATTAGAAAAACAATCGTTTGTAAGAAAATTATTTGGTGTAACATCAATAACGTTTGTTACTACAAGTGATACAAAAGTTGAAAGCGATGATACAACTATGGCTGATGGTAATGTTTTGATACTACCATTTATTAAACGTAATTCTGCTTATCGCATGCTACAAGAATTAGTACCTTCATTTGAATTTAAACCTGCAGCAAAAATTATGCCTAACAGAGCATTCCATCGTTATTTTATTAAAGAAGCGGCGATACTATTAATTATTGGAGCGGCACTTAGTTATTTTTGGACGATTTGGGTAATGGTAATTATCTGTATGATTATAATATTGTTAATTATAAATGCTATCATTACAGTTAAAAGCTCTGGTTTATATTATTTCGATGATCAATTAGTAATAAGAAACGTTTCGTTAATTGGAATTAAGCAATTTTATTTAAAGAAAGATAAAATATTAGGTATGGAACTTACTAGTAATCCATTTATGGATAAAAGTAAATTACGTAGCTTTAAGTGTATCGTAGCAAAAGGAATCGCTAATACGAAAATAGGATTACGATTTGTAGAGAAGCAACAAGCGTTAGATTTGAAAGCTTGGTATTTAAGAGGTGACGGCCATGAATAACTATAAACGAATGGATGAAAAAAGCATGCGTGTCATGGGTATAAAGTCATTAATATTTTCAGTGTCTTTCATTACTGCTGCATTAATTTTTTTAATAATCGAAGTTTTATGGCTTGATTTTTTTAGTTTTCCAGTCATATTTTGGATAGTATTTAGTGTATGTATTTTGGGCATTTTGAACTTTATAATTAATGGTGTGGTCATACCACGATATCGTTTTAAAAATTTTAAATATCAACTCATTGATGATGAATTAAAAATTCAAAGTGGATTATGGTTTATAACGACTCAAAGTATCCCATTATTTAGAATTCAAAATGTTGATACATATGAAGGTATTATTATGCGTAAATATCACTTAGCTAATATTATTTTGTCTACAGCAGGTGGTAATGCACAAATTATGTTAATAACAAAAGACCAAGCAGAGTTGTTAAAGCAACATATTAAAGCACCGATGAAATGATGCTGTAAGTGAGTAAATTATTAGATGAAAGAAGTGGATACTATGATACATGGTATTGGAATAGATTTAATTGAAATACAACGTATTCAAACTTTATATGAAAGACAAGAAAAGTTATTAAGCAGAATCTTATCTACAAATGAACAACAACAGTTTCATAGTTTTAATAATAATCAACGAAAAATAGAATTTTTAGCAGGCCGTTTTGCATGTAAAGAAGCTTTTAGTAAAGCCTTGGGGACAGGTTTAGGAAAAACTATAGCCTTTAGTGACATAGATTGCTTTAATGATGACTTAGGAAAGCCTTGTATTATCTACGATGGCTTTAATGTGCATGTAAGTATTACACATACCGAACATTATGCAATGAGTCAAGTAACCTTAGAATATCAATAAATTATCAATTTAAGATACCTTTTCGTTGGATAGGCAAACTATTTATTATAAAATTAAATTATTAATAAATTATCTTTTGGTGATGTGAGTGAAAATAGGAGGAAATATTTAATGACCGATAAATATTACAGATCGACCTATATAAATGTTGATTTAAATGAAATAGCATCGAATTATCAAGTATTTAAAAAGTTACACCCTAATAAAACAGTTATTCCTGTAGTTAAAGCAAATGGTTACGGACTAGGAAGTATTCCAATTGCCAAAAAATTAGTAGAGCAAAGTGTAGATTTTTTTGCAGTAGCAACATTAGATGAAGCAATCGAACTACGTATGCATGGTGTTCACGCTCAAATATTAGTACTAGGAGTAATACCTACTGCTCATATTAGTAAAGCAATTCAACATAGAGTAGCAGTGACTGTACCATCATTAGAGTGGTTACAAACAGCTGTAGGTGAAATACCAGAAAACAACGCTAAAGATTTATGGTTACATATTAAAATAGATACTGGTATGGGCAGATTAGGGATGACTACTGCAGATGAATACCAATCAACGATTGACTTAATTAATGACTATGATCATTTAATATTTGAAGGTGTATACACTCATTTTGCTTGTGCTGATGAACCTGGTGATTCAATGAACAAACAACAACAGCGCTTTGAAACAATAGTATCTTCTGCCATAAAGCCGCGCTATATTCATTCGCAAAATTCAGCTGGCGCATTAATGAAAGATAGTCAATTTTGCAATGCAGTGCGCATTGGTATCTCATTGTACGGCTACTATCCATCGGCGTATGTTAAAGAAAATGTCAAAGTACATTTAAAGCCTGCCGCACAGTGGGTTACAGAGGTAGTACAAACTAAAACACTAGCTGTTGGAGAATCAGTCAGTTACGGTAGTATTTACACTGCGACAGAGCCTACGAGAATTGCAATATTACCAGTTGGTTATGCTGATGGTTTTCCTCGATTAATGACTGGATTTAATGTCAATGTTAATGGACAACAGTGTGAAATCATTGGCAAAGTGTGTATGGATCAAATAATAATTAAAATCTCTGAAGATATTCAAGTTGGTGATAAAGTCATTTTAATGGATCATCATGCAGATTCACCACAAGCTGCTGAAGCCTTGGCATTACAACAACATTCAATAAATTATGAAGTGCTTTGTAACCTCGGCAGACGTTTGCCAAGAGTTTATTATGGTACTAAAGACTTAGAAATTCACAATGAATTATTAAAATAGTATAGTCACTGATTTTAAAATTTGTTATTATGAATGTAATTAGATACACATAGTAAACTATTTCTTGACTCACACGGAGGTTTTATTCATGCCAAGTTTTAACCAAAGTAGAAATCATAACATAGAACAATCTTTAAAAGAAGGCTATTCCCAAATGGCTGATTTGAATCTCTCCCTTGCAGCAGAAGCTTTTCCATTCGAATGTGAAGCTTGTGATTGCAACGAATCATATATTAGTGCTAGTAACACTAATGACTAATGAGACGAGGAGACGTCTACTTAGCTGACTTATCACCAGTACAAGGGTCTGAACAAGGGGGAGTAAGACCAGTTGTAATTATTCAAAATGATACTGGTAATAAATATAGTCCTACCGTGATTGTAGCTGCAATCACTGGTAGGATAAATAAAGCTAAAATACCAACACATGTTGAAATTGAAAAGAAAAAGTATAAATTGGATAAGGATTCAGTTATATTACTTGAGCAGATTCGAACGTTAGATAAAAAAAGATTAAAAGAAAAGTTAACATACTTATCAGAAGATAAAATGAAAGAAGTCAACATAGCAATTGACATAAGTTTAGGATTACATAATAATAGGCATCATAAGTAAAGGCACAGTTGGATGTTATAATATAAAAGTTTAACAAACATATTAAATTAAATTAGCACGTCACACCGTTTAGAATAATATAGGGTTCGAATACGTTGTAAAATAAGTAATACACTTCGAAAAGCTTTAGGAAACCCTAAGGCTTTTTTAACTTTTAGTTTACATCTAGCACTATTTTTGATTAATATTAATAAGTGATATATTAATATTAAGTAGCACTCAATCAATGCTGTGTAAATGGTAATTGTATTGATATAGGAGGTTTAACAGCGTGGAAGAATTTAAAAAGCAATATAGAGCACTGATAGATTTAAGTTTGACCTCTGTTGGCAAAGATGCGTTATTAAAAAAATGCGAAGCTTTTACTGATGAAGTTATTAAACGAGATACTTTGCCAGAACATATTGTGGAAATACACAAAGACTATATAACTTTACTTGATTTAGAACAAAGTCAAATTTTAGAAAGCTTAGTGGTACTTGAAGAAATTGTGAAAGGTTTTGGTTATAGTTATAGAGATTACCAGCAGATGGTCGATCGCCTCCAATACCATGATAAAGAAATGGATTTAGCTTCGAGGTTACAACAAACAATGCTAAAAACAGATATTCCACAGTTTGATAGTATCCAAATAGGTGTCATTTCAGTTGCGGCACAAAAAGTAAGTGGAGACTATTTTAATTTGATTGACCACAAGGACGGTACTATGAGTTTTGCAGTAGCAGATGTTATTGGTAAAGGTATTCCGGCTGCACTAGCAATGAGCATGATTAAATTCGGAATGGATTCATATGGTCATTCACAGTTACCAAGTGATGGGTTAAAGCGATTAAATCGTGTTGTAGAAAAAAATGTTAACCAAAATATGTTTGTAACTATGTTTTATGGGTTATATGAAGAGATGAACCATTTATTATATTGTAGTTCAGCAGGACATGAGCCTGGTTATATATATAGAGCTGAAACTCAAACATTCGAAGAAATAGATGTACGTGGTAGAGTGTTAGGTGTAAGCCAACAAACGAGATATCAACAACAAGAAATACCGATTTTTTTAGATGATTTAGTAATTATATTTACTGATGGTGTTACAGAGGTTCGAAATGAAGAAGGCGAATTTATAAATAAAGACCAATTACTTGATATGATACACAAGTATAAACATATGCATCCGCAAGACATTGTGCAGCTGTTATACGAAGCCATCTTGAAAATACAAAATCCTAAAAAAAGAGATGATTTAACGATTTTAATCATTAAACGTGTAAATTAATTTGTTTATTTTTTAATAGAATATTTTTGTTTATTAGGGGTATAGCATGAAGAAATAAGACTATAATTAGGAGTGTAGTAAAATGAATCTTAACATTGAAACGATAACTCATGATGAATATTATGAAGTAAAAGTTGGCGGTGAACTTGATGTATACACTGTACCAGAATTAGAAGAGGTACTAGTACCAATGCGTCAGGAAGGCACTCATAATGTGCACGTGAACTTAGAAAACGTGAGTTACATGGATTCAACTGGATTAGGTCTTTTTGTAGGAACATTAAAAGCATTGAATCAAAATAATAAGGAATTATATATATTAGGTGCTTCTGATCGAATTAGCCGTCTTTTTGATATTACAGGGTTAAAAGATTTGATGCATGTTAATGAAGGAACGGAGGTTGAATAACATGCAAACTAAACAGGACTATATTGAAATGCGCTTACCAGCCTCTGCGGAATATGTGAGTTTAATTAGATTAACTTTATCTGGCGTATTCTCAAGAGCTGGCGCAACATATGACGATATTGAAGATGCTAAAATAGCAGTGAGCGAAGCAGTAACAAACGCCGTAAAACATGCATATAAAGATGGCGCTGTAGTAGGTATGATTAACCTTTGTTTTGAAATTTTTGAAGATAAAATTAAAATTATAATATCAGATCAAGGTGAAAGCTTTGATTACGAAGAAACAAAAGCACAATTAGGACCTTACCAAGAAAATGAAAATATTGACTTCTTAAGAGAAGGTGGATTAGGTCTGTTTTTAATTGAGTCATTAATGGATGAAGTTACAGTAGATAAAAAATCTGGTGTAACGATCAGTATGATAAAGTATATTAAAAAAGAGCAGGTGCGAAATAATGGCGAAAGAGTCGAAATCAGTTAATGATGTATCACCTGAACAAATTAATAAATGGATAAAAGAACATCAAAATAATGAAGCGACAAATGCGCAAGATCATTTAGTTCAACATTATCGTAAACTCATTGAGTCATTAGCTTATAAGTACTCAAAGGGGCAATCTCATCATGAAGATTTAGTTCAGGTCGGTATGGTTGGTTTAATTGGTGCGATAAACAGATTCGACTTATCTTTTGATAGAAAGTTCGAAGCATTTTTAGTTCCTACAGTTATAGGAGAAATTAAACGCTACCTTCGTGATAAAACATGGAGTGTCCATGTACCGAGAAGAGTTAAAGAAATAGGTCCACGTATTAAAAAGGTTAGTGATGAATTGACTAACGAGTTAGAACGTTCACCATCAATTTCTGAAATTGCCAATAGGCTAGAAGTGAGCGATGAGGACGTATTAGAAGCTATGGAAATGAGTCAAAGTTATAATGCGTTGAGTGTCGATCATTCTATTGAAGCGGATAAAGATGGGTCAACTGTCACTTTATTAGTTATTATGGGCCAACAAGATTATAATTATGACTTAACAGAAAAGCGCATGATTTTAGAAAAAATTCTACCTATATTATCAGAAAGAGAAAGACAAATCATTCAATGTACATTCATTGAGGGTTTGAGTCAGAAAGAAACAGGAGAACGTATTGGTTTAAGCCAAATGCACGTATCTCGCCTTCAACGTACCGCAATTAAAAAATTACAAGAAGCTGCAAAAAAATAATGATTGGACAGAAACGAGTACAAAGTTTCTGTCTTATTTTATATACATTTATAATTATTGGAGACTAATGTGTAGTGATTATAAAAGTAGAATACAAAGAATATGTTAAAATAACTAATGAATTACAATAGCAACGTACGGAGGATAATATGAATAAAAATTTAATTACATCAATTCGAGAGAAGTATAGTTTTTCTGAAAAACAGATAAACTCTGTACTTGAATTATTAGAAGATAAAAATACTGTACCATTTATCGCCAGATATAGAAAAGAACAAACTGGTGGGCTAGATGAAGTTGAAATTAAATTAATTAATGATGAATATCAATATATGGTTAACTTGCTTAAAAGAAAAGAAGAAGTAATTCATAATATTGAAGAGCAAGGATTATTAACGAATGAATTAAAACAAGATATTTTAAAACAAACAAAATTACAACGTGTTGAAGATCTATATCGACCATTTAAACAAAAGAAAAAAACTAGAGCGACTGAGGCTAAAAGAAAAGGATTACAACCGCTAGCGGATATCATCAAGAAAGGTGATAATACAACACCAATACAACAACTTGCTCCAACATATATCTCAGAGGAAGTCCAAACTGTGGATGAAGCCATAAAAGGTGCACAAGATATTTTGGCAGAACAAATCTCAGATAATCCAAAATACAGAACGAAAATTTTAAAAGATACATATCAACAAGGAAAAATAATCACTCAGAAGAAAAAGAATGCTGAAGATGAAAAATCAATTTTCGAAATGTATTATGATTTTAGTGAGCCCATTAAGAGCATTGCTAATCACCGAATTTTAGCGATAAATAGAGGCGAAAATGAAAAAGTCTTAACTGTTAAAATAGCAATGGATTCTACAGGACTTGAAAACTTTATCCGCAAACAAGAAATAACAGAAAACAATCCGAATAGTGATTTGATAATTATAGCAATTCAAGATAGTTTGAAACGACTAATCATGCCTTCAATTGAGCGTGAAATACGAAGTGATTTAACTACAAAAGCAGAAAATCATGCAATTGATGTCTTTAGCGAAAATCTTAAAAACTTATTGTTACAACCTCCATTAAAAGGAAAACAGATTTTAGGTGTGGATCCAGCTTTTAGAACGGGATGTAAGTTAGCAATAATTAATCCATTCGGTACATTTATAGCTAAAAGTGTTATGTATCCGCATCCGCCAATTAATAAAAGAAAAGAAGCAGAAAGTATTTTCTTAAAATGTGTTAAAGACTATAACATAGATTTAATAGCAATTGGTAATGGAACTGCAAGTAGAGAGACAGAACAATTTGTTGCAAATATGATTCAACAACATAACCTCAATGTACAATTTATCATTGTTAACGAAGCAGGTGCATCTGTCTATTCAGCATCTGAAATTGCAAGAGCAGAGTTTCCAGATTTTCAAGTAGAAGAACGAAGTGCAGTGTCAATTGGTAGAAGAGTACAAGATCCATTGAGCGAACTCGTTAAAATAGATCCAAAATCCATTGGTGTGGGGCAATACCAACATGATGTAAACCAAAAAGAGTTAGAAAAAGCATTAACGTTTGTCGTGGAAACAGCTGTAAACCAAGTAGGAGTAGATGTAAATACTGCATCACATTCTTTATTACAACATGTGGCAGGGTTGTCACGTACAATTGCAGATAATTTAATTCAATATAGAGAAGAACACGGTGGAATTAAACATTATAAAGAAATCGCTAAAGTAAAACGTTTAGGAGCTAAAACTTTTGAACAAAGTATTGGATTTTTACGTATTGTTGATGGTGAAGAACCATTAGATAATACAGCAATACATCCTGAAAGTTATGATATAACAAATAACTTACTTAATGATATTGGCTTAACTAAAAGCGATTTAGGCTCTCAACTGCTAAAAGATAAACTCACAAAGATAGACCAGCAACAAATTGCAGAACAACTAAATGTTGGATTACCTACTTTAGAAGATATTATAGCAGCATTGATTGCACCTAATAGAGATCCAAGAGACAACTATGAAACACCTATTTTAAAATCTGATGTGTTATCTATAGAAGATTTAACTGAAGGTATGAAATTAAGCGGAACAGTACGTAATGTAGTAGATTTTGGTGCATTTGTTGATATCGGGGTAAAACAAGATGGCTTAGTGCATATTTCAAAACTTGCCAAGAAATTTGTGAAAAATCCTATGGATATCGTTAGTGTAGGCGATATAGTAGATGTATGGATTGTCGATATAGATGAGCAAAAAGGCAAGGTAGCATTAACTATGGTTGATCCATATGCAAAATAATGAATTACAAAGTTGTGTTGAAAAGGTATCCTTAGAAAATTTTAACAAGCCTTTTAAGCATCGAGCCTATTTTAACAACAGATTAAGAACTACAGGCGGAAGATACTTGTTACATTCACATAATATTGAAATAAATTACAAACAATATACTATGTATGGCATGGAGGCATTGACGAATATTATAAAGCACGAGTTATGTCACTATCATTTACATTTAGAAGGCAAAGGTTACAAACATAAAGATTATGATTTCAAAAAATTAAGCAAACAAGTAAATGCACCAAGATATTGTGAACCACTTGAAAGTTATGAATCACGTGCAAATTATATTTATGAGTGCACTAATTGTAAAACTAAGTTCATGAGAATTCGTAAAGTTAATACTCGTAAAATGGTCTGCAGTCTGTGCCATCAAAAATTAACATTAATAGAAAAGAAATAACAAACAGAGAGTTGTAACAAATGTTACAGCTCTCCATTTGTTTTATTAGCATATAAAAGTGATGTTTTGAATAAAATTGATATTTAAAGGTAAATCGTAACTTATTTTAGATTATAAAATTAAAAAATTCATTAAAAACAATTGACGATGTAAGAATCATGGTATATGATAATAAACGTTGCAAAAATAATAACTGCAATTATTGAGTACATGTTAAGTATGTTAAAACCAAATAACAAAAGTGTTGACATCACGTTAACATTACGTTACAATAGTTAATGTTCTGATGAAGTACTAACCGTTTTGCCTAGCGGTCGTGGCGGAATGGCAGACGCGCTAGGTTGAGGGCCTAGTGGGAGTAATCCCGTGGAGGTTCAAATCCTCTCGGCCGCACCAAAAATCAATTATAATAAGCGGGTGTAGTTTAATGGCAAAACCTCAGCCTTCCAAGCTGATGTTGTGGGTTCGATTCCCATCACCCGCTCCAATCAAATCTTAAATGAACATTGAAAACTGAATAGCAATATGTCAACGTTAATTCCAAACGCAACGACAAGATCGTTGGTTTAAACGTG
>ERZ1023396.38-NODE-38-length-86024-cov-50.005362_pt1 | contig 86024 bp, 86 predicted proteins | sample MGYA00380504_ERZ1023396 | MGnify/ENA primary metagenome ERZ1023396 (study PRJEB33173, sample SAMEA4830410) | metagenome | study: EMG produced TPA metagenomics assembly of the PRJEB25223 data set...
TGGTAAGCTTGGCGAGACTGTTGATGTAAAAGCAGGTTACGGTCGTAACTATCTCATCCCACAAGGTAAAGCACTGCCTGCCAATGAAGCAAATATTGCTAAGTTTGAAACTCGCCGTGCTGAGCTAGAAGCACAAGAAGCCCAAGAACTACAAGAAGCCCAAAAACGTGCTGATGCTCTGTCAGACGTGAATGTCATCATGCGTGCCAAAGCAGGTGATGAAGGTAAATTGTTCGGTTCTATCGGTACTCGTGATATCTCTGATGCACTGACCGCTTCTGGCTTGCCAGTTGATCGTGCAGAGGTGAAGTTGCCAGAGGGCACACTGCGTCAAGTGGGTGAATATAAAGTTACCATTCAGCTACATCACGACATTACTGCTGACATTCTTGTTACCATTTTGTCAGAAGATGGCGAGAACAAGGTTGATGAAGATGATGAATGATTAATCATCATACATTAAAACCCCCAATCTTTTTAGTTTGGGGGTTTTTATTTGTCTGATAAAACCTTATTACTCAAATAAGTCAAGTGGTATTTTTGATTAACATTGGCAAAAACCACTCATGTTTGGATGGGTGCTTTTTTGATTGTATCATGACATCAATGAGTGTTCGCCCCAGATGCACAGAATAAGAATCCATGTTCTTGTGCCATCAAGTCCAGTTCATGCAATTCACAACGAACAAAAAGGACAAAGCAGTCATGGTTTTGACTGACATCATCCATGAACTCATCAGGTAAATTTTTGCTTAAAAGTCGCCAAAAGTCAAGCGTGTTAAGATTGGCGTATCTTAACAACAATTCTTTGATTTTTTTGTCAATTTTATCTTTGTTTTTAAGCAATAATTGGTATAGTTTGGTGTTCATTAAGTGATTATCAGATGGATTGAGATGGCGTTGGGTTGCAGGTTTTATCTGTGATTTATCACTCAAAGAAAAATAATCGCCGTGATTGATTTTTTGATGTATCACGCCATCAGTATTTAGTAGAAGTTGCCTAAAAGTTTTACAACCAAAATCTTTTGGATTATAGCCTTTATTCTTTAATTGAGTGCCTAAATAACCAATATGTATCCACGCATCATCTTTTGAGTTATTTTCATTAATGGCGGCTAGGATATCACTGAGTAATTGCTGGTTATTTATTTTGTCAGAATTGTCAGTTTTGGCTTTTGACGGCTCTGAATTATTTGGTTTTTCACGGACATTTAACGTGGTCTTGTTAACTTGTTTGGTTTCAAATAAACTTATCTTCTTAATCAATAAACCCCATTTTTTAAAACCATAAGTATTTGGTTCTAATTTTGAATAATGATTGTTTAAATATTGAATGACCGTACTAAAATTTGCCCAACCATTTTCTTGGTTTTTGGCAATACTTTCTTTGATGGCATTGATTAAAGTTAATTCTTTATCAAGTTTTTCTCCGGACCATTGTGTATTAACTGAATTTGTAGAGTTTATGGTGGGTCCAATCCTGATGTAAATGGTAGAATTTTCCTTTTTAATCTCAAAGATATCTATGACATCAATCAGCTCATAAAATTTATCATAACCGTAATCATCAGATTTAATGGTTGGATATTTTTTTTGAAAATAAGATGAAAATACGGCATAATTTACCCAACCATCATTATCCATTTTGCTGTTGTTAATGGCATCTTTTAAGGCATTTAGTAGTTTAGTGTTGCATTTTAATTGACTGGCAGGAATTTTTGCTGTCGGTATGGTGGTATTTGGGTTTTTTGGTGAGACATGAACAGATGGTGTGCATGGTAATTCAAAGAACTTTGAACATACTTGACGAAATTCTTTAATGGCTTTATGTTCACCGAAACCAAAGACCTGAATGTTGCCCTGTCTTAGGCGTAATGCCAAACCAATAAAATCGCTGTCTGATGAGATAATGCAAAAACCATCATACTTACCTGCATGCCACAAATCAATGGCATCAATGGCAAGAGCAAGGTCGCTAGAATTTTTGCCTGTGCTATAACTGCTTTGGTGTTTTTTCTCAATGGCGTATTTTAAAATGGCATTTTCCCAAGATGATAAATTCGGTTTGGTAAAATCACCATAAATACGTTTGGTGGTTATCTGACCAAGATGATTGATTTGCTCAAAAATCCAATCAATCCTTTGATGGCTGACATTATCTGCATCAATGAGAACAGCGATATCATGTAACATATTTATTCCGTTTATGTTGTTAGCTGCCACCTTGTGTCGTGGCAGTCTTAAATATCATATTTATGCCAAAGTCGCTCCTGCTACCATGCTGTCGGGCAGCAATACAACGGTTAATTGCCCATCTTTTTCAGCTGATAAAATCATGCCTTCACTAATGCCAAATTTCATTTTGCGAGGAGCAAGGTTGGTAACACAAATCACCATTTTGCCTTGCAACTCTTCGGGTTGATAAAATTTGGCGATACCGCTAAACACATTGCGAGTTTGTTTTTCACCTTTGTCATCCACATCTCCCACATCAAGGGTAAATTGCAATAATTTGTCTGCCCCTTTGACGTGGTTGCATTCAAGCACTTTGGCGACTTTCATCTCAACTTTGGCAAAATCATTAATGTTAATAAAGGTGTTTTGGTCGGTCATCGTCATGTTTTTGCTCTCTTTTTTGGCTGATTTGACATTGCTCGATGGTAGATTTTCTTTTGAATCCTCTATCACGGATTGTACCTTTTTGGGGTCAATGCGTTGCATGAGCGGTTTAAATTCATTGACACAATGTGTCAGCACGTGAAAGCGTTCATCAAAATTCATGCTGTCTACATTTAAAAAGACCCTTGACTGTTCGGCAAGTGTTGGCAGTACAGGCAACAGATAGATCATGATTTTATGAAACAGATTCAATCCAACCGAACAGATATTTTGAATCTCAATGCTGTTTGGATTTTCTTTGGCAATTGCCCATGGTTTTTTGTCATCAATGTACTGATTGGCAAGGTCGGCAAGTGCCATAATTTCACGAATGGCACTGCTAAATTCACGCTTTTCGTAGTGTTTGATGATGTGTTCGCCAGCATGGATGAATTGATTGACAAGTTTGGGTTCGGCACAAGTATCGGAGAGTTTATTGGCAAATTGAGTATTGATAAATTTAGCACAGCGACTGGCAATGTTCACCACTTTACCAACAAGGTCAGCATTGACTTTGGTGATAAAATCATCAAGATTTAAATCCGAATCCTCCACTTTATCAGACAACTTTGAGGCAAAATAATAACGCAGATATTCAGGGTTTAGGTGTTTTAGATAGGTTTCAGCTTTGATAAATGTGCCACGAGATTTGCTCATTTTTTCACCATTAACGGTCAAAAAACCATTCACAAATAGAGCTGTGGGTGTACGATAATTTGCCCCAGAGAGCATGGCAGGCCAAAACAGAGCATGAAAATAAACGATGTCTTTGCCAATGAAATGATACACTTCGGCGGTGCTGTTCGGATTCCAATAGTCGTCAAATGACAAATCAGGGCGATGGGTGGTCAAGTAATTTTTAAAACTTGCCATATAGCCAATTGGAGCATCTACCCACACATAAAAATATTTATCGTCTGTATTTGGGATTTTAAAGCCAAAATAGGGAGCGTCTCGGCTGATATCCCAATCGGTAAGCCCTGCCTTGAACCACTCGTCTAATTTATTGGCGATAGAGGCGGGCAATCGTCCTTCATCTCGTGTCCATTTTTGTAAAAACTCGGTAAAGTTCGGCAATTTAAAAAAATAATGGTCAGATGTTTTTTTGATGGGCGTTGAATCACTTAGGGTAGAGCGTGGGTTGATAAGTTCGGTGGCGTTGTAGGTCTTGCCACATACTTCGCACGAGTCGCCATATTGGTCATCTGCCTTACATGCTGGGCAGGTGCCTTTGATAAAGCGGTCGGACAGAAACATTTGTTTTTTGGGGTCAAAAAGCTGAGTCACAGGTTTGATGGCAATGTTGCCTGCCTTGTGATTGGCAAGATAAATCTCTTTGCTGTATTGGTAATTGGTGTCTGAGTGTGTGCTGTCATAATGGTCAAAGGACACGCCAAAACGGTCAAAATCTCGTTTATGCTCCACTTGTACGCTCTGGATTAGCTCTTCGGGCGTGATGCCGTTTGCTTCGGCACGGAGCATAATCGCCGTCCCGTGAGCGTCATCGGCACAGACATAAATCACATCATGTCCCATAGACCTCATGGCACGCACCCAAATATCAGCTTGGATATAGCCCAAAAGATGCCCCATATGGATAGAGCCATTGGCATAGGGTAGGGCGTTGGTAACAAGAATTTGGCGTTTGGCTGTCATGATGTGCGTACCTGTTGTTTTAAAAGTTTATTTAAAATAATAAAAATGGTGATTATTATAGCCTAAAAACTCTGATAAAACCATGATAAAATGGGGTATAATGGGGCAAATTTTTGGGACAGTCCTATGCAAAAGATTATTTCACTAAAACAAGAATTACTGGACATTGTTGATAGTATCACGCCAATCATGTTCTTTTGGTTAAATGCGGTGGTGTGGTCGCTACTGCTGATTTGTGGATATTTGCTATTGGGTTTTTGGCAGATATTCATCATAATCATCATGGTGGTGTTGATTTTATCTTCGGTATATCATTACAGAAATCCACCCATTAGAAATAATCAATTTATCTTTACCACGCCCATTTTTGCTTTGGCGTATGGTTTTGTCATTAATTCAGGCATATTATTCCAAGATGACTTTATCACGGATAAATCACAATTATCCAGCGTTATTGCCACCGTACCTGCCGAATATGAATATGTACGAATAGGTGGTGGTAAATACTCTCGCACGCATCATTATTTTGTCATTGGCGATGTTAAATTACACTGCTCTGATGATAATTATGATGAATGTGAAAAAGCGTATGCCTATAAAGAAAAAACAGCAACGGTATTATATGCTGATGGACTGTTATATGATATGGAAGTGGATGGAAAAAAGATATATGAATTTAATGAACAACTTGCCAAATTCCAACATGACAGACAAAAGAAAATCTATGAATTTATCGCATCATTGGTATTATTTGGTATTCCGTCTTTGGTGTTTTTCTTTCTAAATAAACGGGTCATTCGAGATATTGAAATCATCGAAGATGATAAAAAAGAAAAAACCAAAAAACCTTTAAATATTAAATTTAAAAATGACAATAATACCGACAAATCAGCAGATGAAAAAAGGCAACACGATTTGGGTCATAATAGATTTAATAAAAAGAATGCTGATTATAAACAGCGATTACATGATAAATTGTCCGCTCAAAGATTAAAACAACAGCAAATCAAGGCACGCATTGGTGGGGGTGGTATTGCTTGGTCGATGTTATGTATTTTATTAGCGGTGGTAACATTTTTATTGGCTTTTGTGATGCTTGTTATGGACTCTTATGTGGGGATGGTTGCCTATCTATTGTTGGTGGTGGGTTTTGCTTATTTAACAAAGTTACCTAGCAGGCATGCCAAAGCAGAAGTGGACGATTATTATGAGATGAGTGAATATGAAGACTTGGCGGATTTGGAAGAATATGATTTAACAGGTATTTATCATTATATTAGTGTGATTGGCTGGTTTGGGCTGTATATATTTTCTCCGATTGCGTTATTTTTATTGGTTTTTATTTTTGAATATATCAAGAGCGGTGATATTAATGTGGCGATTGTGGTGGGGGTTTTTGTGTTATTAGTGGTGGGTATACTTTATGTGATTATCAAAAGGGCAAAAAATATGAGAGATTGGGCGCTCGAATAAATTAAAATAAATTAATTTAGAATAAAATAAGGGCGGTTATGAACCGACCCCCAAATCTTAGACACAAGATTAAAGGTTAGGTTGATAAAGCTAAGTGGTTTGACCAAGGACTAAGTTTCTGTACTTCGCAGGACTTAGTCCTTTTAGTTTGGTCTTTATTCTATCATACACCCCCCAAACCACAAAATCACCACACACCCCCATGTTCCAAAATAGCTCATCCAAATCATCAGTCATCCAGCCTTATCTTAAAGACTTAGCTTGACTCCATTTATACTCAATGGGGTTTAAGTCAGGAGAGTAAGGAGGCAAGAACAATAAACGATGTCCATGCCTGTTTAGTAGCTTTTGGATTCTTTTATTTTTATGAAAAGGAGCATTGTCCATGACAATCACACATTTTCGCTTTAATTTTGGAATTAAGGTGTGCTTCAAACCCTGATTCATCCATGTAGATGATGGGATGGTCTTGCTCTTGATAGGCGGTAAGTTTAGCTAAATACTCTAACTGCTTATTGATGTCTGACTTTGGGTGTATTCTTTTGTTTTTTTATGAGTAATACCCAATCTTTTTAAAGCTTTGTAAATGCCCATGTCAGTACAACCAAATCGTCTTGCTCGCTCATACAGATAATCATAGGGATAATCTTCTACATCTTTGAGTAATGCCTCATCATCTATCTTTCTAGGCTTTACTTCTTTGGTGGGTTTAATCTCTATGTTTTGTTGCCAGTTTTGTAAGGTACGAGTAGAGACATTAAGTAAAGAAGCTACCTTGCGATAAGACATGTCTTTGTCATTGATGAGTGCCAAAGCTTTTTTACGAAAGTCTAAGGAGTAGGTCATGGTATTTAAAGCTCTATTTAATGAATGTTAGGGTATTGTAGCATATTTGGGGTTTGTGGGGTGTAATTGTAGTAGTGTATATACTCATCAATTACTTTTTTAAGCTCATTAAGGCTTGTAAATTTGCTTTAATCATAAAAAATTTCTTCTTTTAATGTCCCTTCGAGCCTTTCAATCACTGCATTGTCAAGACAATTCCCTTTTCTTGACATACTTTGGGTAATGCCATGGTTCTTTAAGGTTTGTTGATAATGAAACATTTGATAATGCCAACCTCTGTCTGAATGATGGGTTTATCGTCTTTGTTTACCAAGCTTAACTTATTTAAGGCATCATCAAGCATCTCTTTGACCAACCCATAGTCTGGTCGTTCATTGAGAGCATAACTGACAATTTCTCCATTAAACAAGTCTATGATGGGCGATAGGTAGAGTTTTTTCCCTATCACTTCGCCAGTTTGTGCCTTATCTTGCACCTTAAACTCTGTCACATCAGTTGCCCACTTTTGATTAGGTCTTGTGGCTTTAAAGTCTCTTTGTAGGATATTGTCTTTTATCTTGTCTTGGTGTTCGTCTTGGTGTTCGCCTTGATAAGATGAGTAAGCTTTGTATTTTCGTTGTCTGATTTTGGATTTTAAACCAAGCTCTCGCATGAGTCGTTGTGCTTTTTTATGGTTGATGACAATGCCCTGACCAGCAAGTGTTTGATTAAGCTCTGCACAAATCCTACGATACCCATACCTGCCTTTGTGGGTGTGGTAAATGTGCTTGATTTGTTCTTTTAGGGATAGGTCTTTGTCTTGCTGTTTGTTTTGTTTTAGGTGGTAATAAAACACACTTCTTGGCAGGTTTGAAACTGCCAGTAGGTTGTTAAGTTTGTGTTTATGCCTTAATTCTTGAACAATCAGGGCTTGTTCTTTTGTTGTGCTTCTTGTTCCTTTTGACGAATTAAGGCATCTAGCTTTTTTAGGTAGTCGTTTTCTGTTCTAAGATAGGCAAGTTCAGCAAGTAAGTCATCAACGCTTTTTCATTGTCTGGTTTGGCTTGCCAACTTGGTTTGCTTGTTGCTTTGTTTGTTAATTTGTTTTGATTGGCGTTGTGTTTGTTTGACATTGCTTTTCTGCCTTTGGGTTTGGGGGTGAGTCCCATTATACCAAAGTTTTGATAAGACTTTAACCAGTTTGACAGTAAAGCAGGTTGTGGTAGATTAAGCTCTATGGCAAGCTGAGTTAGGGATTTGCCATTTTGAATTTGTTTGATTGCGTTAAGTTTAAAGTCTGTGTCATAGACAGCTTTGGTACTTCGTCTTTGAATACCATCAATGCCATGTGTTTGATAGAGTTTGACCCACTGTTCAACAATGCTGTCTGTGGATAGGTTAAACTGTTTATTGGTTTGCTAACTGTGTCCGTTTAGATAATATGCTATTACAGACAGTTTAAAGTCGGTGGTGTATTTTGCCATAGAAAGCACCCCAAAGGTTAGTGTGTGGGTGGCGAGCTTTGGGGTACGGTTCATAATTATATCGCCCTCGTTTTTAAATTGCCTTTATTTGTTAAATGAATTTATACAAATTTTAAATGTCCACCTTTTTTGGGTGGCTCATCATCGCCGTCATCGTCAGTGTCGTCTATGTCATCAGGGTTGTCAGGTGGGGTGTAGCCGTCATATTCGCTAGGGTCAAAGAAAAAGCCCTCATTTGGGTCTTCTTTGGCATAAATGCCCTCTACTGCTTGCATGGGTATCCAGATGTCTTTTGAGACACCGCCAAATCGCCCTTGAAAAGACAAAGCATCATTGTCTATCATAAGATTATTGGTGGCTTGATAAGAGGTGGCAAGTACCAATTTACCCTCTCGGGCGTATTCACTAGGAGCGAGCAGTTGGGGGTGAGTGGCATCTACCAACAAATAAGGGGTAAAACTGTTGTCACTAAGCCATTCGTGCATGGCACGGACAAAGTAGGGTCGTTTTGGGGTAAGCATGATTGTCTCCTTGTGGTTGGTTAAAGTGAGTGCAATTATTAAAAATCATCATCGTCAATAGGGGTAACGAGCGTTTTTTGAAAACTCTCTCTTGCCGACAGTCGTGTCTGATACGCCAGTAGTGGTTTGCACAGCTTGTCAGGCAGGTTAATGCCGAGTGTTGGTAGGCGGTGCAACAGTGGCAACAGTAATACATCACACAACCCAAACTCATCTTGCATGAAATAATCATGACGAGTGAACAAAGGGGAGAGCGTGATGAGCGAATCGGTCAAGGTCTTTTTGGCATAAGTCGCCTCTGATGGGTCAAAGCTGTCAGGATGGGTCATTAAAATCCGTCCAAGCGAAAGCCAGTCTTGTCGCAGTCGCCAGGCCAACTGGCGTACTTTTGCTCGCTCTTTGGGGGTAGGTGGTAATAACTTGTTAGCACCATGTCTTTCTTCTAGGTATTCAAAAATCACCATCAATTCATACAATGCCAAATCTCGCCCTACAAGTACAGGTAGGGTGTTATAGGGGTTTAGTTCAGCAAGGTATTCAGGACGGTCATCAGGCAAGTAGGAGAATTGGTGGTTTACGCCTTTTTCTTCTAACAAAAACCGCACCACATGGCTGTCATAGCCATCATCGCCATAGAGTAGAAATTGGGTGGGTAGAAGATGAGAAAAATCTGCCATGATGTGAATGGTTCTGTTTTTGGGTATTTAGTGTAACAAAAATTTTGGTAAAAGTGTGTAAATTTTATCAATGAAAAAGACCGATGATGTATCGGTCTTTTTGGTTGGGGCAGTTTACTTGACATCTTTCCAAAATTCTTTGTTAAGCAGATGTACCGGAATGAGCAAGACAAGCAAAAACAGTAGCACAAACGCACCATATATTTTACGTTCATGACGTACAGGCTCTGCCATCCATGCCATGAAGTTTACCAAATCGCCCACACGAGCTTCATACTCTTCTTTACCAAGCTCTTTTTGCATATTGTGTAATACATGGGGCATGGCAGCGTTGGCAAGTACTAAGTTATTAGAACCCCAAGGACGGCTTGGGTCTTCATAAAATGATAACAGATAGGTATACACCCAATCATCACCACGTAGGCGAGTTTCTAACGACAAATCAGGTGGTGCTGCACCAAACCATAAAGCCTGAGTATCAAGGTCAATCTTAGCGGTTACATGGTCACCGATTTGGTCGGTGGTTACCATGAGGTATTTTTCCATGAGTTCTGGCGGTATTTCTAGATCTTGGGCAATGCGTGAATGACGCACGTATTGGGCCGAGTGACAGCCCACGCAGTAGTTCATGAACGTTTGGGCACCACGTTGTAGCGAACCTTTGTTGGTTAGGTCAATGGGAGCTTTACTACATTCTAGGGTAACTTTACTGCCATCAGCTTCGGTAAATTCACCACAGCCATGACCACCTGCCGCTAGGGCAGATGATGACATTAGCATACCACTGACCAGCAGAAGACCAGCACCAAGCGATTTTAGGGTAAATGCTTTCATCAGTGATCTCCTCCTGTAACACGTTCGGGGGGTTGCTTGCACGTCTCCATGGATGTATAAAATGGCATCAAAATGAAGTACAAGAAGTATAAAATGGTACAAATACGAGCAACAAGCGTACCTGTTGGTGTAGAAGATACCCCACCAAGATAGCCTAAGATTAGAAAGCTCACCACAAAGATGGCCAATGCAATCTTAGACAAAATACCTTTGTAGCGGATGGATTTTACAGGTGAGCGGTCAAGCCATGGCATGACAAACAAGATGGCAATCGCACCAAACATCACAATCACCCCAGGCAGTGCAGAACCAAACATGGATGGTGTGGCACGAAGCATGGCATAAAATGGCATGTAGTACCAAACAGGAGCAATGTGAGCAGGTGTTTTTAAAGCATTTGCAACTTCAAAGTTAGGTTTTTCAAGGAAGTAGCCACCACCCTCTGGGGCAAAGAAGACCACAGCAAAGAAACATATAAAGAACATGACGATACCGACCATGTCATGCACGGTGTAGTAAGGATGAAAAGGCACGCCATCTAATGGTACGCCATTTTTATCTTTGAGTTTCTTAATCTCAATACCGTCTGGGTTATTAGAACCGACGTGGTGTAGGGCAACTAAGTGCATGAATACCAAGCCAACAAGCACCAAAGGAATCGCCACAACATGTAGTGCAAAGAAACGGTTTAGGGTAATGCCTGAAATGATGTAGTCGCCTTTAACCCATTCAGCCAAACCATCGCCGATAAAAGGAATGGCGGCAGGTAGATTTAGAATGACCTGAGCGCCCCAAAACGACATATTACCCCAAGGCAGCAGATAGCCAAAGAAACCCTCTGCCATCAGACACAGATAAATCGCCATGCCAATAATCCACACCAACTCACGAGGCTTTTTATAAGAGCCATACATAAGACCACGAAACATGTGCAGATAAACGACCACAAAGAAAGCGGATGCTCCTGTGGAGTGCATGTAGCGAATAAGCCAGCCACCTTTGACATCACGCATGATATATTCAAGCGATGCAAATGCTCCTTCGGCACTGGGGTTGAACATCATGGTTAGCCAAATACCTGTCACTAGTTGATTGACAAGTACAACCATGGACAGCACACCAAAGAAATACCAAAAGTTAAAGTTCTTTGGTGCATAATATTTGGACATATGGTATTCATAAGTTTCTGTCGCAGGAAAGCGAGCATCAACCCAGCCCATAAATTTCTTAGCGATACTCATATTATGCCTCCCCAACGGTCAAGATGGTGTCTTCAATCTTGTAGATAGGTACAGGTAGGTTTAAGGGTGCAGGCATGCTGCTATAAACACGACCTGCTAAGTCGTACATAGAGCCATGGCAGGGGCAAAAGAAACCACCCATCCAATCAGCACCGCCCAAGTCTGCTGCACCAACCTCGGGTCTAAATATCGGTGCACAACCCAAATGCGTACAGACGCCCTCAACAACCAGTATCTCAGGTTGTATGGAGCGTGTCTCGTTTTTGCAGTTTTCAGGTTGTACAGACCCGTTAGACTCAGGGTCAGCAAGCCTAGGAGTTACCTTACTTAGGTTGGCAAGCATATCTTCGGTACGTTTGACCACAAAGATGGGTTTGCCACGGTATTTTAACGTAATCATCTGCCCATTTTCGATACCAGCGATGTCAGCGACGACAGCGGCACCTGCAGCTTCTGCTTTGGCACTTGGATACCAAGAACGCACAAATGGGGTGGCTATTGCACCAACACCAACCGCACCGATGGCGGCAGTGGATGCAATCAAAACTCTACGGCGTTTAACATTCACGCCTTCGGCATGGCTCATTAAAACTTCCTCCAGAAAATGATGGGGATTATCCCATACTGGGTGTGTGGTTATAACAACGTTTTATCATAACCACATTTGCTGTGCCTATTTTTCTAAACATGACTATTTTAAGCTATTTTTGTAATAAAATAAATCGTTCTTTTACAAAGTTGCGAAAAAATCCTTAAAAAATGTCATGAATTTACAAAAAAATTTAAAATTGTATAAAAATTAGACAAAATTTACCAAATTATTCAGTTTTGTATAAATTCTTGTCATTTTTGATGAATATAGAGGGTTGTTATTATACGATAATAATATTTATTATTAATTGTGAATTTATTTGGTAATTCAAAATCCATGTTGATTTAAATTATTCTAATCAAAAAAAACACATACAAAAAAACTCCCGAAGTCCGAGAGTTTTTGAAAACGCAAAAATTAACGCTTTGAAAATTGTGGGCGTTTACGTGCTTTGCGTAGACCCAGTTTTTTACGTTCAACTTCACGAGCATCACGAGTGACAAAACCAGCGGCTTTTAGAGCAGGTTTTAGTGTCTCATCTGACTCAATCAATGCACGAGTAATGCCATGACGGATGGCACCTGCTTGACCACTTGCACCACCACCGGTAACTGTGATATATAGGTCATATTTGTCAGCAGATTCTAGAAGTTCTAGGGGCTGACGTACAACCATACGAGAAGTCTCACGACCAAAGTATTCGTCTAGACTTTTGCCATTGATGACGATATTACCAGTGCCTTTTGACAAGAAGACACGAGCGGTAGAAGTCTTACGACGACCTGTTCCGTAATTCTTTTCCATGTGTATCTCCTTAGATGTCTAGTGTTTTTGGTGCTTGGGCAGCATGTGGGTGCTGAGTACCTGCATACAGTTTTAGCTTTTTAATCATCGCATAACCCAAAGGCCCTTTTGGTAGCATGCCTTTGACAGCTTTATGAAGCACATCTTCTGGCTTGTGAGCAAGAAGTTTTGTGAAGTTGGTCTCTTTGATGCCGCCAGGATAACCTGTGTGGCGGTAGTATTTTTTGTCCTGAGCTTTTTTGCCAGTAACAGCAATTTTGTCAGCATTGATGACGATGATGTAATCACCTGTATCAACGTGGGGGGTGTACGATGGCTTGTGTTTGCCACGCAGACGAGAAGCAATCTCAGAAGCTAAGCGACCCAGTGTTTTGCCTTCTGCGTCCACGACATACCAGTCATGTACAACCTCAGCGGGTTTGGCGCTAATAGTAGTAGTCATATAAAACCTATTTAGTTGCGTTTGAGAGTTGAGCAAATAAAATGCCAAAGGCTTACTTGCTTTGTGAGTTGGGAAACGAAGGGCTCTCAAAAAAACAGCGGTCATTATAACCAATCAAAGACAAAAAAGCAATGAAAATTTGATGTTAATTTATAAAATAAATGATGGTAGACACACCATGATATAAAGGGGTTAAAACTGCAAATATGGTTGGAAAAATGACAAGATAAGACTTTAAAATTTTATCAAATTTTCATAAAATTTTTCATAAAATGATGATAAGATAGATGGTGATTTTACTACTTTTTGTTATTAAAAAACTTATTAAGGAAAACCCATGACCTTGCCACACGCACCACGCTTACCAAAGACCAATGACGCCACACACCAAGATGCGACCGTCAGCATAGAAAACCAAGCCATGCAAAGTGTGCTCGGTCAGACCCCTGCACCGACGGATTTACACCATATTAAACAGATTGTGGATGAATGGGGTAATTTTAGTCCTGACTGTTTTATCAATCGTGATTTATCCACGTTACGTTTTCAGCTTAGGGTACTCGCTCAGGCGACCAATCCACATCACCCATTATTAGAACGTATGTTTTTTTTGACCATTTTTTCATCTAATATGGACGAATTTTTTGAGATTCGGGTGGCAGGACTTATCCAAAAAATGAAAAATGGTGACAAATCCAGCAGTCTTGATGGGAGAAAACCGTCTGAGTTGTTGGCAGAGATTAGTCAGGTAGCACATCGTGCCGTAGAAGAGCAGTATCGTATTTTAAATGAAGACATCTTGCCAGAACTTGCCAAGGCAGACATTCGTTACCTGAAACGTCATGAGTTGACTGATGCTCAAAAGGCGTGGATGCGTGAGTACTTTTTTAATCAAGTACTGCCTGTTTTGACACCAATCAGCATTGACCCTGCCCACCCATTTCCTAGGGTGGTCAATAAATCTTTGAATTTTATCGTAAGTTTGGAGGGTAAAGATGCTTTTGGGCGTGATTTATCGCTTGCCATCGTTCCTGCTCCACGTTCACTACCTCGTGTGATACGTCTGCCTGATGAACTAACAGGAGGTAAAGACCATCATATTATGCTCTCAGCGGTGATTCATGAGCATGTCGGTGAGCTGTTTTTGGGGATGAGAGTAACAGGTTGTCATCAGTTTAGGCTGACCCGTAACGCTGACCTTGACTTGTCCGATGACGTTGAAGACCTTGCCAAGGCCTTAGAGGGTGAGCTTGATAATCGCCGTTTTGGGCATAAGGTACGTTTGGAGGTGAGTACCAACTGCCCCAAAGAGTTGTATGAGTTATTACTAAAAGAGTTTGAGTTAAATGAGTCTCAACTGTACCGTGTCAATGGTCCTGTAAATCTTATACGTATGCTAACAAGTTTTGATAAACCTAGTTTAAAATTTGCTCCATTTACACACGCCACTGCCCAACCATTTAAAGGCATGGAGATGGTTAAGGTTGCCAAAGACGACAGGTCTATGTTTTGTGTGATGAATAACAAAGATGTGCTGGTGCATCATCCTTTTGAGGCGTTCACACCTGTTATTAATCTGTTGTGGCAAGCGGCAAACGACCCTGATGTACTTGCCATTAAACAGACAATTTATCGCTCTGGCACCAACTCAGAGATTGTCCAAGCCTTAGCAGCCGCCGCCCGTAATGGTAAGGAGGTGATTGCTGTCATTGAACTGCGTGCCAGATTTGATGAAGCCAGTAATATCGCTGTTGCCAATATGCTAACCGACGCTGGGGCGATTGTGGTGTATGGCGTGGTTGGTTATAAAACACATGCCAAACTTATGCTCATCGTACGTAGAGAAAATGGTAAAATTCGCCGTTACGCCCATCTGGGTACAGGTAATTATCACGCTGGCAACGCCAAAGCCTATACTGATTATGGACTGTTTACCGCTCACCAAGAGATTTGTGCAGATGTGGCGGGGGTGTTTGGACAACTGACAGGCATGGGCAGACCACTGCCATCTCATCATATCATGCACGCTCCTTTTACCTTACATGATGGACTGGTACGCCTCATCGATGATGAGATTGGTCATGTCAAAAACGGCAAAAAAGGACGCATCATCCTAAAATGCAATGCCATCACCGAGCGTGGCATCATTAATAAACTCTATGAAGCAAGCCGTGCTGGTGTAGAGATTGATTTGATTGTTCGCTCCATTTGCTGTCTGCGTCCACAGGTTAAGGATTTGTCGGAGAACATCCATGTGCGTTCTATCGTGGGGCGGTTTTTGGAACATACTCGTGTTTATTATTTTTATAATGACGGTGATGAGAAGCTCTATTGTTCTAGTGCTGATTTGATGGACAGAAATCTATTACACCGTGTGGAGGTGGCATTTCCGATTTTGGATAAAAAGCTCTTTGGGCGTATTTATGAAGATGGCTTGATAAATTACCTTAATGATAACGTGCAGGCGTGGGAGTTGGACGGTCGTGGTGAGTGGAATCAGGTTCATCATGACAAAGATGGCACAAATATTCATGACGCCCAGCAGTATTTGTTAGAAAAAATCTGTGAGCGTGCCTGATGGATTGTTATTGTGGCTCGGGTAACCCTTATGCAGTGTGCTGTCAGCCTTATCATGACGGCACGCCTGCTCCCACCGCCGAGCATCTTATGCGGTCAAGGTTTGGCTCTTTTTATCTAAAAAACGTGGACTATATCATCGCCACCACCGCCCCAAGTCAGCAAGATGGGCTTGATAAACCTGCCTTGCAAGCATGGGCGGACGGCATGAACTGGACACGCCTTGACGTGATAAGTCATAACAAAATCGGCAAACGCCACGCCCAAGTGCATTTTAAAGCCTATTTTGACAATGGCGATGGCGAACAGGTGCATGATGAATTATCCGCTTTTGTCAAGATAGGCGAGCGGTGGTATTTTCTTGACCCAGCCGTGCCTGTTACCTTAACCAACAAACAGCCGTGCCTGTGTGGCAGTGGCGAGAAGTTTAAGGCGTGTTGTGGGAAGTTTTTATAAATAAGACTTCCTACAAAAACCCAGATTAAAGAAAACCGTTCGTGGTGAGCTTGGGCAACCTAACGGTTTTCCGCCACCCTTCGACAGGCTCAGAGCGAACGGAAAACTAGTTTTACAGGAAGTTTATAACAAAAAGGTGTATAATACACCTTTTTATTCTGTCTGATTTTTATGAAATACATCATCAAATTACACCCTGAAATCATGATGAAAAGCAATAGCGTGCGTAAGCGATTTGTCAAGATTTTGGCAGGGAATTTGCGTAACACGCTAAAATCTCTTGATGAAACGGTGGTCGTGGTTCAACATTGGGATTATATTGAGGTGCGTCATCGTGATACATCGGCACGCCTACACATACTTGACAAAATGCAATGCACCTCAGGGATTCATCATGTCTTAGAAGTTGAAGTGTCGCCTTTTACCGATTTGCATGACATCTTTGAACAGACCTTGCCCAAAGTCAAAGACAGTCTTGTGGACAAAACTTTTTGCGTGCGAGTCAAAAGACGTGGCAGACACCCATTTACCTCTATGGATGTCGCCAAATATGTCGGCGGCAGGCTCAATCAAGCGATAACCAGTGCCAAAGTACAGCTTAAAAATCCTGACATTACCATCAAAATTGAGATTGAGCAGGATAACATGTTCTTTATTAAAGCACGTCATGATGGTATGGGTGGGTTTCCCATGAGTACCCAAGAAGATGTGTTATCGCTCATCTCAGGTGGTTTTGATTCGGGTGTGGCAAGCCATGAGTTCATCAGACGTGGCAGTCGTGTGCATTATTTGTTTTTTAATATGGGCGGTCGCACACATGAGATTGGCACCAAACAAATGGCATATCAGCTTTGGCAGCGATACAGTTCATCACATAAGGTACGTTTTACCACGGTGAATTTTGAGCCTGTGGTGGGTGAGATTTTAACCAAAATTGATGATGGTCAAATGGGCGTGGTCTTAAAGCGGATGATGATGCGTGTGGCAAGTGTGATTGCCCAAAAAAACCGCATTCATGCGATAGTAACAGGCGAAGCTCTGGGGCAAGTGGCAAGCCAAACACTCACCAACCTTGCCATGATAGATAAGGCAAGTGATGTTTTGGTACTGCGTCCACTCATTACCAAAGACAAGGCGGAGATTATTGCTGCTGCTGAAAAAATCGGTACGGCAGAGATTGCCAAGTCCATGCCTGAATTTTGTGGGGTCATCTCAAAGAGTCCAACGGTTAAGGCGGTAGAGCATAAACTCATCGCCACCGAAAGTGATTTTGATTTTGGTGTATTACAGCATGCCATTGATACTGCCATGACCATAGACATTCGCACCATCGCCGACCAAGCGAGCGACATCCATGCCATTGATACGGCACACACCATTGGCAAAAACGATGTGGTGATTGACATTCGTGCAACCGATGAGAGCGATGATGACCCACTTGATGTGTCACACATTTGCATTCCTTTTTATAAACTTGCCACAGAATTTGACACATTGGATGAATCAAAAACCTATCTACTGTACTGTAAAAAAGGTGTGATGAGTGGTTTACAAGCGGTGTATTTAAAAGATAAAGGGCATGATAATGTTAAAGTGCTAAGGCGTGTTCATCCCTTATGACAAATGACTTATCTTTTTATGACTTGTCTTTTAAAACAGCAAATACCGAGGTTTTGCTGTTTTTTATTTGCCTGTTTTATTCATCAGGCAGATTTATTCATAAGGCAGAAAATTGCCACAGATGGATGTGAAACATGCTGATTGTATTGATGGATTTGATGAAAAATTTTTTATAACTCATTGATTTTAAATATAAAAAAAATTTAATAAAAAAATGTATAAATTTTATCCAATCAACTGCAATTACCGATTAATCGTGGCATCACAACTCAAATTTTAAAGTTATCCACAGGTTTATCCACAGATTTTGGGGAAAAGTAAAAAGGCGGTGGATATTTTTTAAAAATATGATAAAAATCAAAAGGTTGTTATGGTGCTTTGGTGTGTGAGATGATGGTTTTAATGTCAAATGAGAGTCATTCTTGTGGATGTTTCACGGTTAAAATGAGAGTCATTCTTGTCCCATTCTAATCCTTTTGGCAGATGATACCAAAAAGACCTGAGATTCAGGTCTTTTGTTTTACAATTTCTTTTTTAGCTTGCTTTGATACATTCTGTGATGACGGTGTTGTCTTGTGTGGTGATTTTGGCTGTGTTACCATCAATGGTGAGTACCATGCCTTTATCATCGCCAGCGATGCTGTCATTGGTGATGAAGCGTTCTTTGATTTGTGTGTCTTGTTCTAGGTCGTAGGTAATGTCATCGGTGGTTAGGTGTGCTTCAATGTCACCATCGTGGTTATGAACGGCGATATAAATGGTTTTATCGCCACATTGGTATTTTTCGCTGTCAGCAGGGTGATGGTGATGATGCCCATCATCATGAGCGTGGTCATGGCTGTGAGCATGTTCGCCGTGCTCGTGAGCGTGTTCTGCGTGGTCATTGTGATCATGTTCATCATGGCTGTGAGTGGTCAGGGCAGGTGCTGCGGTCTCTGCTTGTGGCTCGGCAGGAACTTCTTCTGCTTTTTGGCAGGCAGACAAACCCAAAGTAATCATCAAAGCGGGTATGAGAATTTTTTTCATAGGTGTACCTTTGTTTGTTAAGATTGGTTTAAAGATTATAAAATGGTATATTGTATCATATTTATGTCATGTTCTAAAAGACCTTATTCTAAAATGGGGTCAATGGTAGAGAAAATCTTGCTTTATCAGCCTTTATCCAAAGATTTGTATCAAGTGGGTGCTTTGGATAAAAGCGACAACCGTTATTTTTGCCAATAAAATAGCGATAAAATCCCCGCTGCAATCAGCGGTCCCACAGGTACACCCCGTAATACTGCCACACCTGCTACCGTACCGATAAGCAGACCTGCGATGACACTCGGTTCATCTGTCATCAGCTTGGCCCCACGCCCACCTAAATACGCCACAAGCATACCAACGGCGATGGCAAGCAGAGATTTGACACTGGCAAATGATTTTAAAATTACTTCGGCACTAATCTTACCACTGGCAATCGGAGCAAGCACGCCAATGGTCAAAATAAAAATCCCTAAACCCAGCCCATGCTTTTCAACCATGGGCATGATTTGGGCGTTTAATGGGCTAACCTTGATGATGATGAGCAAGGCACTTGCCATGATGATGGTGTTATTTTGGCTAAACACACCCAGACCCAATAGGATAAACAGGACAATTAGGCCATCATCAAGGGTACTAAACAGTTGGGTAAAGTTTGGCATGTTTGGTATCAAAATGTTGTGGTAAATGCTAAGACAGGCATGCTTTAATCACACATTAAATCTAAAATGCATGACATCACCGTCTTGGACGACATAGGTTTTGCCTTCTAGGCGAGATTTGCCTGCCAAGCTTGCACCTTTTTCTCCACCATGTTCAATAAAATCATCATAACCGATGACCTCAGCACGGATAAAACCACGCTCAAAATCGGTATGAATCACCCCAGCAGCTTCTGGGGCGGTTGCACCAACAGGCACTGTCCACGCACGCACCTCTTTGACCCCTGCGGTAAAGTAGGTTTGTAGGTTTAAAAGCTCATATCCTGCACGAATCACACGGTCAAGCCCCGCCTCACTCATGCCCATGCCCTCCAAAAAATCCGCCTTTTCTTCTTCGTCAAGTTGGGCAATCTCCGCTTCAATTTGGTTGCACAGTGCCACGACAATGGCATTTTCACTTTGGGCAAACTCACGCACCAGATCCAGATGGGGATTGTTATCAAACCCATCTTCTGCCACGTTGGCGATATACATGATGGGTTTTAAGGTGATGAGTCCATAGGATTTGATGAGTTTTTTCTCATCATTATCAAGATTTGCCATGCGTGCAGGTTTGCCATCTGCCAAAAATGGTTCAATCTTTTGAAATATCGTCAAAAGCGTCTGAGCGGTTTTGTCTGCGCCTTTTGCCTTTTTGGCATTGTTGGCTATTGCGCGTCCCACCACTTCAAGGTCGGCAAGAGCAAGCTCGGTGTTAATGGTCTCAATGTCAGATAAAGGATTGACTCGTCCGTCCACATGAATGACATTGTCATCATCAAAACAGCGTACCACATGGGCGATGGCATCCGTTTCACGGATATTAGCAAGGAACTGATTGCCCATGCCCTCGCCTTTGCTTGCTCCTGCCACAAGCCCTGCGATGTCCACAAATTCCATGCTGGTCGGTAGCACACGCTCGGGTTTGACAATCTTGGCAAGTGCGTTTAGGCGTGGGTCTGGCACAGGTACGATGCCTGTATTTGGGTCTTTGGTGCAAAAAGGGAAATTCTCGGCGGCGATGCCTGCCTTGGTCAGTGCGTTAAATAGGGTGGATTTGCCAACGTTTGGCAAGCCTACGATACCACAGTTAAAGCCCATGAGTTGTCTCGCTGTTAAATTTAAACCCTTTATTATAGCAAATTTTTCATGAAAAATTAAGCCAATTTCCCACATCCATCATCGTGCCTATAATTATGCCAATCATGCAATGATACTAATCATGCCAAAACGTTTTTATCTTGTGTATTTTTTTAAAAATGGGTTATAATTGGTGTTTTGATTATCATTTGATTATAAAAGGTATACAATGAACGCTGTACTGTTGGCGGTCATCATCATGGTAGGGCTGTCGCTTGCTCGTGTCCATGTGGTGCTAAGTTTGATTTTGGGGGCAGTTGTGGGTGGCTTATTTGCAGGATTGCCCTTGACAGATGCAGAAAATGGGGCGACAGGCGTGCTGACACATTTTCAAAATGGTATTAAGGGTGGGGCGGGCATTGCCTTATCGTATGCCTTACTTGGGGCATTTGCAATGGCGATTGCTCATTCAGGCGTACCAAAGGCGTTGGCAGACAAAGCGATTTTGATGGTCAAACATGCCAAACATGGCGGTGTTAAGTGGGCGGTATTTGGTGTGATTGTACTGCTTGCCTGCCTAAGCCAAAACCTAATCCCCATTCACATTGCCTTTATTTTACTGCTCATTCCACCGCTTTTGACGGTGTTTAATGAATTAAAACTGGACAGAAGGCTCATCACTTGCCTTATCACCTTTGGGCTTGTTAATACTTATATGTTTGTCCCTTATGGGTTTGGGGATATTTTTTTAAATGAAATCATCATGGCAAATCTTGTCAAATCAGGGCTTGATGTCTCTGGCATTTCAGTGGTCAAAGCGATGAGCATTCCTGCTTTGGGCATGCTAACAGGGTTATTTGTGGCGATTTTTATCAGTTATCGTAAACCCAGAATCTATGACAACGCCAAAACCCAAGCGGTCAAAGGCAATGATGAGCAGGTGATTGATAACAACATGGGCTTTAAAATCATCGTAACACTCATCGCCATCATCGCAGCTTTTATCATTCAACTAAACACTAATTCACTAATTTTAGGGTCGCTGTCAGGTTTTGCCATTTTTATGGCGACAGGCGTGGTCGGCTGGAATCAGGCGGACGATGTTTTTAATGATGGCATTAAAATGATGGCGATGATTGGGTTTATCATGATTAGTGCCCAAGGCTTTGCCGAGGTGATGAGTGCCACAGGACACATACAGCCACTGGTACAATCAGCGGTGGAGATGTTTGGGGCAAATAAAGCACTGGCAAGCCTTGCCATGTTGATGGTGGGGCTTGTGGTTACGATGGGTATTGGCTCTTCCTTTTCTACCGTACCAATCATTGCCACTATATATGTGCCATTGTGCATGGCGATGGGGTTTAGTCCGATGGCAACTTTGGCACTTGTGGCAAGTGCAGGCGTTCTCGGAGACGCAGGTTCGCCTGCATCTGACTCAACGCTTGGCCCAACGATGGGGCTAAACGTGGATGGACAGCATGACCACATAAAAGACAGCGTGATACCAACCTTTATCCATTATAACATCCCACTGATTTTGTTTGGATGGTTGGCGTCTATGGTATTGTAAGTTTTAAGATTGTTTGTAAAATCGGTTGATTAAGATTTTCCCAGTAAATTGCGATTTTTTGGGTAGCCCTTTAAATCTTTATTGATTAACACTGTCTAAAACCTTATCACCCCTTTATCTGTTATGACCATATCCACGCCCTTATCCCATTCATTGACCGTCAAGCTGTCCACAACTTGAAAATGATAACACCAACCAATCTTTAACCCACAAAAATTGGCAAAAGTACGGTCATAAAACCCACCCCCCATACCAAGCCGATTGCCACTGCCATCTACCGCCACAAGTGGACAGATGATGAGGTCTAATTTATCAGCACAAATGCCATGTTTGTCAGCAGGTTCTTTCATGCCAAATGGATGACGTTTTAAGGGGGTTTTATACAATGGCATAAAAACAGGAGCAAAGCGTAGGGGTTTGTCTTTGATTGTTATTGGTAAAAAAGGTACAAAATCATGCTTTTGGCAAAAGGTCAAAATCGGTGCAGTAGGCAGTTCACCAAAATCATCCAAATATAGACCAACGTTGGCATTTTTTGGTAAATGGGGCAAAAGTTTGGGCAGGTATAAACTTGCCATTAAGGCGAAATTGGCACGCTCTTTGTTGGTCAGAATTTTGCGTCGTTGGCGGATGTGTTTACTAAGTGAGGCATTTGACATAAGTTTTTTCCATGTAAAAATGATAATAATTGATGCTTGATGATTGATGTTAATGATGGTATAGTAATCCAATCATTGTAACAAATTTAACCACCAAACAAGGAGATTTTTATGAGCGATTTTCGCACTGAAAAAGACACCATGGGCGAAGTACAAGTTCCTGTCGATGCCTATTTTGGCGCCCAAACTCAGCGTAGCCGTGATAATTTTAAAATCGGGGGTGAGACCCTGCCACGCCCTTTGATTGTCGCTATGGCAACCGTCAAAAAAAGTGCATCTATCGTTAATGCCGAGCTTGGGCGGATTGAGAATAGCCAGCGTGATTTGATTGTGCAGGCGTGTGATGAAGTGATTGCAGGCGGTCTTGCCGACCAATTTCCGCTTGTCGTGTGGCAGACAGGCTCTGGCACGCAGTCCAACATGAACATGAATGAAGTCATCGCCAACCGAGCTAACGAAATTGCAGGCAATCCAAAAGGCACTTATCAGCCCGTCCACCCCAACGACCATGTGAATCACGCCCAGTCCACCAACGACAGTTTTCCAACCGCCATTCGTGTGGCAGCGGCGGTAGAGATTAACCGCACTCTTATCCCTGCAATCCAAGCACTGCGTGATACGCTTGCCAAAAAGTCTGCTGACTTTGATGATATTGTCAAAATCGGACGCACACATTTACAAGATGCCACCCCTTTGACTTTGGGACAAGAATTTGGCGGTTATGTGGCACAGCTTGATTTGGCACTGGCACGCATTGATAACGCTTTGCAAGGTTTGTACCAGTTGCCACTAGGGGGAACGGCCGTGGGGACAGGGCTAAACAGCCACCCTGACTATGCCGTCAAATCTGCCCAAAAAATCAGCGAGCTGACAGGTTTACCCTTTGTAACCGCCCCTAACAAATTTGAAGCGTTGGCAAGCCGTGATGCCGAAGTGTTCGCCTCTGGGGCATTAAAGACCTTGGCAGGTAGCCTAAACAAAATCGCTAATGACGTCCGCTGGCTGTCTAGTGGCCCCCGTTGTGGCTTGGGCGAGATTACCATTCCAGAAAATGAACCGGGGTCATCCATCATGCCAGGTAAAGTTAATCCCACACAGTCAGAAGCGATGACCATGGTGGTTGCTCAGGTCATGGGCAACGATGTAACGATAAACATGGCAGGGGCGAGCGGTAATTTTGAACTCAATGTCTTTATGCCTGTCATTGCTTATAATTTGTTGCAATCGATTCGCCTGCTTGCCGATGCTTGTAACAGTTTTAATGACAACTGTGCGGTAGGCATTCTACCTGTGCGAGAAAAGATTGACCACTTTTTACACAATTCGCTCATGCTGGTAACTGCCCTAAACCGTCATGTGGGCTATGAAAATGCCGCCAAAATTGCCAAAACCGCTTACAAAGAAAACAAAACCCTAAAACAGGTAGCGGTGGAGCTTGGGCTATTGACCGAGCAAGAATTTGATGAATGGGTACGACCAGAAGAGATGGTTGCACCAAAATAAGTGAGCTGATTGACCAAAATAAGGGCGAGAGATTGCCCTTATTTTTTTTATGCAAGGTTGTTGTTTGACAAGGATAAATTTATTATGTCTTAATATAGTCTAGACACGATATTGGACTCGTGATGTATATCGCATAAGACACAAAACTTTAAAATTACCACAAATCTAAAGATGCATGTAGGGGCTTGCTGAGCACGCCCTATAAAGTAATATTATCCAAGGGCGTGTGCAACACGCCCCTACAAAACCTGTGGTAAAATTAGGTTGGCTAGGCATAGAAACGTCCGATGACACGTGGCTTACAATAATACGGACGCCGATTGCTTCGTCCTTATTCCGATACTTTATATGACTCAAAATTTAACAACATGAAAGAATTGCGTATCCAAATCGGGGGTGACCCTTATCGTGCTTTTTATACGTTTGACCCCATACGACAAGCGATTGTGCTATGTGCAGGCAACAAAGTGGGCAATGAAAAGCAGTTTTATAAACAGATGATGCCGCTTGCTGATGAGTTTACATCAGCAGCATTTGGATAAATTAACAAAACAGGAGTAAAAATGGCAAATCTTAATGATATGCTCGCCAAATCACCAAAAGAGCGTTTGGCTCGTGTGCAAAAAATGGCAGATGAGATGATTTTGGATTACAAGCTTTATCAGTTGCGTGAAGAGTTGGAGCTGTCGCAAAAACAGCTTGCCGAAGCCATGGGCATTACCCAGCCGACCTTATCCGCCATTGAGAACCGCGGGGCAGAGATTAAGCTGTCTACACTAAAACGCTATGTAGAGACCATGGGTGGAAAATTACGCATTGATGTGGAATTACCAACAGGTAAGCACGTTGGGTTTAATATTTAGTGGGCAGTAGCCCTGCAACACAGACATTAACAATCCATGAGCAAGAGTAATTCAGACGGAGTCTTGTTCTTATTAGAACTACTTCGCCTTATCCCAAGACACGGCAAAATCACCGCCAAAGACCTGCAACAAAAACTTGCAAATCTAGGCTATCCACGCAGTGAACGCACCATTCAAAGACAGCTTGACATGATAAGTCATCATTTCGCCATTGAGCGAGATGACAGAGCCAAGCCCTATGGCTATGCGTGGGCAAAAGACGCCAAAACCTTAGAGCTGGCGGGGCTTTCAGCGGAGCAGTCCTTACTACTGAGTTTGGCTTATGATGAGCTAAGGTTTTTGTTGCCTGCTAACATCAGTCATGGTCTGAATGGTTTTTTTGAAAGTGCCGAACGCCACCTAAGAAACCAAACTAAGCCCGAAGTCTCAGCGTGGCGAAACAAAGTGGCAAGCGTGCCACCCACTTTTCCCTTACTGCCCCCAGCGATAGACGATGACGTGTTTGCCAGTATTAGCCAAGCCCTGTTTGAAAATCGCTATCTTGACATCATCTATCAAGCCCATAGAAAAAAACCAAAACCCGACACCGTCATGCCCTTAGCCTTGGTACGCCAAGAGCCACGCCTGTATTTGGTTGTCAAATACAAAGGTTATGAAGACATTCGTCATCTGGCGGTCAATCGTATCAAGTCCGCCACCATTTCCCTGTTTGATTTTGAGCGTCCTGATGACTTTAAGCTGCAAGACTACATTGCCAAAGGGCATTTTAGCATCGGCGACGGCAGTCAGGTTCGCCTGTCTTTTTGTATTGACAAACATCAAGGCTTTCATCTTACCGAAACGCCCTTATCCACTGATCAGATTATCCAAGAATTTGACCACCATTATCATATCAGTGCAACCGTGCCTGATAGCGAAATGCTGGACTGGTGGCTTGCCAAATTTGGCGATGATGTGTGGGACATCAAAAAAAGATGATATGGAATAAACTGTGCGACATAACTTGACGTATGTTGGGATATAATGACATCGTGCCAAGGGCATGAGGTTTTTTTAAATAGTAACCAATATCAAGAGAGCGTATGTTAAAAAATGTATGGCATTTAGTGTATGACAATGATTTAGAGAATTATGTGCTGATACAAACCGATGAGCTTGGGGCGTGTCATCAGGTATTTTGGGATGATGTCATACACCTAGACCCTAATGATATTGATACAGCTAAGTGTCAGCGTAAACATTTTTGGAGCATTAAGTGGTCTTATGGTCTTAGAGTATATAAGCATAAGCCCCAAGATGCCTTATTTAGGTTTTACAACCCTGATGACCCCAATCAGGCTAACCAGGCCAAACTATGGCATGAAAAAGGCGAACATCTGATAGCCATGATTGCAGATGACAGGCGCACATTGCCAGCATATGCCACGGCGATGATTTGCTACCATGATCCGCTTAGTTTTATAAAAATGCTGACCGACAACATTGCATCTCATCTAAATAAACATGGCGGACACACCTTTGATTTTTATGCAGAGCTGTGTGTCTTGTGTGAAGATTTTCAAGGGGTTTATCACGGCGTATCTTATAGGGCAAATGGCGATGAGCGTATCTTTGCGGTGATAACACAAATCAAAGCCAAAATGCCAAGCACTGATACGCCCTTATGGTGGGTGCAGGCAAATTCGCTGACAAAAGACGAAAAAAATGAACTGATTGAGTTGATTTATGCTCATCGGGTCAGACCCTTGGGGCTACTGATAGCTGACGGATTGTTTGAGAGCATGGGAGATGATGTCAATTCTGATGAGCTGGTTGTAAATTTGATGTATCGGGTGAGCGGCGAGCAATAATAAATCATGCCATGCTACTAGCACCCAAAATAAACTACAATGATCTTTTGATAAAGTAAAAAGCCTGTGTCATTGGCAAATTAACACACCGTAAACTTGATGATAAAACAACAGATAAATGAATGGGAGTTACCATGTGCAAAAGTGATGAAAAGGTTAGTATCAAAACCGTCAATAAGATGTTTGAATACCAGCTAACCATTCCTGATTACCAACGCCCCTATAAATGGCAAACCAAGCACATCAAACAGCTTGTTGATGATATTTATTCTTATTTTATAAAGGACAAAACCCAAGAATGCCGTTTGGGTGTGATTGTCTTGCATAAAGATGAAGGTAAAGATGAATATAACATCGTGGACGGGCAACAGCGACTGACCAGTTTGTTTTTATTGCTATATGTATTAAATGATAACAAAAATCCATTTGGCGAACCTAATTTTCTTAACAATGAATTCAACCACAGTCAAAGTGTTGAGCATATCAAGCAAAATTATGAATACCTAAAAAGTTATGTGGTGGATTTGGGTCTTAGTGATGATTTTAAGAACTTTATCCTTGACAAATGCACCTTTGCTACCGTTATTTTAACCGACATTGACGAAGCTTTTCAGTATTTTGATTCGCAAAACTCTCGTGGCAAAAGTTTGGAGGCTTATGATTTGTTAAAGGCGTATCATCTGCGAGAATTAAGGGGGCTTGCCAGTCCTGCCATTCATCGCTTGGTGGAGCGTTGGGAGTATCAAGCTAATGAGACGATTTCGGCACTCAGAGATAGAGTTTGGTTAAAGCTGATTATCAATGATGTCTTATATCGTCATCGGCGATGGCAATCTCATAAAGAAGCTAAGTTTTTTAACAAACAAAACGTGGATGTCTTTAAGGGGTTAAATCAACAAGAGCAGACAAAACACCCAAAATTACAAGCCAGATATGCTCATGACGTGCAGATGAATGGGGTGATTTTAGATGGTGAATGGTTTTTTGATTATGTGGAACATTACAAGAATATGTATGCCGATTTATTTGCTAAAGATGGTTTGTTAGATAATGGCATTTCAATTAATATACCAAATAAAAACATCAATTTATTTAACCATCTAAAAGAAAATGCCAAAGTAAATAAAGGCGATTATTTTTTATTTACGACATTTACTATTATGGTGATGATGTATTATGACAAATTTAGTGATTATGAGTTAAAAAATGCCGTTATTAAGATTGCCAGATGGGTTTACTTTTTAAGGTTTTATAACGAGCGTATTTATTTTTCATCACTTGAAAACTATATTTTTAAATCAGGTAGTTTGTACCTTGCTTTGGGTCAAGCTGTTAAGCCAGAGCAGATATTAATGTTTGATATTGGCAGAACAAAGAAACGGACTAATAGTAAGAAAGTTACTTATTTAAATGACCTGCTATCGGGTTTTTATGATGACACAACAGCCCAATAAAAACTAAGGAGAAAATCATGAATAGCAATGATAACATCAAAGAATTTACAATCCAAGAACTTTTTGCAGAAATGGATAATTATGTTATTCCTATCTATCAACGCAATTATGCTTGGTCGGATGATGAAGTTAGACAGATGATTAAGGACATACAAGAATATTACAAAACAAATAATGATAAGAGATATTATCTTGGGGCTTTAACGGTTAAAAAGCGTGCAGATAATGCTTTTGAGGTTATTGATGGACAACAAAGATTGACCACGCTGTTTTTGATTTTATCAGTTCTTGATCATTCTTTTAAATTAAATTTGTCTTTTGAACATCGCCAAAATTCAAGTGATGAACTTAATATCATTAAGAAACAAGGCGAATTAAATGGCAATAGTCAAATCTCTGTTATATATAACTACTTGCAAAAACAGTCATTTTCCGATAATTTCTTATCTGTTTTATTGAATAACGTACAAATCATACGCACAGAAATTCCAGAAAACACCGATTTAAACCAATATTTTGAACGCATGAATAACCGTGGCGAGCAATTAGAACAGCATGAAGTCATCAAGGCGAAATTGATGAGTAAGCTGGATGTTGATGATAGAGCGGTATTTTCTGCGGTTTGGAATGCTTGTTCGGACATGAGTCGTTATGCGGTGTCGTCTTTTTCTGCTGATGAGCGTCATGAGCTTTTTCAAGATAAAGGCGAGTATTTTTGGTTGTATGAAAATTTTGACAATTTAAAAGAAAATTTTCAAAAATCAAAAAAGAAGGCAAAAAAAGACAAAGTTCAAAATGAAAATTCATACCCAAGTGAATTGGGGAAAATTCTTAGCACGAACTTTGCATTGATAAAAAACGATAAGCCAAGTCAAGATGCTCAATATGAACGTTTTACTTCTATCATTGATTTTCCTAACTTTTTGGCACAGGTTTTGTATTTGTATGTACATCCTGAGAAATGGGCTGGCGATGAAGAGAAGGTTTATCGCTTAGATGCGGTTAATTTAAATAAGCAGTTTGAACAATCCTGTTTATACAATAACTCAGCTAAAATCAGAAAATTTACCGTACATTTGCTAAACATTCGTTTATTATTTGACCGTTATGTGATTAAGCATGATGGGCTTGATGGTAGAGATGATTGGTATATCTATCAATTTAAAAAATCTAATTCAGAAAATTCTAGCAATTACCATGCTAATACATTTGAAGATTTGGCAAAAGATAGACAAATAAAGCTATTACAAACAATGTTTCATTACTCTTTCACGGCAAAGAATTATAAATATTGGCTATTTGCTTATATAAAATGGCTTAATGATGAAAGCAAGTTACAATTAAAAGATTGTCCAAAAACCGGTAAAGCGGTTATTTTATCGGCAGGTGAAAATATTAAGTTTCTAGAAATTTTATGTGATAAATTTTATTTTAATCGCTTTTATGATGACGGCAAGGGTGATGAATATTTTGACTTAATTTATAAAGACGAGATAAAAGAAATTAGCAACTGTGATTTTCTTGATAAAGGCACGGAGGTAGAGAATTTTATTTTTAACCGTTTGGATTATATTTTGTGGCGTAGAGATGCATCACAAGAGTTTATGTTTACCGCCAGAAACTCGGTGGAGCATTATTACCCACAAAATCCACCAAATAACAACCCCAAACTTGATAGTATTGATCATTTTGGTAATTTATGTCTAATTAATCACAGTCAAAATTCATCTTTGAGCAATAAAATGCCGTCTGAGAAAAAGGCTGGATATGATGTTAAGCGGTATCCTTCACTTAGCCTTAAACAGAGAAAAATGTTTGAATGTGGAGAATGGCTAACCGATGAGATTATTCAAAAGCACGGCATAGAAATGATTGAGTTGTTAAATAAAACAATTTCAGAGTAATTTAACACATAGCCTGATTAAAATAGCCCATTTTTGGGCTATGGGAGAGAGTATGACCTACCAAATCCAAGCCCTAACTTGGCGTGGCGGTGTACCGTATCAACAGGACGCCGTGCTTGTCAATACCAAGATTTATCAGGATAAGGGTATTATCTCAACACTTGATGAATGCGATGATTTTTGTGTGGCGGTGGCAGATGGCGTGGCAGTCAGCCCCAAGGCAGGCATCACGTCACGCACGCTGTTAAGACTGGTTCGGCAGATGTATGGCGAGCGGGGGTTGTTGGATTTTGATGTTTTGCAACATCGGCTAAATGACACGTTGGCGGATAAGGCAGGCTTTGATGGCAGTAGTAGTACGCTTGTTTGTGCTTATACTGATAATAACGGTGTGATGATTAAGCACTTGGGTGACAGTCGGGCGTATTTATATCGTGGCGGTTGGCATTGCCTGACTAAAGACCATAATTTTATCAATGAGTTAAAGGCGGATGAGTTGGCAGGTTTGGCAGATGATGGCGATAGTACTTATTGTTATGCCAGTTGTTATCATGCACTCACAGGCTGTTTTTGTGTGGATGAGTATGGTGATACATCCACCATCACGCCAAGTCATCAGCACATCAGTTTGGGTAAGGGCGAGTGTTTACTGCTGTGTAGTGATGGTTTTTCGGACGTATTAGACGGGCAGTTTTTGCCAATGGATGATAACATGGTGTTAAAAGATTGGCTCAATGACAGCGTTAGACAGTTGAGACGGATGACATCACAGGCCGAGCTTGATAATGTGAGTGTGATTGTGGTGTGGTGTGTGGCATGAGTTTTAGCTCTGACAACAGCTCTGACAGTAGGGCTTACGGGGCGTTATTTCTTGGGGCGTCTTTTACCTTGAAATTATTGTCAAATTTAGCGATAATGTAATGCAAATTTGACAATAATAATACCATGACCGAACTGATGACCCCAACTGTACCGCCCATACAACCGACCCATGTAGAGCAATCAATATCGCCACAACCCCCAAAGCAAAAACGCAAAAAACCCAGACGCTCCCAAGATGATATCATGGCAAATGCCTTTTTAAAGACAGCGTTTAAACCTGTCAAAAAAGCCATGACGATGGCGTATTTTTTGGATATTGCTGGCGTGATGGTACTGGTGGGACAGGCGTGTGTGTTGGTGTGGCTCTTTGATGGGTGGTTTGGCAGTTTTGTGCAGGGTGTTCCCCTGCCTGATGGGGTGGTGGGCAGTGGTCTGTTATTTAATTTGGGATTGCTTTTTTTGTGTTTGATACTACGCATTGCCATCGGTTATGGGCGTGATGCACTGCTAAGCCATGCAGGTCTTTTGGTTGCCAAATCAATCAGGCAACGCCTATTTGCCAAATTGGGGGAGCTTGGGCAGGCAAGGCGTGATTTTGGGGCAGATGGGGCATTGGCAAGCAAAATCATTGATGAACCTGACCACATGGTTGGTTATGCTCGTTTTCATGTTCAAAAAATGACCGCCGTTACCACGCCTTTGATTTTGGCGGGGTGCGTGGCATTTTATAGTGTAACATCAGCATTGGTATTACTAATTACCGCACCACTTGTGCCGATTTTTATGGCAATCATCGGTATTGCCACCGCTGCCAAAAGCCGTGAACAGATGGATGCTCTGGCACAGCTTGGGGGGCGGTTTTTGGATTGGATTCGTGGGGTGAACACCTTGTCACGACTGGGGGCGGTGGATATTGCTGTATCAGACATTGCAGGCAGTTCCGAGGATTATCGCAAACGTACGATGGATGTGTTAAAAATTGCCTTTTTAAACAGTGCAGTGTTAGAGTTCTTGTCCGCTTTATCCATTGCACTGGTAGCGGTGTATTTAGGTTTTGGCTTGATGGGGATTTTACCATGGGCAAAAGAGCAGGTGTTGACAAGTTATGGTACAGCGTTATTTATCCTGTTGCTTGTGCCTGAATTTTATGCCCCGCTTCGTCGTCTGGGAGCGGAATATCATGTCAAAGGACAAGCTCTGGCATGTGCCAAAGCGGTCGCTCCCATGCTAAATTTTAAAGTCAAAACAGGGGGCAATATGGTGATAAACCTAAGCGATGCACCTGCTTTTCATCTTCATAACGTAGCGGTATTTGGCGATGATGGGCGTGTGCGATTATCGCCCATTAGCCTAACCTTTGATGCAGGTAAGCGTACTGTCTTGATGGGAGCAAGTGGCATAGGCAAATCCACGCTATTACAAATCCTACTTGGCTTTGGTGATTTTGTGGGTGATGTGATTGTTTATACTGATGGCAAGGCGATGCGTTATGATGAGCTTGATATGAATGTATTACGCACGCAGTTGGGTTATCTGTCACAGAGTACGCCATTATTACCCATCTCTATTGGTGATAATTTACGCCTTGCCAAACCATCCGCCACAGATGATGAATTGGTGCAAGTACTAAAAGATGTCGCACTGTGGGAGACGATAAGCCAGCTGCCAGATGGCATGAATACCGTGCTTGCTGAGCGTGGTGGTGGATTGTCAGGTGGTCAAGGACAAAGGCTTGCCATTGCCCAATTATTATTACAAAATGCCAAAGTATGGCTGCTTGATGAACCAACCGAGCATTTGGACAGCCAGACAGCAGAGCAAATAAAGGCGTTATTGCACCGTGTAAGTAATGCTAAGACCGTGATTTGGGTCACGCATGATAAGGTGGGTGTGGATTTTGATGTTGTCCATGACTTGACGGCATTATATCAGCAAAAACAACAAAAGCAGGCGGTGTATCATGACAAATAAGACCAACCGTCAATTTCGCCTAAAATTTCGCCTAAGAGACTTATTGCTTAGCCAAAAATTTTTATGGCTTATTGCATGGCTGTTAGGCATAGCAACCGTATTGTCGGTACTGGGGTTGGTCATGCTCTCTGGGTGGTTTATTACGATGGCGGGCGTGGCAGGGGTGTTGGCGGTGGGGACACACACGTTTAACTACCTTTTACCATCAGCATTGATTCGTGGCTTTGCCATCATACGCACCTTTGCCCGTTATGGCGATTTGATGGTATCGCACCATGCAGTCTTTGGGCTACTTCGTGATTTGCGAGTGAAATTTTTTGCACATTGGGCAAGATTACCGCCATCTTTGCGACTACAAAAAGGCGGTAGTAGTGAGACCATGCAAAGACTGGTTAAGGACATTGATACACTGGATGAATTTGTCTTACGTGTACTCTCGCCACTTATCATAGCAGCGACGGCGGTGGTGGTGCTATCATTGATGGTGTATTTGATGATACCGACGGCATGGATTGCTATACTGCATATGGGACTGGCGTTTGTTATTGCACTCATGACACTGTATAAAGGCATCGCTTTGGCAAAGCGTGAGCGTGAACTTGCTGTGCTACGCAAAAGTAACCTCATCAATACCTTACCTGCCCTAACTGCTCTTATCACATGGGGCAGATGGCAGGATAGTGTGCGTAAGTTTAGCGAACATGATGAGAGACACCATGAACTGACGGTTGCAAGCTTATGCCACAGACGTAATGCCCAAGCCCTAATTCAGCTTGGCATCGCATTGGCGGTGGTAATGCTGCTGCTGATGGCAGGGCGGATATTTGAGCAAGGTATTACCCCTTTTACACTGACGAACCTGAACAGTCATGCCACCTTAAACCCTGCCATTGTGCTTGCTCTGACACTTGGGGTGTTTGGGCTGATGGAGATTATCTCGGCACTGGTGAGCGAACCGTTAGCATATGGCAGAAGCATCAATGCCAAAACACGCATCAATGAGCTGATGGGTGCAGATGTCACCTCCCAAAAACAGCCCATTGATGGCAGCCCAACCCTAATTCTAAAAGACTTATCCATAAAAATGCCATCAGCCATCATGAGCGTGGACGGCATCTGTGCAACCTTAACCCCAAGCACGCCCACACTCATCATGGGGGCATCAGGGGCGGGCAAATCCACACTTCTTGCCACGATGGCAGGGGAAATACCACGCATCAATGGCGAGATATTAGTGCAAGCATCCGGTCTTTGTGATGACATAGATAAAGTGGATTTTGGTAGGGCATTTGGTTTTTTGGGGCAAAATGTGGATATTTTTGACCAGAGCCTTGCCGATAATCTGCGACTGGGTAAGCCGTCTGCGACCGATGATGAACTGTGGGCGGTGCTTGATAAAGTGGGTTTATTGGACTGGGCAAAATCTCAACCCAAAGGACTAAACACGCCACTGGGTGAGTATGGTATGGCCATCTCAGGTGGTCAAGGCAGGCGTGTGGCACTGGCTCGTCTGCTTTTATCGCCCAAAAAAGTGTTGCTACTTGATGAGCCATTTGCAGGGCTTGACAGTACCACACGCCATAAGGTATGGCAAAGCCTAACAGACATGCAAAAATCAGGTGAGATTGGCGTATTAGCCATTGCCACGCATCAGGTATGGCAGGGGATGGGCGATGTGAATATGCTATATGTGGGATGATGGGTTTGTCATACAAGATGGCTTATAAAATCAAATGAGTTTTTAAAAGATTAAGACATGCTCACTTTGCCTTTTTTTATGAAAATATCCATTAAGGCGTTTGGATAAAGATAAACTAATGGATATGATTCAAATATTACCCATTAAAAATACTGGAATGTCCTAAATAATATCCCAACAAGTATCACAACAAAACCCTGTCTCAGACAGGGTTTTGTGAGTGTATTTTTTTGGGGCTGTTTAGGGCTTGTAGACAAACACGTCTTGTCTGCTGGTACTGTACTTGCCATCTTCGGTATAAACAGTGATGGTAACAGGGATAGTACCGCTGACTTTGGCAGGGTCGCCAAAGATACTCACAGGCAAATCATAAGGCTCATTGGCTTTAAGTGGCAATTCCTTAAAGCGAGATTTTAGGGTTAAGCCATCAACAGGTTCTAGTTTGACTTTGTAGACTTGTCGCTCATCAGTCTTATTGACGATTTTTAGGACATAGCTGTTCTCTACCAAGCCATCACGCCCAACGCTACTGACTTTTTGACGGTTTTGGCGAATTTCAAGCTCTAAGGGGTCTCGTCCTGCTGCTATCATTGCTGCTACCACAATAAGCACGCTTAGGATAAAGATATAGGCAAAGATACGAAAGCTGATAATTTTGGTTTGTTCTTTGTGGACAAGCTGACGTTCGGTGGTGTAGCGAATCAGACCACGAGGATAGCCCACTTTGTCCATGATTTCATTGCAGGCATCGATACATGCGGCACATTGGATACATTCTACTTGTAGACCATCACGAATATCAATGCCAGTAGGGCACACCTGTACGCACATGGTGCAATCCACACAATCGCCATAACCCTCAGGGTGAGCACCTTTTTTACGAGCCCCACGAGGTTCACCACGGTCATAATCATAAGACACGATGAGCGTATCTTTATCAAACATGACCGATTGAAATCGCCCATAAGGACAAAAATGTACGCACATATGTTCACGCATATAGCCTGCATTGGTCTGAGTGACAAAGGTGATTAGGATAAAAAATACCCAGGTCAGCTTGCTCCATTCCATAAAGAAGATGGGATTGCCATTAAAAAATAAATAATCCGTTCCAACCACAAGCGACATGAACGTTACGGCGGTAATCATGCTCATCACGCCCCAAATAGCATGGATAAGAACAAGTTTGGATATTTTTGAGATGCCAGCTGGCTCCTTATCAAATTTTATGCGTTTGTTACGTTCACCAAGCACCCATTTTTCTACATGTTGATACAGGTGTACATAGATGGTCTGTGGGCAAGCATAACCACAGAACACACGCCCTGCATATACTGTTACCATAAACAGCATAAAGGCGGCAATCATAAAGACAAAAGCGAAGAAGTAAAAGTCTTGTGGCATAAAAGTTGCCCCAAAGACATAAAATTTAGGCTCGGTAACATTAAAGAGTATCGCCTGATGCCCTCCCCATTTTATCCACGGCAATACCAAAAACATCACTAAAATGACATACATACTCACCAAACGAATGTTTTGATACTTGCCCGAGACAAAGCGTGGGTGTATCCGTTTTTTGGAGGCATCCATGTCTTTGGAATGGGGAATGAGTTTTTCGGGCGCAGGTTTTGGTTTTTTGGCTTTTTTGGCAGGTGGGGCAACGGTATCGGTGGCAGGTGTGGCATTGCCCCCTTTGGGGTCAAAAACTTCGGGTTTGCTACCGCTGTCTTCTGTGTTTTTTACAGAATTATCTGATTGTTCTGACATGATATTACCTTAGCTGTTGTGGCGAGTGTTCGCTCTTGGCTGGGCATGATGATTGATACTGGTTTTATCAATTTGGAATAAATGGAGTGTTTATGTTTTTGCACGTGCCATAAAAAGTGAAAAATGGCATGTTTTTTATGCAAAAATATGGTTTGCGTGTACTGTATTGCTAAGTTACTGTATTGCTAGGTTTAAATGGCATTATAAGAGCCTAACCTACCCATATTTTACACCTTTTGTATGATTTTTAAAAGGATTAAATGGACACACATCTTGGTTTTTATTTTGTGATGAATGTCAAAAGCTAAGCATGTTTAAAATTCTGTCATATTCAAAATCTTTTGATAAAGTGCTTTTTGTTCTGGACTTGGTTTGGCAGATTGTAATGCCATAACTGCTGACATGTTGCCATCAATGCGGATTTTGCCCATCATAAACGCTTCTAGGGCAATATTGGCATCCTTATCTAGGATGATTTGAGTGAGCGTGTCGCTGTCAATATTGATGGTGCTGATGGCGTGACTGGTATGATATTGACCCAATTTGCCTGCATCTAAATGCAATTCTTTGGGGTCATCACCTATGATGTTGACGTTTATAATAAGATTGGCAAGGCTTGGCGGTAGGTGCAGTTCGCCTGCGTTGCTGTTTAGGATTTGGAGGCTATCAAACCATGCTTGACTTAAAAATTTTGCCATAAAATCATCCGATAAAAATAAGTTTTTTATTATTAAGTGTTTTATTATAATGCAAAAATCACCAAAAAACAGATTTTTTATAAAATTACCACAAAAACCAGCCAACGTTTATCAAGTATTTACCAGCTTTGTGTCTAAAATTTAAATAAAAACCCAAATAACGATTGTATTTGCATTTAATCAAAAAAGATAAATTGAGTGAAAGTTTTTAAACTTGGCAAAATCAGGTATTTTTGATTGAAAAAATTGATTGAAATCGTCAAATCTTGGCGAAAGTTACAAAAAATTTGTAAAAAATGTGAAAATTTTTACTTATTTTTTACAAAACATGTCCGAAAACTTACAATTGTATTGTATAATACATGGTGAAAAACTCATCGCAATACCCTATTGTGGGTATGGATTTAACGCAAGCCAAACTCATCATGAGTAAGCCAGTTTATCGGAAATTGTGTGGTCATTGTTAGATTGTTACATTTCCTTACTTTTTTTAAGGTTTTTTCCTAAAAACTGATTTGAAATGATGATATTTGGCAAATTTTGCGTTACAATAAAGATTATAGCTAAAAAATTATAGTTAAAAAACGTAAATTTGGCACCATTGCCAAACAACGACACAAATCGGGCTGCACAGGAAACCTATCCCATGAGTCTATCTAAAACAGCAGTAGCCCCATCCGTTGACCATGAATATGAAATCACAATTGTTCGTCTTTTCACGCTCATGGCAGTATTTTGGGGTATCGTTGGTATGACGGTTGGTGTGTTTATCGCATCACAGCTTGCATGGCCAGCACTTAACTTTGATACATCTTGGCTGTCCTTTGGACGTTTAAGACCACTTCACACCAATGCGGTCATTTTTGCCTTTGGTGGTTGTGCACTTTTTGCAACATCTTATTACATTGTTCAGCGTACTTGCAAAACAAGGCTGTTTGCCCCTTATCTTGCTTGGTTTACCTTTTGGGGGTGGCAAGCGGTCATTGTGGGGGCGGTCATTACCTTACCATTGGGTCTGACCACTGCCAAAGAATATGCCGAACTAGAATGGCCCATTTCCATTGGTATAGCCTTGGTGTGGGTGGCATATGCCATTGTATTCTTTGGCACGCTCATCAAACGCCAAACATCGCACATCTATGTGGCTAACTGGTTCTTTGCAGCGTTTATTATCACCATTGCACTGCTTCATATCGTCAATAACCTTGCCATTCCTGTGAGTATGTGGAAGTCTTACTCGCTCTACGGCGGTGCAACAGATGCCATGGTTCAGTGGTGGTATGGGCATAATGCGGTAGGTTTCTACTTAACAGCAGCGTTCTTGGGCATGATGTATTACTTCATCCCCGTGCAGATCGGTCGCCCTGTGTATTCTTATCGTTTATCCATCGTTCACTTTTGGGCATTAATCGCTTCGTACATGTGGGCAGGTGGTCATCACTTGCATTATTCAGCATTGCCTGACTGGACCCAATCTTTGGGCATGGTGTTCTCTCTGATTCTGTTCGCACCTTCTTGGGGTGGTATGATTAATGGTGTGCTAACCTTATCTGGCAGTTGGGATAAATTGCGTACTGACCCCATCATTCGCTTTTTGATTGTGGCATTGTCATTTTATGCCATGAGTACCTTTGAGGGTCCTATGCTGTCCATCAAAGAAGTGAACGCCATCAGTCATAATACTGACTGGACAGTCGGACACGTACACTCTGGTGCGTTGGGCTGGGTTGGTATGGTAACCATTGGTTCTATCTATGTGCTGTTGCCACGCATCTATAATAAAGCAAAAATGTACTCAACCAATTTAATCACGGTGCACTTTTGGCTTGCAACCACAGGCACAGTCTTGTATATCGTCGCTCTGTGGATTTCAGGCATTACCCAAGGTATGATGTGGCGTGCAACCAACGATGATGGTACACTTTCTTATGACTTTATCCAGACAGTTGTGGTATCACACTGGCCTTATGTGGTGCGTGCCTTAGGTGGCTTGCTTTATGTGGGTGGCATGCTGGTGATGGCATATAATTGCTACAAAACCATCAAAATGCCAAGTGTGCCTGAACATATCGCTGAGCCTGATGAGGTTAATACAGGTCGTGATGAAGTCTTTGATAATGATGCTGTCAAAGCATAAGGGGGGCAGCCATGTCTAACATTACACATGAAATTGTTGAAAAAAATACCGGCTTACTCGTTGTTTTTATTGTGATTGCGATTAGCTTTGCAACTTTGGTTGAGATTTATCCATTGCTTTTTGACCAAAATACACCAGAGCAAGGCGGTGTGAATAAGCCACTTCCCAACATGCGTCCATGGACAGCATTAGAATTAGAAGGTCGTGACATTTATATCCGTGAAGGTTGTCATGTATGCCATACTCAGATGATTCGTCCTCTTCGTGCCGAAGTTGAGCGTTATGGACCTTATAGCCGTGCCGCAGAATCTACATGGGATCACCCATTCTTATGGGGTTCTAAGCGTACCGGCCCTGATCTTGCTCGTGTTGGCGGTCGTTATTCTGACCAATGGCACATTGACCATTTGATTAATCCACGTGCGGTAGTGCCTGCATCAGTCATGCCTGCTTATCCTTGGCTTGCCAAAAATGAAGTGGATGGATCTAGGGTTCAAGCAAAAATGCGTATTTTTAAAGACCATTTTGGCTTGCCTTATACTGAGTCTGATATCGAGGCGGCACCTGACCAGGTACAAGGAGCAACAGAGCTTGACGCACTGGTGGCTTATTTGCAACAGCTTGGTATTGCCATGCAAGGTCAACGCTAATGAATTGGGGCGTTTTACATAGTATTGCAACCGTGGTAGCTTTTTTCGCTTTCATTGGCGTTGCGTGGTGGGCATACTCACCAAAAAACAAAAAACGCTTTGAAGAAGATGCACAACTTGCGTTAGATGACAACCAAATAGAAAAGTTGCCATCACAACGCACTAAGGATATACAATGAGCTTTTTTTGGAGTTCTTGGATTACCATCTTTTCGCTGGCTTGTTGGATTTTTATTTTTGGGGTGCTTGTTTTGACCTTAAAAACCAAACCGCAACTAGAAGAAGATGAGACAACAGGACATTCATACGACGGTATTCGTGAATATGATAAGCCCTTGCCAAAATGGTGGCTTGTGGTATTCTTTGGTACGCTATTTTGGGGGTTGGGTTATTTTGTTCTTTATCCATCCATTCAACCAGGTGCTTGGAAGGGTGTTACTACCGTAGAAGTTGATGGTCAAGAGGTGCCTTGGACATCAGAGAATGAACTTAACAGCCAACTACAAGCTAACAACAGAGTGTTCACCCAAAACTTTGAGCAAAACATTTTGGCCGTAGCTGGGGCAGATGGTGCTGTGCCTGTTTTGGAAAAACTTTCTAAACTGCAAGCTGAACAACGTCAAAATACTGAGTCAGATTCGGATTTGCAGTCTCAAATTGATGAACAGGTCAAACTGTTGGCTCCTTATGTGGATATGCTGGCAGGTGATTTAGAAGCCCAAAAAGTGGGTAACCGTCTGTTCTTACAAAACTGTGCTCTGTGCCATGGTCTCAACGCCAAAGGTGCAACAGGTTATCCTGATCTAACGGACGATGACTGGCTCCATGGTGGTAATGCAGATGAAATATTGCTAACCATTCATAATGGTCGTGTCGGTGCAATGGCGGCGTGGCAGAAACAACTGGGCGAGTCTGGTGTTCGTGCTGCTGCTGAATACGTACTGTCTATCGCTAGCGGACATGGTCCTGGGGTAGATAATGGTGAGCTTAATCAATCATTGGTAGCACAAGGTAAGTCTATTTTTGAGGCCAACTGTGTGCTATGTCATGGTGCTGATGCCAAAGGTTTAACCTCATTTGGTGCGCCGAACTTGACTGATGATATTTGGCTATTTGGCGGTGATCGTGAATCGGTACAAACAACCATTCGTCATGGTCGTGCTGGCGTGATGCCCGAGTGGCAAACCAAGCTGGGTAACGAGCGTATTATGTTACTTGCAGCCTATGTGCGTTCACTGTCACAAAACCCTACCGAATGATGAATTGTTGATTTGATAAAAACCTTTATGTGAATCTCACCTCAAAAGTTGGACAACTGACCTTTGGGGTGTTTTTTTATACGTGTTAATAAAAAATATGATACATTTGATAAAAGGAAATCTCTGATGACCGTCCTATCTGACTATGTCCGTGCCATCATTACCGCAACCGTTTATGATGTTGCCATGCGAACACCTCTTGAAAAGGCGAACAAATTATCCACTCGTTTTGACAATGACATTCGCCTAAAACGAGAAGATTTACAACCTGTATTTAGCTTCAAACTGCGTGGAGCATACAACTGTATTAGTCAACTTACCGAGGAACAAAAAGCAAAAGGCATTATTTGTGCCTCTGCTGGCAATCATGCACAAGGGGTGGCATATTCAGCAAATCGCTTAAAAATCAATAACTTAATTGTCATGCCCAAAACCACACCTGATATTAAAGTACAAGCTGTTAAAGCCTTTGGTGGTACGGTATTTTTGCACGGCGATAGTTTTGATGAGGCTAACCGTTTTGCCATTGCAAAATCACAAACAGATGGCATGACCTACATCGCCCCTTATGATGACAAGCTTGTGATTGCAGGGCAGGGTACAGTGGCGTTGGAGTTGTTGCAAGACTGGCAAGAGATGGAATACGTCTTTGTGCCTGTGGGCGGAGGCGGTCTTGTGGCGGGCGTGGCGGCGTTTTTGGGGGAAATTGCTCCACATGTCAAGATTATTGCCGTAGAATCTGAAGGGGCGGCATGTCTAAAAGTTGCCCTAAAAAATGGTGAACGCACTCGCTTACCACAAGTGAGTTTGTTTGCTGACGGTGTGGCGGTTGCCCAAATTGGACAAATTCCTTTTGAAATTGCCAATTTGACCAAATCAAACGGACAAGGCAGTCTCATTGATGATACGATAACGTGCAATAATGATGAAATTTGTGCCAGTGTCAAAGACATTTTTGAAGAAAATCGCCACATCGTTGAGCCGTCTGGGGCATTAGCTTTGGCAGGACTCAAAAAATACATGAAAACGCATCATCTTACTAACAAAAACTGTGTAGCAATCGTCTCAGGGGCAAACATGAATTTTGACCGCCTGCGTTATATTGCTGAACGTACTGAAATTGGTGAAAATAAAGAGGCAATTTTTGCTGTGCAGTTATCCGAGCAGGCAGGAGCATTTTTGGATTTTTGTCGCAGTTTGCAAGGACGAAATATTACCGAATTTAATTACCGCCTAGATGCTACCAATCCCAATGTTGCCCAGGTTTTTGTTGGTATTGGCTTAAAGGATGGTCAAACCGAGCGTGCCACAATTATGCAACATCTGAGCAAAGGAGGTTATAAGGCACATGATTTGACCGATGATGAGATTGCCAAAACGCATGTCCGATATTTAATTGGTGGGCATGGACGACTTACTGATGAACGCTTGTTCCGTGTGGTATTTCCCGAACGACCAGGGGCGTTATTAAACTTTCTTGAAAAATTGGGACAAGATTTTAATGTAACCTTATTTCACTATCGCAATCATGGTGCAGCAGAAGGGCGGATTTTGGTGGGGCTACAAGCCACACTCACCAGCGGACGACAAATCGTGGATGCACTGACTGAGATTGGTTATGAATGCGAGGATTTAACGGATAATATTGGCTATGGAGCATTTTTAAAATAAAGTCAAACCATATAAATATGATGGTTGCTTATTTTTATTTTAGCTGAGAGTTTTGGCTAAAAGTATTTTATGAAATGCTTGTTTTTTCCAAAAATTTTTGTAAAATAAATCAATTAAATCAATGAATTTAATCTGATGGAGATGTCATGAAACAATTTTTAAAACCTCTTATCATCATTCTATCTTTATCACCAGCATTTGCCTTAGCTTGTGAAAAACCACAGGTAACAGGGTATGATGAGGTTGATTGCTTGCAAGAAGGCTTTGCAAGCGTGAAACAACACGGCAAGTATGGTTTTGTTAATAAAGTGGGTAAGGTGATGATTCCCATCCAGTACGATGATGCCCAACATTTTTCGGAGGGTTTTGCAGGTGTCAAGCAAAATGGTCAATATGGTTTTATCAATAAAGGCGATGAAATGCTTATTCCTGCCCAATATGACCGCATCTTGCAGGGTTTTAAAAATGGCAAAGCTCAGGTAAAGCGACATGGTGAGCAATTTTATATAGATAAAGAAGGTAAACGCCTAGACTGATTTTGGTAGGCAAGTCTTTCAAATTTTTTAAGTATTTTGGTCATTGGGCGATATTTCCCCTTGATATTTGTCCAACGTGTTCGCATTTTATTAACTGATAAACAAAAGAGAACACTATGCCAAATCAAACTCATACCCTAACCATACATGGCATGACTTGCCAAGCCTGTGCCACTCGCCTAGAAAAAGTATTAAACAAAAAAGACAGCGTAGAGCGTGCTGAGGTGAACTTTGCCACAGAGACATTGACTCTTAGTACCGAAAGCGACATCCCTGATGATGAGATTTTGATATGGATAAAAAAGACGGGTTTTACCGGAGATTTTATTGATGACTCATCCCAAATCCCCATATCCAGTAACGATAAGCTGCCATATCGCTTGATTGCTCTTGGTGTGCTTTCTTTGCCGTTTTGGGTGGGCATGGTGGGTATGATGACAGGTTTGCACGTACTCATGCCCCCAAATTGGGTACAGTTTATATTGGCAAGCATTGCCCAATTTGCCCTTGCCATGCCTTTTTATAAAGGAGCGTGGGCGGGGATAAGGGGCGGACTGCTTGGTATGGATGTACTGGTGGCACTAGGGACGAGCATGATTTGGGCGTATTCTACTTATGCATGGCTGGTAGATGCCCATGTATATTTTGAAGCCAGTGTGATGATTTTGACTTTTGTAAGTCTTGGTAAATACTTAGAATATCGCACCAAAACAGGCAGTCTCAACGCCCTATCCAAACTCATGGAGCTACTACCACAAACGGTCACAGTCAAACGCAACCAAATGTGGGTGGATGTGGCATTGGTGGATGTCAAAGTAGGCGATATATTGCAAGCCAAACATGGCGATAAAATTGCGGTAGATGGGGTCATCACAGATGGTCAAGGGGAGATTACCCAAGCTCATCTGACAGGAGAAAGTGCTTATTTATCAAAATCTTATGGCGATGAAGTGCTGGCAGGAAGCGTGGTCGTGGATGGCAGTTTTACTTATAAAGCCCAAGCGATGGGTGCACAGACAACGCTTGGACAGATGACAGAGGCACTGTCACACGCACAGGGAACCAAAGCTCCGATTGCACGGCTTGCTGACCGTGTGGCAGGTGTTTTTGTGCCAGTGGTGGTGGTGTTGTCGGTGCTGACTTTTTTGGTGAATTGGTATGTATTGGGGCAGTTTGACATTGCACTTATGCGAGCGGTTGCTGTGCTTGTCATCGCCTGCCCATGTGCGTTGGGACTTGCCACGCCCACAGCGATTATGGCAGGCATGGGCGTGGCATCTCGCCATGGAGTGCAGTTTTTGGATGCGGTGGCGTTGGAGACAGCAGGGCAGATTGGTGCGATGGCCTTTGATAAGACAGGCACACTCACCAACGGACAGCTTGTGGTGGTGGACAGTCTAAGCCTTAGTGACATGCCCACACTGCTTGGTGTTACATCAAGCATAGAATCTCACAGCACGCATCCTATGGCCCATGCCATCACCGCTTATGCTTATGATAAACACGCCCCCACATTCACCGCCAAAAATATCCTAAGTCAAGCAGGATATGGCATACAAGGCGAGATATCTGGCGTGGGTGTGGTAAAAGTGGGAACGAGTGATTTTGTCAGTGTCAATTTGGTCGAAAAAGCATGTGCCTTTATGAATGACAACCCCACAGCCAGTCTTGTATTTGTGGCAATCAATGACAAACTGGCGGGTATTTTTGCCTTATCCGATGCCCTAAAAGCAGATGCACATATGATGATAAATAAATTAAAAGCAGATGGCATCACACCTGTCATTTTAAGTGGCGACCGTCAAAGTGTGGTGGATAAGGTGGCAGATGAACTGGACATAGACGGTTATGGAGAGTTGTCGCCACAGGATAAATCCCTAAGAATCAAACACTTACAAAAAACACATAAAACCGCCATGATAGGCGATGGCATTAATGATGCCTTGGCGATGACCACAGCGGATATTGGCATGGCGGTGGGGGGTGCAACAGACGTGGCGACAGGCTCGGCGAGTGTACGGCTTATACAGTCGGATGCAAGTAGGACGATGAACATTTATCACGCTTATAAAATCGCCAAACTGACCCTAGATAACATCAAACAAAATCTATTTTTTGCCTTTATTTATAACATCATTGGCATTCCACTTGCGATGATTGGTGCATTAAATCCGATGATGGCAAGTATTGCCATGGCACTAAGTTCGCTTTCGGTGTTGGCAAATGCGTTGCGATTAAAGGGGGTAGATTTGAAGGAAGATTTACAAAATTAATAAAAAATCAAGGCGGATTCCCCGCCTTGATTGATGAATTTGGTGTCATTTTACCACATTATTTTACCATGAACTGTCAACGATTTGGCAGATGCTCTTTGACGTCTTTGGCAAATTTGCGTAACACATCAACCGTACTTTCCCAATCAAGACAGCCGTCCGTTACTGATTTGCCATATTCTAATTGGCTTAGGTTGGCAGGGATATTTTGACGGCCGCCTTTTAGGTGGCTTTCAATCATGAGTCCCATGATGGATGTGTTGCCTTTTTGGATTTGTCCTGCGATATTTTGGATGACCATGGGCTGTAAATATGGATCTTTGCCTGAGTTGGCGTGGCTTGCATCTACCATGATTTTACCGTTTGTTTTACCTTTGACAAGCTCATTTTCGGCAGCTGCAATGGCGGTTTCATCATAGTTGGGTTGGTCATTACCGCCACGCAAGACAACATGGGCGTATTTGTTGCCTTTGGATTTGATGATGGAGACTTGACCATCTGATGATAAGCCCAAAAAACTATGCCCAGAGCTGACCGCTTGCATGGCATTTACCGCCACAGTCATTGAACCGTCTGTACCATTTTTAAAACCAACCGGGCAAGACAGACCGCTTGACATTTCACGGTGAGTCTGGCTTTCGGTGGTTCTGGCTCCGATGGCTGACCAGCTGATTAAGTCTTGTATGTATTGGGGGGTGTTGGGGTCAAGGGCTTCTGTAGCACAGGGCAGACCTTTTTCATTAAGCTCCAAAAGTAGCTTTCTTGCCATGCCAAGCCCTTTTTTGATGTCAAAACTGTCATCCATGTTTGGGTCATTAATAAGACCTTTCCAGCCTGTGGTGGTGCGTGGTTTTTCAAAATAGACACGCATGACGATAAATAACTCGCCTTTTAACTCATCCGCCAATGCTTTTAATTTGTCTGCATATTCGTGGGCGGCATTGACATCATGGATGGAACAAGGCCCAACCACAACCAAAATGCGTTTATCCACACCGTCTAGGATATTTTCGATGACTTTGCGACCGTGCAATACAGTGTTAAATGCTTGGCTTGATAGAGGGTAGGTGCGTTTTAGTTCGGCGGGGGTGATTAGTGGGGTGATTTTTTCAATATTCACATCATCAATTTCTGTATGGTGGGTTAAAAAAGACATAATACCTACCTGTTCCATTGGGTTTGGTCAAAAGGATATTATGCACAGTTTTGCCTGATTTGACAAGGCAAAAAGTGGGGAATGGACAAAAAATTTAAAAATAGTTTATGTGTTTTGATAAATTGATAATTTGTGGTTATCTCTTTTGGGAGAAATTCTCACAGAACGATGACAGTTCACAACCATGTGCCAAATAACGCTTTTGCCCAACGCCCCAAATGTGCTATTATATCTATTTTTTATTTTGAGAATGACAATGACCACGCCCACTTATTCTGACATTTTATCTGTTGTTGCTGATGATTTTGCTGTCATGGACAAACAAGTTTTTGGTTCGCTAAATTCCAAAGTTCAACTTGTCATGAAAGTCTCTGACCACGTCATTAATGCAGGCGGTAAACGCATGCGTCCTTTGATGACTTTGCTTATCTCACGCATGATAAAAGATAAGCAATATCAACCAAGTTTAGAACTGGGGGCAATTACCGAGATGCTCCATACTGCCACGCTCGTGCATGATGATGTGATTGATGAATCGGGTATGAGACGAGGGCGACCGACTGCCAATGCTACCTGGAATAACGCAACGGCTGTTTTGGTGGGTGATTATCTTATTGCTCGTTCATTTAACCTTTTGACAGGGTTTGGGGATATGACTTTGTTAAAGCTGTTCTCGGATGGAACGTGTGACATTGCCGAAGGTGAGGTGTTACAATTGCAGCACCAACACAACATTGAGACAACCGAAAGCGACTATTTGCAAATCATCGATGGCAAGACCTCACGTCTGTTTATGATGGCGTGCGTAGGGTCAGCTCTACTTCATGGCAGGCATGATGATAAAGAATTACTTGCCAATCTGTCCGCTTTTGGACAGCATTTTGGTAATGCTTTTCAGATGATTGATGATGTGATGGACTTTATGGGCGATAGCCAAACGATGGGCAAAAATTTAGGTGATGACTTAGCTCAGGGCAAACCAACCTTACCGATCATCAAAACCTTACAACTCTTAAAAAATACCAATACCGACGATTATGACAAACTTAGAATCGCTGTGCAAACAGGCAAAACAGACGATGTCCAAATGCTTATCTCTTCGGTTAGGTCATCAGGGGCGTTGGCATATTGCAAAAATCGGGCACAAGAAGAAACCGCCCTTGCCCAAGATGCTTTGATGAGACTGCCCAATAATAAATACCGCCATGCTCTGCATCAGCTGACAGAATTGGCAAGTGCCAGATTGGTGTGATGGGCGTGTGATGTGAATGTATTGGGGCAAATGTATGGGGTGATTGTGTGTCAAAGTGATTACAATCACCCTTTATTATTTGTGTGTGCTTTCATTGTTGTGCAAAATAATAGTGCAAAATTGTACACAAAAATATTGACAATCTCTCGGTTATGGTTATAATATTTGCCCAAATTTGTAACAAGATGTTTCAAAAATGCTTTTTCTTGTTCTTGCCATTTGTGCCAGTGTGTTGGTGTCCATATTTTTAAAAACCGCCCGCCATCAAAACCTTGATATCGCCCAAGCCATTTTGGTGAACTATATCACCGCCATTATTTTATGTGTGTTGTTATTAAAGCCTGATTTTGACGTCAGTCAAATCATGACAAATGGGGGGTTTATTATCATCGCCTTAGGTGTACTTTTGCCGAGTGTATTTATCATCATGGCAAAGGCGGTAGCACAGGTTGGCATTGCCAAATCAGATGTGGCACAGCGTTTGGCATTATTTTTACCGATATTAGCGTCATTTACCATTTTTGGGGAGAGTTTAACGCTTGCCAAGGTTTTAGGCATTATTTTGGCGTTTTTATCATTAATCGCCTTAACTTATAAACCCAATACAAAAAATAACCGCACTAAAACAGATGGTCAATTAAATGTCAAAAGCACCGCTTTAATATTGGGTGGGGTGTGGGCAGGCTATGGTGTGATTGATGTTTTATTTAAACAAATGTCAAAAATGGGTAATGCCTTTGCCAATACTTTGCTTATAAGTTTTATATTGGCATTTTTTTTGTTGTTCATTTATTTAATTGCCAATAAAACCAAATGGCAGGGCAAGAGCCTAATCAGTGGGATTTTACTCGGGGGTTTAAACTTTTTTAATATTTTATTTTATATCAAAGCCCATCAGGTCTATAAAGATGACCCAACATTGGTTTTTGCAGGCATGAATATTGGGGTGATGTGTTTGGGGGCAGTTGTGGGATTGTTTATTTTTAAAGAAAAGATATCTAAAATCAATGGTATGGGAATTGTGCTGGGTGTCTGTGCGGTATGGTGCTTGTTTTATTTGACATGATTGTAATTTGACATGGTTGTAATTTGACATGATTGTAATTTGACATGATTGTAAATGGGGCATGCCCAGTTTGATGGTGTTTTAAAAAATTGATGGGATTTATCATTTTAATCATTTGGGCGACAATATGTCTTGGCGTCATTGGTAAATATGCCATAAACTTTTGCCCAATTTGCCAAAATCCATTATAATAGCCAACCATTTGCCCAAAGAATTTAGATTATGAACCAATTAAATCCCCGCCAACAAGAAGCCCTAGCTCATGTTGTAGGTCCTCTACTCGTTCTGGCAGGGGCAGGGTCTGGCAAAACTTCTGTAATTACTCAAAAAATCGCTCATCTTATCCAAAATTGCAACATGCCTGCTGAACGCATCACGGCGATGACCTTCACCAACAAGGCGGCACGAGAGATGAAAGAGCGTGTCAAAAAGCTGCTGCCAAACGATAAAATTCGTGGATTGACAGTGTCTACCTTTCATCAGTTTGGTTTGCAATTTTTGCGTTATGAACTCATGCACACCCCCTTAAAGGGCAATTTTAGTATCATGGATGCAGATGACAGTAAGCGTCTGCTTGCTGAACTCATGGTGCGTGATAACCTATCAGGGGCGGAGCGTGCGGACATGGTGGGTAAGGCGATGAAGATGATTGGCGACTGGAAAAATGAACTGGTCGTTCCAGAGGATGCCATCAGTACGCTAAATGACCCTGAGGATGTGATTTTTGCTCATCTGTATGGACTGTATGAACGCCATTTGCGTGCGTATAATGCGGTGGATTTTGATGATTTGATTGTTCTGCCTGTGCGTATTTTAAAAGACAATGAAAGGGTGCGTGATAAATGGCAAAATCGCATTCGCTACTTACTGGTAGATGAGTATCAAGACACCAATACTGCCCAATATGAGCTTATCAAGCTTTTGGTGGGCTTTCGGGCAAGGTTCACGGTGGTGGGCGATGATGATCAGTCCATCTATGCGTGGCGTGGGGCGAAACCTGAGAATATGGCGTTGTTAAAGCAGGATTTTCCAACATTACACGTGGTAAAACTTGAACAAAACTACCGCTCTACCAATCGCATATTGGCATCTGCCAATGCTGTGATTACCAATAATGAACATATTTTTGAAAAATCACTGTGGTCAGATAAGGGCCATGGCGAACTGATTCGGGTGTTAAACTCCTCTGATGATGCAATAGAGGCAGAACGTGTGGCAAAAGAGATAGTAACACACCGCCTAAGATATAACAACTCATGGGAGCAGTATGCTGTGCTGTATCGCTCCAACTTTCAAGCTCGTCCATTGGAAGCTGAACTGCGTTCACTACAAGTACCATATAGGTTATCGGGAGGTACGTCATTTTTTGCACGTGCTGAGATTAAGGATGTCATGAGTTATTTACGTATCATTCTAAATCCCGATGACGATGCTGCATTTTTGCGAATTATTAATACCCCTAAGCGTGGCATGGGTTCGGCAACCTTAGAAAAACTTGGACTGTTTGCCCAGGAATATGGCTTATCACTGCTGTCCGCCTGCTCTCATTCGGGACTAAAATCAGCGGTGGGGGCAAAGGCAGGTGGCATACTTGCCAGCTTTGGTGAATTTATTGAACATTATACTCGTGAACTTTATGATAACCCAGACCCCATGCCCCTTGTGCGACAGATGATTGTGGAGACAGGGTATATTGACCACATCAAAGAAGACAGCAAAACTCCTCAACAAGAAAAAAATCGCCTTGACAATATTGAATCACTATACTCATCCATCCATGCACTCATAGACCGTGCCGAGGATGATGATGAAAAAAGCATTGATGCGGTGATTCGCAAATTGGTATTGCTAGATATGCTAGAACAACAACAAGAAGAGGAAAATACTAACAAAGTCAATCTCATGACCTTGCATGCTGCCAAGGGGCTTGAATTTGATTTTGTGTATATTATTGGCGTAGAAGAGGACATCTTGCCGCACCGTAATTCCATTGCCTCTGAGACGATAGAAGAAGAACGTCGCCTAATGTATGTGGGCATCACACGGGCAAGGCATGAGCTGACCTTAATGTATGCCCAAAAACGCAGGGCAGGTAAAGAATATCGCCAAACCACGCCATCTAGATTCTTAGATGAGTTGCCCACTGACCACATTGATTATCCTGCCAAACGCAAAAAATCTGCCGACCCCAATAAAGTTGCCACAGATTATTTGGCAAACATTCAAGCCATGCTTGCTACCAAACGCAAAAGATAGGTGCTTTTAATCATTCATCTTTCATCATTCATCGTCCATCATCAACCATTAATGTGAGTGTGTCATGTATCCATTTTTACGCCTAACCCAAAACATCATCAGCAGTGCAACCGCTTATCACAAAAGCAAAAAATCAGGCACACTAATCGGTCTGACTGATACAACCGAGTATCGTTTTATTGCCAACATCAATGACATTGATAACTTCTTTGAGATGAATAATGGGCGAATTTTGACGTTGTTTGATTTGGGGCGTAATGATTTTGCCATTCGTACAGGCCTGGGTAAAAAACTCTTGCAACAGCGGTGGGGCTTGGTAGTGGCAGGCAGTACCATTCAATATCGCAAACGTGTGCGTCTGTTTGATAAAGTGTTGATGAAAACTAGGGTATGTGCCATTGATGATAAGTGGTTCTACATGGAACAGACGATGTGGGTTAAGGGTAGGTGTACCTGTCATGTGCTGCTTCGTACGGCAGTAACCAACTTTATGACAGGCAAACCCATTCCAACTGCACAAGTGTTATCATCGCTTGGCTATGATGATGTAAGCCTACCGCCTAATGAATGGGTGCAGGCGTGGATAGATGCTGATAAACAACGTCCGTTTCCACAGTGATGATTGGGGGCATACTGATATCCCATAGCCCTCATCTTTGCATATACCAAAGACAGGTTATATATGCCAAAGACAGGTTGTCAATATCTGGCTTAAAGCTCCACATTTATCTTGGGAGCTGATGCCATCGTCTTTATGCCTTGTTGTTGGTATCAATTACAGCAGTGCCTGCCATCTGGGTTTGGGGTTAAAAGCAATGAACCTATCACACCACCGCCGTCATTCTATCCAAGCCATGTTATAATAGCCCAAATTTGCCAAGCCTAACAGTCATGACCGAGACCCATCAAGACCCCATTGACACAAGTCTAGTACTGCCCCCTGATGGGCATTGTTTTCATTGTGGCGAGAAGTTGCCCAGTGAACCGTTTTTTACTGTGATTTTTAATCAGTCACGCCCCATGTGCTGTTTGGGTTGTCAACTTGCCTCCGAGAGCATTGTTGAGCTTGGATTGTCGCAGTATTATCTTGACCGCCGTGAGATAAGTCCAACCGCACCGCTACCACTTGCCAATTTTGATGCTTATAATCATGACGATATCAAAGCCCAATTTGTCTATCATGAAGATGGTGCCAGCACAGCAGAGCTGTCGGTGACAAATTTGCGTTGCACAGCGTGTACATGGCTTATAGAGAACCGCTTACGTGGTATGGATGGGGTACGTGTCTGTCAGGTTAATCTCACCGAACAGCGTATGCGTGTAAACTGGGATGAGAGCCGTTGCAGTATTGGCGACATTTTGGGGGCGGTGCATTCGGTTGGCTATGACGCTCGCCCTTATCGGCAGGACACACACGAGGCGATGATAAAACGTCAAAACAAGCAAATGCTTATCCGTCTGGGCGTGGCAGCGGTGGGGGCAATGCAGGCGATGATGTTTTCTATCGGACTGTATTTTGGCGATTATTCGGGTATGGCGGACGAACATCGTCATTTTTTACGTGCAGTGGCATTGTTTGTTACCATGCCGGTGATTTTTTATGCAGGCGTGCCATTTTTTCGTTCTGCTTTTAATGCCATCAAAGCCAGGCAGGTCAATATGGATGTGCCTATCTCTGTTGCCCTTATTGCAACCTTTGGGGCAAGTGTATATGCCACACTGACCCAATCTGGTGAGACCTATTTTGACTCGGTCTGTATGTTCGTTTTCTTTTTGCTCTCAGGTCGCTACATTGAACAAAATGCACGCCTAAAAGCGTCCAACATGGCAAATGATTTGGTTGTGATTGAGCCTGTGCTTATCAGACGGCTTGGGTCTTGTCATGAACTTGTCATGCAGTTTGCCGATGGTGTGCCAGATGGTGAATTGATAAACCACTGGCAAAATATTCATGTAGGCGATGATGTGGCAGATGACAATAAAGTGCTTGCCCAAACCCTAAATGTGGGTGATGTCATCTGGATAGAAGCAGGGCAACAAATCGCCTGTGATGGGGTGCTGTTATCAAACACCGCCACACTCTCGCAGAGTCTTTTGACAGGTGAGAGTGATTTGATGGTCAAAAAGCAAGGAGACATGTTGGCAGGTGGTTCACAAAATGACGCACAGCCTTTTGTGATGCTTGTAACAGCACAGGCAGATAACAGCCAAATGGCACTCATAGACCGCTTGATGAACCGTGCGATGAGTGAAAAACCACAAATCGCCCAAGATGCTGACCGTATGGCACGGTGGTTTGTTGCTCGGGTGCTTGTGCTGTCGGTATTGGTTTTTGTGATTTGGCTGTTTGTGGATAAAACCCAAGCCCTATGGGCGACAGTGGCGGTACTGGTGGCAACGTGTCCGTGTGCATTGGGTCTTGCCACTCCCATTGCCCTGACAGTGGCAACCAATCGTCTGGCAAGTGTGGGATTTTTGGCGACCCGAGGTCATGTCATCCAAAGCCTCTCCAAGGTAAGTCATGTGGCATTTGATAAAACAGGCACACTCACGGTAGGGCAAGCCAACCTATTGCATGTGGATTTTACCATGTATGATAAAGCACATTGGCTAAAAGTGGCGGCAAGTCTAGAAATTGGCTCAAAACACCCTGTGGCACGAGCGATTTTAACATCCGCTCACGGTCTGCACTTACCAAAAGTGCAAAACATCAGACACCATACAGCAGGAGGTGTGGAGGGTTTTGTGGAAAATGTGTGCTATCGTATTGGGCATGATGGTTTTGTCCTAAATGGCGGTGATGGTCATATAATACCAGAGAAACTGCATACCTTTGGGGCGAATATGTCGGTGGGACTGTCCGTTTTGGTGGGTGAATGCTGGGAGATGGTGGCACGTTTTTATTTTAATGATGTGATACGTACAGATGCCAAAGAGACGATAGATAACCTAAAAAAACAAGGCATTACTCCGCTTATGCTGACAGGCGACCCCAACGATTATGCGTTGACAGTTGCCCAAATGCTTGGTATAGATTGTGCTTATCATGGTCTGTCACCAACTGATAAAGTCAATCATATCAAAGAGTTACAAAAAGATGGGCATACTGTTCTTATGGTAGGAGATGGCATTAATGATGCACCTGTGCTTGGTGCATCTAATGTTTCGGTAGCGATGGCAGGAGCGAGCGATTTGGCTCAGGTATCAGCAGATGGTGTACTGCTTGATGGCAGATTATCCATCATCAATCATGCCATCAATCTGTCAATAAAAACTCACCAAATCATTCGCCAAAATCTGCGATGGGCATTGGTGTATAACACGCTCATTCTTGTGCCAGCAGGCATGGGTTATGTACCGCCTTGGCTTGCTGCCATTGGCATGAGTTTATCCAGCTTGTTTGTTGTGGCAAATGCCATGCGGTTAAAGCGAGCTTAAATATGAAAAGACTTCAAACACAAAAAAGCCCAATCTACATCAAGATTAGGCTTGTTTGGTGGGCATCGGTTAGATTTTGTTTTGAACTTTTTGGGCACTGCCAGTAACAGCTTCACCAGTTTTTGAAACATCTTTGCCAAAACCTTTGATGGTGTTGCAACCTGTTAGAACGAACATGCCTGCCAAAGCAACTACAAGTAGCTTTTTCATAAATATCTCCCAGTTAAAATCAGTTAAAATGTCATAAAATGAGTGAGAAAAACTCACAAAACCTATCTTACCTAATTTTTTATTATTTTACTGTAATAAAATGTAACTTAGCATAATCATTAGGGTGTAATCATTAGGGTATGCCCATCTTTGGAGGTCTATAAAGATTTTATAAATGTTGCTCATGCCCTAAGTATTTATAAACAATTAGGTGGTTTTGGCAGTCCTGCCAGTCTGTTGATGTGGCGTGCAACCAGACCTGTATTAAAAAGCCGTTGTAGTTTGGCGTTGTCAATCTCATCATCGGCTAAGCTTGTGGATAAATATTTGATGAGTGGGCGAGTGGTGGGACTGTGATGGTATTGATCAAAAAACGCCCGCACCTGTATTAATATGCGATAATGGACGTCTGTTAGCTCTATGTTTAAGGTGTCAGCAAGATGTTGGGCGATGGCAGGCGTCCAGAGCGTGTGATCGCCCAGATGTCCATCAGCATCCAAAGTGAGTTTGGTAGGTGGTAGAGAGTTGGTATTTGTCATGATTATGATATTGGTTTTGATTAAAATTCAAGCACACTGTCAAATAACGCACGTTTGTCATCAAATACACATCGTTCATCAGACAAGGCACGCCTAATATTACCATCAAATGCGGTCATTTGTGTGTCGTTGAAGTCATGCCATGCCTTATCCATGTCATACAAATCAAGCGACTGTATCATGCCATACACACGGCTATTAGGATCGCCAAGCAACACATGAGCAGGTGTATCAAAAAACAATCTGACATTATGGTCAAAGGTTGCCAGCACAAAGGCAAGGGCAAGTGCTTCATAGGCGATGAGTTCATTATCGCTGGCAAGTTTGATTAGGATATTCATGGTTAAAACTGTATAAGCTTTGTGTCATCATCAATATATAGTGCCAAATGAGAGAGTCCAACCAAGCGAAAAGGGGGTAGGACATTCTCACCATCTAAGCTGTGGCGGTGAGCATTATCCGCATCGGTAATGCCTCGTGCTAAGGCGGTGCTGACACAAACAGGCAAATCAAGCCCATATCTTTTAGCAAGAGCAACCCACAGATGGCTAATATTGGGCACATCAGCACTTTGCCACATCAAGCGATTGGCAGTGTACGCCCCATCACCATAGAAGAACACTAAGACACGCTCACCGTTATCTAGCAGTGTTGTGGCAGTCGTTAGGGCTTCTTTGCCTTGACGGTCGTGGGGGCTTTTGGTGATGAGCAGTAGAGTGTGTGTCATGATGCTGATGGGTTATTTTTGGGTATTATAGCCTAATTTAGCCTAATTTTTCAAATTTGGTGTAAAATAAGTAACAATATTTAATCCATCAATTTGGTGAATTGCCATGCTTGATTTTTGCCCCAATGATGACGAACTTGCCACGCTTGCCCTTGCCAGTCCTTTTGCCTTTGGTATTTATCAAAAACAGCCATCACAGATAGGTGCGTTTTTGGGCAGATTTGGTTTTGAAAAATCTCTTGATCGTGCCGTATTTGATGGGTTAATCAGAGAGTTTGTGGTAATGTGTGCAGGTATGAGTGGTGTGGGTTATGATGATGCAAAACAAGATGATAAAAAGCGTGATACAGCACAGATGACAGATGACATACAAGATGCTGACCGGTCATATTATGGGGCCGATGAATCAGCGGTCATGCAAGCGATGCGAGAACTTCGTACCATGCTGATGGTTAAATGGATATGGCAAGATGCGTTAGGGGTTATAAGCTTAGAGCATTTGACCACGGAATTATCCAGCTTTGCTGATGCGTGTGTGTGCTTTGCTAAAAACTATGCATGGCATGAGACAACAAAACGTTATGGCATACCTATGACCAGTAGTGCATACCTGACACAGACAGATACAAATAGCAAAAACACCAAAAACACCAAAAATATCAAAACCATGCCCGATGAATTTGCCGTCATCGCCATGGGTAAATTGGGAGCAAAAGAGCTCAATTTATCCAGTGATATTGACCTAATTTTTGTGCATATGGGGGCAGGCGATACAGATGTCAGCGAGCAGGGCAAAAAAAGCGTGGAAAATCAGAAGTTTATGACCACACTGGGACGAATGATTATTCGCCTACTCAACGACCACAGTGAGCATGGTTTTGTGTTTCGTGTGGACATGCGACTGCGTCCGTGGGGTGATGGCAGTCCACTCATCATGAGTTTATCAGCACTACAAAAGTATTTTAATCAACATGGGCGGACGTGGGAGCGTTTTGCATGGTTAAAGGCAAGAGTGGTAAATACGGTATCTACACCCTTTGCCAATGAGCTTTTGGCGGTGATAAATAATTTTGTATATCGTTATTATATTGATTATACCGCCTTCTTGGCACTGCGTGAGATGAAAACACTCATTATGGCACAACAAGCCCAACGTCAAGATGCCGATAATGTCAAGCTGGGTGTGGGGGGCATTCGTGATATTGAGTTTATTGCACAGGCGTTCTTGCTCATCTATGGCGGTCATCATGTGGCGTTGGGTAAGTTGTCATCTTGTCTGGATGTGTTATCTATGCTCGGTGAGCTTAATTATTTAGATGATGATGAATGCACCAAACTCATGGATGCTTATCGTTTTTTACGGCGATTAGAACACGCCATTCAAGCCCGTCATGATGAACAGACCCAAAGACTGCCAATGGGTGATGAACTTGTGGCGATTGCACAAGTGCTTGGCTTTGATGGTGTATCAGAATTTTTGACAGTACTGGACAATCACAGACAACATGTCAGCACCCCATTTGACCGCATGGTTACCGACCGTCAACGCCCTACGCAGTCGTTGGGCGAGATGGCACAGATGGCGTGCACATTGCAGCAACTGCTTAGTGCTGACAGCTTGGCTTTGTTAGATGAGTTTTGGCGGTCTAAACTGGTTGGTGGTTTAAAACCCGATGCCAAAGCTCGTCTTGATGAAGCGTATCCTATTTTGATTCATGCACTGTGTCATCATGCCAAAAGTGATGGGGCAGAGCGTGCCGATGATGCTATACCACGCCTTATCACACTTTTGGAGTCCATTTGTCGTCGTTCCATTTATTTGGTGATGATGGCGGAGAATCCGAATGCAACCATGGGGCTAATTCCCATGCTTTCAGCCAGCCCATGGATAGCACGAGAGATTGCCTTGCATCCTATGCTCCTTGATGACTTTTTGCAGCAGCGTTATTTGCATTTACCTGATAAGATGGAACTGACTGACATACTAAGACAACAGCTACTTCGGGTATTGCCCTTTGATGATGAACAGTATCTAAGTGCCATTCGTACCTTTAAAAAGTCGCAAGTATTGGCTGTGGCAACTGCTGATATTTTGGGCTTGCGTCATATCATGAAGGTGTCGGACAGCCTAACCTTTATCGCCGAAGTTGTGTTATCATCAGCTCTTAGCAGGGCTTATGATGAACTGGTTGCCAAATATGGTCATCCGTTACGTGCCAATGGCATGATAACAGATGAGATGGCCTGTGGTTTTGCTGTTATTGGTTATGGTAAATTGGGTGGGATTGAGATGTCGTATGCCTCGGATTTGGATGTGGTATTTTTACATGATATCAGTGAGGCCGCTGATACAGTTGGTAAGAATATCAAACCCATCAGTGGTATGAAGTTTGCATCTCGCCTTGTCCAAAAAGTCATCACTTATCTGACCACACAGACCCGTGATGGACGTGCCTATGAGTTGGACATGCGACTTAGACCATCTGGTAATGCAGGCGTGATGGTTGTCTCGGTGCAGGGTTTTGATGGTTATCAACGTGATAAGGCATGGGCATGGGAACACCAAGCACTGGTACGTGCAAGGGGCATTGCAGGCGATAAGACCGTGTTAGATGCTTTTGATCATACCCGTCATCAGATACTGACCACCAACCGAGATGCTAAGCAGATACGCCAAAATGTCATATCCATGCGTCAGAAGATGAAAGAGCATTTGGGTAGTAAATCCAATCAGGCGAATAAACATGGCGTGGTTCAACCATTTCATATCAAGCAGGATTTTGGCGGGCTGATTGACATTGAGTTTTTGGCTCAATTTATGGTGCTGACCCATGCCCATGCCCATCCCAATCTTGCCATTTGGTCGGATAATGTGCGTATTTTTGAAGAGGTGGCAAAGGCAGGACTGTGGTCTGATGACTGGTGTGATAGACTCACGCAAGCATATTTGGCACTTAGAAAGACCACACATGAGTTGGCGTTGTCCGAAAAGCAGGCTGTGGTTGATGATGACAGTTGGCAGCAGATTCGGGCATTTGTGTGCGGTGTTTGGGGTGAGGTTATTGGCGAATAAAAGACTTAAATTAAAATATGATTTAAGCCTTTGATTTGTATGGTAAAAATGGTGGAGATGATGAAAATTTAAACCTGTCATCATAGCAAAATCCCCAAATCCCCAGCTCTACCGCTTTTTCGCCTGCCCCTTTGTTTGGCAGGTCAATGCGGTGCGATTTTTTATAGCCCTGCGATGACTTACCACGCACAGTATCGCTTAACACTTGTTTGAATGCACCGCCATCGGTTTGTATGTCAATGGCATAGCTGATGGCATATCCTGTAATGTCGCCTTTTCATGGTGCTGTTTTAGGGCGTTAAAGTTAAGACACACACGCACCGCTGAGAGTCCATGGTTATTAATGGTACGCACAAAGGGCTTATCAGAGCGTAACTCAACACCTACCGCCATCTCGTTTTCTACCATGGCAAAACCGCTGATGGGGGTTTGGTCAATACTGCCTGCACGAAAATCCCACTCTATCCCTGCAAGATCAATCTGTTGGTTCTCACCAATGATTGGCGTACCATCTAAGCGGATGGATTTGCCCCCATCTGCAAGCCCTGCAATTTGCCCCTCACACAGACCATACAAACCAAAAAAGAGCTCGTTTGACGTCAAATCATCGGCGGCGATGTATGGCTTTGGCGGATGTTTCTTTTTTTGCTGAACAACAGTCCCATGAATAGATACCTTTGATGTTGTTAAATGGATGATTGATTAATTGGGTTTAACTGATGTTTAAGCTGATTTAAAATGATTAAGCATGGCATTGATTAAATGGGCTTTACCGTGATGGATTGGCTTAACTGCCCATTTGCACCCATTGCACCTATTGCACCCAAATGCCTGCACTGGCCACAAAGCCCCCAACGTCTCGCTCACCGTAAAGTATGGGTACAGGGTTGCCCTGTGCCACTGTGGTTATCGCACCACCAAAGCCGTGATTAGGGCGACTGCCATCTTCATTATTAGAGTCAAGATTGGGCGTTGGCATAAGCAGACTTGACACACCGCCCAAAATCAAACCTGCCCCTGTACCGATTAACCCAATATTGCCTACAACGCCCCCAGCACCTTACCGTCTGAACCTACCACCTTTGGCATGATGTGAATGTACTTTGATGCGGTGATGTCATCTAACTGCTCCAAACCGATGTTGGTTTTTTTGAGTTCTGTCTTTGCCATTAAATACGGCGAACTTAATGCCCAAAACATGGGCATTCATCATGAACTCATAAAAGGCAGGGATTTGGCAAGCCAACGCATGGCAGGCTTCTTTGGCGGTTTTGACGTCAAGGTTAAAGGATTTACCGAATTTTTTGGCAAGTATGCCGTGTAAGATGATGGTTTTCATGATGATACTCCGTAAAAAAAATATACTTTTTTGTTGATGAAATACTTGCTTTATATCGCATACCGATATACAATAATAACCATTCATTGAATGAGTTGCCACAATGATTAAAGGTTTTAAATGCAAAGATACCCAAAATCTGTTTGAGACAGGTTCAAGCCGTGTGTTTTCTAATTTTATATCGGTTGCCACTCGTAAATTAACCATGCTTGATAATGCCATAACCCTTGCTGACCTACGTACGCCCCCTGCCAACCGCCTTGAAAAGCTGACAGCGGACAGAGAGGGTCAGTACAGCATTCGCATTAACGACCAATTTCGCATTTGCTTTGTTTGGGGCGATGATGGCGTATATGACGTTCAAATTGTAGATTATCATTGACGGCATCCAATAGGAGCTTCACCATGTTCAAAAATGGCATGAGACCCATTCACGCAGGGGAGATATTGCGTGAAGAATACCTAATTCCCCATGGCATCTCTGCCACTGCTTTGGCACATGCTTTGGACGTAACCCCTGCACGCATTAATGACATTGTGCGTGAAAGGCGTGGTATTAGTGCTGATACCGCCTTACGTTTGGCTCGCTATTTTGGGGGTACAGCAGGGTTTTGGCTGAACTTACAAATGACTTATGAGCTTCGCCTTGCTGAAACCGAACTTGCGGACAGTTTGGATTTCATCAGCCCTTATCAAGCCGCCCATGCCTAACCACCATCGCCGTGCGTCTTTGCCAATTGTCCCCATAAATCTCACGCACGCTAAGACTGCCATGGGGGTGGTGCAAAATTAGGGCATTACCCACACAATCAGGCGTGGTTTCGCTTTTTAACGCTCCATCATCGCCAAGCCAAATCAAGGCGTGATTAACATGATGGGTACGCCCAACACGGCACAAAATCACATCATGCTTTTGTAAGTCGTTTTTGTCTTGCACCTTGATAAAACCTGCTTTGGCAAAGTTTTTCTCGTATAAGGGTTCATGGTTCTCATGCTCCCACCAAGCATCACTGCGGTCAAAATCAGGCAAATCAATGCCAAGTTCACGGTTGTAATAATCACGCACCAAGCTATAACAATCCTGCACACCGTGGATATAAGCACGCCCCAAAAGTGGCGGTCTGTACCCACACGGCTCATATACGCCAAAGGTAGGCTCATCGCCATAATCTTGTTTTGACACCGCCACGATGACCCACGGCACGCCATGAAGCTCAATTTGTAATTTGTCCAAATCAGACGGCAACACACCGCCGTCAGGGTGGCTATGGACAAGCGCTTGTATCTGCCCCATACTTTCAGCACGGGCAAAATCTTTGGGGCAAAGGATAAATTGCTCATCATCGGTTGCCTTATTGGTGCAAGGTATGTACTTTTTATCCACAATTAGCCCACAGCACTCGGCAGGGTAACAGTCAAGGGCGTGGGCGATGATGTCAGCTTTTAATTGTTTGGTTAATTTCATCTTAATTCCTATTTACCAATCAAACTACTAGCAGGACAGCCACCAAAGGGTAACGGCTTATTTCGCCCAAATCGGCACACGCACGATTTCATACGCCCACCGCATTTGTCCATGATGGGGTTGTCGGTAGGGTTGTCGTGTTCGTCAAACATGGCCGCCCCTGTATAGCCGCATTCTTCGCCACGATACTTACCCACAACCGCCCAGTGGCAGTAATTGGTAATCTCACGCACAGGGATTTTTTGACCTTCCAAATCAATAGGATTGGCAAGCTCAAAGGTTACCTGTTGGGCATTTTCTGATGTTTTTTGTTCCACAAACCAAATTTGTTCTTTGCATTCATCAGAAGCGGTGGGGTTACCATTGTCAAAATTAACCGCATCTAGGTATTTGGCAAGGGTGGTAATGACGGTAAGTTTTGCCCCTGCAAAGTCGTTAAACTGTAAACAGTAGGCAGACACCGCCCCTTGCACCCCTGCAATGTTATTGGCAAGGGTTAGGGTTGGCGTGCTTGCTCTGCCATCTGAACGCATTTCAAGCCCTGTTACATTTAGGGCTTGGGGGTTGTACGCTTTGCCACGAAAAGTAATCACGCCATCATTACGCTCGTGATTATGACCGTGAAAGCGTAAAATACCAGCACCCAGTTTACTTGCGTCAAGCTCAAAGAGCGTAATTAGCCCACCTACTGTGGGTTTTTGAAAATCACTGTTTAATGACATATTAGCTCCAAATAAAAAGATAAGGAAAGTAAATCTCCTTATCTTTGATTGTGTTATGCTTCATTTGGTGCTTTTGCATCATCTGCCTTGTCTGTGGTTTTAGCTTCACTGGCAAGGGCAGCACGCACCCCATAACGGTCATTTTTATAAGATAGGCTAAACTCAGTTACCGTTTGGCTGTTATCATAGCCTTGTAACTGGCGTAACTGGTTGGATGCCCATGCCAACAGGTCAGCACGAAACACCGTGGTGCGATTGCGTTTTAGTACACCGTTGTTAGCTTCATTGTTACTAACCTCAAAGCCATCATCATCAGGATAATAGGTAATCTCAATGGTACTGGCTTTATCGCCGTGTTGGTTTTTCCAGAAGTCCACCTGTGCGATAAAGCTCTGTAATACCTGTGCCTCGGTGCGTGATACTTCGGTTAGAGTTGGTTCACTCATTTTTTTGCTCCTAAAAAAGCCCTTATTCATCAAGGGCTGTGGGTATGTCGCCGACATTAATGTCGTCGAGTTAAAAAACCGCTCATCAGATGATGGGCGGTTTGGTTTAAAAAACCTGTTCAAATTTCAAACCAATCTCCCAAAAGTTGCCTTTTTTCTGACTGATTTCATAATTTTCACAGACATATTTTTTGGTTTGTCCATGCGGATTTGTCCACAAAAACGGTATCACGCCTTTGTGTTCATCAAGAAAGGTTTTGATGGGCAAGATGACCGTTTGCCAATCGCCTGTTTTTGACCCTGACCAATCGGTACGCTGATTGTTAATACCGAGACTTACACGCTGGGCATAGCCATCGCCAAATTGGGTTTTACTAATAGCATGATGAACACTGGCGGACGCTCCCATGTTCATTTTCCAGTTAAAGGTTTTCATTTTTTACCCCCTATCGTCCGTTTTTAACGAAGTTATAAATGGAGCCACCTTGTCGCATTTCGCCATGAACGATGGCAAGAACGCCCGTTTTTAGGGCTTGCCCCATTTGGTTTTGGCTATCATCTCTCACATCGTGTGAGCCGTCTGCGTTGATTGTGATGTGCTGGTTAATGACAACTTGTCCACCGCCATTGCTCATACTTGCTAACTTATCATCCAAGGCTTTGGCGGTATGCCGTGGTAGCACTCGCTCGCCTTTTTCAAGATTCCAAGTACCGCTTTTGGGAACAGACATGATGCCGTCGTGAGCTTGACCGACTGGCATAACGATTGACTTAATCGCACTGACGATTTTTGCCCCATGACTTACCGCCAACGCCATATCCGCCAAACCATCAGGAAAACCCTTGGCAAGACCTTGACTGATGGCCTGTTGCATGGCAAGACCAGCTTGGGCGATGGCAAAGCCTTGTTGCATGGCGAACATGGCACGGTATAGCCGAGACTGCTCGCCCAAGCCGTCTTTGGCAATGCTGGCAAGTGAGCCAAACATATTCTCGCTGTCGCTAAGTATCAAGCTGTTCATGGCGGTGCTGTGAGCTTGTTCGATTTTGGCTCGCTCACTCGCTCCCCATTCTTTAATTTTGATACGCTCTTCTTCGGTCAGTCGCTCGTTATCCAGCAGGGCTTGTAATCCTGAGTCTAGACTGGCGTACTGACCTGCTGTTTTGGTGTTTAACTCGTCATAATGATTGGTAGGTGTGGCAAGTCCGACAGTTTGGCTGATGAGCTGTTTGGCTCGCTCCATGTCAAGATTTGCCCCCATGACTTGTTGATGTGCAAGTAACACATCAAGCTGTGATTTTAAGGTATCAAGGCGTTTTTCTTCTTCGCTGTTTAGGGATTGGATTAGGTCGTTGTATTGTTTGGTAACAAAAATCTGCTTTTGTTGTTCAGCTAAGGCATTCGCTTGTTGCTCTATCAGTGCAAACTGTTCGGTGTAACCGTCTTTTAGTAAATAATTGTACTTTTCAAGCGTATCGGCTCGCTCTTGCTCAACAAGCAACAACTCTCTCGCCATGCCGTCAGGTGTACCAAGGGCGATAATCTCTTTCTGATTTTCAAGGATTTTATCCTGTATTTCCCATGCTTTGGTGGCAACTTCAAGGTTTGCCATTGTTGTTAAGATTTGCTTTTTCTGCTCGTCATCTGCTAAGTGCAGGGCGTTAGCTGTGTCCTGCAAATCATAAGCCATTTCTAGGTATTTGCTACCCTTTGAGCTTAACAGCTTCATCTGACGGACAGCATCAGTGCGTGTACCAGATAGCTCAAAATTGGCTTTGGCGATATCCATTTCACGAGCCAACTTGCGAAGGTTATTTTTCATGTCATCGCTGGCAATATGAAACTTACCGCTTACCGATGTGATTTCAAATTCAATCTTGCTAAGTTCTGAGATAAAAGGTGTACTCATATCCCACTTAGCTCGCTCCCATTCGGCAAGCTGAGACTGCAAATTGTCATCTAACTCTTTTAAGGCTTTGCTAGCCTCATCGGCAGTCTTTCCAGCAAGTTTATTGGCATCTGCTATCTTTTTCGCTCCGCCAGCTGCTTTGTCTGCACCCTTTGCCACATCAGCCATAGACCCTGCCAAACCAAGATTGGCATCATAGGCTTGTTTGGCAGAGCTTTGCACTTTGTCATAGGCATTGTCCACTTGGTTTTCTAGGTAGTGGGCGTTATTTTTAGCGACACTGGCGGTAAATCCTCCAAAGCCAAAATTGGTCTCTCCGTATTCCATACGACCGATGGACACCTGAGAGAGTTTTGCCACCGTGCCACCGCCAAACACACCAGAAATGGCGTTCATGCCATCAATGATGACATTGATTTTATTGATTTGGTTGTTAATGATGTTTTCAAAAACCATTGCCACAAAGTTGCCAACCCCTTTAAATACATTGACAATTGCAGTGCCTAGCGAGCTGATATTTTTCCACGCATATTGCGTAAAAGTAACCACACTCGCTCCTGCTAGGTCAAACACACGGGCAGTAATTTGTAGCACACCAACAAAGCCTTTGTGTGTCCCTGCAAAAAATCCCCCAAAGGCAGTTTGGGCAAAACTTGTGGCGTTAGCCGAACCACCCATAAGATTGTCAAAGTAGTTAGCCGTTACTGTCCATGCCGTCCCCAGTCCGTCCACAACACCACCAACAAAGTCCACCGCCAAGATACCTGACACACTAAACGCATCACCAAGCGACTTGACTGCTCCGCTTAGTCCTTCGGTGCGTGCGATGACCGCCCCAATGACGGCAGTCAAAACAAGAATGGGATGAGCGGTAATCACTCGCCCAAGCGACATAAACGCACCGCCCAAGCCTGTGATGGCACGAGTGGCAAGAATGCCCACACCCATCGCACTTCGTTTGGCAGTGGTAACCCTTGCTAGGGCGAGCGTGTGTAATCTTGCGGACGCTGTGGCGGTATTAAAACTTGTTGCCAAACCAACCAATGAACGAGCATAAACGGCGGTGGTTGTGATGGCGGTTTTGGTTAAGTCAATGTAATGGGCTTTGGTCAAACGCAATAACACCATGCGAGTGGATAAGGCGTTATAAGCCGTAATTTGCCCTTGTACGCTAAATGCGTTGGCAATGCTTGCAGTAGTCGCCCCTGTCATAGCACGAACCCAACTTGTTGCTACACCAGTTCCTGTGCTTATCATGGTTCGCCCTAGATATAGCGTAGTCGTAGCTAAGCCAAGTATGACAACATTCATATTCTCGCTCGCCCAATCCAAGGCATTTGACAAACCGACAACTGACTCTTTGACCACCCCTAAATAGCTGATAGTGCCAATGTTTGCATTGCCTAACGAGCGTAAAAAGCCCTGCCAACTATCACCCAATGCAGAGATTGCACCATCTAGTGTTTTGGCACGGGTCTCCATGGCTGAACCAAATTGCACATTGCCGATTTTTAGCAGATACTGCTCAATGGCTTGGGCGTTTTTAGTAACTTCTGTTGTTATCCCTTGAAATGTAAAAGCAATTTTATCTTTTTGTTGCTCTGATTTGATACCAAATTCTTTTAGGCGTTCAAATTCAAATGTGGACGCATCAGCAACCGCCTCAATGAGTTGCATTAAGTCTTTACCCATGGCAGCGGCAGTATTACCAAAACTATTTAGGCTCTCAATAGACGCATTAAGTCCAAGATTTTTAAGTTTGGCAAAACCTTCTACTGCTTGGTTTAAGCCATAAGGGGTAGTTTTGGCAAATTCTTGAAGTTGTTGCATGGCACGACTGGCATTTTCTACCGAACCTGTGGCAGTGATAAGCTGTGCGTTTAGCACATCAAATTCCCGTTGGGCAGAGATAATACCCATGCCGAGGCCTATCATTGCTCCTAGCCCACCAATTTGCACAAAGGCTTTTTTAAGTTGCGAACTAACTTCTTGCCCATAATCTGCAATACTTCTAAGCTGTCGTCTTGTCTCATTGGTCGCTCGTGTCATCTCACGCACATAATTGGCGGTGTTGGCGTGGAGCAAGATGTCTAAGCGTGATAAAACTTTTGCCATAATGATTTCTTATAAAGTAATAATAAAAAAACGCTGAACAGCCTAAGCCGTCAGCGTCTAAATATAATTTTGATTTTGTAAAATTATGCCTTAAAATGGTCTAATTTGTCAATATTGAATGTGAGTAACTTTATTATTGGTTAAATGCAGTAGTTTATCCCATTTGCCATAAATCCAAATCTCTTGTGTGCCAAACTGGTTGATAATGGTGCTAATTTCGCTGGGTTCGCCCCAGTTGCTGTTATATCTAACATCAAAAGCAGTCATGCCGATACGCACATTTGGCTTGTCTGATAAATCTTGGTTTGGGTAATATTTTTCAACATTTTCTTGATAAGTATCAAGATTGGGTTTGGTTAATGAAATGGGCGAATGATTAGCCATCAAACGATTGATGGCATCATCAAGCTCGTCATTGGTTGATGGCTGATTAGCATGGGCGACAGAAAAAGACATCAACGACAATAAAGCCAAAACAGGTCGCATAAAAAAAGCCCTTGGGATATAATACAACCGTATCATACCCAAAAACCTATCTTTTTTCAACCTATGGCAGAAAACATCGCAAGCGTTCGCTCTACTTGGGCTTGTAGCTGTGCTTTTCTCTGCTCTAACTCATAGGCCTCTCGCTCATCGTCCGTCATGGGGCTTGGGTCAATGATAAGATAATCAGACGGCTTACCCCCTGCCATGGCACAGGCGACCACCGCCGACTGTATGTCGCCACGATAACCGCCTATCGGGTCAAGGCGGTCATAGGCTCGCCACTGGGCAAACTCATGGGCGGTCATCGTGCGTTCTAGCTCGCCCACCGTTTTGCCCAAATGTCCTGCCAATTTAAATAAAAAAAGCCGACTTTTGTCGGCGATTAGTTTTTTTCGTGGTCTTCGGTATCAATATCTAGCCCATTTAATTTGTTGATTTGTTTAATAACTGACAACATCGCCTTAAAATTGATTTGATTAATGCTGTCCAAATCATCAAGGCTAAATAAGCGATTGCCTTTTTCATCACACACCCCAAAGATAAAAGACAATGCCATGTTATTGCCTTTTTCTTTTTCTAGGTGTTTGGCGATTTGTTCTTGTTCGCCCACGCTGATTTGGCGGATAAAAATGTCGCCATCAAATTCAGCGATGTTGATTTTCTTTGGCTCATTGATGGCGGATAGACCTGCCAATAATGCGGTGGCTAATGTTGCTTTGCTCATAAGAATTTACCTTTTTTTTAAATTGAAAATAAAAAAGCCATTAAATGAATAATGGCTTTTTTTGGGTTTGATTTAATTAACCTGTAACTTTGGTAACATCGCCCGTGATGGTAATTGTACCAGTTTTGCGGATTTTCTTTTTTTGGTCGCTGTTATCGGTGGTCAGCTTTGAGATGATGCCCTTAAATTGACGGGATTCGCCTGTGGCAACCACATATTTTAACTGCCAATGCAACTCTTTACCGCCCTCAAAACTGGTTTGCAGTAGCTGATGTGTGGTGTCTTTGGGGTCAAGGGCGTATTCAAATTCAATCTCGCTTTCCTCCTTAAAATCAATGGGGGCTTTGACGGTACGGCGGTCATCGGTAGCGGTTACCTCATCCAATACCTTCTCTTCACTTGGGTGGTCGCATTTGGACAAATGCTCTATTTTTTGGTATTCGTTACCGTCTGCTGAGACATGAAAAGTAAAAAAGCTGTCAGCAAGATTTTCTACAACTTTTGCCATGAGATTTCTCCTAGTTGGCGGTTTAAATTAAAATTCTAAGGTTTGCCAAAAACCATATTCAATGATAGCTCTAAACAATCCGCTCTCATTATCACGCATATATTGCACACCGTGATAAATGGACGGTTTGATTTGGTCTAATTGATTGATGACTTTGGCGGTTAATGATAAACAGTCATCATAATTATGATGATAAACATCGATTTGCACATTTGCCCACTCATGCCCTGTGATGCCGTCCAAAGTATTATCAGGTTCGGTGCTGATGATTTGATACACGATATAAGGCGGACTGGTTGGGTTATGCTCTGGAATAAATAAAGGATAGCATTGATTATTTACCAATGGGGCTAATTTTTCATATATGATTTGACTGGCGTTCATTTGACAATCTTATCAATTTCATCTTTTAAGGTTTTTGCAAAAGCATTGACAGCGACCTGCACATTTTTATCAAAGGCAGGGCGTAAAAACGGCACGGCAGGCATTTGACTTGTGCCATATTCCACAAAATGCCAATAGTTAGGGTATTCTTTTTGTTTTGTGCCTTTACCGACATAGATACCCATCGCCACGCCATGGCCACCAAGCTCGCCCATTTCTCGTTTGGGGACTTTACGCTTACGAATGGCAGAGCGGAGCAGTCCACGCTGAACAACAACCCTACGACCACCTTTGACAATCATCGTATGTGGCTCAGGGGCAACAGACGCATAAAATTTAGCGTCTTTTCGGATTGGATTTAGGGCTTGATTTAGGGCTTTGGATAAGGCTTTGTCTTTAACTTTATCATCAAGTTTAGCAAACTGTTTATCAAGCTCATCTAAGCCTAAAACTTCAATTTTTCCTATCATTGCTGACTTCCTTCAACGCCAATGTCAAATATTCCTTACCATTCCCATTATCCGCCAACGGTTCGCCAACTATCTCATATATTCGCCCAGCGTATTGCACTCGCATGGTGTGATCAATATCCGTGCGGTGGCGGATTATCGCTCGTGCGGTGATTTGGCTGTCCTGTGCTTGTCCTGCGATGATGTCCTTAACCGATAAAGGGATAAACTGCCCCCAAACGGTCAAGGTATGCTCCCACCCCCAAGCCTTAACCGCCCCAGTGGCAGAACGGCTGACACTTTGGCGGTAGATTTTAAGTCTGTGGCGTATTGGTGTGGCTTTCATTGTTTCCCCAAAAAGTTAAAAAGTGGGCGTGCGATAAGGGGCAAGCATTTGGCGGACAGGAGCAGGCAGATAGTTACCAAATTCTGCCCCATTTTCGCTGTTTCTATTTTCATCAAGATAACCGACCAGCAAAAGCGTGGCAACTTTTAGAGCAGGTAACATCTCATCAGTGATGTCATCTGTGATGTAGTTTTTGACGCTTTTTTCGGCACTTTGCAGATAAATGGTCAAAATCTCATCATTGGCGTCATCATCGTATCGCAGATGGTGCTTGACTTCATCAAGCGTGGCAAAATCTGTCATCACTTATCCCCTTGATTTTCTTTGTCGCCTTTATCTAAAACCGCCCGAATGCGTAAACGGGGCTTGACTGTCTTTTGCGGTTCGGTAGGCTCGGTTTTTGGTGTATTGCCAAAAGGATTGTCGCTATTATCTCGTTTTGCTAAGGCTGACAGACTGTAATTTTGCTGCTGCATGAGTGGCGACTCGCCACCAACAACAGGTGGCAAGCCCAATGTGGCACGGGCTTCGTTAGGGCTAAATATGCCAGATAATGTCCCTTCTTTGAGATACATGATTTGGCTTGTGCTGTCCATACGAATAAGTGGCGATAAATCCGCCTCACACTCCACGCCTTTTTCAAGGTCAAGATGTTCATCAAGCAGATTTTCAATCGCCTCGATGTAGTGTTGTAAGCAGTCGCTATAATAAATCTCATTCAAGTCAGACACCTTTTGTCCTGCCTTAATCTCGCCCATGCCCACTTTAAAGGCTGGCACATGAAACACGGAGCAGACGGTCTGCCCACTCATTTTAAGCTGTTCAATGGCTTGGCTGTCGGATGCACTCATGGCAATGGGTTCATATCTTGCCCCACTGCCCAAAACAGCAATGCCACCACGCTTAATACCGCTATAATTGGCTTGCCAGTCGGATTTGACCTTTTGGGCGGTCTCTTTGCTGATGTCTGATGGCACAGATAAAATCCCACTTGGGCGAGAATTATTACCAAAGAGCGTGCGAGATTGGTTTTGGATTGACAGCCCAAGCCCCACGCTCAAATGACACGCCGTCAATGGCGAAAGACCCACAAGCGGATGATAAAAGCAGTTCATGCGGTCGTGTATCATCTCGCTCGCTGGTACGACGGTATCGCTTAGCCCATACAGCTTATCGGTGCTGATTTGATAAAACACCTCGCCATCATCGCCCACCAAAACCTTGACACGGTCAGGGTTTAGCACATACATCTGCCAAAGGCCGCTAAAAATATCTCGCTGTTTTAAGACATAAGTATTACCACGCAAGAGTTTAGAGCTTACCCAACTTTCAATAAACTGCTGCCAGCTTTGATGCCTATTTGGTTTTTTTAAAATGGCGTGAGTGCGTGATTTGGTGGGTTGCAGTACGCCATCTTTGACCGCTTTGGTCTGTATGCGTAATTTGCCAATGTCGGTGCTAATCAGGCTCACACACGCAAAAACGGCATGAAAATGGGTTAAATCGGTGCGTTTTAGCTCATCGTTTTTTTGCCACGCCCCTGTATAAGGCTCGTGGATAATAGGCAACCAGCCGTTACTGCCCCCAACAGGGGTAAGTGATTTTTTCTTGAATAAATCAAAAAATCCCATTATGACAAATCCAATTCGCTATTTTCGGTGGTTGTTTTGGTTTTGCGTTTGGGCTTGTCTGCTTTGGATTGACTGGGAGCAGGCTTAGCAATGCCCAAAATGATAAGTATTCTTGCCTGTGGTTCTGGCACATCGTGCGTCTCGCCCACCGCCCCTGTCGGTGCGTCTTTTAAATATGTGATTTGCATGAAATCTCCTAAAATAAAGCCCCATTTTCATTCATGGGGCTTCATCAAATAAGGCTTTATCTGACTAAGCTGTGTATTTAATATACCCCACGGCTTTGGGCAGGCGTTTTTTCCAACGGATAAAGCGTTCGGCACGGATGGCGGTTAAGTTGTTTTGAAACAGATTGACCATTTTTGGGGATTCGTCTGTTCCCATGTTAATAGTCGCCTCGGTTGAGACGCTAAAATCAATGCCTCCATCGTCCGCCAGTAGGATTTGATTTGGAATGATAAGCACAATCTTATCTGACAGATGACCGCTTGTAACCACTGGCAAGCCCTTTAATGAGCGACCCCCTACCAAGCTCATGCCCTCAAAATAAGTGCGACCCAGAGCATCACGCATACCAGATATCTGCATGGCACGGGTCTCACTCATCGCCCAATATGCCCCTTCCAAACTAAACCCTGCATCCACCAGTTGGGCGATGAGCGTTTGTAAATCAGCGTCATATTTATCGGCACTCTCGCCTGTTGAAACCACGGCATTGACACCGTGCAAGATGGACGCTGGCGATTCGGCGGCTTCTGCCTTATCAGGGTCAAAAAACTGCTGGTCAATAAACTGAGCCACCGTTGCCACCAAATCATCACGCACAAGCGTATCAGCTTTTGGGTTAGAAAAGCGGATAAGCTCATCTGACAACAGCACAATGCCTGCGATTTTGGCGTGGCTTAAAGTCATTGAACCAAATTCAGGATTGCCCACAGGCTTCATCTTGCCCTCACCTACCCAGCCAACGCTGCCGCTTGCGGTCTGTGTTGGGATTTTGACATTAAACGGCACTTGTCGCATCTGATGAGCGATTTTATCCACCACGGTTTTTTGGCGGACAAGCTCAATAAATTCTCCTGTCAAATTGGCATAATCAATGAGTTCTTTGCCAAATTTATCATCAGTCGTTGTACCAATGACCGCCTTTTGAGTGGCGGCACGGATGACGCCCTCAGGGGCATTCCAACCTTGAAGCACTTCACGGGTGGTAACACCGCCTTTTGATTTGGTGGCAATGGCGGACGCTTTGACTAGTAGTGAAAAGCCGATACCTTTGGGCAAATTAGATTCTACTTGCACGCTTTTGGTCTGCTCTGGGTTTTGGGGGATTGGCTCGCCTTTGGCACTTGCCGCCGCTTGTTCTGGATTTTCACCACCGATTTCGGTAGGATTTGGGGCGGTTTCCACTGATTTAATCAGTTTGGTTAGGCGTTCGGCATTCTTTTCTAGGCGAGCGATTTCGCCTTCTAATACCGTGATTTGGGCTTCATCATCATCGCTTGGCGTGTGTCCGCTTGTGACTGATTTTGTCATCATCTCGCCAATTTGCTTTTGTTTGGCGGCGATTGTGGCGTTGATTTGTGCCAGTTGTGCTTGGTAATTCATAAAAGTTTCACTCCGTTTGTGGGTAAAATTAAAGCAACCGCACCATTACTGGGGGTTGCTTTTGTGATTGTGGTTGGGGTTGATGGTGGCTGGATTGGGTTAATCGGTGGGCTTGGCGTGGGCTGCAAAGGCAGGTTAAACGCTTCTTTGATTTGCTTGACGCTTGTTATCACCGCATCAGCGTTAGCAGGCACAGTAACCACGGACAGCTCATAAAACTCCCACGCTTTGATGTGTAGACCCCATGAGTTTTCAAGATAGCTGTATTCTTTGATTTTAAAGCCAACGGACAGGCATTTGACCAGCCCTGATTTGATGGACTGCCACGCCTCGTCCAAACGGTCTTTTAATTTACCTTTTTCGTCAATCTTGACCAATTTAGCGACAATCTCAATGCCTTTTTCTGTTACCGTGGCTTGGATAACTTCGCCAATCGGCTGATTATGATTGTGCTGCCAAAGTAGCGGTATGGGTAGGGCAAATTTCGCCCCCATTGGCTCTAAAATGTCATCATCTCGGTCGGTGGATGGCGTGTTGGCGATGCCTGTGATGATGCGTTCATCATCGGTGTCGGTTATGGATTTGATTTGTAGGGTTGAGTAGGCTTTGGTCATTTATCTGTTCCAATAAAAAACCGCCTATCGTTAAGATAAGCGGTTATACAGTTTGGGATTATGACAAAATCATACCCTAAACTGGTCTAAATTTCAAGGGGATTTTGCCAAATGGATTAAGCAACTTTTTGTAAACGCTCTGGGCCTTTGACTTCTGGCGTGTCTTGTTCACGCAGTTTGTCGCAGAGCGTATCTATATTTTGTAGGTCATCTTTTGCCAGTTCTATCACATCGGCAAGCAAACCAACAATCATCGCATTTTCGCCTGTTATGCTGTTTAGTAGATGACCGATCAGCCAATCCATCTTTTCTACACGCAAGGTGGCAAGGCTCATGACATCGTCCAGTTCATACAGTTCCTGCTTCATCTTACACCTCCTTTGCGTTGTCAAGGGTGGTTAGAAAAGGCGGATTTTTTAGCATAGATGTCAGCCGTGCCGATGACGCATAGTTAATGGCGGTCAAGGTTTCGCCATCAATATAAGGCTCATTGATGATAAGCTGTGGAATGTCTTTGGTTCTGACAATCTGCTCATCAGGTTCTAACACCCGTGTCCATAATACGCCATCGTTATCGTATTTGCCGACATCAGCCCTGTGCATCAGTGGTAGTGGCTTGCCCGACTTGCTCAGTCGTCAATTCACAGGCTCTGTTAATGTTGAAGCGATGATGAACCAAATTCCACACTTCATCATAGCCCAGATAGCTTGCCACACGCACAAACCATTCGCAGGTCTTGACCAGTCCATTACGGTCTTTGACGGTGGATAGGGTTTGGGGGGTGGGTAGTGAATATGAACCAGTTTTGCGGATAGAGGGGAGGACTTCGTCAAAGACCCAGTTTTGGAATTTAACCGCTTCTTTTTTGTTGGAGCGAAAAATCACACGGTAGAGATTGGGTTCATTGATGAAGGTAATTTCGTTTTTGCGACCCTTGCTGTCCACACTATACATTTTATGTACACCGTCATCAGAAAGATTAAAACGGCTTGGGTTAGCATTATTAATATCTAAAATTGTTGCGATATCAGTAAGGCAAAATAGCGGTTCGCCATCTTTAAGTTCTACACGGACGGTTTGGTTTTCAAAATTGAAGTTAATAAGATTAGACATAGGTCGTTTCCTGTGCTGGTTAATAAAACTACCACCGAAAACGCCAAATAGGGTGGTAGGGGAACTTGCAGGATTGGCGTACCGTCAAACAAGGTAAACGGCGTGTCAAAGACACTCCCACAAGCCCCTACCATAAAGATAAGGAGTGTGTGCAATAAAAAACACGCTTATCTTAGGCGTGTATTATCGCCTTGTTTGAATTCGGAACGCCAATTCCGCTACCTGAGTTTGCAGGTATGGCGTTATTTTAGGTTAGTTGAATAAAAAAAGCAAGCGTTTTTTGCTTGCTTTGGTCATTTATCTGTTCCAATAAAAAACCGCCTATCGTTAAGATAAGCGGTTATACAGTTTGGGATTATGACAAAATCATACCCTAAACTGGTCTAAATTTCAAGGGGATTTTGCCAAATGGATTAAGCAACTTTTTGTAAACGCTCTGGGCCTTTGACTTCTGGCGTGTCTTGTTCACGCAGTTTGTCGCAGAGCGTATCTATATTTTGTAGGTCATCTTTTGCCAGTTCTATCATATCGGCAAGCAAACCGACAATCATCGCATTTTCGCCTGTTACGCTGTTTAGTAGATGACCGATCAGCCAATCCATCTTTTCTACACGCAAGGCGGCAAGGCTCATGACCTCGTCTAGTTCAAACAGTTCTTGTTTCATCGCCATCTCCTTAGTCCCATTCGCCTGTGATTTTGTTCAGTGCTGCTTTGGCGATTTTTGCCATTTTTTCATCTGACACGCCCCAAGAGCGATAACGCAAAAGATTTGGTAAGTCATCATAAGTAGAGATAAACTCGTTTTTGCCCATCTCACGCATCGTCATCACGCCTTGTAGATTGACGGTGGCGATAAAGGTTTTGTATAGCTCGCCATGACTGGGGGCGGGTGCATTGATGACATTGACCGCAGGATAGACGGGGGCGACTGTATAAGAGCCAGTTTTGCGGATGCTTGGGAGAACTTCGTCAAAGACCCAGTTTTGGAATTTTACTGCTTCTTTTTTGTTGGAGCGGAAAATCACACGGTATAGGTTGGGTTCGGAAATGAAGTTTACTTCTTGAATGCGGTTGAGGTTGTCGATGATGGACATTTTATGTACCCCAGCTTCATCAAGATTAAAACGGTTAGGGGTTGCTTTTTCAAGATTAAGAATAACCGCCACATCAGATAGGCAAAACAGCGGTTCGCCATCTTTAAGTTCTACACGGACGGTTTGGTTTTCAAAATTAAAGTTGATAAGATTAGACATAGGTCGTTTCCTTGTTTGAGGTTAATAAACCTACCACCGAAAACGCCAAATAGGGTGGTAGGGGAACTTGCAGGATTGGCGTACCGTCAAACAAGGTAAACGGCGTGTCAAAGACACTCCCACAAGCCCCTACCATAAAGATAAGGAGTGTGTGCAATAAAAAACACGCTTATCTTAGGCGTGTATTATCGCCTTGTTTGAATTCGGAACGCCAATTCCGCTACCTGAGTTTGCAGGTATGGCGTTATTTTAGGTTAGTTGAATAAAAAAAGCAAGCGTTTTTTGCTTGCTTTGGTCATTTATCTGTTCCAATAAAAAACCGCCTATCGTTAAGATAAGCGGTTATACAGTTTGGGATTATGACAAAATCATACCCTAAACTGGTCTAAATTTCAAGTACTTTTAAGGTCTTAGGCGACTTTGGACAGACGCGCCAAGTCTGTCTTTTGGCGGTTGGTGCAAGGTTTTTTACCGTCAATCTCGCCCAAATACGCCCCGCACTTTCTGAGTTTGTCGCCCAGACTTTCTTGCATATCAGCGATGATGGCAAGGCGTGTCGTGATTTCACTATCATTTTCGTCATCATAATACTCCATCATCATATAGATAAGGGATAGGCATTTGTTGATGTCGTTGCCTGCTTCGTCCAACAGGGCTTTTGGGGTGGCAATCGTTATCATCTTACACCTCCTTTGCGTTGTCAAGGGTGGTTAGAAAAGGCGGATTTTTTAGCATAGATGTCAGCCGTGCCGATGACGCATAGTTAATGGCGGTCAAGGTTTCGCCATCAATATAAGGCTCATTGATGATAAGCTGTGGAATGTCTTTGGTTCTGACAATCTGCTCATCAGGTTCTAACACCCGTGTCCATAATACGCCATCGTTATCGTATTTGCCGACATCAGCCCTGTGCATCAGTGGTAGTGGCAAAGGGGTTTGGGGATTAAACCCCCTACGCTGGGCGATGACCCCGAGCAGTAGTCCTTGTAGGTATTCGGTGGCTTGCCCGACTTGCTCAGTCGTCAATTCACAGGCTCTGTTAATGTTGAAGCGATGATGAACCAAATTCCACACTTCATCATAGCCCAGATAGCTTGCCACACGCACAAACCATTCGCAGGTCTTGACCAGTCCATTACGGTCTTTGACGGTGGATAGGGTTTGGGGGGTGGGTAGTGAATATGAACCAGTTTTGCGAATGCTTGGGAGAACTTCGGAAGTTACCCATTTGCGAAACTTATGTTGAACCGTGCCTTTTTCAGTTGCCTTGCGAGAACGCAAAATTAAAATATATAATCCGCTTTCGTTGATGATGTTTATTTTTTGCTCTCCGCCAAGGGTGTCAGTTAAAATGACACCCTTTTCATCATCGTCTATGGCGGTAAGTGCTTGTCTTGGATTGGTTAATCCCAAAACACCGCAAATATCGTTGGCAACAAACCAAGGTTCGCCCTGTTTTTCAACAACACGAATGGGTGAATTTTCAAAATTGAAGTTAATAAGATTAGACATTGCTAATACTCCTGTGTATTGAGATTTAACCCTAGTTTGAAATAGGGTGGACAAGATGTTCAAAACACCGTACACAGTCGGCTGTGCATTCTCACGATATGCACCATCTTGCCCATAACAGAAAGTAATAGGCAACAAAAAATCGCTAGGCGTAGCGATGACGCTGTGTAAAATCGGTGGTTTTGAAACACCTTAGCCATATTCTAACTAAGGGCAATAAAAAAAGCAAGCGTTTTTTGCTTGCTTTGGTCAAATTTTTTTCAATAAAAAACCGCCCTATGTAGGCGGTTGGTTTTTGGTCTTTTTGGTTATTTTTGCTTTCGTTTGGTGTGATAGGTCGTCCACAGCCCATCAATATGCTCAAATAAATCATCAGAAATTGGTTGGTGCACGGCATCCAAAATGAAATCAACACCTTCACGCCGAGCAAGTTTGGCAGCAGGGACAAAATCGGCATCACCTGCAATCAGTACAATGCGGTTGGCTTGCATTTTTAGGGTAACGGTAGAAATATCCACCCCAATCCGCATATCTACGTCTTTTTGCATAATGTCAATGGTAAAATCATCATCCATTAAATCGCCCCATGCTTTCTTGCCTTTTAGGAGTTCGGATAGTACACGGGGTTTTAGTCGCCAGCCATTGTTATAATCAGATAATCTGCCCAGTCTCAGGGCAAACTTACGCTTTTTAATCAGCTCTTTATGCAGTTCTCTACGAAACACCGCTTCGTCTGATTTTGATAAATCTAGGGCTTTACCACTAATGGGGTTGTGCATTTTCTTTTCAAGCGGTGGGCAATCATAGAAGAATATGCGGTATAAATTATGTTCTATCTTGTCTTTGTTACGGAGTTTTAAATGTTTTAATGCCATACCCATGGCAATATTTGCCATTTTTTTGGCATCATAATGTTCGGTAGTGGGCAGATAATGGCGTAAGCGTTTGATGAAAAACGCACCATCAATAAAAACAGCAGTTGTCATACAATTTCCTTTAATCAACAAAAAAGCCCAAAGGGTCGGCTCTTTGAATATGTACATCAAAGGCGTACTGCTAGGGGCTAGATAGATCTCATTATAAAGACAGATACACTTTTTGTCAAGTCCTAAAAATAAACCCCCACATCGTCATCACCCCTAGGCACAGCTGGGTTTTGGCTCATGAGTGCCACGGCGTTTAGCATGGCAATCACAGGGTCAATCTTACCGTTACCGCTTTCTGATTTACTCATACTTACCCCAGAGCCTGACAGTTTAACCCGTGCATTACCTACGCACCACGCCATTAACGGTTGATTTGCGTGCGTCAAATCACCACTGGCGATTTTGCGTTCGCATACTTTTTGATAACCGCCCAGCTTCCAGCCTTGCGACACGCCTGTCATGTGTGTGTCTTTGGGTATGCCGATGGATTCAAGGGCGATGACAATATCGTCCGCCCCAGCAGGGTCAAGACCGATTTTATCCAGTTTGCCACTGTCATAGACTTTTTTGGCAATGTCAGCAAATTCTGCCACATCATCGCCCACATTTTGCACGATGACCAAGTCGCCATCGGTTTCAAAATCACGATAGCGTGGTTCGTCCTGTTTTCGTCGCTCTAAGGCAATCGGATGACACCACGCTTTGACCCACACCCACCACTGTTTGACTTCATGGCGGATATTGTTATCGTCTGTGTAGATGTATTTTGGGGTTGGTAAGCGTCCAACGACCGCACAGCCTAACAAATCATCAAGACCACCACCATCACCGCCCATGGTGATGACCTCACTTTTTTCAATGAGTTCATCAAGGCTAAACGCTCGCCCTGCCCCCTCCCAAAACTCCGCTCCTGCCCAGCGGTTAGCTCTAAGCGATATGCCAATTTCTACATTTAAATGCTTGGCAAGGGCAGTTTGCAAGGTGTTTTTGTCATGCGACTCTTTGGCGCGTTTTAGCGTATCGGTCAAATAATCCAAATCCACACTTGACCCCAAATTGGGGTTGGTGATGTACCAGTTTTCAGGCTTGATGTAGTCGCCACTGTCAATATAAGCCTGCGGAAATTCATAAATCACAGGCAAAAATCGCAAATCATCAATCTGCCCATCTCGCACCGAGCGAGCATAATCCAGCTTTTCTTTAAAAATCCCAGCAGGTGCTTCATCGCTCATGGTGGACAAATAGATGACAAAGCCCTCAGGGCGAGATGCAAGCCCCCCGATGGCTTCTTGGAGCATGGCGGCCGCCCCTGCTCGCTTACCAAACACCCACAGCTCATCTACAAGCACATACGCCCCCTTAACACCTGCCAAACTGTTGGACTCAGCGGCGATGACCTTTAAACTTGCCCCTGTAAATCGGTGGGTGATGGTTTTGGTGTGGGCAGAGACATTAAAAAGAGCAGATAATTCACTATCTACTCGTATCATGTCTTGCATGGGCGAAAATGAGTTATTGGCAACCTCCTTGGTTGGGGCGACGATGACAAGCTCACAGCTTTGGCGTTCGTTTAAAATCAAAGCGGTCAGCATGATGCCAGCGGCTAGCGTAGATTTTGAGTTTTTTTTACTGATTAACAGAAAAAACTCTTTAATCAAGCGTTTTTTGGTATTAGGGTCATACGCCCCAAAAATGATGGCCACAAAGTCAAATACCCACGCTTTACTCACCGCCCCAATCTTTGGGCAACCGATGACGTCAACCAGTGCCAGCTCTTTAAACACACGCAAAGCAATGTCGCTCATCGTGGTAAACAGCGGTTTGCATGGAATAAGGCTTTCACCCTTAACAATGCGTTCTTGCCAGTCAGGCAGGGCGGTTGTCCATGTTGGTACTAAGTTTTTGTTCATATTTGCTAACATGCTCTTGTAAAAATAGGTAAAATGTTTTTATGTGGGCAGCGGCAAAACAAGATAAAATCTTTTTCTTTTCATGAGCTTGATGGCAGGCAACTTTAAAAATCAGCGTTCGGGCTTTTTCGGTCAATTTCTCGCCATTTAAATAAGCACGACGAGCATAAAATACCGCCTTTTTCAGGTCAGTTAATTCATCGCCCTTCAATCCTGCTCGGTGCAAATATTTATAACAATTACCCAAGCAAAACGGCAAAAGCTCGGTAATCTCAATACACTCAATGCCACTTGGGCAAGATGTGTAATGTGCTGGGTGGTTAATCAAATCATCACTTATCATTAAACCTTATGTCCTTTGGTAAAAAACAAAACTCTTTGATAAAATCATCATACCGCATGATTTTACATTTACCGTCAATCACTGGATAAACAAAACCCTGACCATCGGCAGGGTTATTTAATTCGGCAGTGTCGCCAGCATCATTCATGTATTTCATTGCAACAGCTCACTGCCAAACATGTCCGCCTGATTTGACAGTGTGGCAAATCGCCCATTTTCACTTTTATCTTTGGCATTATCCAACTCATCTTCCTTTTTGCCTGTCTGAGCCAGTTTATGCTCGGTGTAGGGCAATAAAGCGATGGCGGCGTTAATGCGTTTTTTTGGCGTGTACAGACCATCAGTGTTATTAAACACCGCCGTCAAAAACTCCAATGGGGTTTCGTATTTTGGGGTATTTGGTGCGTCTGGCACTGTGTTGGTTGGTTGCGACCTGACATCAATGGATAAGCCGTTACCTGCTGAGGGTGAGTAGCATTTTTCGGTGGGTGGTTTTAGCCCTTTTATCTTGTTGTTATCTTGTTGTCGGTGAGTATTTGGTGTGTATCTCGTGTGTGGCTGTGTGTGATTGTGTGTGTAAAAACATTTGATGTTCATTGATTTTATATAATACAACATGGCATTACAAGATACAACAAGACAACAAAAAACCCTTGAAAGCTAATGTTTTCAAGGGTTTTTAACTAAGTTTGATTAAGTTTTATTTTCTTTGATTTTTGTAAATGGTGGAGATGGCGGGAGTTGAACCCGCGTCCGCCAGCACTACGCCCATGACTCTACACGTTTAGAGTCTGTCTTTGGCTTTAATCCACACCGACCCGACAGTCAGGGTGGATAGGACGATTTGCTAAGAGTTCGCACCTGTCATCGCAACGCTAACAGATGCTATCCTTTGTGCGTTCGCATCTGGGTGAGCAACCAGACCAAAGGCAATCTGTGCCGACCCAAGTAGCCCTTAGGCTACTAGTGCGTAAGTTTCGTCGTTTGCGACTATTTTAAATGTACGTTGATTTACAAGAGACATACGCTCTTGACGTGCATCATTAGGTTTCATTACCAGCGTCGAAGCCAGAACATCCCCAATGGTCAAATTATAACAAAAACCGCTCATCAAATCAAGCATTTAATCATATTATGTTAAGTTTGGCCACTAGTGTCATTTTTCAAACCATTTTTCTTCAAGTTTTGTCAGTTCACCTGTTGCTCTCATATCACTAAGACCTTGGTTGAACATGTTAATGATCTGAGTTTTGTTCTTAGGTGCTATTGCGACGGCATACGAACCTTTATCATTGACATTACCATACTCTAAGAGATTGGTTTTATATTGGGGATAGCTTTTGGCAAAATGCTGGACGATTTGTTTGTCGCTCATGATGGCATCCACTTTACCATTGATTAAATCTTGAAAGCTCAAAAACATCTTTTCTTTGGCCACCACATGTTCAATTCCATGTTCTTTGGCGACATCCACAAAAATCGCCCCATCTTGAACGCCCAAACGCATGGGTTTTAGATCTGACATTGAGTTGATGGTTGTGTCATTTAAAGACAAAACCCCCGCAGGCATATATACATACGGATTGCTAAGCAGATATTTGCCTTCACGTTCGGTGGTGTAAGAGATGGATGAGATGGCAAGGTCGCTTATGTTTTGCTCTACTGATTTGAACATATCTTGCCATGGTAAAATATTAAATTTGACCGTGTATCCATTTTTTTGGGCGATATGGGTGATGACTTCTACGTCAAAACCGATGGGGTTGCCCTTGTCATCAATATAAGCAAAAGGCGGCATGTTACTGTTGACTGCCACTTGGATGCTTTTGGTGCCAATAATATTGGCATCGTCGGTATTTTGTGTGGTGGATTGTTTTTTACCACAGGCTGATAAAAGTCCAATGATACAAATGATACCAATCATAACACCTTGGTTAAAAAATACAGTATGTTTCATCATCGCTCCTAACGATTTTTGTGTTTGTTTAAACTTATCTTAATAATATTAAGTGTGTTTATTAACAATAATCATACTCAATATTAACAGTATTATACAAAATGATATTAGTTTTGGCAAATGATTAATATCAGAAAAACTCATTAATGATATTGTGGATTTTTATAAGTATTTGTAATTAATTTAATTTTATATTTTTATACGAAAATGTCAGCCCTAAATTTTCATAAAATCTTATGAATGATAAATTTACGGTATTTTGTGGCATTAATAACAAGCATATTTTATTTCATTTGTATTGCTATATTGTAAATTTTATTTAAAAATATTACATTTTGATGAATAAAAAACCTGTGATTGAACACAGGTTTTGTTATTTTGAGTTTTTGATGCTTAACGCAACTCTCTTTGTATGCCCGGCTCTTGTTCAGAACCAATCGTGGAATCACTGAGTCTAAAAAAGTCATCAGGTAAGTTGGGTATGGTGTCTGGCGATGGCGTCAGAGGCATGTTGGTGCCGATATGATCTGATGGGGTAGGGGCTTGATACTGGGTGGGGTGGTTACCTATAATGACTGGCTGTGCATTTTGCACAGGTTGGGGCAGATAATTGCCATCAGGCATGCCTTGTATGGGCATATTTTGGTCGGGCATGTATGTGGTGGGGGGCATCATGATGGCGTTTGACTCTGGTAACAGCTGAGCGATGTCTACATTGAGTGCAGATAAAGTTGTCTCATCATATACCAAAAACTCTGTTCGTTCATTTTTAAAGCGTCCCAACTCGGTTACGTTGTCCGACACAGGAAAGCTGTCACCTACGCCCTTGGGGGTCAGCTGCTCATCATTTACCCCTTGCCCCACCAAAAAGTCTTTGACCGCTTCTGCTTGTCTTTGCGATAGGTTCAGATTTGCCATGCGGTCAGTGCCATCTTTGCCACTGGTATGGGTTACGATGATAAGCTTGATGTGGGGGTTGGTTTTGATTTTTTCTGCCAGCAATGATAGCATCTCATGACTGTTGGTAGGTAACTCATCTCTGCCATTAAAATCAATAATGCCAAGATTTGCCGAACGTGATAAATCATAACTGTCAGGGGGGTCATCTAAATGATTTAGGGCAGCAGTGGCACGCTCAAAACTTTGACTGATGGCACTTTTTCTGTCCAAAACAGGGGCAGGCGATACTTCAAATTGTGGTGCGAGTAGGGCGATGTCATTGATGATTCTGGGTAAGATGTCCGTGTTTGGTGTATTGACATAGATGTGATTGCCAACAATCTCAATGCTGGTGAATGGCTCAGACTTAATCATCGCCATGATGCTCTCTAAACGCTCTAATCCTGTCATTGATGTGCCAAAATTATCATCAATATCCATGATACAGCCAATTTGTCCAAAGTTGTTTTGTAACACATTAAGCAACTGCTCTTTGAGCTGGGCATTACCTATCTCAGCTTGACAGGCGTACAGCGTGCCATTTTCACCTGATGTCAGCGACAGACGAGGTGAGTTTAGGGATTTGACGGTAGGTGTGGCGATATTGGGGTCATCGATGGCGACTGTCTTTGATTTGTTTTTTAGTAGATGCCACGCCACACCCCCAACAGCCAAAGTGATGAGAGTTACTCCCAGTATGATTAACAAAGGATTTGAGCGTGCTATTTTAGGTTTGATGGGTTTATGATTGATAAGGTTGTTATTTATATTGGCAGTTGTGTCGTTATTTGTATTATTATAAATACTGTTATAAATACTGTGATGAACGTTATTTTGATTGATGTCATCATGATTGAGATGATGGTCTTGTTGGTCATCGCTTGGGGGCGTATTAGAGTCATTGTCATTGGCAGGATGAGCGGGGCTGTCAAAATTACCAGATGCCCCATCAGCGGTTGGCATTTGTATGTTTAATTGTTCAATCTTTTGAGTTAATGAACTTTGGATGAACTGGGATGACCATGCAGGCAAATGCGTGCGACTTGATTCAAAATTCTGTGCCAAAAAAGCAATCAGCCCATCACCTCCTGCCAAATTTGCCACCTCTACCATCATCGGTGGGGTAATGGCTCTAAGCAGTGTCATTGTGGTTTGTTCATCCATGTGAAAACTGCGTGCCAAACGCTTTGCCAAAGGTTCTGCTTGTATGCCCCATAAGGCGACCAGGTTATGATTTTTAACGTGGGTGCTGTCAAAATTCTCATCAAGTTCAATCAAGTGTGCCGCACTTAGGGCATAATACTGTTTTAACAAATCTGCACTTGTGTCTTGGTTTGAGATGCCCATGGAGCTTGATACCAACCCATGTAAATATTGTACAATGTCCATCGTTCACCTTATCAATTTTTATACTAACCTTTTATTATACCGTAAATATCACCAAAAATCTGCGTTATGATTGTCATCACCTTGCCTTTTATCTTGTTTTTATGCTGTTTTGTCATTTAAGATGCAAAGACTTGACGTGGTGTGTGTGGTGATGCGATGATCATTTTGGTAAATGGGTAAATGGGTAAATGGGTAAATGGGTAAATGGCAAATGGCAAATGGCAAATGGCAAATGGCAAATGGCAAATGGCAAATGGCAAATGG
>ERZ1023396.40-NODE-40-length-82751-cov-157.686031_pt1 | contig 82751 bp, 70 predicted proteins | sample MGYA00380504_ERZ1023396 | MGnify/ENA primary metagenome ERZ1023396 (study PRJEB33173, sample SAMEA4830410) | metagenome | study: EMG produced TPA metagenomics assembly of the PRJEB25223 data set...
ATAGAGATAGAGATAGAGATAGAGATAGAGATAGAGATAGTATACATTTATCTACTAAAAAGTGCAACAATCAAATGGTTAAAATATCAACTTTTTTTGATAAAATGATACAAAAGAACCACAACCATAACCGAACCACACAACCACAACCACGCATGACATGGCCAGTCAAAGGTGAGTTTAGAAAAATGCAAAACCAAAAAACCCCACACTCAACCAATAAAGCAGAATATCAAAACAAACACAAGTTTAAAAATATTCACACACAGCGTTGGCCATTAACCATGATGATGATAATTAGCATTTGTTTGCTATTGACGATGTTACTGTTGATAAAATTACTGTTGTCGCACCATCAATTCACCCATGACAAAATAGCCCATGAGCAAACACACGTAAGCACCAACACAGATGCAAATCGCATGCCTGCCAATGACACCACCCACACAGCCAAGGCATTAAAGACCCAATCAGAGATCATCATCAAAAACATGACAAAAAATGACACAAATGACACAACAGAGAACAACCCAGCAGAGAACAGCCCAGCTCAAGATGACTTGGCTAAAAACAATTCAGAAAACAACCGTTTAGAAAATGGCAATTTAGAAAATCATCAGCCAAAAACAAATAACAACCCACCCATTTTACCCATCATTGCCAGTCATGATGCCAACCATGATGTCAACACAACCATCAGCAACAACGGTAACAACGGCAACAGTGGTCAGATAACAAACACTCAAATAAACGAACAAATAAAACAAATAGATGAACACCATCATGCCCAGCAACAAGCCATTAAAGATGAATATTTGTTGAATTGGGACTTGCCAAGCAACGTCCAACAACAAAACCGTGAGTTACTGACAGACATCGCCTTACAAGACCAAAGCGACCTAGAAGCACAAAGACAAATTCAAGAGATGAAGCGACAACTCAACGACGCCAATGCCAAGATGAGTGAGCAGCTTGAGCAAATACGCAAGCTGGCTCAACAACAAATAGAGCAAGACAGGGCAGGCAATTAAAAAATATTCATTGATTTTTATGCTAATTTTCCATCACCTTATCATTTGTTATTTATATCAGTTTTGATATAATCATCTAAACCCAAGCTAATACCCAATATGAAAGACATTGCATTTTTAGGCACTTCACTTGATGACATTCGTGATTTTCCTGATGATATCAGACAAGATACAGGCTATCAGTTGCACTTGGTGCAAATTGGTGAAATGCCCAATGATTTTAAATACATGAATACAATAGGCAGTGGCGTGGTAGAAATACGCTTAAAAGATGCAAACGGCATTTACCGTGTTGTTTATACTGCTAAGTTTGCTAATGTGGTGTATGTATTACACGCCTTTACTAAAAAGACCCAAAAGACCCCACAGGCTGATTTAAACCTTGCTAAATCACGCCTAAATGCCCTTATCCAACAATTAAAGGATAATAAAAATGATGACCCATAAGAGCGTTTTTGATGCCCTAAGTGATACCCCTAGCCAAAGTGCTAACCTAAAACTAAAAGCCCAAATGATGGCGCATATACAAGCTCAAGTTGCTACCTTAGACGGCACACAAGCCCAAATTGCTAAACAATGTGGCATTACCCAACCAAGACTAAATGACCTTATCAATGGCAAGATGAGCAAATTTAGCCTTGATGCCCTGGTCAATATCAATGCTAATTTAGGCGTTAAGGTAGGCTTGGTATTTGCCTAAAAATCTAAATTATTGGTGAACATTTTATTTTTTTGTTGGTATATTTGTTGGTATAGAAAGGCGGTTTTGCTGATTGTAACTGTTTTGATATTGCCAACAAATTCACGGCTAAATACGGTTTTAATGCTTTTGATTTTGGGTAGGTTGATAATTGATAATGCCTTGTTCAAAGTTTATGGTGCAATGTTGGGGGCATTGGTAGCTTCGCTGTGGAATTTTTTTTAGATTTGAAGCGTGGAAACTTGGCACGACCTTTGAAGAAATTGCTAAAGGCGGTATGGACATTTAGCAAGGCTTGTTCACTGTTTGGGTAAATTCTGTATTTATAGGCTTTGAGCATGGCTTGTTAGCTGATTGAAATAATGAGTTAAAGATTGCTTTGTTCAAAACCGCTTTGTTTAAGATGGTTATTAACCCAGGCCAGTCGTTCAGGCGTTCCCACATCCACCCAAATGCCATCATAAATCTCGGCTGACACTTGACGTGTCATCATCGCTTGCTTAAGCACTTTTGCCAACGGATACGGTCTGTCATAAGGCACATCAACAAACAAGGCAGGGTGCAATAGGCTGATGCCTGCAAATGTCCATGTCTTTTGCTCACGGACTTGCTCACTTGAGTTGTGGTCTGCTTGATGCTCAGGTTTTTGAGGCTCAAGTTTCATCAGCACTTTACCATCATGATAAATAAAATCCCCTGCCCTATTGTGTTTAGGGTTGTCAACCAACAATAAATGAGCCAAAACAGCCACATCATCGACGGCTTGTGAGTGATTAAGACCCGCATTTTTACCAAGACCATCTAATGGGTGGCGTGTCCAGACATCACCATTGATGAGTAAAAAAGGCTCTGGTTTTAGCTGATTTTCATATAAGGCTTTGGCGATGCCACCAGCGGTTTCTAACGGCTTTTCTTCCACCGACCAACGAATATTGACCCCATAACGACTGCCATCACCGATGCCTGCTTGTAATTTATCCGCCAACCAAGCAGCGTTAATGACAATGTCAGTGATGCCTGCCTGCCGTAATGCCAAGATGTGCCATTCTATTAATGCTCGACCGCCCACCTTGATGAGTGGTTTGGGTGTGGTGAAAGTCAATGGACGCATTCGTGTGCCTTTGCCCGCTGCCAATATCATGGCTTGGCGAATGGGTTGGCGTTGCCAATGTTTATCGATATGGGTTTGCATGATGTGGTTAAGTCTTTTTAGCAATATGACAAAAACGGTTATGATAAAAATGGTTATGATAAAACAGTTATGGTAAAAACCGCTGACGATACACTGGCAACACGTCATCTTGTAACCAAGATAAAAACGCTTGTGCCACCTGGCAAGTGTGCTTACTTTGCTTATCGTCCGAGTTGATGGTCATGTTTACCAGCCAATTCAGCTCAAACAACAAATCGTCCATGACTTTGGGAATGTCTGCCAAATAGCGAGTTTTACCATCTCGTTGTGCCAGTCGCACAAAAATACCCAACACCTTAAGATGACGTTGCACTCCCATGACCATCATGTCCTTATGATATTGCTTAAGGTCGGTACTGTTGCGTTTATCTGAAACCAAGGAGTACCCTGCTGTCTGCAACATGTGCCAAAATTCAGCTGTCCAAGCTTCAATGCTTGACTGTGGCCAGTTCACATAAGCATCTCGCAATAAAGACACCAAATCATAAACGTACGAGCCAATCACCGCATCTTGAAAATCAATAATGGCTAAATTTTTGCCATCAACATCATCTTGCATCAGGTTGCGACTGTGATAATCTCGATGCACCACAACGCTTGGGTGTTCACTCACTTCTGTGATGATTTGGCTAACCAGCTGCTGCCAGCAGTACTGCCCTTTATCATCAGTTGATAAATCAACCCCCACATAAGGCAAAAACCACTCACCAAATAACGCCATTTCTTGCTTGAGCAAGTGGGCATCATACAAAGGCAATGCAACCTGATTGACATCTAAGCTTTGAATGGCAATGATGCTTTGCATCGCTTGTTGATAAAGCGAGTTAATTTTTTCATCGGTACTGGCTGTTAATAAGTGAGCAAATTCGGTCTTACCAAAATCCTGCAACAATAAAAATCCTTGGGGGACATCTTTTGCCAAAATATCAGGAACATTCACCACAGGAGCAAGTAAATTTGCCACCTGCACAAACTGACTGACCGATTCTTTATCTGGTGGGGCGTCCATCACCAACATGCTTTTGGGCATCATCTTAGGGGCATCATCTGCCAAGATGATGCGATGATATTGCCGAAAACTGGCATCGCCAAGCAAACTGTGAATGGCATAATCGCCATCAATGTGCTGATTAAGCCAAGCTTGCAAGGCTTGCTGTCGGTCAGTCAGATGAGCATCTGCATCTAAATGCACAAAACGATGGGCGTGGGTGGGGGTGGCATGCGACATGGGAGTTTCCAAAAAATAACAACCAATCAATTCAATTCAATGGGCGTGATGGGCATTAGGTCAGTAATATCTAGGCTAATTAAATTGGCTATGGTAACATGTCAGTACTTTTATCACCACTTGAAATCACTGCCCTTACCTGCCTTTGTCTGTACTGCGGTGGTGATGAGTGTGGTTGACTTTTGCATTTTTGTTTTTATTTCTGTGTTTTTATTTCTGTTTTGTGATGACCGCCTTGCTATGACTGTTATGAATCATGCTTTTTATCACTCGCCCCCATGTTATCACTCACCCCCATGGTTGTGCCTTTGTCATCATTTTTGTCGTCAAAATGACCAAAATGACCAAGGTTATCAAAACACCACCCAAGATAAAACACCACGACTGGTAACAAGCAACATCATTAAAAAAACGCCTTTGGTCTGTGCCATGTCATTCATTGGTTGTGCGATGATGCCAATGTTTACCCATGCGTCTGTTCATGAAGCGGCTGTTCATATGTCTGCCCATGAACAACCCAGTGAGCCTAAAACGCCTAACATAAAGTCAATGCCCACGGTTGAACAATCGCACGCACACTCACACAGACAATCACAACAAATACAACAAAATCAAAGCATTGATTTGGCTCAACATGCTTTGCAACGCTTATCACAATATTATGTGCCTTATCATGATGTGCCTTCTTATCCAACATCTGCCAATGACCTAAGCAACAACCCCAATGACCTAAGCAACAATCCCAACAATCCCAATGATGCCGTTACGTCATTCTATTCTTCACCAAATCATTCACCAAATCAAACCAATATCACGGATAAACAGACAGACAGCAAACAAACAGACAACAAGATAGACAACACCGCCAACCAGCTAAGCAATCGCATTTATGATTGGATTGGGGCTGATGCCCCTTTGTGTGCTGGACGATGGGTTTATCCCAACAGCATCGCCAACAATGACGATGGCTTAAACCAGCAAACAAATCATGGCGCCACCCCATCATCACCAACCAACACCTTAAAAGCACAAGCGGACCATGGCTATTATGACAACGTTCGCCATGCCACACTGACAGGCAACGTGCTTATACAACAGAATAACCAAGTGATACAAGCCGATAAAGTGCTGGTCGATGTACAAAGCCAACATGCCACCGCCAGTGGCAATGTGTTATTTGCTGACAGACCAACCAGCCAGTTATCCGCCATGACAAGCACCACTCAAGCAACGGCTGGCAATCATGGCAATGCTGACCAGCCATTCAAGACTCATCAACAACTAAGCCGTGGTCTAACACAAGGTGGTCTGATAACCATCGCAGAAGAAGTTCAATACAACAGCCAATCACAGCTTGCCCATGCCAATGACGTGGCATTTGCCAGCATTCCCCTACAAGCTCACGGTCATGCCAAAACTTTGCGTAAAACGGGCAATGACCGACTTCACTTAACCGATGTGATGTTCACCACTTGCCCACCCACCAATCCTAAGTGGCGATTGCAAGCAGGCAGCATTGAGCTAAACAATCAATCAGGGCGTGGGGTGGCAAAAAATGCACGGCTTAAGATTGGCGATGTGCCAGTGGCGTATCTGCCTTACTTTAATTTTCCGATTGATGATAGGCGTGCCAGTGGCTTTTTACTGCCCAGCGTCAGTTGGCGAAATGATGGGCAAGCTGAATTACAAATTCCATATTATGCCAACTTAGCGGCCAATATGGACACCACCATCACCCCAAGGGTCTTTAGCAACCGCAACCCCATGCTATCGGCAGAGTTTCGCCATTTAAGTCATGATTTTGGTCATAGTCAAATTCAAGGCGACTATCTGCCTAACGACCGTCAATATGACAAAAGAACCCGCAAAAGCCTATTTGCCAAGCATCTTTGGCAGTCAAAACACGTTGACAATCTGACTGGCGAAGCGGTGTACCAATATGTCTCTGACGCAGATTTTATTGATGATTTTGAAGTATTTGCCACAACAGGCAGAGAGCATCTTAGCAATTTTGATAACCATGCCCACTTGCCACGTTCTGCTCAGCTTAATTATTTTAATGAATACATCAACGCCAATCTAAAAGCAGAAACCTACCAAAACTTAGATGTTATCGATGCGTTTGGTAACCCCACCACCGATGCACTCAAGCCATATTCCAAACTGCCACAATTTACGGTCAGTTACGCATTGCCATTAAATCAGTGGCTAAAAAACAACCACCACATCAACAGCATCACCAACAACATCAAGCTGACAGGCGTGCATGACAGCGGCTATTTTCAAAAAAGCATCACAGACAACTCTGCCCCAGAAAAAAGCGGATTTCGCATGTACAATAAACTGACCGCCATCTACCCAATGCACAACGCTTGGGGCTATGCCGTGCCAAGCATCAGCTTACAACAGCTGTTTGCTCGCTATGATGAACACACCACATTGAACAACCAAATCAGCAAACAGGACAGACAGCAGGGCATTTTTTTGCCCAGTGTTGCTTTAGACACAGGCATTTATCTAAAAAAAATAGGCTCACCGTTTGGTTGGTTTGATGGTGTTGATGGCGTTGATGGCGTTGATGGCCACAATAAAGCCATCATAAAAAATGGACACCAACTGCTAAGCCCACGGTTAAAGTACACTTACACCCCATTTAAAGACCAAAACAGCCTACCAAATTTTAACACCCGCATTGCTTCTTTATCCTATGAACAACTGTTTGCTGATTCTTGGTTTTTGGGGCATGACCGCATTCAAGACTTGCATGCCATCACCCCAGCCATTAACTACCGTTACATAGACAACGAAGGCAACACCCGATTAGATGTTGGTATCGCCGAGCAGTTTTATTTGAGTCATGGCAAGACCCGTTTAAGCGACTTTATCAGCACACCCAATACCCACGCCAGCTCTGATAAAGCACTATTTAGCAATCGCTCTTCTGGCATGGTTGCCAGCATACAAGCCCAACCCATTAAACAGCTATGGTGGCATGTCAATATCGCCAGCAAATCTGACCGCCGCCTAAATTTTTTAACCAGTCAGTTGCGTTATCAGCCCACTGACAACAGCATGATAAGCTTAGGTGTCATCAACCGACAAGCCGACCAAAATACCAACCAATTACCCCTAAAAGCATATACGGCTTCTTTGGTGATGCCCGTGAACCAAAACTGGCGACTGATGGCACAAGGGCAGTTTGATGATGAGCGTTACCAAATCACCGATGGACTGCTTGGGATTGATTTTCAAGATTGCTGCATTGGGGCATCGGTCTATGTCAGACGACATACCAATGAGTTGGACATCACCGCTCGACCTGATAATACCATCATGGCAGAGCTACGTTTAACAGGGCTTAGCCCAAAGAGTGGACACTTTAGCCGTTTGTTACAAGATAGGACATATGGCTTGACACCTGTGCAAAATGCTTGGGTAAAATAGACACGTATTGGTCAGATTTTTTATTATGATGATTTATAATGATTTTTTATCCTTATGATTTTATTATATATAATAGTGCCATGATTGCATGATTGCCAAATCATTTGTGCCAATGTGTGCTATTTTGTTTGATGATTTTATTAAGTGGTTTCTAGATTTTTTTTAAAGAGATTTTTTTATGCGTAAACTTATGTTAACTCGCCCAATGTTGGGTTTATCCATTGCCATGTCTTGGGCATTCACAACTGTGGCAATGCCTGCACAAGCCAACACAACACAAGCCAACACAACAACAGTCAGTGCGTCATCTGCCAATGCGTCATCTGCCAATAAAGCCACCATTCACCGTGATGGCATTCTTGCGATGGTGAATGATTCGGTCATTTTAAAAAGTGATTTTGAACGAGCTTTACAAGCTGAACGCCTTGCCTTACAAGCCAATGGTGAGCAGTCGATTTCAGACAGCCAGTTACAAGCTCAAACCCTTGATGGCTTAATCATCAAGCAATTGCAACTGGATTATGCCAAACGCTTAGGACTCACCTTGAATGCCGATGCTGTCAATGCAGAACTCAATGACATTGCCAAAAGCCAAAACTTTCACTCTTTGACACAGCTACAACAACACATGGACAGCCAGATGGCTGGGTCATATGCCCAATTACGTCAACAGATTGCCGAAAAACAAATCATTCAAGCTCTACAACAAAGACAATTATATGGTGAGCTGTCCATCAATGAACAAGACATTCAGGCATTTTTGCAATCGCCAGAAAGCAATCTTCTCACCCCTAAAGAATACGAAACCTTACACTTTCGTGTGCCATATCTGTCTGACATCAATCATCTGAGCGCCAATGAGCAACAGCACGCCATGAACGTGGCAGATACTTTGGTTAAAGCCTTACAAAACAATGATGTGCGTACGCAACCACAGATAAATCAATTACTGTCTTCATTAGCCACCCAATACCCACACCCCATTGAAGGGGGTAATATGGGATACCATCTGGCAGACAACCTACCTGCTGCCCTAGCCGATCGCATCACCAGTTTACAAATTGGCGAAGTTACCCCACCACTGATTACCCAACATGGCTTAGACATCATCAAACTTATTGATGTGCGTCAGTCACAAAACGAACAAACCAACATCATTCCCCAATGGCATACTCAGCACATTTTAATTAAAAATCAAGACCAGCAAACAGAACCTTTTGCCAAGCAAAAGATAGACGAGATTCATAACGCCTTACGCCATGGTGAAGATTTTGCTCAGCTTGCGACCATGTACTCACAAGACGCAGGGTCAGCTGGCAAAGGCGGTGATTTGGATTGGGTCAGCGAAGGTGAGATGGTGCCTGAGTTTGAAGCCATGATGAAACGCACCCCCGTCGGTCACTTCTCCACACCGTTTGCAACGCAATTTGGTTGGCACATTGTCAAGGTATCAGCAACCAGACAAAAAGACATCAGTAACGAGCGACAACGCCAGCAAGCTTTGATGATACTACAATCCCGCCAAGCCCCACAAATCATCGAAGAATGGCTTGAACAACTAAAAGCAAACTCATATATTCGAGTGTATCAATAAGTGTGTCAATCACTGTGAACAACAATACAGCATCTTGAACAACGGCAAATAACATTTTGAACAACGGCGAACAACACTCAACACAAACGCCATGATGATTGTTAGTAAAAATGTTTTTAGTTGGTCAAGATGCTTCTTGGGTCAATGGGTTCACCGTGCAACCGTACCTGAAATTCCAATGCCACCATATTATTGTTTGCGTTATTGTTATTGTTTGCGTTATTGTTTGCTGCCATGCCATTGACCGCCATGTTGTTTCTGATGGTAGAATGGGTGGCAATATGACCCATGGTGGCAATCGGTTGCCCACGTTTGACCAGCTCATCTTGACTGACCAAAAGGCGATTGTTATGAGCATAAGCCGTCACCACACCATTACCATGTTCTAGCATGATTAATTTGCCATAATCTTTTAAGCTTTCACCGACATAAAGAACTTTGCCATCTTGACTGGCCAGCACAGGGTCGTTTAGCTGACCTTCAAACCACATGCCGATGATGCCATTACTTTTATTAAACTCACCAATCACCCTATTATGACTGGGGAGCATAAACCCTTTAGCAACCTTAATGTTCTGATTGCTGGGTAAATAGCTGGTGTTGGTGCGAGCATTCCATAACGTCAACCACGTGCCTGCATAAATCGTATAATGACTGTCTAGCTTATTAAGTCGCCCAATTTCTCGGTAATTTAACCCATATCGCTGAGCAATGCGACTGACCGTATCACCTGATTTCACAAGGTAACGGTTAGGCACACCTTGCTCATTAATGATGATATTTTGTGTGCTGGTATTAACCTGATGCGGGTTTGGGCTGCTGGCACATGCGGTTAGAACCAACACACTCACCACCCATAATGTGTTTAACAACAGCCTTAAATAACGATATGATAAACATGATATTTGTTTCAGTTTAGACATGAATTTTGCTGGCAAGCAATACTGCAACCAAACATGGCTTTTTAGTTTTAATTGAATAAAAAATAACAAAAAATTCATGGTAATACTCTGATGGTCATGTGGTCATCACGATGGGAAGCGTTTTTATTGTAACAGATACATTTATTTTTAATAGCATGTATTTTTAATGGCATGTATTTTTAATGGCATGTCTTTTAATGGTGTGCCATGAACCGATTAGGACGTGTTAGAATGTGTTGGCAATTCATCACATAAGCGTCATCACACAGGCATTTTTGCAAAAAATTGTTGCTAAATAGTTCCAATAATTAATATTTAGACACAATATCATAACAGGATTAAGGATTTGCTACATGACACCGTGATATTAGCAAGATACCATTATCTTGGTCATTCATATGCCTTGATCATTCATATTTTTGGTCATTTCTATTTTTATATCATCAATGATTTTTTATATCATCAATAATAATGACCATCATCAATCATGCTTATGGATGTGCATGACGAACGCATTAACAACATCAGTGTTAACAACATTCAGTGGACGTACGACAAACATGCTTAATTTGACTGCTAAAAAGCGAATGATGTTTTTTCCCAATTTGGTTAAGCCCAGTCTTTTTTTTAAAGCTCAACTGTCAATAACAAAACACACAATCATCAAACCCATCAGCCCCCCTAAGTTACCCTTGGAATTGTCTGAGCTGGCTTGGCAGTTTTTTTATCATCTTAAGTCCGTACTGATGTCAATTTGCCCCAACCCTGTGAAGTTATCTCGGTTATTTTTTGGCATGATTGTTACCATCAATTCGCTGATAAGCGTCACCTTAGCCCATGCTAACACAGAGTTCTTTTTCATTGCCCCAGCAAATCCGACATCAGCAAAAACAGCTCAAAGCCACCATATGCCCATAGGTTTGCATCACATCAGTCAGACTGTCAGCTATCGCATTCATATGTTGCCAAGCATACAAAAGCAACGCAACCCCATGATGGTGGTAAGTCATGATAAAGAAAATGACGCATTGCCATCTGCCAATGAAATTTTGGAGATGGATAAAGTGGAATTGACCTCGCTACAGGTCATGCATGTGTTAAGTGAGATTTGTCCAAACGTGTTGTCCGCTTCCCAACAAAAATCGTTTCAACGGGCGTTTAACACTCGACTGCAAGATTTGTTGCCCAATGTCGACGACCCACAAGCAATCATGCACTCTTTATCCACCCAGCGTAACTACCGACGTGAGCTAAATAGCCTTAAATCTTGGCTAAATGGCTTATCTAAGACTGAAAAATCCATTTTATGTCAAGAAATTGCAACCGCTCCTTTATGACCGCTGTAACCGTTTCTTTTAAATAGACACCACTTTATCAATCGCATATGACAAATAATAGGTAACATGGTGATGATAATTGATGGTGATGATAATTGATGTTTTATCTGTTGATATTATTTGTTAAGATACGCCACTTTATCACAGATTTTATGGCTTAAAAGCTGTCATCATCAGCTGTATTGAAAGCTTTTTTACCTTATTTACCTTATTTACCTTTATAAATTATTGCCTTTAAATTATTGTTGTCATTGTCATGATTTTATCTTCACAAAAAACCGCTTTTACCCTTGCACTTCTTACCAGCAGTTTTAGTGCATACGCTTTAACGCCACCAGAGATGGACAACAGTGCTTATGTACTGATGGACTACACCACAGGCGAAATTTTGGCTCAAAAAAATGCCAATGAGCCCCTGCCTCCTGCGTCATTAACCAAAATGATGACCAGTTACATCATCGAAAAAAAATTATTAAATGGTGAGCTGACAGAGAATGAACCTGTACTCATGAGCGAAAATGCGTGGTGTCGTGGTAGCAGTCAGCAGTCATGTATGTATGTGCCTGTCAATAAAACCGCCCCTGTCATCGACATGCTCAAGGGCATCATCATTCAATCAGGCAATGATGCTTCCATCGCCATGGCTGAGTATGTCTCTGGCAGTGAATCCTCTTTTGCTCAACTGATGAATGAAGAAGCTCAAGCCTTGGGCATGACTGATTCGCATTTTGTCAACGCCACTGGCATGCCTGCAGATGGTCATGTGGCTTCGGCGATGGATTTGGCAAAACTTGCCAAGGCAATCATTTCACATAGCGACAAATATTATGACATCTATTCTGAAAAAGAATTCACCTATAATGGCATTACCCAAGGCAACCGCAATGCGTTACTGCTCACTGACCCAACAGTCGATGGGCTAAAAACTGGACATACCAATGCAGCAGGTTATTGCTTGGTTGCATCAAGCAATCGCAATGGCATGCGTCTAATCTCTGTCATCATGGGTGCTAAAAGCATGCAAGCCCGAGCAGACCAATCTCGTGAGTTATTAAATTGGGGCTTTGGGCATTTCACCCATGCAGTGCTTGCCCCCAAAGGACAATTGATACAAAAAGTGCCTGTGTGGTTTGGCACAACGGAGCAAGTTGAGTTGGTCACTGCCAGTGATTTGCGTGTGCTGACAACCAAAAATGCTCAAGGCAAACTCACCACCGCTGTTGATATCCAGCCTGACCTACAAGCTCCCATCAAAAAAGGTCAAACGTTGGGCAAAGTCCATGCCGTACAAAATGGCAAAACCGTGGCATCTGCTGATGTGGTTGCCACGCAAGACATTGAACAAGCAGGCTTTATTCATCGGTTATGGCAACGCATCAGCCGTTGGGTAAAGCAGTTGTTTTAATTCATGTTGTTTTAACTCATGTTGTTTTAATTCATTAAGCGTTATCTTAATCAAACGCTAGGTGTGTCCCTAGCGTCAGCATTTTTTTCAGCGTCAGCGTTTTTTGTCATTGCGTTTAAATTTTTGAATGCGTTTTTTTTGTCTAAGCCGTTGTGCTTTGGTTTTGGTCGATTTATTTTGTCGCCCTTCAAAAGGATTTTCATTTTGCTTCAGCTCGATGTTCAGCGGTGTGCCTTCCAGTTTAAACACTTGCCTAAACTGATTTTCTAAATAACGGCGATAGCTTTTTGGCAATGATTTGGTTTGATTGCCATGAATGACGATGACAGGCGGATTATGCCCCCCAAGGTGGGCATAACGTAGTTTGATGCGTCGCCCTGATATCATGGGTGGTGGGTGAGCGGTAACGGCATCTTGTAATATCTGTGTCAAGCGATTGGTAGAGACTTTAAACAGTGATGACTGGTAGGCTTTATGAATGGAAGGATACAAATTGCCCACACCTGTGCCATGCAATGCTGAGATAAGATGGGTTTTAACATATGGAATAAAGTTAAAACGTCTGTCCATTTCAGTTTTGACGTAGGATTTTTGTTCGTCTGTCAGCCCATCCCATTTGTTGATGGCAATGACCATTGCTCGCCCTGCATCTAAGGCATAGCCAAGCATATGCAAATCCTGATCAACAATGCCTTCTTGGGCATCTATCACCAACACCACCACATTGGCATCTTTGATGGCTTGTAAGGTCTTAACAACCGAAAATTTCTCAACCGTCTCATCAATTCGCCCACGGCGACGCACGCCAGCGGTGTCAATCAGCACATAATGCTTGCCTTCTCGCTCAAAGGGAATATAAATGCTGTCTCGGGTCGTGCCAGGCATGTCAAACACCACCACCCGCTCTTCACCCAACATGCGATTAACCAAGGTAGATTTGCCCACGTTAGGGCGACCGATGATGGCAAGCTTAAGCCCATCTGTTACGTCTTCTGCGTCAGTGTCCAAAGTCATGCCAGCGGTCAAATCATCTAATAGGGTCAGCAAACCTTTACCATGAGTGGCGGTTACAGGATATGGCTTGCCTAAGCCTAAAGCAAAAAATTCGCCAATGGCGGCCTCATGGATACCATCAATTTTATTGGCAACCAAATAAACAGGCTTGCCCAAGCTGTGCAAAAATTTGGCAATCTCACTGTCTGAACCAATGACACCAGCACGAGCGTCTACCACAAACAGCAAAATATCCGCTTCATGAATGGCGGTATAAGATTGCTCCGACATATAATCATCAATGTTGCCAGAGCCATCATCTGCTTCGCCTATGCCACCTGTGTCGACCACAATAAAAGATTTACCATCATAATGCACATCGCCATATTGGCGGTCTCGAGTCAAGCCAGAAAAGTCAGCAACCAACGCTTGGCGAGACTTGGTAAGTTGGTTGAATATGGTTGATTTGCCCACATTGGGACGACCAATTAAAGCAACGACAGGTTTGATGCTCATGGTTATAAATGACCTAATTAGGATAAAACACAAAAAATGGTGATATGGTTGAGATGATTACCATTGCCAAAGCTGCACATCACCTTGTATGCTCTGAGTGACCAAACGATTGTCCATGACATTCAGATGGGTCAAACTGCCCTGACCACGAATACGGCTGACAATATCGCCAGTTTGAGCGTCTAACATATGCACATAACCTTCAAAATCACCCACCGCAATCAACGATTGCCCCAAGTGATTGATGACAACAGGATTGGTTAACTGGCGATACATTAAAGATTCATTTTGCCACAATGGTTCACCTGTCTTGCGATGAAATGCCAAGACTTTTCCTGTTAAATCAGTGGCAATGACAGCGGTATCGGTGATTGCCAACTGCTTAAGGCTGGCTGTGTCTTGTTGCCATAAGATGCGTTGCTGGGTCAAATCAAAACCCACCAATTGCCCACCATGGCTCACCACAAATAATTGATTATTATCCACAACTGGCGTGGCATCGATGTCAGTCATGCGTTCAATGGCACTCGCTCCTGAAGCAATGCCAACACGATAAGACCACTGTGGCAAACCTGCATCAACCGTTAAGCCATACATGCGTCCATCAGCACCAGCAAATAATGCCAAGTTGTCAGTCAGTAAGATGGGGGACGCTGCTCCACGCACACTCATGGCTGGTGTGCTGGTATTAAATCGCCAAACCTGCTCACCTGTGTGTAAGTTTAGTCCATATAGGTTGCCATCGTTTGCCATCAACAGCACACGAGCATTGGCAATCAATGCGGGTGCAAGCACCGTACCGCTTAATTGACGTTGCCACTTCACTGCCCCATTTTGAGCATTTAAGGCGGTAACACTGCCATCTTTATGGGTAACAACCAAGGTTTGACCAGTGGCATCAGCCGTTATGCCAGATGTGATTGGTGTTTTTAGCTTGATTGACCACGCATGGGCATCACTTGCCAACGGATACGATTTTACCTGACCATCACGAGATGCCACAAAGACATGATTGGCTTGGATAACAGGTTGCAAACTCAAGGGGTCTTTAGCATTGCCACCACCCAGTTTAAAATTAGCAATGGGCTGTAGCACGGTGGGATTTTGTGCCAAGCTCACAAGTTTGCTTGGTTCATGCACCACTGGGTCGATGCCTTTATTACAGGCAGTCAAAGCAAGCGAAACCGCCAACACACCCAGCAAAGAAAACGGTTTTTTTACCAAACACCTGTTTGCATGATGTGCTTGGTGATGTGTTTGGTTGCTTAAATGGCTTAAAAAAAATTGGTGGTTAGACATTTTAGACATTATCATTCACTCATTTGGTTTGGCAATTTAACTTCAATTTGGCTTAAATTGATAACTTAAAGTCAGTTCAGTGGGTTAATTTTGGTGATTTAACTTTGGTGGTTTAATTTTGCTCATTTGACTTGGTTGGTCATTTGGCTGGTCATTTGGCTGGTCTGTTTGTGTTGTTCAACCCAAGCCGTTACTTATTGTGGTTGTGTGGCAGTTTCCAAGCCACTGCCACCTTGCTCATTATCTGCATCAACAATGTCTGAATCAACAGTGTTTGCATCAATAGTGTTTGCATCAATAGTGTTTGCATCAATAGCGTTTGCATCAATAGCGTTTGCGTCAATAGCGTTTGCGTCAATAGCGTTTGCGTCAACATGGTGCATGGCAACATCTGTGGCAGGTGCTTGTAAATGAGCGGTCAAATCCTGCATCTGAACCATTTGTGGGACAACAATCGGCTCAAATTGCATGCCCAAACTCTCCATTTTTAATGACAAAATGGCACGGTTTTCTTCACGTTGACGCAACAGCTCCCACGCATTTTCATAAGCACGTTTGGCATCATCAAGCTTATTTTGTTTGACATAAATATCACCAAGCAACTCTTGACGGCTGGCTTCAAAGCCAGTTGGCATCTCACCACTCACCGCTTTTTTGCCAGCATCAAGTTGATTGTCTGCCAAATACACCTGCCCCAGTCGCAACTCGGTGATGGCTTTTAGCCCTGCATCAATATCTTTGACGCCTAACGCCTGACTTAAGCTGTCAATCGCCTTTGAATAATGACCATCATCGGTCTGCTCTTTTGCTTGTGCCATCAGAGCCTGCCAAGCATAGATGCTGTCAGAATGCCCAGCCACCAACTGCTCAATTTGCAAGCCAAGCTGTTCTTGTTGCTTTAGCAACTCGTTGCGGTCGGTCTCGGCAAGGTCAGGGTTTTGTAAGCCAAGGGCAATCTGTTCTTGGCTTTGCTGAATTTGCGTGTACATGTCTGACGCTGTCAAATCGGCGTGCGAATGGTTTTTTTGCCAATATTGCCAAATGGCAAAAGCCAACAATGCCACGACAATCGCCATGGCAATGTTGCCACCATGCCGCTTAAGTTTGTCCAGACTGCCATCACCATTGACCGAAATGTTGTTACTCATAGGAGATTTTTACTCAACTGTTGTTTGTTTAATTGGCTGTTTATTTTAATAAATTAGCCACACACCATGCTTGGGATTGTGTGGTCTGCTCAGCATTTTGCATGTCTTTGATGCTGATTTGCTCATGTTTCACTTCATCTTCACCGATAATCACGGTAAATCTTGCACCAGATTTATCTGCCTTTTTCATTTGTGCTTTTAAACTGGTTGCTGACCCCATTTTTACCCGTAGGTCAACACGCTGGGTGCGAAGTTTGTGGGCAAATTTTACCGCTTGAGCATAGACATCAGGGTGAGCCACCACAAACACATCACAAGCAGACACAGGATTAAATGGATTGACCGCTTCAATCAGCAATAGCAATCGTTCAAGCCCAATGGCAAAACCCACCGCAGGTTCTGATTTATCACACCCTTTGAGCTGACCGATAAGGCCATCATAACGCCCACCGCCACACACCGTGGCTTGGCTGCCTAATTTATCGGTTGTCCATTCAAACACGGTTTTATTGTAATAATCCAAACCACGCACCAACTTAGGATTAATCACAAACTCAATGCCAACAGCGGTTAGGTATTCTTTGACTTTGGCAAAATGGGCTTGGCTGTCCTCACCCAAAAAATCCGCCAATTTTGGGGCATTTTCTAGAAGTTTTTGGGTATTGGCATCTTTGCTGTCTAATATGCGTAAGGGGTTGGTGGTCAAACGCCGTTGGCTATCACTGTCCAGCTCGTCTTGTTTGTCTTTTAAATACTCAATCAATGCGGTGCGATAAGCAAGGCGTTCGGTAAGCTCACCTAAGCTATTTAGCTCAAGCGTTACCGCTTTTTCAATGCCCAATGCTTGCCACATCATGGCGGTCATGATGATCAATTCAGCATCAACATCAGGCATCTTACTGCCAAAACTTTCCACCCCCAGCTGATGAAACTGACGGTATCGTCCTTTTTGTGGGCGTTCATAGCGGAACATCGGTCCTGTGTACCAAAGTTTTGGGGTATCGCCACGCAACAGATGATGCTCCAACACCGCTCGCACTGCCCCTGCCGTGCCTTCTGGGCGTAAGGTCAGTGGCGTGGGTGGGTCAGACTTATCGGTGAAACTATACATTTCCTTTTCGACAATGTCGGTGGCGTCACCAATGGCACGAGAAAACAGGTGGGTCTCTTCCACGATGGGCAGGCGAATCTGCTCAAAACCAAACCGTGCCAAAATGTCTGCCAAAATGGCTTCTAATCGTTGCCATTTCTGACTGTCAGCAGGCAAAATGTCATTAAACCCTTTGATTGATGTCAGCATCATCACACCATTACACCTAAATTAAAACCATTTTTTATAAAGACTTTGATATGTGCCATCTGCCTTCATATCTGCCAATGATGTATTTATCTCATCTAACAGCTTACTGTCTGATTTGTTTAAGGCAAATCCGTAATATTCTTGCGGATAATCATAATCAATGGCAAAATACAAAGGCGATTTTTTCTCAGAATATTTTTCCACATAATAAGGAATGACTGATGAATCACTGATTGCCGCTTCTGCTTTATCAGACAACACACTTTGTACGGCTAGCCAATCACTTCGCATGTGTTCCACATCATTTAATTCTTCTTCTTGTTCTTTTTGATTAACAATGTCATAAAGCGTATCCATTGAGCTGTCTTTAATGGCGACATGTTTATCTTTAAGTTGATGCAACGCCTTAATATTTTTATCTTTACTGATGATCGTGACTGGATATACCTCCAAATAAGGATTACTCATGGCATATTGCTTACGCCGATCATCGGTAATCGCAATGCTACCAACAACCATATCGAATTTATTATCAGCAAGATTTTCAAATAATTTTTGACGAGGTTGATAACTGTATACAAAATGATGATGGCTACGTTTGGCAATCTCTTGCAAAACATCGTATTCAAACCCTTGCAAATCACCTCGCTCATCACGAAAATTTAATGGCTCATTGCCTGTCTCTGATGCAATAAAAGCCACTTTGACTTCTGTCAGTCCATCTTGTTGGGCTGATTCATCTTGTTGCCCATCAGTATTGGCAGTTTCATGATTGGCAGTTTCATGATTGGCATGGTTGGCGTTGGCATGGTTGGCGTTGGCATGGTTATCATTGGTGTTACCGCATCCACCCAACAAGTAAAACAGGGGTAAAACACACAATATCTTTTTTATAACAGCCTTTTTCATAACATTATCCATTAAAATTAAAGTGGTCTGATAAATTCGCCTTTAAAGGTGACTGGAACGACATTATTTATCTTAGATAATCCCATGACTTCTGTTAAACGCTGTATGCCCTCTGACATATCAAATTCTTTGACATCTAATTTGATGGGGGTGTTGGTTTCTACCAGCATCAATGTGTCACTTTCACGTGTTATCGTCAAATCTGCCACCAAATCTACGGTATGCCCGTGCATCTCTAACACAAAAGGTTGGGTTAACTGCATCGTCTCACCAACTTTTAACTCATTGATAGTATCAGCATCTAAGGTTGTGGTTACAACTGCGGTTGTGAATTCGTCCACATTAAATAACCAATCTTTTAAGCGATCATCTCTAATAACGATGTCGGTTTTGACACTGGATAAATCAATCTTTAATAACAGCTCGCCCAGCTTATTAAACAAACCAGAGTATTGAGTAAATTCACCTATTTCTTCGATGTGATTACTCTTTTTATCGATTTTGGTGCTGACAAAACCGATGTCTGCATCTTTTAATAACCAATCAGAAACCTCAGATGCCTGATTGACTGTCTGCACTTCAGACACGGACTCAGCAACCGCACTTTCAGAATTGCCATTATTTTTAGAACTGGCATGTTCAGAGCTGGCATTTTCAGAGCTGTGTTGAGCTTCGGTTATGTCATTAGATGCTGGTTGTGAGCCACAAGCAACCAAGCATAACAACAATGAAGCTAAGAGTATTTTTTTCATAATTCACTCATATCATTAATCAAATCATATACAAAACGTTGTTAATAATAATGACTATTGTGCCACACGAATAATTTCATTGGCTTTTTTATTTGCCATCATTTTTACTTTTTTTCGCACCATCGCCTCAATTTCATCTGCCAATTTTTCGGTGTCTATCAGATGGCTTTTTTTACCATCTTGATATACCAAGCTGTTGGGGCTTGCCCCCACCACGCCAATGTCTGATTCTTTGGCTTCTCCTGGCCCATTCACCTTACAACCAATCACCGACACATTCATCGGCTCACGAATGTCCTCTAAACGAGCCTCTAAAATGTTCATCACTTTAATCACATCAAATTCTTGACGAGAACAGCTGGGGCAAGCAATGAAGTTGACCCCATTGGCACGAATGTTTAATGATTTTAAAATGTCAAAGCCAATTTTAATCTCTTCTTCTGGTGCGGCTGCCAAAGAGATGCGCATGGTATCACCAATGCCATCAAGTAGCAAACTGCCCAAAGCAATGGCGGATTTTACCGTACCTGTGCGATACACGCCAGCTTCAGTTACCCCAAGGTGTAATGGGTTGTCAATTTGGGCAGAAATCAATCGATACGCATCAAGGGTTAAGAACACATTGCTGGCTTTAACCGAGATTTTATATTGGTCAAAGCCCAGTTTTTCTAAGATATCAATGTGGCGTAACGCCGATTCTAGCATGGCCTCGCCTGTTGGTTCGCCATATTTTCTTTGAATGTCTTTTTCAAGCGAACCTGCGTTTACCCCGATGCGAATGGGAACATTGTGGTGCCTGGCACAAGCAACCACTTCTCGCACTTTTTGTTCATTGCCAATGTTACCTGGATTTATCCGCAAACAATCCGCCCCTGCTTCTGCCACTGCCAAGGCAATTTTATAATCAAAATGAATGTCAGCAACCAATGGCACGCTGACTTGTTTTTTGATTTCACCAAATGCTTGCACGCTGTCCATGCTGGGCGTGGATACTCGCATAAAATCCGCCCCTGCGTCTACGCATCGCTGAATTTGGGCAACGGTGGCTTGTACATCACACGTGTCGGTATTGGTCATGCTCTGCACACTGATGGGGGCATCACCACCCACTGCCACAGAGCCGACATGGATTTGTTTGGTGCGTTTACGTTGAATGGGGGAATGATGGCTCATGATGGACTCTTGTTTTTATGGGGCTTGTTTTGATTGGGCTGATTTTTTTCGTTCATTTTGACTGGCTATGGCGACAGTTTAAAAATTATGGTGATAATTTAAAAACAGCTTGGTTATTTTGGCTGTATTGAGACAAACGGACGGGCTGTTTATTCATATTTAGACTGACGTTTTTGACATTATCAATCTTAATGGTAAATGGGGCATCGCCAGTTAGGGTAAAACTGCCCCTACCCTTTTCACCTTGCCATAGCACTTGCCCATTGGCATCAATCACAGATAGATTGGTTTTATTTTGTACCCAAAACTCCAGCTCAGATGCTTGGGGGTTGGTTGGGCTGTTGGTTTGGTCAGCATGAGTTAGGTTTAATGCTGAGCCTGTGCTGTTGGTGATTTCGATGCCATTAAGAGCTGAGCCTTGCTCTTGGTCAATGTTGCCCATCTCTTCAATGGTGGGTTGCTGACTATCGGCTTCTTTTTGGCTTTGGGCATTGCTGACCGTCCGCAACAAAAATACTGCCAAACTGATGACACATATCACCGCCAATAACAATAGCGGATTAAAACGAAAACTGCGTCTGCTATCACGGTGCAATGTGCCCATCGGACGCAATGGAGATGCGATGTCTTCAGCTTTAGTAACACGCATTTCACTGGGATAGGCACGGTCAAAACTGGCTGACATCTCATCAACATTAAGCTTAAGATAGCGTGCGTAGTTGATGGCAAAACCCTTGGCAAAGGTCTGCTGTGGCAAGGCAGCAAAGTTCTCGGCTTCTAACGCCGCCAGCTGACGCTCTTTGATGAACAAATCTTTGGACGCTTGCTCAAGGGTGATGTTTTGTTTTTCACGAGCTTTTCTTAACGCATGACCAAAAGATAAGGTATCATTTGATGATTTTGTTACTTCCATGTTGCCTCAGGGTTGGTTAGCCAAGTTCTTAGAGTTTTTGCTTCATTACTTAGTGCAAAAGTGGATAACAGCTCTTGGGTCAGTTGTTGACGCTTTGCCATGTTGCCTGTTTCGTGTGCCAGTTTGATGCCTTGCATCAAGGTGCGTGGGGTGATGATTTGATGACCAAATAACGCATCAGTTTCATCATACAATTTTTGAGCTTGTTGGATACGGTTGTGTTTTAGCAACAAATCCACCAGCTCAATACGAGAGATGATGCTGTTGCTGTCGCTTTCTAATGCCCTAATAAAAGTCTGTATGGCAGCATCGTCATTGTTCAGCTTAAGATAGGTGCGTCCTAAGTTTTCAAGTGATGCAATGCGTCCTTGATAACCGAGTGCCTCGCCTGCAATTTGAAACTGCTTAATCGCCTCAGCATGGCGGTTGGCTTGCGACAGATACACGCCATAGTTATTGTGTGCCTGCATAAAGCTTGGGTCGATACTGATGGCTTTTTTGAAGTATTCTTCTGCCTTAGCAAAGTTGCTTGGACTGCCCTCTTGCTGTAACAAGACACCCATCATATCATGAGCTGGCACATAGCGAGCATCTGCGTCAAATGCCAGTTGCAACTGACGCATGGCGGCATCAAGTTTTTTGTCTCGAATGTATTCACTGGCTATAGTGGTGCGAATACTGGCGACTTCTTGGGGGCTTTTTTCACGGTTACCAGAAGCTTGTGTATTGGCATTATAATTGCTATTAGCAAATGCGTCGGTTGGGGTGCTTTGACAGCCAGACAACGTCAATGCCAACACTGCCACCATCATGCCAACGCTTAACTTGCCAGCCATTAACATGTCAGTTATCAACATCTTGGTGCAACCAACGTCATCAGTTGTGCTGATGTGATTTAACCTTTGTGAACGAGGCGGTTTTAAATGATGCGGTAAGCTGATTTGCAACATGGTCAAGTCTCTGTCTTTTTTAATGTTTCATGCTTTCATGTTTTATGCTTTCATGTTTTATGGTTTCATGTTTTATGGTTTCATTGTTTTATGATTTCATTGTTTTATGGTTGATATGTTTTTCAATCTTTTAACGTTTTATGATTGATATGGCTTATTCAATGCTTTATTTCGTTCAATGCTTTGTCGCCATTTAGCCGAACGGCGTGTTTTGTCTGCCACTTGTCCAACCAACTGCCCACAAGCCGCATCAATATCATCGCCTCGAGTTTGACGCACCGTACAAACAAAGCCAGCTTGGTTTAACAAATGACTAAACGCATGAATGCGATTGTTACTTGAGCGTTGATAAGGGGCGTGGGGAAATGGATTAAAAGGTATCAGATTAATCTTACTTGGCAATCCATTTAACAGCTCAATCAACTGTTTGGCGTGTTCATCACTGTCATTGACGTTTGATAGCATCACATATTCAATGGTAACGTGCTTTTTGTGCCTTGGATTTTCGTGATAAACATAGGCTTTGGCGGCTTGTATCAACTCTTTTAGTGGATATTTTTTGTTGATAGGCACAAGCTGATTACGCAACTCATCGTTGGGGGCATGTAGCGAAATCGCCAACGCCACATCAATGTCTTTTGCCAACTCATACATCTTCGGCACAATGCCAGAAGTCGATAAGGTTACTCGTCGTTTAGACAGCCCATAAGCGTGGTCATTTAACATAATGGACATGCTCGCAACCACAGGGTCATAGTTAAGCAACGGTTCACCCATGCCCATCATCACCACATTAGTTACTCGGTTTTCTCGCTCACTGACAGGGACATTTTGCATATAAGACTGATTGGCAACCCAAAGCTGACCGATGATTTCACTGGCAGTTAAATCGCGCTCAAATCCTTGCTTACCAGTACTACAAAATGAACAATCCAACGCACACCCCACTTGTGATGAAATACACAATGTTTTTCGCCCATATTGTTTGCCATCATCAGCAGGGATTAACACCGTCTCAACCAATGAACCACCTGCCACTTCAAACACCCACTTGCGAGTGCCATCTTCGCTAAATTGTTTAAACCTCACTGTGGGCGGTGTAACAGTCGCCACTTGTGTCAGTTTGTCTTGCAGTTTTTTGGATAAATTGGTCATCTGAGTAAAATCAGTAACGCCATACTGGTGTATCCACTTCATGACTTGACTGGCACGAAATGCCTTTTCCCCAATATCAGCAAAAAACGCCACCAACTGTGGGTACGACAATCCCAACAGATTGTGCTTGGGCACAATCTCATCTTGTGTGCTAGGATCAATGGTAACGATTTTGTTCATATCCAATTTTGCTCATGTTCATATCTTTGCTCATCAATAAATGGTTCTATTATAGTCAATAATGGGGCAAATACCAATGTTAAAACCACACGTGTTAAAACCATAAAAAACAAACCATTAAATAAAAACCGCATCACAAAGAATGCGGTTTTTAGCTTGTCAAAGCTTAAAAAAATCAACTCAACGAGTGCGTGGGCAGACTTCTTTATCATCAAAAAAATAAGCAATCTCACGTTGTGCTGATGTGACTGAATCTGAGCCGTGTACCGCATTTTCATCGATGCTGTTGGCAAAGTCTTTACGAATAGTGCCTTCATTGGCTTCTTGTGGGTTGGTAGCACCCATCAGTTCACGATGATGTGCCACCGCATTTTCACCCTCTAATACCGACACCACCACAGGTCCTGATGTCATAAAGCTGACCAAATCATGATAAAATGGGCGTTCTTGATGCTCAGCATAAAACCCCCCTGCCTTGTCATTATCCAAATGCAACATTTTGCTGGCGATAATTTTTAATCCTGCTTTTTCAAAACGGTCATAAATCTCACCGATGTGATTGCCAGCAACAGCATCAGGTTTGATGATGGATAAGGTGCGTTCAATCGCCATGTCATTCTCCCATGATATTCATAAGTGGTTATTCATAAATGGTTATCAATAAGTAACGCATTATATTTACCCAAAAACACAATCTTGTCAAGACAACAAAAACTTGATAAAAATACCGACAAATCTTGGGCAGATGGGTAGACGGCATCATCTGAGTGCTTGGCTATTTTACCTAAATTTATCTGATTTTTATCTGATAAAAATGCTTGATTTGCTTATAATGACGATGCACAAGATGACGATAAAAACGATGAGTAAGGATTGCCATGCGTAAAATCAAAATTTTTTTATCAACAAAACATTTACAAAACTTAATTTATACGCTATTAAGCAGCGGTACTATGATATTGACCGCTTGTGATGCTGATACGACTTGGGGACACATCAATCAAGCAGATGATACCAGTCAATCCAATCAATATTGTCAAGCGTTTAAAGAGCCTTTTTGGTATGACATTTGTGCGATAGATGAAAAGATGCTGTTAGCACCCTCACACCATCAGAACCATGGCCAACATGGCCAAAAAGACACTAAGCAACAGGCGCAACAAGCAGAACAACAAGCACAGAACTTATCGCTTCGGCTGTTTTGGCGACAAGCTGATGATAATACAGATAAAAACGCCAAGCCATTATTCACTTTTTCGGCATTAAAACAACAACTCAGTGCCAACAAACAACTGCTATTTGCCAGCAATGCAGGCATGTACAACCACGAATTTGCCCCCATTGGCTATACCGTGATTGATGGCAAGCAGATACTGTCACTCAATCTAAACGAAGGTGAAGGCAATTTTCATCTGATGCCAAATGGGGTGTTTTGGTGGAATGATGATGGCTTTCATATTGACACCAGTGAGCAAATGCAACGTCAGCTAAAAGCAGGGGTAAAACCTAAGTTTGCCACCCAATCAGGACCCATGCTGGTGATTGATGGGGCAATGCACCCAAAATTTACCGCTGATTCCACGTCTAAAAAAATTCGCAACGGCATTGGCATCAGCGAAGATGGTAAAATCAAACTGGTGCACAGTCGTGTGCCAGTCAATTTTTATGAGTTTGCATTATTGTTCCAAACTCAGTTAAATTGCAAGAATGCGTTATTTTTAGATGGTGGTATTGCATCAGCGTTATACGCCCCAGAGCTAAAAATTAACGATAAAAAAAACATGGGGGTAATGATAGGCTTGATTGAAAGTAAGTTTGATTGAAAGTAAGTTTGATTGAAAGTAAACAGCAATCAATGTCAATCATCAATCCCAACAATCAATCCCAAATCAAATGGGTAACAACCCAGCCGCCATTCTAAACCCAGCCATTCTAAACCCAGTTACGCTAAAAATCTCTCACATCGACAAAATGCCCTGCAATCGCTGCCGCTGCCGCCATTGCAGGACTGACCAAATGCGTGCGTCCGCCATTGCCTTGCCTACCTTCAAAATTGCGATTACTGGTACTGGCACAATGCTCCTGTGGCTCAAGCTTATCAGCATTCATCGCAAGGCACATTGAACAACCCGGTTCACGCCATTCAAAGCCAGCATCGGTAAATATCTTATCAAGCCCTTCATTTTCAGCTTGTTGTTTGACCAGTCCAGAGCCTGCCACGATGATGGCTTCTTTAACGCTGTCAGCCACTTTGCGGCCTTTAATCACATTGGCCGCCAAGCGTAAATCTTCAATGCGGGAGTTGGTACAAGAACCGATAAAAATTCGGTCAAGTTTAATATCGCTCATCGGTTGCCCTGCACGCAAGCCCATGTATTCATAGGCACGAATCCACGCATTTTTTTGCACATCGTCTTTTGCCATGTCCAACGTGGGTACATTTTGGGTGATGTCCACCACCATCTCAGGCGATGTTCCCCATGAGACTTGTGGGGCAATGTCACTGCCATCTAGCTCTATCACACTGTCAAATCGTGCATCAGCATCAGAATGCAGGGTTTTCCAGTATTCAACCGCTTTCTCCCAAGTCTCACCTGTTGGAGCGTACGGGCGACCTTTGACATAGTCAATGGTGATGTCATCTACCGCCACCATGCCAACCCTTGCGCCTGCTTCAATGGCCATGTTACAGACGGTCATACGCCCTTCCATGCTCATGTCTTTAAACACTTGTCCACCAAATTCAATGGCATGACCTGTACCACCTGCTGTGCCAATTTTGGCAATGATGGCAAGCACGACATCTTTGGGCGTAACCCCTTGCCCAAGTTTGCCATTGACTTTAATGAGCATATTTTTCATTTTCTTTTGAACAAGACATTGAGTCGCCAACACATGTTCCACTTCCGATGTGCCAATGCCATGTGCCAAACAGCCCAACGCCCCATGTGTGGCAGTATGACTGTCACCACACACCACGGTCATACCAGGAAGTACCAAACCTTGTTCAGGTCCAACCACATGGACAATGCCTTGACGAAGGTCATTGATGGTGAATTCTTCAATCCCAAACTTCTGACAATTATCATCTAATGTGGTTACTTGTAAGCGAGACACGTCATCTTTGATGCCCGCCATGCCTTGACTGCGTTCTTTGACGGTGGTTGGCACGTTATGATCAGGGGTGGCAATGTTGGCAGACAATCGCCAAGGCTTGCGACCTGCCAATTCAAGACCTTCAAAGGCTTGTGGGCTGGTCACTTCATGCAACAGATGACGGTCAATATAAATCAAACTTGAGCCGTCATCACGCTGTCTAACCAAGTGGTCTTGCCAAAGTTTGTCATATAGGGTTAAGGTTTTGGGGCGACTGTTTGAATGGGGTATTGAATGGGAGATTGATTGTTGCATTGATGCGGTCATGGTGGTGGTCATTCCTTATGTTTAACGTGCTTAACGCTTTTTTTATTTTTGCGATTGCTTTTATGATTGCTGTTGCGATTATAGCAGTCTCGTTTTATAATTATAATTGATGATTTTTATAAATTTCAAAACTTTTGGTTAATATTTATCATGAATACCACCAATCTCACCACCTTTGTGACTGTGATGCACACAGGAAGCATCTCGGCTGCTGCTGAAAAGTTGTTTATCACTCAACCTGCGGTCAGTAAACGCATCAAAAATTTAGAAGATGAGTTTGGGGTAACCTTATTTGATACGGTTGGGCGTGGCATCGTGCCAACTCAAGCGGCACATCGTTTATTGCCACATGCCAAGCGATGGCTTGATGACTATGATAATTTTCGCATTAATCTAAAAAACTCGCAACACACGGTATCAGGTAAGTTGGTTATCGGCACAAGTCACCATATTGGCTTGCATCACTTGCCACCTGTGCTAAAGCAGTTTATCCAGATGTATCCTGCGGTACAAATAGAAGTGCATTTTGTCGATTCAGAAGAAGCTCACAAAGCGGTGTTGGACGGCGATGTGGCGTTGGCGTTTTTGACTTTGCCCCCTGTCTATGACAAACGTTTAAGCTATCATACGCTATGGTCAGACCCTTTATATTTTGTGACAGGAACGTTATCACCACTTGCCAAAAAGGTTAATGTTACGCTTGAGCAACTGGCACATTATCCTGCGATTTTGCCATCTGCCAATACTTTCACCAGTCAGATTACCTTAGCAGAATTTGCCAAGCACAATCTTAAGCCTTATGCCACCATGAGTACCAATCCGTTGGAGTCCATTCGCATGCTGGTATCGGTGGGGCTTGGCTGGTCAGTGTTGCCACAGACTTTGATTAACCAAGAGCTTGAACGGATTGATATGAAAGATAACATTGAGCTACAGCGATATTTGGGCTTGGTGATTAACCCCAGTTTGACTCGCTCTGCCAGTGCTGATGCTTTGATGGGGCTATTATCACCCATTTAGCTACCGATTTCACCTTACTTATCCAGTAACAATTTCAGTTGTTATCTAAATAAAAATCATTCTTATTCGATTTAGTCAGCAAAATACACTATAATTTTATGACCAAATGATTTATTCTTTGCTAAATTGTTTTATATTGTAATCTCATTATGACCAACACAATAAGCTAAAAATTAGGACTTTTCTATGAATGGAATAGACATCGGTGTGTGGATTTCACTCGCTGCTTATTTTGCTCTGATGATTGGCATCGGGGTGTATGCGTATTTTAAACAAAACAACGATTCTGAAGGTTATATGCTCGGTGGGCGTGGCTTAGGTCCTGCAGTAACGGCATTATCAGCTGGGGCATCAGACATGTCAGGCTGGCTACTGATGGGGTTGCCTGGCTATATGTACGCATCGGGCGTGGTGAGTATTTGGATTGCATTGGGTTTGACCATTGGGGCATTATTAAACTACATCATCGTTGCCCCACGTTTGCGGGTTTATACCGAAGTGGTGGATAATGCCATTACCCTGCCTGACTATTTTTCTAACCGCTTTGAAGACAAGTCGCATCTGTTGCGTGTGATTTCTGCCTTTGTCATTATCTTGTTTTTTACCGTGTACACCGCAGCCAGCTTGGTCGGTGGTGGCAAGCTGTTTGAAAGCTCTTTGGGCATGTCTTATGGCATGGGACTGTGGGTTACCGCTGGTATCGTGGTGTTATACACCCTAATGGGTGGTTTTTTGGCGGTGTCAATGACTGACTTTGTGCAGGGGGTCATCATGTTATTTGCCATGATTATCGTGCCTGTGGTTGCCTTTACCGATTTAGGTGGGGTTGCGCCCACCATTGAGACGGTACGCAACATCAACGCTGATTTGCTTAACATCACCAGTGGTGTGTCAATCATGGCGATTATCTCACTGATGGCGTGGGGGTTGGGTTATTTTGGTCAGCCCCATATCATCGTCCGCTTTATGGCGATACGCTCGGTCAAAGATGTGCCAACGGCTCGTAACATTGGCATCGGCTGGATGATTTTAAGCCTTATTGGGGCGTTATTGACAGGCTTTGCGGGTGTGGCATATGTCAGAAAAACCGCCATGACTTTAGATGACCCTGAGACCATTTTTTTGGTATTTTCACAGTTCTTATTCCACCCATTGGTGTCAGGATTTTTACTGGCGGCGATTTTGGCGGCCATCATGAGTACCATTTCTTCCCAGCTGCTTGTGGTGTCTAGTTCGCTGACTCGTGATATTTATCGACTGTATCTGGACAAAGAAGCCCCTGAGTCTCGTCAAGTGCTGGTCGGTCGTATCTCGGTAATTGTGGTTGCGATTGTGTCAATCATGCTGGCATCTGACCGTGACAGTTCGGTGCTGGATTTGGTGTCTAATGCGTGGGCAGGATTTGGGGCAGCATTCGGTCCTTTGGTCATCTTTAGCCTATTATGGCGACGCATGAACCGTAATGGGGCATTGGCAGGCATGGTTGTCGGTGCGTTGACGGTCATCATTTGGATTTATGGTGGCTTCACCATGGCTGATGGCACTGCCTTAAACAGCTGGCTATACGCCATTGTGCCAGGATTTGTGCTGTCTAGCATTGCCATTGTGGTGGGTTCACTGGCAACCCCTGCTCCTAAGCCACACATTGTTGCACGCTTTGATGAGATGGAAAGTAAATTATGACGCTGACTGTTTGATTAACGCAATTACCATAGAACAAAAGCCACCAAATCAGCTTTGATGGCTTTATTTTTCTTATAAGACTTTCTTATAAGATTTACGAATGACCGTTAACATAACAATACAAAAATATTAAGCTTAAAAGTATACATTCGTATACCAATAATATAAGCTTAATCAAGTAAAATCAAAGATTAAGAGATTTTAGATTTTATTTAACCCACTCACCAAATACGCTACTCTACCAAATACTCTCAAGGAAGTTTACCATGAACCAACAATTTTTTGACAACATGAGTGATAATTTAAAAGAAAACTCTCGCCAATTTTATCAGCCTTGGGCAAGACTTAACCAAGCCATGCTTGCCAATGCCGAAAAAATGACCCAGTTTTCTTTAAACACCATGCGTACCTATTCAGAAATGGGACTGACGCAACTGCGTAACGCATCAGAAGTGGACTCTGCTGAAAAAGCCAGCCATTTTGGACAAAAACAAAGCGAATTGCTTAACCAAATGGGGCAACAAATGCTCGAAGACGCTCAGCGTATGACTGACTTAGGCAATGCCATGCGTCAAGAAATCATCACCGCCATGAATGAAATGTATGGCGATGCGTCAAACAACATGCAAAACGCCATGCAATCTGCCACCGAACAAGCCAGCAAAAATGCCGAAGTATTTAACCAAAAAATGGCAGAAAACTTTAACCGCACCAGTGAACAGATGAATGAAGTCATGCGTCGTGGTAATGAAATGGCAAGCAATATGACCAAAGCCGCCACTGATGCCGCTACCAAAGCCAGTGAGCAAGCTTCTGAAGCGGTCAAAAAAGCCACCGAACAAGCCAGCAAAACCACCACCAGCTCATCTAACACCAAAACAACAGGCAGTAGCACCAGTAAGACCACCAGTAAATAAGGCTTTTGCTTGTGCTTAAGTTTTGGTTAAATAAAGGCTTAACCACCTTAACATAAAAGCAATCATATAAAAGCAATCCATTGGCTTGAGTGGTTACCAACTGCTCAAGCTTTTTTATACCAAGCTGATAACCCAAAAAAATGGACTTTAATTCACTGATTTTGGAAACTGATTATGGCAACCTATGACTCATCTGCCACCGATAAAAGCAATCAAGACAATACCATCAATCAAAATAATAACAGCAATCAAGACCATGACCACACAAATCAAGATGCGTTTGCTGACATGATGCACGTGTTTTTACAATGGCAAAGGCAATGGCAAGACAGTATCCAACAAGCCCAACATCTGTTTACACAAAACATGAGTGAACAACATCTTAAAACTGAGCATATTCAACAAGCATTTACAGGGTTTACATCACCTAATCCCAGCCAAGATAACAGTCAAACACTCAAGCAAAACCCTTTTTTATTCAATCCCTTTGCCATTTTGATGAACACACACGCCAGCGATAATCAACAAGAATCTGCTGATACCCGCTCACAGAACCCTAATCCACAGAGCCAAAGAAATGAACCGTTTTATTTTAACCCTTTTGACATTTGGTTTAATAATCCCATTACCCAAAGTATGACCGACACCGCTTTGCGTATCAACAACCAAATGCTACGCATGAGTGGACAAAACAGCCCCACCAGCACATCGGTAACGTTTGATTTGCTTCAAGGTTGGCAACATTTTGCTGAGATGATGCAACACAATCCGGGAGTGATTGTCGATGAGCAAACCAATCTTTGGAAAAACCAATGGCAACTTTGGCAAAACACCTTACTTAAAATGAGTGGACAACAACCTGATGCTGTAGCAACTCCCGAAAAAGGCGACAAACGTTTTAATGATGCAGAATGGGATAACAATCCATGGTTTGATTACCTAAAACAATATTATCTGCTCACATCACAAGCCATGATGCAAACCATTGATGAATTGGAGGGTGTGGATGAGAAGACTCGCCAGCGGTTGTCTTTTTTTACTCGTCAATGGATAAACGCCGTTGCTCCCACTAATTTTTTATTTACTAACCCTGAGGTGCTTCGGCTGACCATAGAAACACAAGGGCAAAATTTAGTAGACGGTCTAAAACAGTTGGCAGTGGACCTTGAGAACAGTGCAGATACGCTAAATATTCGCATGACTGACCAAACTGCCTTTCGAGTCGGTGATAACATTGCCACCGCCAAAGGGCAGGTGGTGTATCAAAATTATCTGTTTGAGCTTATCCAGTATGCCCCAAGCACAGAAAAAGTGTATCAAAAACCGCTGGTACTTGTTCCACCTTGGATTAATAAATTCTACATCATGGATTTGCGTGAAAAAAATTCTTTTATCCGCTGGGCTGTGGCACAAGGTCATACGGTGTTTGTGTTGTCATGGGCAAATCCCACGCCACATTATAAAGACATCGGCATGATTCACTACATGCACGATGGCCTACTCACCGCTTTAGATGAAGCCGAACGCATCACAGGCGAATCACAAGCCAACGTGGTAGGCTATTGTATTGGTGGCATGCTCACGTCATTGACATTGGGTTGGCTTGCCAAACAAGGGCAAGGTGAGCGTATTGCCAGTGCCACTTTATGGGCATCTATCATTGACTTTAGCGACCCTGGTGACATTGGCGTGTTTGTCGATGAAAAAATCGTCAACGCCATCAACCAACAAAATGACCAGCTGGGTGTGTTTGATGGACGCATGATGGGGGTATCATTTAGCTTGCTCAGAGAAAACAGCCTGTATTGGAATTATTTTGTACAAAATTACCTAAAAGGTGAGCGTCCAGTACCGTTTGATTTACTGTATTGGAACTCAGACTGTACCAATGTAACCGCCAGCTTGCATCAGTTTTTATTGGGTGAATTTTATCTTGGCAACAAATTGCAAGCTAAGGGTGAGTTGCTGTTTGATGGGGTACAGATAGATTTACGAGAAGTGAATACACCTGTCTTTTCGGTTGCTACTTTACAAGACCATATTGCCAAATGGAAAAGCTGTTACCCTGCCACACAAGTGTTTGGCGGGCAAACCAAATTTGTGCTGGGTGAGTCAGGACACATCGCTGGCATCATGAACGCCCCTGGCGGTAAATATGGCTATTATCGCACCCAACAAAACATGAACACGGATACCAGCTCATACCCCGTCGATGCTGACCAATGGTATGAAACCGCTGAATTTGTCCAAGACAGCTGGTGGCACGAATGGCAAGACTGGTTGGCAACCACCCCTGCCAATGCGTCATTCATGAGCAAAGATAAGCTTGTGCCTGCTCGCCAAGTTGGTCAAGACCATCAAGGTCAGACAATCACCACTTATGGCAATGCCCCCGGTACTTATGTGCTGGTAACTGCTGAACAAGCGTTAAAAAGTAATCGAAGACCTGTTAATGCGTATTCGTCTGATACTTAAAAGGCTTAGCTTAAGCCATTTGTCTAAGCCTTTCATCTGGCCTTTCATCTGAGTCTTTTAAGCCATATCATGAATGGCTTAACGGTATGAACGACACGTCATCATTTGACGTGTCGTTTTTGTTGGTAAAAAGATGACTTTCTTTGGTTTTGTATAAAAAAATTTCATAAAACACCATTTTGCCCATGATTGACTGACCACCCCCTTGTCAGCCCTTATCTGCTCGTCAATACAAAAAATCAAGTGTTTTTTATCACATCATCGTCATAACAAAGGCATAATCAGCCTAAAAAATCAACCTAGCATTTTGCCTAATTTTTCATTATATTGTGCCACAATCCAATGAAAAACCCCATATATGGTATTTTATGGTGGTTTTGCCATGCTTTTACCATATGGTATTTTCGCCAGTCAAAACGGAGCAAGCCTATGACCCATATTGATAATATCCAAGTAACCAAACGTGATGGACGCTTAGAATTGATTGATTTGGATAAAATTCACAAAGTCATTACGTGGGCAGCCAAGGGCTTAGATAATGTGTCGGTATCACAGGTTGAGCTAAAATCACACATTCAATTTTATGAAGGCATCAAAACCCGTGATATCCACGAGACCATCATCAAAGCTGCTGCCGACCTTATCAGTGAGCAAACGCCAGACTATCAATATTTGGCAGCACGTTTGGCGATTTTTCATTTGCGTAAAATCGCCTACAATCAATTTGAGCCACCACATTTATTCGATCATGTCAGTAAACTGACTCAAGCAGGGCGTTATGACGCTCACATCTTGGCAGACTATTCACAAGCAGAATTCAATGAGCTAAACGACCATATAGACCATTGGCGAGACATGAACTTGGCTTATGCCGCTGTTGAGCAAATGGCGGGCAAATATTTGGTACAAGACCGTGTCAATAAGCAGGTATTTGAAAGCCCACAATTTCTTTACATGTTGGTTGGCATGTGTTTATTTGCAAGCTATGATACTTTGTATGATAAAGACACTCGCATGGATTATATCAAGCGGTTTTATGACGCAACTTCACAGTTTCGTATTTCATTGCCCACGCCCATCATGTCAGGGGTACGCACACCATCACGCCAGTTTAGTTCATGTGTGCTGATAGAATGTGGAGACAGCTTAGATTCCATCAACGCCACCACCAGCGCCATCGTGCGGTATGTATCACAACGAGCTGGCATTGGGGTTAATGCTGGACGTATTCGGGCGTTAGGAAGCCCCATTCGTGGCGGTGAAGCCAAGCACACAGGCTGTATTCCATTTTATAAGTTGTTTCAAACGGCGGTGAAATGTTGCTCACAAGGTGGTGTGCGTGGTGGGGCAGCGACACTGTTTTATCCACTGTGGCATTTGGAAGTAGAAAGCCTGCTTGTGCTAAAAAATAACCGTGGCGTCGAAGACAACCGTGTGCGTCAAATGGACTATGGCGTACAAATTAACAAAACATTATACACTCGACTTATTAAAGGTCAGCATATCAGCCTATTTTCGCCATCTGATGTGCCGGGTTTGTATGACGCATTTTTTGCTGACCAAGATGAATTTGAACGTCTGTATGAAAAGTACGAAGCAGACGACAACATTCGTAAACGCCAAGTCCCTGCCAGTGAGCTGTTTAGCATGATGATGCAAGAACGTGCCAGCACAGGACGTATCTATGTACAAAACGTTGACCATTGCAACACTCACAGTCCCTTTGACCCTGCAATCGCCCCTATCCGTCAATCTAACTTGTGTATGGAGATAGCCCTACCCACCAAAGAGTTAGACAACATCAACGATGATAAAGGTGAGATTGCCTTATGCACACTGTCAGCGGTGAATTTGGGTAAGGTAGAAAAGCTGACCGACATAGAAGAACCTGCTGAGCTTATTGTGCGTGCGTTAGATGCTCTATTAGATTATCAAGACTATCCTGTCATCGCTGCCAAAAATAGCAGCATGCAACGCCGCACCTTGGGTGTGGGGGTCATCAACTATGCGTATTATTTGGCAAAAAATGGCACCCGCTACTCTGATGAATCAACAGCCACCAATGGGGCTTTGGCACTAACGCATCGTACTTTTGAAGCGTTGCAATATTATCTGCTAAAAGCATCTAACAAACTGGCACAAGAGCAAGCCCCTTGCCCTGCTTTTGCCGAAACCACATACGCACAAGGCATCTTACCGATTGACACTTATAAAGCCGACCTAGATAAAATTTGTGCTGAGCCATTACATTACGATTGGGAAAGCTTGCGTGCTGACATCAAAAACCATGGGTTACGTAATTCCACCTTGACCGCATTAATGCCCTCTGAAACTTCCAGCCAAATCGCCAACGCCACCAATGGCATTGAACCACCTCGTGGTTTGGTATCCATCAAGGCATCTAAAGATGGCATTTTAAAACAAGTCGTCCCTGATATTGACCGCCTAAGACATCAGTATGAACTTCTGTGGCACATGCCCAATAATGACGGTTATCTTAAACTGGTTGGCATCATGCAAAAGTTTGTTGACCAAAGCATCTCTGCCAATACCAACTATGACCCTAGTCGCTATGAAGGTGGACGAGTACCGATGAAGGTGTTATTAAAAGACTTATTGACCGCTTACAAGCTTGGCATAAAAACCCTTTATTATCATAACACTCGTGACGGAGCAAACGACACTCAAGAAAACATCGATGACGGTTGTGCTGGGGGAGCGTGTAAGCTATAAGTGATAAATTCTCAGTTGTCATTCAGTCGTCATTGTTAGTTAGGGCGTGGTTAGTTAGGGCGTATTGCTGGATAAAAGCCAATGTGTCGAATGACAGACACGCCCTAACGGTCAATTGGTTAATGTTAATGTTTAAACTTTATCGCACAATACCACGGCGACTGTTTGTCAAGCTGTCTATCATCAGCTGAATTTTAGGTTCATCTGCCACCATTGGCTTAAGTTTGGCGATGGCTTGGTCTGTGGTCAGACCACTGCGGAACACCCATTGATATGCTTGGCGTAACTGACTGATGGTATGGCTTGACCATGATTTGCGTCGCATGCCTTCAATATTTAGCCCACGCACTTTAGCAGGGTTGCCTGACACAGTGGTGAAAGCCATGACATCTTTGATAATCAAACTGGCAGCAGCAATCATGGCATAATGTGCCACATGACAAAACTGATGAATACCAGCATTGCCACCAATAACCACATAATCACCAATACGCACATGCCCTGCCACGCCCACGTTATTGGCTAAGATGTTATGGTTGCCAACCACGCAATCATGAGCAATGTGAGTATTGACCATAAATAAGTTATGACTGCCAATTTTGGTTACTCCCCCATCTTGTACCGTCCCCCGATGAAAGCTACAGGCTTCTCTTATCAGATTATTATCGCCAATCTCTAGCCATGTCTCTTCACCTGCATACTTTAGGTCTTGGCAATCTTCACCGATACTGGCGAATTGATAGATTTTGTTGTTTTGTCCAATCTTGGTATTTTTTCTTATCACCACATGCGACATCAACACGCACCCTGCACCAATACTGACATCATCACCAATAATACAATATGCCCCAATTTTGGCAGTTGGGTCAATATGAGCGTTATCTGAGATGATGGCTGTTGGGTGAATGGTCATGAATGTTACCTAAAATCAAAAAGAAACACACACAAGTCGAACAAGGTTTTCAACATCACTTTTTAGTATGTTGCAAATTAGTATGTTGCAAAAGCTGTTGTTGCAAAATCGGTCATTTTAAAAACTGTTATCTTGTGTGCTGGGCTGTTTAATGAGTGTGATTTCAGCACTGGCAGTCATCTGCCCATCTACCAATGCTTGTGCTTGATATTTGGATACCTGTCGTTTTTGGGTAGATAAAGTGGCGGTCAGCCACAAGCAATCACCAGGGATAACTTGGCGTTTAAATCGAACATTATCCACTCCTGCAAACAGATACACCATACCATCGCTCAAGTTCTTGCCATCACTGACAAAGCCTAACACACCAGCAATTTGAGCCATGGCTTCGACCATCAATACCCCCGGCATCAAAGGTTGATTGGGAAAATGCCCATTAAAAAAGTTTTCATTACTGCTTACATTTTTGTAACCAACGATGTTCAACCCTGCCCGTAGTGCCACCACCCTATCTAACATCACAAATGGATAACGATGTGGCAAAAATCGTTTTAAGGTTTGTGAGTTTATCGGCAATGATAAAGATTGCAGGCTTAATGCTTGTAAGTCGTTATCCGTCATGGCGAAATCACTTGCCAAACCCAGCTGACTTAAACGGTCATTGATATTATCAACTGACATCACATTCATAGGGGGCGTGTGGCTCATGTGCTTGTTCCTTCGGGTTTTTTAATCTTGTTTGTCATGTCATGCGTTTGGTTTTTATTTGTGTTCACTTTTTGTTTGCGTCCACTTTGGCGAAAACCCACCACTGCTCGCCGCCACTCAGCGGTTGGCATGACAGGAATGCCAGATGAATAACGACCTGGCTTATCAATCGATTTGGTAACCATGGTCATGGCAGAGATGATGACATCATCGGTAATGCTCAGATGACCACTGATGCCAACTGCCCCTGCAATGATGCACCGTTGTCCGATATGGGTACTGCCAGCAATGGCGGTATTGGCAGCAATGGCGGTGGCTTGTCCAATATGAACATTGTGGGCAATTTGCACCAAGTTATCAATGATGACATCATCAGCAATCACAGTATTGTCTATCGCCCCACGGTCGATACAGGTGTTGGCACCGATGCGTACTCGGTGTCCAATTTGAACCTGACCCACCTGAGCAATGGCTTGCCAGCGATGTTGCGGAGATTGAGATTTTTCTTTATGCTGATAAGGGGCATAACCAAAGCCAGCACTGCCTATCACTGCTCCTGCATGTATGTGAACATCATCACCCAACTGACAGTGATGGTGTATCACCACATTTGCCATGATGCGACAGTTTTTACCCAACACACTGCCCATCTCCATCACCACACCTGCTTGTAGATAACTGCCATCGCCGACTTGGCAGTCTTTATCAACAAAACAGTGTGCCCCCACCCACACACCGTTACCCAATTTGGCTGATGTGTCCACATAGGCAGTTGGGTGGATAATGGGAGGGGGTTGTGGCTTATCATTATCCATATCAGCAGTCATATCAGAATCGGATAACCAAGCATCGGATAACCAAGCAAAAGTAGTTACGGGGTTATCAGCGTCAAATAGCTGACTGCAACTGGCGTACGCCAAATAAGGTGAGTTCACTTCAATCAACACGGCCGTATCAGGGGCAGCATCAGCATATCTAGTTGAAGTGATGATGACGCCTGCCTTTGATTTGGGCAACCATTTGGCATGATATTCGTCATTGGCAAAAGACAAGTTGGTTACGTCTGCTTTATCCAGTGATGCCAATGCTTGCACACAGGTATCTAATGCGTTTGCATCAAGGCGACCTTTATTGGTAACCACCTGTCTTTGTTCAATGACCGCTATTAATTGACGAACGCTGATTGAGCAGACGCTGTTAATAGATTGATTGGCAGATTGGTTAAATTGGCTCATTAAAAGACATTACCAATCTGGAACTGAACTTCATCTACCTTATCACCTTCTTTTTTATTAAAAGGCTTGGCATAGCTGATGGCAATCGGACCTATGGGGGTAAACCAAGTAATGCCTGCTCCAGCACTGTATCGCATTTGCTTGTCTTGTTTTAACAGCGGAATTTTAGTGTCGTTGCCATTATAGATAAAGGTTTTGTTTTCTTTACCTGTGGTGTCAAAGACTTGAGCCCCTTCGACAAACAAAACAGGACGCACTTGGTCTGCCCAATCCCCTTTAAATGGCATGGGTAATATCAGCTCTGCCCCCACCGCTGCCATGGCATTTCCACCCACTTCTTCAGGCAGATAATTTTGCTTCTCAGGCTCAAACTGGGTATCAAAAAAGGTCGTTGACTTAGGCCCTAAGCTATAGTAGTCATAACCACGCACTGTGCCATAGCCACCAGCATAAAAGTTATCATAAAATGGCAAATTATGACCATAACCCAATTTGGTATAACCACGCCCTATAAAGCCTTTGCCCACAGGCAGATATAGGTTGCCTGTGTAACTGGCTTTTTGGTAAGTTTTATCACCCAAGCCGATGGTAAAATCCACATTATGGCTCATGCCTTTGGTTGGAAAAACAGGCTTATCTAACGTGCTGTGTGACCAACCAAGCATCAGATTATAGGACGTATAGTCATTCTCAAAGTTATACCGTCCTTTGTCGTTACCTGTATGCACCGTTGCCCGACCACCATCATCAATGATGCTTTGTACGTTTGAAATGCCCATCCAACGACCGCCTGTTATGTCGGTTCTGTCAATGTTAAACCCTGCACTGACACGGGTATCTTCATCGACAGGGTAGCCATAATTGAGCGTAGCCCCATAAGAGTCAGTGATGTAGTTACTAACATTTTTATCATCAAGCTTGGTTTTACGATAGTAGGCATTGATTCCTTGGGACACACCATCTTTAGTAAAATATGGGTCGGTGATGCCAATATTATAGTTTTCACGAGTCTCAGAACGTGATAAACCAAAATTAAGGCCATTGCCCGTTCCTAAAAAGTTGCGTTGTGATAAGTCAAATTGAAAGGTAACCCCACCACTTTGTGAATAACCTGCGGCAATGGTTGAACTGCCTGTTGGTTGCTCAACAACGGTGATATTCACATCAACCTGATCAAGTTGATTGGGAACTGGTTTAACATCTGCCACCACAGATTTAAAATACCCTGTGCGCATCAAACGAATGCGTGACAGCTGAATTTTTTGACTGGACGCCAATGCCCCTTCTAGTTGACGCATCTCACGTCTTAACACCTCATCTTGCGTTTTGGTATTGCCAAAAAAATTGATGCGACGCACATAAACAGGACGCACAGGGTCAATGTAATAATCCATGTCCACCGTGTGCGTGTCATCATTGATGCGTGGAATGGGGCGAATTTGGGCAAAATAGTACCCATCATCACCCAGCTTGTTTTTAATATTGGCGGTGGTGTCATCAAGTTTGGCTTTAGAATATTGTTCATTGGTCGCAAAACTGACTTGCTTATTTAGCTCTTCTTGGCTGTAGGGCGTATTGCCCAAGAAACTTACTTTACCAAAGGCATACTGCTGACCTTCGCTGATTGCCACTTCTATAAATACATGCTTTTTGTCTTCACTGACATTTAAGGTGGCGTTGTCAATGTTAAAGCGGATAAAGCCTGAATTTTGGTACATGGCTTTTAGATTTTCTAAGCTGGCAGCCAGTTTTTCTTGAGCATAGCGGTCAGATTTGGATAATAAACGAGTCCAAGATGCTTCTTTTAGGGCAAACACGTCTTTGATGTCTTCATCGCTAAAATAGTCATTACCAATGATGTTGATGTCTATCACCTTGGCAGGTTTGCCCTCAATAAAGGTGATGTCAAGCTTCACACGATTGCCATCAAGCAAAGTCTGTTCAACATTGATATCACTGTTATAGTAGCCTTGTAGTATGTATTGTTGTTGTAATTCATTGGCAACCCCAAATAAGGTGGCTTGTTTTAGCACACCGCCTTTGACAAGACCTGCGTGTTTTAGCCCATCTTCTAATCCTTGCTTGGGGATTAGGGTGTTGCCTTTATAATTTATCTCCGCAATGATGGGACGCTCAACCACCAAAAAACGCAACACACCACCATCATTAACCACTTGCACATCAGAAAAGTTACCTGTGTCATATAGTGATTTGATGCTTTCTGATAACTGTTCTTGATTGATGCTACCCCCCACTGTGGTAGGCAAAATGGGATATAAACTCTCAGCCGTGATTCTTTGTAAACCCACAAATTGAATGTCAGTTACCACACCATAAGAGCCATGGACGGCATGGGCAGATGCCATCGACATCATCACCACCAATGGTAAGACCGACATGGAATAAAATTTAGTTGAACTCATACACATACTCACAGTTTTTGTACAAAAAAGATTGATTAAAAACACCCTAAAAATATCAAAATAGCCGACCAAGATCCACACTCAACGCCATCACCATGAACACCGCCAAGAGCAAAAACCCCAAATTAAAGCCAATATTTTGCGTGGTCTCAGATAATGGTTTGCCCCTTATCAGCTCAATAAAATAATACAACAGATGCCCACCATCTAATACGGGAATGGGCAATAGATTAAGCACAGCAAGGCTTAGGCTAATCAACCCTGCGGTTGATAATACCATCTGCCAACTGATTTCAAAACTTTGTTTGGCAACTTTGGCAATGGTAATCGGACCTGATAAATTATCAATGCCAATCAAGCCAGTTATCATTTTGCCCATAGACGATAATGTCATCATCGACAAGTCATAAGTTTTACCCACTGCTTTGCCCATTGCCGTCATGGGGTCATAGGCGATGGTGGTTTTATAGCTGTCAGGCACTTGAATATCAACTGCACCATCAACAGAATTGACGCCAGCTCCGATTTGCCCATAGACATTACCCATGGTGTCTTTTTTGCCTTGGGGCATGACAGCAAACGTCATTTGTTCATCACCACGCAACACTTTAAAGTTAAGCAGTTTTTCAGGATTGTCTTGCACCACTCGAGTCATCGTTATCCAGTCGTTGATAGGTTCATCATTGATGGCAATGATTTTATCCCCTATCTGCAAGCCTTGACGCTTGGCAGCCCCATCATCACTCAGTTGTCCAATCACCGCAGGAATGTTTGGTTGCCAAGGGGTAACACCAATGGCGGTTAAGGCATCTTTACCGCTGTTTTTGCCTTGCATAAATTTGGTAATTGGCAGTTGGTACTGTATCGATTGAGCAGTTGGTTCATCATCTTGATAAGGTATGACCGTCAGCGTTACTTGAGTGGTCTCACCCATGTGATTTGCCAAACGGTAGTTAATTGCCTCCCAGCCGTCCACCGCTTCACCATCGACAGCGGTGATTTTATCACCCACGTTAAGCTTGGCGGTTGCCGCTGGACTGTTGGGTAATATCGTGCCAATGCGAGTATTCAGCTGTTCGCTTGGGGTTAAAAATAACACCCAAAACAAAGCCATGGCGATTAACAGGTTGGTAACAGGTCCTGCTGCCACAATGGCAATTTTTTTCATTGGGTGCTGTTTATCAAATGCCAAATGCTCTTGACCTTTGGGGACATCACCTTCTCGACCATCTAACATTTTGACATAACCACCAAGCGGTAAGACGGACAACCGATAGTCAATGCCTGATTTTTTGCTTGTCCAACTGGCAAGTTTGGGTCCAAAACCTATTGAATAAGTCAACACTTTTACCCCACAAAGCCGAGCAACGATATAATGCCCAAATTCATGCAATGCCACCAAAGGACCAAGCACAAACACCGCCGCTAAAATGGTCAAGATAATGGTCATTAACAAAGACATGCGGTTACCTCATTTTCACCAATTGACTGCTTGCTACTTTCATTGACTGTTTACTACTTTCATTGACTGTTTACTACTTTCATTGACTGTTTACTACTTTCATTGACTGTTTGCCACTTTTATTTATCATTTGCCACTTTTATCATTTACTCATGTGATTTTTTTCAATGTTGTGTTTTGCCAAAGCTCGACTGTCATTATCAATTGCCAAGATACTCGCCAAATCGTTGATTTCATTGGGATATTGATGCTGGCTCATGCTGTTTAACACGTTTTCATTCATATTGGCAATGTCAGTTAAACGGATATGCCCATCTAAAAATGCTTGCACTGCCACTTCATTGACCGCATTTAAGCTGATGGTTGCCCAACTTCCTGCTCGCACGGCTTCTCTTGCCAATGCCAAACATTTAAACTTATGTAAATCGGGTGGCAAAAACTCCAATTTGCCAAGCTCATATAAATTTAAAGGCACGACACCACTGTCAATCCGCTCAGGGAAGCTTAACACATGGGCGATTGGGGTACGCATGTCAGGCGACCCCATCTGTGCCAAAAAACTGCCATCAGCATATTGTACCAATGAATGCACGATGCTTTGTGGGTGCATCACCACTTGGATTTTGTCTTCTGGCAAATCAAATAAATAGCAGGCTTCTATCAGCTCAAGCCCTTTATTCATCATGGTGGCAGAGTCCACTGAAATTTTTTGCCCCATCGACCAATTCGGGTGGTTAACAGCTTGCTCAACCGTTGCTGATTGCATCTCATCAAAGCTTGCAGACAAAAAAGGACCTCCCGATGCCGTCAGCCACAGCTGACTGATGCCATGATGCTTGTCATGAATGGCGTGTTGGTTTTGTTGTACCGTCTGTGGCAAGCATTGAAAAATGGCGTTATGCTCAGAATCAACAGGCAATATCTTTGCCCCAGACAGCTTGGCATGGTGCATCATCAGACTGCCTGCCATCACCAAGGCCTCTTTGTTGGCGAGCAAGACTCGTTTACCTGCCTGCACCGCCATCAACGTTGAAGACAGCCCAGCACTGCCGACAATGGCAGCAACCACCGTGTCCACTTGTGGATCACAAGCAATGTCATCTAGCCCTGCTTGCCCTGCCACCACATCAATCTGCAAATCTGCCTTACTCAGTCTTTGAGCAAACGCATCGACTTGCCACTTAGGCACAGCAACTCGCTTGGGTCGCCAGCGCACACAAAGCTGAAATAACTCGTCCAAACGGCTATGCCCTGATAAGGCATAAACGTCATATTTGTCATCATGACGACTTAAAATATCAAGTGTGCTGGTGCCGATTGAACCTGTCGCACCTAAAATGGCGACTTTTTGCCCATGTTGCCCATCGACCTTTTGAGCCTTATTTTGAGCGGTTATCGGTGATAAGTTTGGGCAGTTGCCAGTCATATCAGACCTTTTTAAATTTAAATGACGTTTTTAATGATGACTTAATAAATTCTTATTAATGGCTTAATACATAATCACAATTTAATCATGGCAAATGAATCAAACTGACAACACTTGCAACAGCAAATATCCCAGAGCAAAAATCGGTGTGGCAGACAGCAATGAATCAATGCGATCAAGCACACCACCATGCCCTGGTAACACAGTGCCAGAGTCTTTAATACCAGCACGCCGTTTGAGCATGGACTCAAATAAATCACCCAACACCGATGCCATGATGGTCATTGCTGATAACAGCATAAACACCAACAGCACTGACCCTGTGTATTTAAGCCAATACATACTGATAAATAATGCCACACCCATGCCAACGGTTAAGCCACCATACAAGCCTTGCATGGTCTTATTTGGTGAAACATTGGGAGCCATCTTGGTTTTACCAAACTTTCGCCCAACAAAATATGCCCCACTGTCAGCACACCACACCAAAATAAACACATACATCAGCCACCAAGGTGACTGTTGCCACAAATAAAACATGGCGGTGATGGCAGCGGTCAAAATAATCACCCCCATGGTCATTAATCGTCTGCCATACCACTGAGTGCGAGTGGGATATTGCCACACCCATGCCAATGCCATCAGCCAAATCACCACGGACATCAGCCACCAAATCAGCCACATTTTGGGAAACAGCAAGCTTATCATGGTCAATAGCAACACCAATAGCACAAAGTACATGGGCTTACGCTGTGCTGGCATCAGCTTTGTCCATTCATGAGCAGCAATGGTTACCCCCACCGCCAACAATGGCACAAATAGCCAAGGTGTGTCACTGGCAAATAACGCAACACCCACAATGATGACTAGGATAACGGCTGTTTTGATGCGTTGCCACATAATATTGCTCAAAATGGTTAATGGGTTCAAAAAACATCAATCAAGTAACAATCAGTTAAGAGAACAGTTAAGAGAATAGATTAGCTAAAAGAACCGCTGGTTCAATTGCATTAAAATCCTAAGACGACCGCTGATGTGCTAAGTTTACCAAATTGCCAGCAATCACCTGCTCGCTGGTTCTGCCAAATCGCCGTTGCCGACTGGCAAACTCCACGAGCATTCGTTCCAGTTCAGTTGGTGAAAACTGTGGCCATAATGTCTCGGTAAAAAATAACTCTGCATACGCCATCTGCCACAACAAAAAATTAGACAACCGATACTCACCACCTGTGCGAATAAGCATGTCCACCGCAGGCACATCTGCCAGTGCCAAATGCTCACTCATGCTATCAACATTGATGCTTTGTAAGCTGATGTTGCCTTGAACCACTTGACTTGCCAGCTGTTTGGCAGCTTGAGCAATGTCCCATTGACCACCATAACTCACCGCTATCACCAACGTCATGGCCGTAAAGTGAGCCGTCTGTGCTTCAGCGTTTGCCATCAAAACTTGTAGCTTATCTGATAACTGAGACCTATCACCAATAAAACGCAAGCGTACTTGGTGTTCATTCATTTTGGGAATTTGCTCATGAATGGATTCTTCAAGCAGTCTCATCAACAACGCCACTTCATTGGCAGGGCGTTGCCAGTTTTCGCTAGAAAAAGCAAACACCGTCAATACGTCAATGCCCAATGCTAAGCATTGTCTAACAATCGGGTCAAGGGCATCTTTGCCTGCCACATGCCCCTGACCTGCGGGCATGGCGTGTGCCTTAGCAAAGCGGTTATTGCCGTCCATAATGATGGCAATGTGCTTAGGCAAATGGTGCTTAGGCAAATGCTCAGGCAAGCGATTGACCAACTGAGTGTTCATCACACTTCCATCAATTCAGCTTCTTTTTTCTCAAGCTTATCATCAATGGTGGTGATGTATTTGTCAGTCAGCTTTTGCACATCATCACCTGCTCGACGCTCTTCATCTTCTGATATTTCTTTGTCTTTTGCCAACTCTTTGATGTCACCAAGCATGTCACGGCGAATGTTACGTATGGAGACTCGACTGTTCTCAGCTTCAGAGCGAGCCAGTTTTTGCATGTCTTTACGAGTCTCTTCAGTTAAGGCTGGCATTGGCACACGTATGACATCGGCAGTCATGGGGTTAAGACCCAAATCTGCTTCACGAATGGCTTTATCCACTGTCTGTACCATGCTGCGGTCAAACGGCTGTACCAATAATGTGCGGGCATCTTCCACATTCACACTGGCAACTTGGTTTAAAGGTGTGGGTGAGCCATAATAATCCACCATCACACTACCCAACATACTTGGGTGAGCCCGCCCTGTACGCACTTTGCTAAAAGCAGTGTCTAACGCTTCTAGGGTTTTTTTCATGCGGTTTTCACCGTCTTTTTTGATGTCGTTTATCATAGATTGTCTCCTTTATAAACGGAATAAACATAAACGGAATAAACGGAATAAACGGATAAAAATAAAAACACTCAAAAATGTGTCATATCTTTGTGATGTTACTGACCGACTTTTGTGCCTTCTTCTTCCCCCATCACCACATTAAGTAAGGCATTTGGCTTATTCATGTCAAACACTTGCAATGGCACATTATGTTCACGCAACAGTGCAATGGCGGTTAAGTCCATCACGCCTAGCTTTTGCTCAAGCACCTCATCAAAACTTAAATAATCGTATTTAATCGCATCGGCATGAGTGCTTGGGTCTTTGTCATACACGCCATCAACTTTGGTCGCCTTTAAAATCAAATTGGCTTCAATCTCAATGCCTCGCAAGCAAGCGGCGGTGTCTGTGGTAAAAAATGGATTGCCTGTGCCAGCGACAAAAATACACACCTCACCATGCTTAAGATAGCGAATGGCGTTACGGCTTGAGTAGCTTTCTGTCACTTCACCGATGGGCAAAGCTGACATCAAGCGGCTTTTGATGTTGCGACGCTCTAAGGCATCTCGCATGGCAAGCCCATTCATGACGGTGGCAAGCATGCCCATTTGGTCACCTGTGACCCGCCCAACCAAGCCTTCTTGCTGTAGCTGACTGCCCCGATACAGATTACCACCACCAACCACAATGCCAACTTGCACATCCAAGCCTCGTAAGTGAGCAATGGCAAGGCTCATTTTATCCAACACATCGGCGTTGATGCCCATGCCTTGCCCACCTGCCAATGCTTCGCCAGATAATTTAAGCAAGATTCGATTATAACGGGGATTTTTGTCAGACATAAGCCACCTTTGATGATGAGTTGTGTGGAAATTGAGTTGATGGGATAAATTTGACGAATTTTAACAAAAAAGCGGTGAATTTAATAGCCATGATTGCTGATGACATTCGTTTGTTTCTGATGCCAGTTTGCTAATGTAACAGCAAATGGCATTGCTGATATATGGCATTGCTGATATTTTGTTGATATTTTGTCTTAGCTTTTTTAGCGTACATTCTTACATTGTTGCTAAAATATGATATTATCACTTTTTAATGTGTATTTTTATTTAATAGACCATCGTCTAATAAACCATCGTCATTGAAATGGCGAACTCTTTGCTTGAACAATGCAAGCAAAAACAGTCACGGTCATTTTAACAATCTTGAGTCATGACATGAAACGCATCGTCTTATCTACTTCCACTTCTTGCTTGGATTATATGGATATCCGCCATTCTGTACGCTCCATTCATCAGCATTTGTTAATTAACAATGTTGATTTTTTAGACGGTCATAACATTGACATTAAGCGACTGCAAAACATCATCACCGCCAGTCCAAACACCACCATGAGTACCGCTCCTGCCAGTGAAGATGAAATTCGCCAATTATTTGCCCAATTGGCTGAAGAAAACTATGATGAAGTCATCATCATCACCCACTCGCAACACTTAAGTAAAAGCTTTCATATCATCAGTCAAGTGCGTGATGACATGGCAGTGATTCACCCAGCAATGACCGTGCATGTCCTTGACTGTCAGCAAATTAACTTTACCCAAGCGTTGATGACGTTAGATGCCCAGCGTTTATTTATTCAAAATGAAAGCATCAATACCATCATTGACCATCTTAATGCGTTAAATCAATCACATCGTTGTTTTTTTGTGGTGGAAGATTTGACCTATTTGACCAGAAGTGGGCGTTTAAAAACAACCGCCAGCTTTTTTGCAAATTTGTTAGACATCAAGCCGATGCTAGAGATTCAACAAGATGGTAAAATCGAAGCCATCAAAAAGGTCAGAAAAATCGAAAAAGCCATTGACATGATGATTGATTATTTGGGTAAAGAGATAAAAAATAAACACGCCTATCCTTACCTGCTTGATGCGGGCAATCATGAGCTGGTTGCCTATACCGCTCAAAGGGTCAAAGATAAACTTGGATTGAATGAAGTGATTGTCCAGCCTGTTACCCCTGTGTCAGTCGCCACCCATGGTCCTAACACAGTGGGCTTAGGGGCATTTATTCATAACATTCCCATGTCAATAGACTTGTTTTAGACCAGCCAATCCATTATCCGATGGTTATTGGTGCTTTACTGTTGGTTTATCTTTACTGTTAGTTCATATTGGGCTGTTGGTTGATGTTTTGGTTAATGTTTTGGTTGATATTGGCAGTTGCAAAGTTGGCAAATAAGTCATATTCACTGGCCTCATCAATGGTGATGGTCAGGCGGTCGCCAATATTGACACTGGCATCGATGTGGTCAACATAAACATGCCCATCAATCTCTGGAGCGTCAGCAATACTGCGACAGATGGCGATGGATTCGTCAGTGTCAATGTCATCTACCAACACGGTTAGGGTTTTACCCACTTTTTGGGCAAGCTTATTGGCACTGATGCGTTGTTGTTGTGCCATCAAGCGATTATGGCGGTCTTGCTTGATGTGTTCTGGCACAGGATTGGGCAAATTATTGGCAGCTGCTCCTTCAATGTCAGAATAGGTAAAACACCCCACTCTGTCCAGTTGAGCTTGTTCAAGCCAGTCTAGCAAGTACTCAAAGTCTGCTTCAGTCTCCCCAGGGAAGCCAACCACAAAGGTTGAGCGAATGACGATATCAGGGCAAAGCTGTCGCCATCTGCCAATGCGTTCTAGGGTGTTTTCAGCGTGGGCGGGTCGTTTCATCGCTTTTAGGACGCTTGGACTGGCATGTTGAAAAGGAATGTCCAAATATGGCAATAACCCCCCTTGCTCAGCGGTAAATTGGCTCATCAGTGCCACCACATCATCGACATGTGGATAAGGATAAACATAATGCAGACGCACCCACATGCCCGATTGGCGAGCCAATTGATGCAATGCTTGACACAAGTTGACAAATTTAGACTTCAAGGGCATGCCTTGCCAAAAGCTGGTTTTATATTTTAAATCCACACCATAAGCTGATGTGTCTTGCGAGATGACAAGCATCTCTTTAACACCTGCTGACTGTAAGGCTTTGGCTTCATTCATCACCTCATCAATGGGGCGTGATACCAAGTCGCCCCGAAGCGCTGGAATGATACAAAAGGTACAACGATGGTTACAGCCTTCAGAGATTTTTAAGTAAGCATAATGGGCTGGGGTGAGCTTGATGCCTGCATCATTAATAAGGTCAATTTTGGGGTCGTAAGTATTGATTTTATCCGCTTGGCTGATGGGTGCATGGGTGTTGACGGCCGTAACGACTTCTTGATAAGCGTGAGCACCTGTCACAGACAGCACTGCTGGGTGCATGGTTTTGATGCGTTCGGCATCTTTACCCAGACAACCTGTAACAATGACTTTGCCATTTTGGTTGATGGCTTCACCAATGGCATCTAGCGACTCTTGCACGGCTGATTCAATAAAGCCACAAGTATTGACCACCACCAAATCTGCCCCATCATAATCATTGGCAACACGATAGCCTTCTTTGGTCAGTGCGGTGATGATGCGTTCAGAATCCACCAATGCCTTGGGACAACCCAAAGAAACAAAACCAACTTTAGGGGCAGATGTGGCTTTTAAGGCAAATGTGCCTTGAGCTGTTTGTTCAGCTTGCTTGGTAATGACACTGGCGGATTGCACGATATTGCGGTTTTGATTATGATTGGCTTGATGATGGCTGGCTTGATGGTGGCTGGCTTGAAAATTGTCTTGAAAATTGGCTTTGGGATTAAAAATACGTGCTTGGCTAGACATAAATGACCTTTTGGCTAAATTTAAATTTGGGTTAGCTTGGCTAAAATGGATTGGGTGAATTCATCACGCTGTTGGCAGTAATTTTATCACGGCTTGCATGTTTTGTGGTCGCTTGTTGGGTTGATATTGAACACAAGCATTGATGACATTTTGCCAAGATTGCCATTGAGTTGGGAGTTTGAGTGAGGTTTTATGCTGGTCGGAGTGGCGACTGGTGTGCCAATTTTTCCATGCTTGTGAGCGGTCAACTGCTTGTGAGCGGTTAACTGCTTGTGAACGGTCAATATCGCTCATGCTTGATGCAACATACGCCTGCCCTGCTCTTGTGCGAGTTAACAACTGATACACCATCAAACCAAAGGCATACACATCACTGGCAATGCTCACCCCCCTGCCTGCCCAACATTCTGGGGCAAGATACGCTGGCGTGCCTGCAATGGGCAAAGACAGCGATGTTAACTGAGATTGCTTGTGAAACTGCCTTTGAGGTTGGGCTAGGGCAAAATCGGTGATATGAACCAATGGTAAGGCTGCAAAGTTAGAGTTAGAGTTAGATGCTGATGAGTTTAATGGCGAGGAACTTAATAAAAAATTGCTTGGCTTGACATCACCATGAATCAGCTTGGCATCATGCACTTGTTGTAAAGCCAATGCGGCTTGTAAAATAAGATGACTGATAAACATGCTGTCTGCTTGCTGTGCATTGGCTGATTGTTTTGACTGGGATTGATGACAAATTTGTTGTAAGCTTCCCATATCAAAATATGGCAACAGCATCACACTTAATCGCCCCATTCGCTTGCCTTGCTGACACTCTAACATCAAAGGCAAATCAGATTGACCATACAATGGCAATGCGATGCGACAAATGTCAGCATCAGTGCATATGGGGTTATTTTTGCTTAGCTGAGTTAACCGCTTGATTTGTGTGTTCAAATCAACATTCAAATCCAAGCTCATATCCATATTAAAATCATGGTAATCAGAGTAATCAGGGTTAAGAGAAGCAAAATCACTGTGTGATGGCTGATGTTGCCATTTCATTTGCCATTTAATGATGACACGTTGACAACGCTGAACGCCATCGGTTAAGTTGCCACTGCTGATGCCTTGATACATGATGCGATGGGCGTTTTTTTGACCATCAGCAGAAGTTAAGCTCAGCCGATGATGTTTAAGCGATGCCAGCGTGAATTGACCATTGTCCATGGACATCACCGATGCCACCAACTGTGGCGACAATGCTTCCAGTAATGCCTGCTGGACATTGTCCATATGACTAAGATGGCTAAGGTTAAGATGACTTTTTGGCATGGCTTCCTTTTGGCATGGTTCTTTGACATGGTTCTTTGGCATGGATTTTTAGCATCAGTCTGTCATATGGGCTACTGACTGTCATATGGATTACTGACATGACACCATCGCATTGAGACTGATGCCATTTTAACAAACCTTTTGGCTCACCGACTTTTTGATTAAGGATAAAACAATTAATGCAACATACTCACAACATCACCCTACCTGAGCAAACATTGGTGTTACTAAACACATATCTGAGCCAAGCCATTTCTCACGCTGGCAAGCCCCTTACCATTGACCCTGCGGTGTTGGCGTATCGCTGGGTGGCAGATGCCAGTAACATCAATGGTGGCCATCTTGAACCAATAACCATGGACATCACTGGAGCAACAGCGATACAACTGAGCGACTTACTGGGCATCGAACGACAAAAACAGCGATTAATCAACAACACTCGCCAGTTTTTGCAAGGTCTGCCAGCCAATCATGTGCTGATGACAGGCACTCGTGGTGGTGGTAAGTCGTCATTAGTGCGTGCCTTATTAAGCCAATTTGCCACTGATGGGCTGCGGTTGATAGAAGTGGCTCGCATGGATTTATCAGCATTGGATAAAATACGTCAAGCCGTGTCTGCCCTAGCAGAACATGCCAATGTGCGTTATGTGGTGTATTGTGATGATTTGGCATTTGACAAACAAGATGAAAGCTATCGGGCGTTAAAATCGGTGCTAGACGGCTCACTGTCTTCTGAGCAAGACAAACTGCTCGTTTATGCCACCAGTAACCGCCGTCATCTGTTGCCCCAACTGATGAAAGACAACCGAGACATCTATAACGGACAGACTGATGAAGTCAACCCTTATGAAACCATTGATGAAACGGTGTCTTTGTCTGACCGTTTTGGAATTTGGCTGTCGTTTCAACCGATGACACAAGACACTTATGTGAGCATTGCACGGCATTATGTGTATAAGCTATCAAATAGTCATCTGTCAGACAGCCGTGGGGCAACAACCATCAATTTGGCAAACATGAATGAAGAAATCACAAATAACGCCATTCGCTTTGCCAGTGAAAGGGGCGGACGCTCTGGGCGAGTGGCGTATCAATTTGCCAGAGATTGGGTGGGGAAAATTGGGCTAACAAAGGTGAGCTAACAAAGGTGAGCTAACACAATCAGATTGACACAGATTTAAAAACATCAGATAAAAAACCAAACCCAAATGAATTTAGGCTTGGTTTTTTTCTCAATACCATTCAATATTGGCTATTTAACACGAGTGTATGTCTGTTGACTGTCTCCAAAACTACTTTCTATAAAGCGGTCTGAGCTTTGCCATGTTAATTGCGACATTCTGACCTGCTCTTTAGAAGGTGATTGGGAAGATGGTTTTGGAAGTATGGTTACAACTTGTTGATTGTCTTGATTGGCACTGGCAAATAAAGCAACAGTACCTGTATCCGATTGCGATGGCTGATTAAACTCACCAGTACAATTTTTATTATTATAGCTTCTTTCAATATTTTTTATGGTCAAGATATTAGATTTATCACCTTGTTGTATTACTCTGGTTATTTTTGTACCCATAGAATTATCAGAATAACAGTTACTTTCCCAAGTACCCACAAATGCTTGTGCCAGTTTTGCCAATTCTGTTGATTTGGCGAATGCGTCATGCGTTTGTATCGTGTGATAAAAATGTTGCTGTGCTTTTTGTGGGGACTGAACATGTTGGTTAGTATTAAGTTTAAGCTTTAAATGCTCAGCAAACTTATCATCATCTTTTTGTTGAATGAGTGTTTGAAAATCACCAGCAGTGAACCGCTTGGCAACGTCTTTATCAATGTTAATGCCATTTTTAAGGTCGTTGTCATTATCAACACTTTGTAGCACTTGTAGGATACGAACCACTTCGTTACTTTCTGTGGTTAAATCAGCAGGGGTAACAACAGATTTTGGCATGGTTGAACCCAGTGTCATCTCACCTAATTTAAAGGTGATGGCGTTGCTGGCATGTTTAGGATAGATGAACATGCCATTAATCGTTTTACTTGAGTTGCCATTATAGACATAGTCTAACCCCTGCACCGCACTGTCAAGAAAAACCCCTGTGTTTTGGTCTTGTGAGGATTCAGCAATTCGCTTACCTAAAGAGCGACCCAGTTTTTCATCATCACCACCACAGGCGGTCAATACAAAAGCGGTGCTTGTCAATAGAGCCAAACAGAGTGTGCGATGCTTAAGTTTCATGCGTTTTAGTTTCATGCGTTTTAGTTCCAGTTTTAGCTTTATGGTAATTTTGCCAATATCTGACAATATATTTTATTTATGGTTGGGCAACCACATCAGGCATCATATGGGTCTCTTAACACAATGGTCTGTTCTCTATCAGGACCTGTCGATATGATGTCCACAGGGCAATCTATCAATTCTTCGATGCGTTTGATGTAGACTTTGGCATTGTCTGGCAAGTCGTCATATTGGGTGATGCCCACGGTTGATTCAGACCAACCTGCCACCGTCTCATAGATAGGCGTAACCGACTCATAAAACTCAGCATCATAAGCCCCTTCAGACTCAGTTTCAGGCAACTCATAGCCAATCCCAATGCGAATTTCGTCCAGTCCGTCCAGCACGTCAAGCTTAGTCAGACAAATGCCTGACAGCGAATTTAGCACCACCGCACGGCGTAAGCTTTCGGCATCAAACCAACCACAACGCCTGGCACGTCCCGTGGTTGCCCCAAACTCATGACCCACTTTGGCAAGATGGGCGCCCACGTCGTCAAACAGTTCCGTGGGAAATGGACCACCCCCCACCCGAGTGGTGTAGGCTTTGGTAATGCCCAACACATAATCTAAATATAAAGGGCCGATGCCTGTGCCTGTCGACACACCCCCAGCGGTGGTATTGGAGCTGGTAACAAACGGATAAGTGCCATGATCGATGTCAAGCAACGTGCCTTGAGCGCCTTCAAACATTAAGTGTTTACCTGCTTTACGCAACTCGTTTAGTTCACCTGTCACATCGGCAACCAAATCCTTTAACGCATCTCGCCACTGCAAAAACAACTCATAAGTGGCATCAAAGTCAATGGCGTCAACGCCATAATATTTGGTCAACTGAAAATTATGATAATCAATTAAATTACGCAGTTTTTCTTGGGCATCATGACGGAACAAATCAGCAAACTTAATGGCACGGCGAGCAACTTTATCTTCATAAGCAGGACCGATGCCACGCCCTGTTGTGCCAATTTTTCCACTACCACGCTTGGCTTCACGGGCTTTATCCAATGCCACATGATACGGCATGATAAGTGGACAATTAGGAGAGATACGCAGACGCTCACGCACAGGCACCCCTTTATTCTCTAATTCTTTGATTTCTTTTAACAAAGCATCAGGCGCAAGCACCACACCATGACCGATATAACAAGTGACATCATCACGCAAGATGCCTGATGGGATAAGATGTAACACTGTTTTTTCACCACCCACCACCAAGGTATGCCCAGCGTTGTGTCCACCTTGAAAGCGAGCAACAGCGGCGGCTTTTTCAGTGAGCAAATCAACGATTTTACCTTTACCTTCATCACCCCATTGACTGCCCAAAACAACGACATTTTTTCCCATGATGTCTCCTTAAATAACAACAAGAAATGACTGTAAACTGTAAAAAATAACTGTAAAAAATAACGACAACTGACTAAAACTGACCACAAAAAATTAGCACAAACGCCACTAAAGAACCACTAAAAAATAAACATCACTCATATCTTGCCCATCATATCTTTATATCTTTGTCAATACCCATTGCCCTTGCTGATGGTGTAAATGGTGGGTAATGTTATCTGGCTTATCAACTGCGGTTAATGGTTTGATGACTCGATGCCCTTGTCGGCGTAATTTGGCAATGACATCTGCCAACTGGTCGGCTTGTTTGGCATTTAGCTGTTGTATGTCTTGATACACCACCCAAACCCAATGGCTTGTCAAACTCTCTGTCTCATCTGTAAAATATGGCAACAACCGAGTCACGTCCATACTAAAACCAATGGCAGGGCGACTTTGCTGTTGGTGGTCTTGTTGGCGATTGGTGCTAAGCCATTGGCTTGGTGGCTCAACTGGTTTTAGTGGCTTGATGGTATCAAGCGTTGGCTTGGCCAAAGTGGCCATTTGCCCATTAAAGCGGCCACCTCTTGCCACCACTTGCGATTCGTTATTCACATACAGATTAAACACCAACCCTGTATGATAATGATAACCTGACAGCTCAGTCAAATCCACACTGATGTTTGGCAGATTATCACAAACATTATCCCCACAAGCGGTTTTGGCTTGTGATAAATGCTGATAAATACGCTGTAACTCTGCCAAACTCTGCTGAATCACCACATCATTTGCCACATCGGCACTAAATTGTGCCTGCAATTTATGTAAGTCATGCCCATGAATTGCCAACTGATAAAAATCTTGCCCAAATGCAAGGCAATGACAAAATTGCTCCAACTCAGGCAAGGCTTTATTGGCATAACACCGCATCAAATGCTCACTGGTGGCGTTGTCTAAATTGGCAAGCTCGCTTAGGCGTTTAAACACACCCACATGCCCTAAATCCAAATGCCAACTGACGGGTAAATTTAAGTCAGACAGCAACGCATACAACACGTCAAGCAACTCAAAATCTGCTTCTATTGTGTCACAGCCGAACAGCTCCGCCCCCAACTGCAAAGGGGTGCGTGAACCAAACAAACCATTGGGCAATGTGTGAATGACATGCCCTGCATAGCAATAGCGAGCCACCGCCTTAGCAAAATATGCTTGCCCAAACTTGGCATCAATGCGTCGAATTTGTGGGGTGGTATCAGCACGCACGCCCATCAGTCGCCCTGTTACCTGATCAATGAGTTTAAATGTTTGGCGTTTAAGATCTTCTGATGCTTCTTGTAACAAAGACTCGGTAAATTCAATCAAAGGCGGAGAAACCAACTGATAACCATGGCTTTGTAACTGTTTGATTAAGCGATGGCGTAGGTGATGTTGTTTGTCAGCATCGGCAAACAACACATCATGTACGCCATCAGGCAATAACCAATGATTGGCATCATGATGAGCGATGTTATTGACTAATGATGAACGGTTATCTGGATTGTCTGACATAGGCACTGTGGTGGTGGGTTGATGAGCATTGGGTGCATTCATGGTCACTTAGGGTGATTTTAAGCTAACTGTGGACAAAACAAGGTGAGATTTGACGACATTCACATCAGCAAACACACATGATGATGGCTTTGATTGAATGTTTGGTTATATTGAATGCTTAGTTGAACACTTGAATGATAGCATAAGCGTCAGTTTTATCATACCCATTTATGCTGAGTGTTATCAACATATCATTCATGGTTTTGACAAGTCGTTCATGGTTTTGACAAGTTAAGGCAATCAAGTTAAGGCAATATAGAACCAAAATACCTTGATTAGGGCATAAGTGAGCATCTCTACTGACTACAAAATTATAGATGAGAAATACTAACGCATGACCTAGCATGACCTAAAAATCCATATAAACAGTTGACTGATGGAAAAAATTATTATATAATTTTAAATATAAATAATTATCATTCTCATTATTTTACAATATATTCAGTCATGTTCATATATGATGCTGCTGGCATGCCATATTGGTTAACCATGATACATGAATATGAACATGGCATAAAGCAACAATATGGTATAAACATAGTATATAGTATAAAGCAAATTTGAGTGGCTTAAATGGCAAATAAATCAAAATTGAATGTAAATTCTCAAACACCATCTCAAGCACAAATAGGGTTTGAACGCCAATCTTCCACAACAGACATCAGCACAAACAACCGCACCAACATGTCAGTGGTCATTGGCGTTTTGGCATTGCACATGGGCGTAGCGGTGGGATTGTCGCACATGCCACCCATGCCACTCAAACAAACAGAGCCACCCAAACCAATCGAAGTGCAATTTATTCAAGAAGTGACAGAGCTTCCTGTTGAACCAGAACCAGCAGAACCTGAGCCTAACCCTACCCCTGAGCCAGTTGCTCAACCTGAGTCGCCCATGCCTGAGCCAGTCATTGAGCCTAAACCTGAGCCAATTCCTGAGCCAGTCATTGAACCTGAACCCATTCCCGAACCAGTCATTGAGCCTGAACCTGAACCAGTTATTGAGCCTGAACCTGAACCAGTCGTTGAACCTGAGCCTGAGCCTGAAATCATCACCAGTCAAATTATTGATAATCGCCCCAGTGCGTGGGAAATCCAGCAAGAACAAGAACGACTGCAACGTGAAGCCGATGAACGGGCAAGATTGCAACGTGAAGCCGATGAACGGGCAAGATTACAACGTGAAGCTGATGAACGGGCAAGACTGCAACGTGAAGCCGATGAACGGGCAAGATTACAACGTGAAGCTGATGAACGGGCAAGACTGCAACGTGAAGCCGATGAACGGGCAAGACTGCAACGTGAAGCTGATGAACGGGCAAGGTCTCAACAACCCATTACCTTTTCACACAGTGATGCCAGTTGGCGAAATCGACCACATTTAACGTTGCCACATAGCATCACACAACACCTAGAACCAGGCGAACAGCTCACCGTACTACTTAAATTAACGGTGGACAAACAAGGTAAAATCACCCAAGTTGATATCGCTGAAAGCTCTGGTAACAATCGCTTTGATAGAGCGGCACAAAAACAAATTCGCTCAGGAAGATTTCGCCCCTTTACCCAAAATGGCACACCTGTCAAAGGCATTGTCATCATTCCCATGACTTATGAACACAGGTAAATTTTTACAGTCAGCATTTTGATTAAAAAGTCTTATTTTATCCAATATATTTGCCAACTCGTATCTAAGGAGATTTTATGGATTTTATGCACTACTGGCAATATACCGATGCCATCACCAAAGTATTATTTTTCGTTTTATTCGCCCTATCACTTAGCTCATGGGTTGTCGGAATCTTACGAATTTTGCAAAGTAAAAAGCTGGCAAATGTTGTGACAGATGGCTTAATTGAGCAACTAAATGCCCTACAACCACGGCTGATGGGTCTGTCAGCTGACAGCAAAAAAGCAGTGATTGAACAAACCTTATTGCAACAAATCAGTCGTTACCGATTTGACAGTGAAAAAGGCTTATCTGTCCTTGGCACAACCGCTTCAATCGCACCATTTATTGGATTGTTTGGCACAGTTTGGGGAATTTTTCATGCCTTGCATAGCATTGGTGAAAGTGGTCAAGCAGGACTTGGGCAAGTGGCAGGACCTGTTGGTGAAGCATTGATTATGACAGGGTTGGGGCTTGCGGTGGCAATTCCTGCGGTGATTTTTTATAATATTGTGTTGCGTATCAATCGCAAAGCCTTGCACCAAGCCAACGATGTCTCACATGAACTGTTGGCAAAAAACCTATTACAATCTACCACAAACTGACTGCCACAAGCTCATTTTTCCATAAACCAACACAGTATTAGGAATTTATTATGGCATTTCAATTAGACGGTGATGATGGTCAAGGTATGAATGAGATGAATCTTATTCCCTTGATTGACATCATGCTGGTGCTGATGATTATTTTTTTGGTTACCGCTACGGTGTTAAACCCAACTGTACCACTCGATTTACCCAAAACCAGTGCCAGCGTCAATGAGCAACCACCAGAAGTCATTCAAATCAGCATTGATAAAGACTCAGGAATTTTTTGGGACAGTCAAGCCATCAGCCTTGAGCAATTACAAACTCGCCTAAGTGAAGAAGCCCAAGCAGGCAAAGACCCCCAAATTCAACTGCGAGCAGATAAAGAAAGTCAATATGACATCATCGCTCAAGTATTGGCAACCGCCAGTCAAGCAGGTTTAAGTAAGATTGCTTTTGTGAATCAATCATGATAAAAAGGTCGGTAATCCGACCTTTAAGATAATTTTCACAAGCAGTTTTTTACAGAAGGTTTTTTACAAAAACAGTTTTATGAACCAACCGATTGAGCCAAGCCCCCACAATAATCGCACCAATGTTTTAGGCACTGCCTTGGCCAGCTGTTGTTTTTTCCCATTGACAGGCTATTATCGAGATGGCTTTTGCCACACGGGCATTCATGATGTGAGTCAGCATACTGTTTGTACTCGTGTAACAGCAGAGTTTTTGCAATTTTCGGCAGACCGAGACAATGATTTAATCACCCCTTTGCCAGAGTTTCATTTCCCAGGTTTAACACCAGGGGACTTTTGGTGCGTGTGTGCATTGCGTTGGATTGAAGCGTTAGATTATGGCGTGGCATCACCCATCAAACTTGAAGCCTGTCACGAAAGTTTGTTGGAGTTGGTGGACATTGATACTTTAAAAAAATATGCCATTTAATTGTCATTCCAATAACTGTCATTCTAATAACTGTCATTTCAACGACGTTCATTCCAACGACATTCATTCTCACTTAAAGCCCATAAACATCTCCACCACTCCACTACGGCTTAAAGCTGTCTTTTAAGCTGACAATTTCGTTAAACACAGGTTTATCAGGTGTGTGTTCTTTGCTGTCAGCGATAAAATACCCTTCTCTTTCAAATTGAAAGCGACTGCCTGCATCCACATGAGCCAATGACGGCTCAACCACGGCATTGAGTATGATTAGGCTATTGGCATTGAGTGCATCATGCACATCACTGACATCGCTGGGATTGTCAACACGAAACAGCGACTGATACAAACGCACGGTGGCAGGTATGCCCATACTGGCAGACACCCAATGAATGACCCCTTTTACTTTACGGTCTTCAGGGTTCTTGCCCAAGGTATTGGGATCAATGGTGGCAAACAGTTCTGTGACTTGTCCTGTCTCATCGATGACATGCTTGGTAACGCTTAACACATAAGTGTTACGCAAGCGAATCTCTGGTTTATCTGGTGATAGGCGTTTATAGCCTTTTGGTGGCACAAGTTCATAATCATTGGCATCAATGTAGATGGTTTGGGTAAAGGGAATTTCTCGTTCACCCATGTCTATGTTGGGGTGTTTTGGCTGAGTAAGCCAAAGGGTGGCATTGGCTTTATCCCAACGAGCATTCACGCCATCTGATTTTAAGCTTTCCCAATGGCTGACTGCTTCGTTAAAGTTAGTGATGGTTACTTTTAAAGGGCGTAATACCGCCATGCCCCTTGCTGTCGTGTTCTCAAGCGATTGACGAATGCTAAACTCAAGCAATCGCATGTCCACCACGCCGTCCGCTTTGGCAACACCAACACGGTCACAAAAATCTCGCAAGCCTTCAGGTGTATAACCACGGCGACGCATTCCTGCGATGGTTGGCATGCGTGGGTCATCCCAACCTGTTACAACGCCTTCATCAACCAGCTGTTTTAGCTTACGCTTACTGGTTAAGGTATGGTCAACGTTAAGACGGCTAAACTCATACTGATGCGGTGGTTGTTCAAAGCCAATTTTATCTATCACCCAATCATAAAAGGGGCGATGGTCTTCAAACTCTAGAGTACACAAAGAATGGGTAATGCCTTCGATGGCATCGGACAACGGGTGGGCATAATCATACATGGGATAGACACACCACGCATCACCAGTCTGATGATGACTTTGGTGCATGACCCGATAAATCACAGGGTCACGCATGTTCATGTTGGGGTGGCTCATGTCAATCTTGGCTCTTAGCACCGCTTCACCGTCCTTGTATTTACCAGCTTTCATGTCAGCAAATCGGCTCAAATTATCTGCCACGCTGGCATCACGTTGGGGTGATGGCGTGCCTGCCTGCTTAAACGAACCACGGTTCTGTTTGATTTGTTCAGGGGTTTGCAAATCCACATAAGCATCACCTTGATTGATGAGTTGCACCGCCCAGTCATACAACTTATCAAAATAATCGGACGCATGACGAGCTTGTCCTGCCCAGTTAAAACCCAGCCATTGCACATCTTTTTTGATGTTATCAATGTAATCTTGTTTTTCAGCGGTGGGATTGGTGTCGTCATAACGCAAATGACAAACACCTGCAAATTCATCAGCAACACCAAAGTTTAGACAAATGGATTTGACATGCCCTAAATGTAGATAACCATTAGGCTCTGGTGGAAAGCGAGTAACAATCTGCTGATACTTTTGGGCTTTGATGTCATCACGAATGATGGCACGGATAAAGTCATTTTTTTCATTGGCATGGGTTGCATTGGCATGGGTGTCGGTCGAATGGGTTGCGTTGTCGCTCATGAAAGTTCCTATGATTCAGTTTTTATGATTAGGCATTAATTAAGTAAGCATTAAGTGATTAAGCACATATTAGGGCGTATCGATATTATTTTTATATTTTAGCAAAATTTTTAGCCCAAAAGATATCTTAATTCAGTGGCACATCAGTGGCAAAAAAGATGACAAATGGCATAAAAATGGCTACACTTAGCATTAATTTATTGCTTAATCTTATCTCGTAATCTTTTAACTCACAATAAGGAACACAACATGGACATGCCACCAGTCGTTAAATTAGACACTTCAATGGGTGAAATCATCATTCAACTTAATGAAGATAAAGCCCCAAAAACCGTTGAAAACTTCCTAAACTACGTCAAATCTGGTCATTATGACGGCACGATTTTTCATCGGGTCATTGATGGCTTTATGATACAAGGCGGTGGTATGGATAGCAACATGAACGAACGCAAAACCCATGCCCCCATCGAAAATGAAGCAGATAACGGCTTAACCAATGATGTCGGCACAATCGCCATGGCTCGCACACAAGCCCCACACTCTGCCACCAGTCAATTTTTTATTAATGTCAAAAACAATGACTTTTTAAACCATTCTGGCAAAAACCCACAAGGTTGGGGCTATGCTGTGTTTGGTAAGGTCACGGAAGGCATGGACGTGGTCAATAACATCAAAGGCGTTGCCACAGGTCGTTATGGCATGCACGCTGATGTTCCCAAAGAGCCTGTGGTCATCAACTCCATTAAGCTTGTTACACCTTAAGTTAAAAACCAAATCAAGCTAAGTCCAAATCAAGCTAAGTCAAGGTCAAGCGACGTGATGACTGACCCAACTTTTGAAACCTTTGAGCATCTCATCACCACTTGCCCACACCAATTACAGGCGGTGTTTGTCAGTGATTTGCATTTATCAGCTGATGAACCTGCCTTGATGCAGGCTTTTTTGGCATTGCTTGATGATTTATTAGCCCTGCCCAATTTACGTCAGCTGTATATTTTGGGTGATTGGTTCGATGCGTGGATAGGCGATGACAGCTATCTGCAATTAAGCGATGATGCCAAAATGACACATTGGCTCACACCCATGTTCATGGCATTAAAATCATTACGTATCCAAGGGTGTGATATTTTGGTGATGCACGGTAACCGAGATTTTTTACTTGGTCAACCTTTGTGTAATGTGTTTGCTGGGCAACTGGTTACTGAACCACAATTGATTGATTTATACGAATTGATAGATGATGACTTTGTGGATAAAAAAAACCCAATAACCAATCAGCCATCTATCAATCATAGCAACAATCATAGCAACAACAATCATCACACAAGCGATAAAAGCGTTCATCATAGATTACGTTTGGAGCATGGCGATGCGTTATGCACCGATGACAAAGCGTATCAACGCTTACGGCGTTGGTCTCGTAACCGTTTACTGCAATGGTGGTTATTAAGCAAGCCTTTACACAAACGGCAAAAAATTGCTAATTTATTAAGACAAAAAAGTCAAAAATCCAATCACAAAAAAGCATCACATATCATGGATGTCAACGCTGCTGCCGTTGATGATGTGATGGTGCAAGTCGATATGTTGTTACATGGGCATACCCACCGCCCTGCCATTCATAAACTTGCCAATCATAAATATCGTTTTGTCTTGGGTGATTGGCAATCAGACAACACAACACAGGTATCAGCAGTGATTGGCGTGTTGGTCAGTGATAAAAAAAACGGATTAGCCAAACTACGTTTGGTCAATTTTGTCCATCTGCTTAAGTGCCCATCTACTTAAGTGAGAGTGCTTCAACTTGAGCGCTCTAAACTTGAGCGTTTTTAAAAAAATATTCACGATAATGTTTCAGTTCACGGATAGAGTCACGAATGTCATCAAGTGCCAAATGGCTGCCTTTTTTTTCAAACGTGTTTAAAATATCAGGTCGCCAACGATATGCCAACTCTTTAACCGTTGACACATCTAAGTTACGATAATGAAAAAATTGCTCAAGCTTGGGCATTTGCCGTGCCAAAAAACGGCGGTCTTGGCAAATGGAATTACCACACATGGGTGAGTTACCAGCGTCCACCCATTTACTCAAAAATGAGATGGTTTCTTGTTCAGCTTGTTCAAGGGTAATTTGGCTGCGACGCACTCGGTCAATCAAGCCAGACTGCCCGTGTTGTTTGGTATTCCAGTCGTCCATGCCATTTAAGATGCGGTCAGCAACTTTAATGGCAAATACAGGACCTTCGGCTAAGACATTTAAATGAGCATCGGTAACGATGGTGGCAATTTCAATGATGTCATCATTTAAGGTATCCAATCCTGTCATTTCTAGGTCAATCCAGATAAGATTTTTGCCATTTTTACTTTGAGATGATTTAAGACTGACCGTGCGTTTTTCGTTCATGTGTTTTTCACCGTGGTCGATACGGTTGTTCATTTGGGTATCGCTATTGGATTGTTGATTCATGCCATTGACTTAAACTGAATGGTTAAAAGGGATTTAATCATCTGACTTATTTTGATGACCAATACAAAATACTGCAAATAACGCTATATCCTAACAGATTTTACAGGTACACTTGCATTTTATTTGTTTTTTATTGATATTTTATGACATTAATCCGACAACGCAAGCTGAACAAGCAACAACTCAGACGCATCAGCAAACAACAGCAAGATGCCGTTACGATTGATGATGACGATTTGTTAGATGGTGTTGTCATCGCCCATTATGGTAAACAGTTGGCAGTGCAAGTTACCTGTCTGCCTGCTCGCCTGCCAACTCCCCCCACAGTCGCCGATGATGAACCGCTCCCTTTTTGGCAGACCATACAACTGCATGACATATGGCGTTGTCATGCTCGCACCAACTTACCCATGCTCACTGTTGGCGACAAAGTGCGTTGGATTGCTGACCCCAATACAGGCTTTGGACGTATTGAGACGCTGTTACCACGTCAATCACTGATAACCCGCCCAGACCGCTATCACAAGCTAAAACCTGTGGTTGCTAATGTTGATGTGTTGGCGATTATGTTTGCTCCTTTGCCCATACCAGCCCCCAGTCTGATTGACCGTTATTTGGTGGTTGCTCATCATAGTGGCGTGCGTCCGCTATTGATATTAAATAAAGCAGACTTATTAAATGACAGCGACCATGCCCATATCCAACATCTGTTAGACGACTACCGTCAATTAGGCTATGACACCCTAATCACCCAAGCATGTATGAATGACAATGCTTTAAGTAACAATGCTTTAAATAACAATGCTTTAAACAATCATTTAAAAAACCAACTTCATTTAAAAAACCAACTTGCTGATAAAATGGTGGTATTTGCAGGACAGTCTGGCGTCGGTAAAAGCAGTTTGATAAATGCCTTGCTACCTGACTGTCAGCAAAGCATCAATGTCATCTCCGAAAATTCCAAACTGGGTCAACACACCACCACCACCAGCCGTCTGTTGCCTTTTTATCGTCATGACTTAACACAAGGGGGCATTGTGGACACCCCCGGTATTCGTGAGTATGGCATTTGGCACTTATCACCTGACGACATCATCTCAGGGTTTATTGAACTTGCTCCGTTGGTGGGTCAATGTCAATTCCGTGACTGCAAACACACCGACAACAGTAAAGGTTGTGCTTTACGCCAAGCGGTGGCAGATGGCCATGTGCTAAAACGCAGGGTAGACAATTTGGTGCTTTTACAAGCAGAAGCAGATACGCAAGGTTATTAGCCCTGCCTTTAAATCGTTAAGCTTTGCCCCCATTATGTTACAATATCATCTCTTTATTTTGATGCCCTTTATTATGAATATTCGTTGCTTTGATTCTTTTATTACTTTGACGCTTCTTGACTTTGACGCTGTTTTAACATCATAAAGTTTTCATATTGAGTTTTAACGTCATTTAATTTTTTATCCGTATTTGTTTTTTAAGTGAGCCATTATGAGTGACCAATCCACCGAATCCACCTCGCAGTTAGCCACCTTAATCAAGATGGGCAAAGAGCAAGGCTATCTGACCTATGCTGAAGTCAACGACCAACTGCCTGACTCCATCACCGAAACTGACCAAATCGAAGACATCGTACAGATGCTCAGCGACGTGGGCATTAAAGTGTTTGAGTCTGCTCCTGATGACGATGACATCTTGATGAGCGATGATGGTTCAGATGATGACATGGCAGCAGATGAAGCAGCACAAGTGTTGGCATCGGTTGAGACCGAACCGGGACGTACCACCGACCCTGTGCGTATGTACATGCGTGAGATGGGAACGGTGGATTTGCTGACTCGTGAAGGTGAGATTGCCATTGCCAAACGCATCGAAGAAGGCATACGAGACATTCAACACGCCATGGCATATTGGCCAGGCACGGTACAGCTGGTATTGGACGAATACAACGAAGCCTTACAAGGTAATAAAAAAATCACCGACATCATCACAGGTTTTTTAGATGTTGAAGTGGCAGATAACCCCAGTGATGACGATAACAATATCCCCGAGCTAAAACCTAAGCCAAAAACCGTCGATGACGATGATAATGATGATAATGACGATAATGACGATGATATTGATGCTGACGACAGCGACGGTGATGCCGATGACGAACTGGAAGAAAACGATGATGGCAGCGGTCTGGATTTGGACGAAGTACGCACACGTTTTGAAGAAATTAATGGCTTATTTACCATTGCCAAGCAAACTCTAACAGAGCATGGGCGAGACAGCGAACAAGCCAAAGAAGCATACGCTCAACTGGCAGACCGCTTTATGCACCTAAAACTTAACAACCGCCTATCTGACCAAGTCATGGCGGTGGTGTTTGACACCTATGATGATGTCCGCAAGCAAGAAAGACAAATCATGCGATTGGTTATTCGCCGTGGTCGCATGCCTCGCAATGAATTTCGTAAAACCTTTCCCAGTAATGAAACCAACGTCGATTGGCTGACCGAACGCTTAAGTGGTCAACCCAAATTTGCTGAGCATCTAGAGAAAGTGATTGATGATGTGATTTTATTACAAAGACGCATTCGTGACCATGAAGACCGCTTGGGCATGGAAATTAAGGACATGAAAGACGTGGCTCGTCGCATCGCCATTGGTGAAGCCAAATCTCGTCGTGCCAAAAAAGAGATGGTGGAAGCCAACTTACGTTTGGTCATCTCCATTGCCAAAAAATACACCAACCGTGGCTTACAGTTTCTTGATTTGATTCAAGAAGGCAACATTGGTCTGATGAAAGCGGTGGATAAATTTGAGTACCGCCGTGGTTATAAATTCTCAACCTATGCCACATGGTGGATACGCCAAGCAATCACTCGCTCAATTGCAGACCAAGCTCGCACTATCCGTATCCCTGTGCATATGATTGAGACCATCAATAAAATTAACCGTGTGTCTCGTCAGCTGTTACAAGAGATGGGACGTGAACCAACCCCAGAAGAGCTTGGTGAACGCCTTGAGATGGACGAGACCAAAGTACGTAAAGTGCTAAAAATCGCCAAAGAGCCCATCTCAATGGAAACACCCATTGGCGATGATGAAGACAGCCATTTGGGTGATTTTATCGAAGACCAAACCATCTCAAGCCCAGTAGATGATGCCACAGCAGCAGGACTGCGTGAAGCCACTCGTGATGTGCTGAATAACCTGACCGAACGTGAAGCCAAAGTATTAAAAATGCGATTTGGTATCGACATGCCTACCGACCACACCTTAGAAGAAGTCGGTAAACAGTTTGATGTGACTCGTGAGCGTATCCGCCAAATTGAAGCCAAAGCATTGCGTAAATTACGCCACCCTTCTCGGTCTGAACATTTACGGTCATTTCTGGAAAATGATTAAATCATCATCGACCAAATTAAACAAAAAAAGCCAAACAAAAAAAAAAGGCGAAAAGTGATTTTTCGCTTTTTTTATTTGACCGTTTTTTAAATCATCAAACTGTCAAACGGATTGTTACTTGAAATCCTGATGAACACCGCCATTAACTGACATGTCATCATTTATCCACATCACAACCCATTTTCACATCACAACCTATTTTATAGGAACAAGCCATGACCAAAGACATTCACATCAGCAACATCAATGCAGGATTTTGCCAACCTGACATAAAAGGCAAAAAAACCGACATTCAAAACCCAGAACTTTGGAATTTTCCGATGAACTACCCCATGAGCATCATCGGACATGAAGGCAAGCATCAAGAGCTACAAGACGAAGTCAAGCTAATTTTAGGCAGCCAATTTCCAGATTTTGACCTTGCCAGCATCGAAGTCAAACCCTCACGCACAGGGCGTTTTCATTCGTTGCGTTGTCAGTTGTATTTGACCAACGCCAAACAAGTCAATGAGCTGTATGCGGCACTTGATAACGCCAAAACCGTCCGCATGGTGGTGTGATATATGGTGGGGGTAATATTTTGGCGGTGCGGCATAACTTGTGGCATAAATCTTGTGGCATCAATAAAGTCTTAAACCAAATGCTTTAACACCGCCTCCCCCATCTCATCACAAGACACAAGCGTCGTGCCATCTTCATAAATATCCGCTGTACGATAGCCTTGCTCTAACACTTTTTGTACCGCTCGCTCAATCTGTACCGCCCGCTGTTCATCATTTAGGCTATATCTGACCAACATGGCAAGCGATAATATGGTCGCCAGTGGATTTGCCTTATCTTGCCCTGCAATGTCAGGGGCAGAGCCATGAGACGGCTCGTACAAGCCTTTGCCTGTCTCGTTTAGGCTTGCTGATGGCAACATGCCAATAGAGCCTGTGAGCATGGACGCTTGGTCGGATAAAATATCGCCAAAGATATTGCCTGTGGCAATCACATCAAACTGCTTGGGATTTTTGACCAATTGCATGGCAGCATTATCCACATACATATGACTAAGCTCAACCTCTGGATAGTCTTTGCCAACTTCGGTAAAAATCTGCCGCCAAAGTTCGGTGGTTTCTAGCACATTGGCTTTATCTACACTGCACAGTTTGCCACGGCGTTTTTGGGCAGCCTCAAAGGACACTTTGGCAATGCGGCGAATCTCACTTTCGCCATAACGCATGGTATTAAAGCCCTCACGCTCGCCATTGTCAAGGGTTACAATGCCCCGTGGCTCACCAAAATAAATGTCCCCTGTCAATTCTCTGACAATTAAGATATCAAGCCCTGCCACAACCTCAGGTTTTAATGTAGAAGCATCAGCCAGTTCTTTATACAAAATTGCAGGGCGTAAATTGGCAAATAAATTTAAATCCTTGCGAATCGCCAAAAGTCCACGCTCAGGACGCAATGGGCGGTCAAGGTCATCGTACTTAGGCGAACCAACCGCCCCCAATAACACCGCATCAGCTTTTTGTACGATTTCTTGGGTTTGGCTTGGATATGGCAAGCCATAAGCGTCATAGGCTTCACCGCCCAATTTGGCGTATTCATAGGACACATCAAGCCCTTGTTCAATGAGTTTATCTAACACTTTGACAGCTTGGGCGATAATCTCAGGACCAATACCGTCGCCGTTTAAAATGGCAATGTATTTCATAATTCTCCTTGTTATTTGTCAATCATTTTGTGATTGGTTGCTTATCACCCAATTCTTTAAACACCCACGGTCTGTCCGCTTTGGCCTTTTCTTCAAAAGCTTTAATGTCATCGGCGTGTTGCAAGGTTAGCCCAATATCGTCCAAACCATTTAACAAACAATGCTTACGAAACGCATCAACTTCAAAAGAATACTCTTTACCGCTTGGGCTGATGACTTTTTGGTTTTCTAAATCCACGGTTAATTGATAACCAATATTGTCAAAGCACTCTTTAAAGAGTTCATCAACTTCCGCTTCCGATAATATCACAGGGAGCATGCCATTTTTAAAACAGTTATTATAAAAAATATCAGCAAAACTTGGGGCAATCACGGTACGAAAGCCATATTCTTCCAATGCCCACGGAGCGTGTTCACGGCTAGACCCACAGCCAAAGTTTTTGCGAGCCAGTAAAATGCTTGCCCCAGCATAACGGGCTTGGTTTAACACAAAATCAGGATTTTTGGGACGCTTGGCAATGTCCTGCCCCAAAAATCCTTCGTCCAAATAACGCAATTCATCAAATAAATTATCACCAAAGCCTGTGCGTTTGATGGATTTTAAAAACTGCTTGGGGATAATCAAATCGGTATCCACATTTGAGCGGTCAAGGGGGGCAACGATGCCTTGTTCGGTGGTGTATGGTTTCATATTTATTCCTTTGTTCCTTATTGCTTTTACCAAATAATTACTTTTACCAAATGGCACGCTTATTTATTTATGACCATGTTGTTGTTTATCATCTGTTTATGATGCTCATATGAGTATGAGCCAAGTCTTGTTCAAATAAGTCTTGTGTAAATAAGATTGACATGTTATCAAATAATTTAACGCAATTTTGTCAAATTTTGCCATTTTTAGCCCATTAAAATCTGTTGTGCCAAATTAGGGGCATGCTCTGAACATCACGGCCTAAACATCAGGATTAGCCATGAACACCTGCTCTGCTGCGTCTGCCACTTGAGCCACGGTCATGGTGCGTTTGCCACTTAACGCTTGTCGCCATTTTCTTGCCCCTGACAACCCTTGAAACAGTCCCAAATAATGTCGCACCATCGTCATTAATGGCTCACCATTATCCACTTGTTGTTGTAAATAAGGCAATAACTGCTCAATAATCTGCCTGCGTGTGGGAACAGCACTGCCCCATAGCTGATTGCATTCGGCAAGCAAATAAGGATTGTGATAAAAGGCTCTGCCTATCATCACACCGTCAACATGATGTAAATGTTGTTTGATTTGTTCGATGTCATCAATGCCACCGTTTATCTCAATCTGTAAACTTTTAAAATCTTGTTTTAACCGATACACATCATCATATCTTAAAGGGGGAATATCACGGTTTTGCTTGGGACTAAGACCCTGTAACCACGCAATACGAGCATGAACAATGAATCGTCTGCACCCTGCTTCTGCCACCTGCTCAACAAAGGTTTTCATAAATTCATAACTGTCAAAGTCATCAATACCAATGCGATGTTTTACCGTAACAGGAATATCAACAGCGGTTTGCATTTGCTTGACCAATGTCGCTACGGTGTGTGGCTCTGCCATCAGACACGCCCCAATCTTATTATGCTGTACCCTATCAGACGGACAGCCAACATTGATATTGATTTCATTAAAGCCATGTTGCTGACCAATCATCGCACATTGGGTCATTTGTTCGCCATGAGAACCACCCAGTTGCAATACCAATGGTTGCTCCATGTCATCATGGCGCAATAACCGCTCAGTATTGCCATATAAAATGGCAGATGTGCTTATCATCTCTGTATAAAGGTGGGCATGGGGATTAAGCAGACGAGCAAAATAGCGATATTCTGGCGTTGTCCAATCTATCATCGGAGCAACACTCAATCGCTTAGGTTCTTTAAAATCAATCATTTGGCTTAAGTCTCTGATGTTTTAATGAATTCAAGAAGTAAATTTGTCTACCAACTGAATTTAACATGACTTTATTTAACATGACTTTTTATCCAAATAATCCAAACCATGATTGGGTAAGCGATATAAAATAAATCCCAGCATCAACCCAATGATTGCCAAAAATGCCACATACAAAGCCGTTACCATACCAATGGTGGCTGACATATACGCCAGTACAAACGGCAAAACCCCACCAACAATGGCATAAACGACATTATATATCACACTAAAATACAACGCTCTTATACCAGTCGGCAACATGCGTAATATTTGTGCAGGTATCATGCCAATCACCCCAGCAGAAAAGCCCAGTATGGCATATAAGATAAGTAGCAACTCACCCCCTGCCTGTAAATGCAGATAAAACCCAAATATCTGAGCCATTAAAATCACACTGCCCCCCATCAACACCAACCCAGGATTCATTCTGTCTGCCAAAAATCCATAAAACACACATCCTAACATCAAAAACCATAACCCCAAACCATTTGCAATGCCCACCATATCGGCATCAATCGGATACACCGCCATGACCAAATCAGGCAATAAGATGGCAACAATCATAAAAATACTGCTGATATAAAGACTTAATAGACCACCGATAAAAATGGCATTGATGTGGTCTTTGATGCCATTTTTTTTGATGCTATTTTTTAAGGTATCCTTGGTGTGTTTTAACGATTTTTTTGCTTTGATGAAGCGATTAGCCGTATGTGATACAGACTGACCACTTTGTGCTTGCTTAATGTGTGCTGGCTCAGTCTTTAGGCAATTTTTTTGATAATTCATAAAAATCTGAGTCATGGGAATTTGACGCAAATAATACAGCAATATCATGGTCAATGTCCCAGAGATGATGAACATCCAACGCCAACCTATCGATAACATGGCATTGACACCCATGCCATCTAAAATAATGGCAAAAACAATATTAGCCACCATCAAGCCAAAAGCATAACTGGCAACAATCACCCCACTGGACATTGACAGATAACGCTTAGGTAAACTCTCAGCAAGATACACCCAAATCACTGGCACAAGCCCACCCAACGCCACGCCTTGACCAATACGTAGCAATAAAAATAATATGGACGCAAAAACACCCACCATGGCATAGGTGGGTAATAACCCTATCGTAAAGGTAAATCCTGCCATCAATGTGGCACTGACCATCAGTGCCTGTTTGCGACCTTGTTTTTGAGCCAAGCGACCAACCCACATGCCACCAAACACTCGTGCCAAATATCCTGCAGCAAATAGTCCTGCCAGCTGCATGCTAAGCACCCAACTGGCAGTATTGTCCAAAAAAAACAGCTTGCCAAGCTCACCAAATAGGTACATAAAAATCAAAAAATCAAAAAATCCCAACGCACTCAACAGTCCCATCAACAGCATCAACCATAAATGTTTGGCATTTAAAACAGACAACTCAGGATTTTCAGATAACGGCATAACAACTGACCAATTAGCAATTTACCAAATTAAATTAACTTATTATTAAATAGCATCTTATTAAATGGCATCTTATCAAATCAAATTCACTGATTAGCAAATCACATCTTAATAACAATCCATTAACAACAATCCATTCATGATATTAAAATCCCATACTTTAAAACCAGCTTGATGACGCAATGTCATTTTTTTGTAACATATTCGTCATCAAAAGTAACCACATCACTGATGAGTCGTCATTTATGCTGTGTTCATAACAACCATTCAATGGGCATCCATGACAGCACCATCACAAACACATGATCAAAAATGCCCATATTTGGCTCGATGTCATAAGTCACCATATTACCTGTGGCGGCATCAATGGTACGCCAATGAATGTCATCTTGTTCATCAAGGCTTAATATATAGGCGGTGTCTTGCATGGCGGCATCAGTCAAAGTTTGGTGCATGTCTTTGACCATGGTTGGGGCATGTATCACCACCCCAAGCTCTGTGTTTAATAAGGCAGAGCGAGGGTCAAAATTAAACGAACCAATAAAAATTTGTTCATCATCGGTGGCAAAACTTTTGGCATGCAGACTGGTGGTGGCAACGCTCGGTGGTTTAAAAAAATTGCCACGCTCTGCTTTGGTGGGTTTAAGTTCATATAAACGCACCCCTGCTTTAAGCAGTTGTTTACGCCAAGGAGCATAGCCTGAATGCACCACTGCCACATCGGTTGCCCCATAAGAATTGGTTAATATGGCAATGTCCACGCCACGCTCAGCAAGCTTCACCAACATATCAACGCCTTGTTTGGTCGGCACAAAATAAGAAGAGATGATGCTCAGCTTCTGCTTTGGCTCTTTTATCATCTTTTGTAACATATGAATGATGTAAGTGTCGGTGGGGGCGGTGTTGTCAAGCTTTTGTGGCACGTCGCTTATGTACTGCATGTCCGCCCATTTGAATGCCAACGCTTGCTTATCTAAGCGTTGCATCAAGTTAATCTTACTGATTGAGTTTTTAAGTGCTTCAATGGGAGATGGCGTAACAAGCGTGGGCGGTGCCTCAACAGATGACTGATTAACCGCATCATCAGCCAAACGCTTCACATTGGCATGGCGAGATTTATCCGTTTGTTGTGGTGGCACACGAAACTTAGAATCCAGCTCCCCACCAGTTTTATCACCAATTAAGGTGCTGTCATTGGCTTGGGCTAGGATTTTGGTAATTTTGTGTGCCAATTGTGCATCATCATATTTATCCAGATAATCTTTTATTAAATCCAACCGCTCAATAAATCCCTGTTTGTTATGAATTATGTTGGTAACCAAGTCGGTATCCAAGTCGGTAACCAAGTTGCCTTGTGAGTTATTGGTTGGTTGGTTTGTTGGTTTGTTGGTTGGTTTGTTTATTTGTTTGTCAACTGGTTTATTAAGCAGTTGACTGACATCATAAGACAGCTGAGACTGCCAAAACCACTCAAAGCTTAATACCACATCATCAACCACATTCCCCACCAACAATACGTCCAAATCAGCAAATTGGTTGGCGTTGTGATCGGACAAATACTCATTGCCAATGTTACGACCACCAATGATGGACAGCTGACGGTCATAAGTCATGCTTTTGTTGTGCATACGCCGATTAATCCGCTTAAAATCAGCGACATAGTTTAGACCACGCCAGTTGCGACACACCATCGGATTGATGATGCGGACGGCGATGTTGGGATGCTGGTCAAAATACCAAAGTAACTCATCAATATTGGCAGTTATATTAAAATCATCAAGCAACAAACGCACCTTAACACCACGCTCTGCCGCCAGCCATAGTTCATGTAACAGCCACTGCCCTGCTTCATCATTATGCCAAATGTAATATTGCACATCGATGCTCTTAGATGCTTGTCTGCTAAGCAAGGTGCGTGTTGCCATGGCGTCATTGCCTTCGATGATGCTAAGATAACCAGACCTGTTGGGATTGGCAAGCGTCAGCTGAGTGATGGATTGAGTGAGTGTCGGTACTTCTAGACCCTGACCTTGATTGTGAGTCGCCACATCAGCATTGACATTGACCTTAACACTCTTGTCAGTAACACTCTTATCAACAGATAAATCCTTATCAGCATATAAGTCATAAACCGCTTGGGTAAATGCTTGACTGCTGGGCGAATGTGGCTCATTGGGCAAACCAAAATCAGATAAGTTTTGACAACTCATCAGCAAGGCAGACAAAGACACAATCATCAGCAAACGACCAACCAGTAAGCGACCAATCAGCAAACGACTAACAAGCCCGTAACTGCTCATAAATCCCATTCCCTAAGCTTACTTAATGAGCTTACTTAATGACAACCATATAAAAGACTGGTAACACCCTGCTATTGAAAGAAATTGTAATCTATGCAATGATTGATTCTGATAAATCAAATCACACCAATCCCTTAACAAGCTTTAAGCCAAATGATTAATAACGTCAAATGCCAAATGCCAAATAATAACCACCAATCTAACAACCGCCAATTTCATCAAAATTGCTGACGCATGATAACAAATTTGCTTCATTCAAACTGCTTATCATTTGTTAAAAAGCTTTATATTAACACACAGTAGGTATCCCTTTATCATGACCCAAACCAACCACTCAACCAACAAGACGAACAACCTTGATAGCAACTGGCAAAATGACGCACTCAGCCTTGATGCAGGCTATGGCGACCAAACCCTTGCCATTCGCTCAGGGCATCATCGCACCGATGAAGGTGAACATGGCGAAGTCATTTTTACCACCAGCTCTTATGTGTACCACTCCGCTCAAGATGCTGCCAATCACTTCAATGGTTCTGCGGTAGGCAACGTTTATTCTCGCCACACCAACCCCACGGTACGCACCTTTGAGAGACGACTGGCAGCCTTAGAAGGGGGTGAGCGAGCAGTGGCAACCGCATCAGGAATGGGAGCGATTTTGACCATGTGTTTGGCTTATCTAAAAGCTGGCGACCACGTGCTGATTGCCAAACAAATCTTTGGCTCAACCGTGGGACTTTTAAACAACTTAATGGCAAAGTTTGGCATTGACAGCACATTTGTCGATGCCACGGACAACCAAGCGTGGGCGGCTGCCATACAAGACAACACCCAACTGCTGTTTTGTGAAAGCCCAAGCAACCCACTTGCCCAGTTATGCGACATTCGCCATTTGGCAAATCTTGCCCACAAACATGATGCCCTATTGGTGGTGGATAACTGCTTTGCCACCCCCGCCATTCAAAAACCGCTTCAGCTTGGGGCAGACATTGTCATTCACTCAGCAACCAAATACATTGACGGTCAAGGGCGAGTACTTGGTGGTGCGTTGGTTGGCTCACATGAGTTGATGGAAGCAGCATTTGTGGTGGTGCGTTCAGCTGGCATCAGCATGAGTCCGTTTAATGCGTGGGTGTTTATTAAGGGACTAGAGACGCTTAATTTGCGAATGTCTGCCCACTGTGCCAATGCCAACAAAGTCGCTTTTTGGCTAGACCAACACCCCAATGTCAGTAACGTGCATTTCTCTGGACTGCCACAACACCCTGCTCATGAATTGGCAAAACAACAACATCACCAAAAAGACTGTTTTGGGGCAATGGTTGCCTTTGAGGTGATTGGTGAAAGCACCGCCATGCAAGCCAATGCGTGGCATGTCATCAACAGCACCCGCATGATTTCCATCAGCAATAACCTTGGCGATACCAAAAGCATCATCACCCACCCAGCCACCACCACCCATTATCGCATGGGTGAGCAAGCTCGTGCCGATGCTGGGGTAAAAGACAGTCTTTTGCGTCTATCAGTCGGACTTGAAAATGTCGATGACATCATCGCCGATTTAGCCTTGGGTCTAGACAGCCTGTGATGTCATGACCCAGACTGCTTGATGACCAGACTGCCTAATGGTCTTTTTGTTGGTGATTTTTTGTATCAATATTTCAGCATTAACCTTTAGACAGCACCCTCATAAACCGTTATAATGCCTTTTTTATTCAACTGATTTTAGCCAACCAATCATTGACTCAATCAATCAGCCACGGAAACAATACCCATATGAATATCCAAGCCTTAATGCAGCAAGCCCAAGCCATGCAAAAACAGGTGGAGGCCAATGTCGAAAAAGCCAAAAAAGAATTGGCAAATAAAGAAGTTAACGCCGAAGCTGGTAATGGCTTAGTCAAAGTTACCATGACAGGTCGCCATGTGGTCAAACGCCTATCAATTGACCCAAGTTTATTAGAAGATGATGCAGATATGATTGAAGATTTAATCGCCGCTGCCATCAATGATGCCTCTCGCCAAGCCGATGAATTGCACGAGCAAGTCATGGCTAATGCCACCAGTGGCATGGGCTTGCCACCAGGCATGCAAGGGCTGTTTGGCTAAGCGGTTTATCATCTGATTTTTTAGATGGTTGTGATTTTATAGATGGTTTGTTTTGGTCATTGATTTTGCTTAGCCCCAAATTTAATCAGCTGGTTCATCAGCTACGCATCTTGCCAGGAGTCGGACAAAAGACCGCCCAACGTATGGCGTTGTACCTGCTTACCCACAAGAGAGCTGGTGGCATTGCCCTAGCCACCGCTCTAAACGATGCCATGCAAAACATCATTGAATGCAACCGCTGTCATGGCTTTAGCGATGAGCCGATATGTCATCTTTGTCAAAACCCAAGGCGTGATGACAGCGTGCTGTGCGTGGTGGAATCGGTTACTGACATCATGGCAATAGAGAGCAGTGGCGGTTATCAAGGCCGTTATTTTGTATTGGGTGGGCATTTATCACCCATTGACGGCATTGGTGTTGATGAATTAAATATCGAACAACTGCTCAAACGCCTACAAGACGAGCCCATCAATGAGCTGATATTAGCCACCAGCACCACCGTTGAAGGTCAAACCACTGCCCACTTTATCTCACAAGTTGCCAGCCCCCATGTCAGCACCATCACCCAACTGGCTCAAGGTGTACCAGTGGGTGGCGAACTTGAATACCTTGATGGAATCACCTTACATCAAGCTTTTAATCACCGTTTAAAGCTATCATAACCATTGATTTTAAAGTAAAATCACTTAAACCTTATTATTTAAATATTGTTATTTAAAGCTTGTTGTGTGCAAAAGGTACGTATATCATAGCTATTGGCATTGACATTAAAAGACATTTCAGATAAAAAAGGCATGACCCATGAAAAACACCAACAAAACAATGAACAACACACGGCTTGGCACAGCCATTTTATCAATACTCGTTTTATCACTATCGTGGTTGCACACCCCTGCCCATGCAGAGCCAATGGGTATATTACCAAAGGGTGAAGGCGTCATTTATCAAAATGAATTGGGCATTCAAACGGTGCGTAAAACTTTTAGCAAAGACACCCCGATGAAGCGTCATAATCACCCAAACGACATTGTTACCTTGACTGTTACCAATGGTTTGGCACAGGTGTTATTAAATGGTCAAGAAGCACATACGCTGTCTTCAGGTGATGTGCTTATTTTTGATGGCAAGCATGACATTGAAGGCACCTTTTTAGCAACGACAACGGTGGTGGTAACCTTGGTATCCAAAGATAAAACCGCAAACAATCACTTAAATCCAGCACATCACCATCATCACGCTCATTAAAACACACCATAAAAAACAGCAGTAAAAACACGCCAAGCTCATCAAAAGCTTGGCGTGTGTCTGTTATGACTGTTTATTTATGGTTTATATGAGTGTTATGACTGTTTATGACCGTCATTTAACTGGCTCATCACCATAATACTTAACCCCAATCTTAATGGGTTCTCGTCCTTGGCTACGGCGAAAATTATTGGTATCACGCAGTGAATAAGCACAGCCACAATATTCTTGTTGATAAAAATGCTCTCGTTTGCTAATCTCAATCATGCGATTACTGCCACCGCCTTTACGCCAGTTAAAATCCCAATATTCAAGGTCATCATAAGGGGCAGCGGCACGATGACCACAGTCATTGATTTGTGCCATGTTCTTCCAGCGTGAAATTCCCAAAGAGCTGGTTATCACAGGAAAGCCATTTTCATGGGCATACAAGGCAGTGCGTTCAAACCGCATGTCAAAGCACATGGTACAGCGTCTGCCACGCTCAGGGTCTTGCTCCATGCCTTTGGCACGGGCAAACCAGTTGTCCATGTCATAATCAGCATCAATGAATGGTATGCCATGCTTTTGGGCAAAGGCGATGTTTTCGTTTTTGCGAATTTCGTATTCTTTTTTGGGGTGAATGTTGGGGTTATAAAAATAAATGGTAAATTCAATGCCACTGGCAATCATCGCCTCCATGACCTCACCTGAACAAGGGGCACAACATGAGTGCAGCAGCACTTTTTTATGTCCGTTTGGTGGGGTTAAAATGGGGCGGTCAATGGGGGTGAGTGTTGGATAATCACAAGCTTTCGCAATTACCACAGGTGTGTCTGTTTTCATGTCAATAGTACTCATTGATGTGTGTGATTGGCTGATTTATTTAAGTTTAGAGTGCTGAAGTTTAGGGTAAAAGGACTGACCAAATGCCCAATTTTGTTGTATTGTGCTGTTTTTTTACCCATTAAGCAAGTTTTTAGTGGGTAGAAATCTTTGTACTTCACCATAAAACACCCATGGCAACAGTCATAAAAAAAACAATCATAAAATAAAAAAGCATGGATAACCATGCTTTTTTATTGGTGGTCAATAAACTTATTTTAGGTTTTCGGTTTCAATTTTATTCATCTTGTTTGCTTAACCTTATTAAGATTAAGCTCTGCTAAGCTTTGCCTATCTTGGGTTGCAGTTTTTGAACAAAATTTTGTTATTTGGGTCGGTGATGGTTGCAATGCCCGCTTGATTGTAGCTTTTAGCATCGATATAGTCTGCGGTCATGGTATAACCACCAAAACCAAAAACTGAGCTTGTCATATCTGATGCGTTGAGATTGATGGGCATGCCCACAGTTTTGCCAGATAAGCTGGCAACGGCTTTGGTTGGCAAATCTGCGTCGTTAAATATGTATTTGACGTTTATATTTTTGCCACCTTGGCAAGCATATTGGACGGTTTTTGGACTCATGGCATTGGCAGAAACAGCCATCATACCAGCAGCAGCCACGATAAGACTAAAGGCAAGTTTTTTCATGAGATTTTCCTTGTGTGTCAATTTGTATTTTTTTGTGTCAATTGGCATCAAATGATGCCCCATAATTGGGCATCATTATTAGGTGCCATTGACTGGGTGTCGTTGAATGACGATATTGACGATATTGACATTATGTGATGGTCATTACAGCTTTTTAACATATCTGACATTGCAGTTTTTATAAGCCAAATCTCCAGCAGGGCTGGTGATGTTAATGCCCAATCTGTGGTAGTTATTTAATGACATGGCATCGGTCATTAAACTGTAATTATTTTCATCACCAAAAACGCTGTCAATGTTATCAGAGCGGTTTAAATTAATTGGCATAAAGCGAGTTTTGCCATCAACATAAGAGCTGGCATAGGTTGGCAGTCTTTGTTGGTTGAAACCATAAGTAACCGTCACTTGTTTGCCTGATTGGCAAGCATAAGTAACTTGGCGCTTTAATACGGCAGAGTCATGAGCTTGTTGAGCATCGTGATGAGCATGGGCAGTGCCAGTCAATCCAACAAGTGCCAAAACAGCAGCAGGGGCTAGGGCTAAAATTTTCATATAACATCTCCAAATGTTCTCAAAGTTTAAAAGAATGACGTTTGTTTGACAGCATATTAACCTAATTTACCCATCGCCAAATTTTAAGTGAATGTGCTTGGTTAATGAATGTGCTTAGTTAATGAATGTGCTTGGTTAATGAATGTTAAGCACATTCATGCAAACAGCAAACGCAAAACCAAACAGTCAATGAATGGGTAAGGATAATGTAAAATGATAATGTAAAAAAAAAATAATACTATAGTGTTATGGTAAAGATTATAATATTAAGGTAAAAAATTATTGCTATAATCAGCAACTGATGTCATTGGAGTTATCAACACCACCATGCCCCCATTACCCCCATCTGAGACCGTCAGCCACATTAGCCACGCTCTAAACAACCCTACCTTAGCCATGGATGTCATCTGTGCCACAAGTTTGCCAACAGTTTGGGTGGGACATGAGCAGGCTTTGCAAGACTTACTTGCTGAACTTATTCATGTGAGTATGGTGGCACTGGATACCGAATTCATCAAACGAGACACTTACTATCCGATATTGGCATTGCTACAAATCAACACAGGGAAGCGGATTTATCTGATTGATGCTCTAAAGTTTGATGACCTAATGCCACTTTGGCAAGCATTGATGGCATGTCCACTGATGATTTGGCATGCGTGTGGGGAAGATTTGGCCATCTTTTATCTGCTGGCAGATTGCCCTGTGCTGACCAATGTCTTTGATACGCAAATTGCTTTGGGATTTTTGACCCAACAGCTAAAAATGGGGTATCAAAAAGCAATTGCTACCGAGCTTGGGGTAGACATTGACAAGGGCGAAAGTCAATCTAATTGGCTACACCGTCCTTTATCTGATGCCCAAATAAACTATGCCACTGATGATGTGCGTTATCTATTGCCATTATTTGCGGTCATCTGTCGACAACTAAACGATAAAGGCTTGATTGACATGGTCATCGAAGACTGCCAGCTTTATGCCCAAGAAGTCTATGATGCTCAAAATATGGATGATGACCTGCTGTATCTGTCAGCGGCAGATTATCGTTATGATGGGGTGCAATTGGCATTTTTGCAAAGTTTGTTGGTATGGCGAGAAGAGCTGGCACGGCAGACCAATCAACCACGCCCCTTCATCATTCGCAAGCAAGGCATTGCTGAATTGGTAGAGCTATTACCAAGCACTCACAAACAATTATACCGCCAAACCAGTTTGCACCGACACATCATCGAGCAATATGGCTCAGAAATTATTAAGCTTGTGCATACTGCCAAACAATTACCTGCCAGCGAATACCCCGCCCCCACGATACCACCTTACCGAAGTAAGGATAAAACCCTAAAAAATCAGTTAAACGCCATTTTGCAGGATTATCACACAAAAACGGGCATTCCCACCACCATACTATTAAAGAAAAAATGGCTCACAGAACTGCTTGAGCTGGTGGCATTAGAAATCATTGATGATGGTACTGGCATGACAGGCAATAAAGTCAGCCAGTTACCATTGGGATTGCAAGGCTGGCGATTGTCATTAGTTACCAATCATATATTACCTGTGCTATTTTCACATAAAGCACACATTCAAGAAGCCATGGATTTACAACACTCTAAGCATACTTGATGGGGGTAGGTTGTGTGGTGAAGGTGTCTTATTTATGATGTCTTACTGATTTATGGTGTCTTACTTAATTTAGGGCTTTGAACTGATTCTTAAAATCTAACTAAATCTATCTTATAATATCCAAATGAATAGATTAATTAGCATCAACGAAGCTTCCAAACAACTTGGCGTGTCCATCTCAACATTACGCAGAT